>Ga0209743_1000052_pt1 | contig 66459 bp, 61 predicted proteins | sample OlaalgELextract2_FD_187378 | JGI IMG/M metagenome (GOLD analysis project Ga0209743, IMG submission 187378) | Olavius algarvensis symbiont microbial communities from Tuscany, Italy - Type G ELBA extract 2 (SPAdes) (version 2) | ecosystem: Host-associated > Annelida > Digestive system >...
ATAAAACAGTTTGCCTTGATTCTGTTTAACACGCCCCATCATAATCGGTTACCTCAGTGCTCGAGTGGTTTATGAACACCTAGCAACTAAAACCATGCGATTCAATGGCTATTTGGGCAACAGCCCGGCAAGACCTGACCCCTTTCATAAATATTGACAACTATTTCGTCATATGTCATGTTATTTGACAAAAAACATGTCAAAAACCATGGCTCAAAGCACCCCACATATTGATAGGATAGTCGATTTAAATGCACTATTAGCCAAAAAGTCACATTTTCTGCTCGGACCCCGTCAAACCGGTAAAACATTTCTTATTCGGCACAAGCTCACAGAGGCGCGTGTCTACGATCTTCTAGACGCTGAAGTTTATTTAACTTTAAGCCGCCATCCGGGGCGCATTTCCGAAGAGATACAACCGGATGACCGGATCGTTGCGATCGACGAAATTCAGCGACTGCCGGAGCTTTTAAATGAAGTTCACCGGCTTATCGAATCGCGAGGGCTTCGCTTTTTGCTCACCGGCTCCAGCGCGCGCAAGCTCAGACGGGGAGGCATCAATCTGTTGGGGGGGAGGGCGCGAACCAAATACTTGCACCCACTGACATACAAGGAACTGGACACGCGTTTTGACTTGTTTCAGGCGATAAAATGCGGCTTGATCCCCTCCATCTATTTTTCCGACGAGCCGCGCGCCGACTTGCACGCCTATGCAGGATCTTATCTGCAGCAAGAAATAATGGCCGAAGGGACAACCCGAAATATTCCCGCCTTCAGCAGATTTCTGCATGTCGCCGCGCTATGCAATGCCACTATCGTTAATTTTACAAACGTTGCAAATGATGCCCAGGTGGCCCGAACAACGGTCTATGAATATTTTGAAATCCTAAAAGACACACTCATTCTCCATGAATTGCCCGCCTGGCGAAAATCAAAAAAACGGAAACCACTGGCTTCTTCGAAATATTACTTTTTCGACATCGGTGTCGTTTCTGTCCTGCAAGACCGAGAATTCAGGGCCGGAGCACCGGAATTCGGTGAGGCTTTTGAGACGTACCTGATGCATGAACTGAAATGCTTCAGCGACTATGTGTCCGGTGTGCGGTTAAGTTACTGGCGATCAACTTCAGGGTTTGAAGTCGATTTTATTCTTGGCGACCATACGGCTGTGGAAGTAAAAGCGAAAAAAAATATATCCGCTAATGATATTAAACCATTGCGAATGCTGGCAGAGGAAGCCTTACTTAAGCGATATGTATGCGTAAGCCTGGAGCCTCGGCGAAGAAAAATAGGCATTGTAGAGATCTTGCCATATCAGGAATTTTTGGACCTGTTGTGGGACAACGCTTTTGTGTAAATCTGCAACTCCAATTTGAGATTTGAGCGAAAAGATTTTATGCAATGTTCGGGCTAGTTGTTCGCACCGGTATCATCTGAGGAGGCGTGTTTTGCTTTACGAGTGCGCCGACGTCTTTGCACGAGTGCACTGACGAACGAATAGAGAACACTTGTGGTCAAGCCCAGCATGAACACACCGTTTGCGGCTTGCAGGGCGCCCAGAATGCGCCGTTCATCGCTCATCACTATGTCGCCATAACCGAGCGTGGAGAAGTTGACCAGCGAGTGATAGAATGCCGTGCCAAAGTCCTTGAATTCCTGGAAGGCAAGGAACATCCAGGCCCAAAGAGCGGCTTGCAAGAGGTTTCCGGCAAACAGCACCATCACGACCGAGATAATCAGTGTCCATCCGAAGCCGATCGTGTGTTTGAACAGGTTCCGTTGCTCCAGCGCATCGAGCCCATGCAATAAGACAGCAACCACATAGACCTGGATCGCCATACAAATGACGAGCATGCCGCTTCCCAATATCACATACGTGCCCATATGATGCTCCCACATAATGATAAGAAGTGTTCAGGTGTCAGGTTTCAGAGCTGTGGAAGTCTCAGGTGTCGGGTGTCGGGTGTCAGGTGTCGGGTTTCAGGGGTCGGTTTGTTTGTTGCTTCTTTTTGATCTTCATGTGTTTCATTTTTAACCGTTGTGCTTGACACCTGACACCCGACACCCGACACCCGACACCTGACACCCGACACCTGACACCCGATATCCAACATCGAGACGTCTGTTCCCCGAAAATTGGTGCTGTGTAGACCTTCGGCCTTCAGACTCACTCCAACCACCCTCGCGTTTTAAAGAACAGAAACATGCCGATCGCAATCAGCCCCATGATAATCAGCACTGCCGGATAGCCGTAGGAAAAATGGAGCTCAGGCATCTTGTCGAAGTTCATGCCATAAATTCCAGCGATCAATGTCAGAGGCATGAAAATCGCGGATAAAATGGTCAAAATCGCCAGCCGATGATTGGTCTTTTCCTGCTGGGTCATGTTGAACCGCTGCTGGAGGTCTGAAATTGTATTTTCAACCCGGTCCAAAATCTGAGTGGCGGCAAGAGTGTTGCTTGGGGCCAACTGAAATTGTGCCGTGAGCGCCTCAAAATCAAGAAACGGTCTGCTGAGGCGGCCCAAAAATTCGAAACACCAGTGTTGTGCAGCGACAACGCTGTCGAGGGAGCGGAGCAGTCGCTTCTGATCGAGGATCTCATCCCCTTCCACACCGTCGGGGTTGTCATCCATGCGGTCATCCAACTCGAACACCGCTTCTTTCAGGGCCTCTGATAATTTGAGACTTTCCGTGGATTCAAATAACAGCAGCAGACAAACCAGAGCGGAAGTGTTTGGCTCAAATAATGGTAGACTGGAAATCAATCCATCTATGGCGCTATCAAGCGTTTCAATGGGAACATCATGCAGGGTAATGACAAGATTCTGCATGCAGAGAAACGAGAGGTAGACCGGTTCTGTTTCCAGACTGCCCGGATATACTGGAAACGAAAAAAACATCTCATCCTGCAAGGGCAGATACCGGGTTGCCTGACCGGCCTCCAGGCAACTCTTCATGGCTTGATCGGACAGTGTGAGGCTGTCCAACCACGACTCTAGGTCATCGGGTGAGTAGGAGTGAATATCGATCCAATAACTCCCCCGGTCCTGCCGCCGGCATTCCAGGACATCATCGCATATTTCGAGGGCCGATCCGGATTCTGCGCCGATTCGATAACTACGGACTATCATCTGTATGTATCCTCCCTTCGCAGGTTTCAGGTTTCGGGTGTCGGGTTTCAGGTTTCAGCTACAACGAATTCCTGACACCCGAAACCCATCTATTGCTGACACCCGAAACCCGACACCTGAAACCTAAAATCCCAGCAGCCCCCACAGCCGACTACTGTTCCTCCGATACAGGCTGAACTTCGTTGGCTTCCCGCTCCTGACTCTCAAACGTCTTCTTCCAGTAATTGCCCCGTTCGAGCATCTCCTGTCGGGTTTCCTCCGGAATCAGCTCGAGCGAAATTGCATCGGCCGGATTTCCCAGCCGCCCATCAAGGGGGAGGACTATATGTTCTCCCTCCCCTGGCGGGAGGGAGCCAGAGGGAGGGGTTGAAGAATTCAAAACAGTAACCAGCTGAGTCCAGGAGCTTATGTGGCAAGAGATGGTTTCAGGTGTCAGGTTTCAGGTGTCAGTGCTGTGGAGGTCTCAGGTGTCAGTGTTCAGGGATAACAGAGAAGGTTTCAGGTTTCGGGTTTCAGTGTTCAGGGGTCGGTTTGTTTGTTGCTTCTTTTTGATCTTCATGCGTTTCATTTTTAACCGTTGTGCTTGACACCCGACACCCGACACCCGACACTTGACACCTCAATTCCGACACCCGACACCTGACACCTTAATTCTCCTCAAAACCAATACAGACGTCGTCTACTGCGGAGACAGGTGCCTCTGACCAGGCCCTCAGGACCAGGTTTTCAGTGTTGGAATAACCGGAATATTACACACCGGCTGAAGAGGAAACGCGCGCCTCGGCTTCTACGAATACACGTTTTACCTCAGGGATTTCGGACTTAATCGTCCGATCAATCGTCGCAATGGCCCTCTCCACCTCACCGGTCTGAAGATTATCCTTCAGGTCTACGCTGAGGTTCACCAGAATAAATTCCGGTCCCATGTGCATGGTCAATACCTCGTTGACATGCTCAACCGCCTCAACTTGTTGGGCGATTCGATAAATCGTCTCCCGAACGTCTCTTCTGGCGCTCTCTCCGATCAGCAGCCCTTTGGTTTCGTAGGCCAACCAGATGGCTGTCAGCGCCAGAAGGACGCCGATTAAAATAGAGGCGATACCATCGAAGATCAGGACGCCGGTCACTTGCCCCAGCGCGATTCCAAAAAAGGCGATTAAAAGACCGAGCATTGCCGCCGTGTCTTCGAACAACACCACGAAAAGGGTAGGATCTTTTCCCCGGCGCACCGCTTCGAAATAGCCCAGGTCCCCTTTGGCCTTTCGGAATTCCTTAACCGCAAAATAGAGGGCTCCCGACTCGAATATAATCGCGAGGCCCAGAACGACGTAATTGATGAGCGGATTCTGAATGGGCTGTGGATGCCGCACATGATGAATGCCCTCATATATGGAGATGCCCGCACCCAGGGCAAAGATCAGGATGGAAACAACAAAACTCCAGAAATAGATTTCCTTGCCGTGGCCGAAAGGAAATCTCTCATCCGGAGGCTTTTCGGCCTGCTTCAAACCAAAGAGCAGAAGCACCTGGTTGCCGGTGTCCACAACCGAATGGATGCCTTCGGAGAACATGGCCGAACTGCCGGTAATGGAAGCCGCAACAAATTTGGTAATGGCCACCAGGCTGTTGCCGATCAGGGCGGCATAGATTACTTTTTTAGATCCGGATGCCATAGGGTCAACTCCAATTTCGAAATACCATTAACTTTTCGGATCGCGAAGTGGCTTCAGAACCGTTTCATCGACACTTCGCAGATGCAGGTCCCTTTGTGGGAAAGCAATCTCGATACCCGCCTCCCGGAAACTCTGATCGATTTGTTGATTCAATTCGGTTTGTATGGTGCGGCGATCGTCGAAGTTCAATATCCAGACTCGGAGCTCGAAATCGAGGGTGCAGTCACCAAAGCTCAGGAATAAAACCTTGGGATTTGGTTTGGTCGAAACTCCTTTGTGTCCACTGGCACATGCCGTCAATGTTTTGATTACCAGAGGGATATCCGAACCATAGGCCACGCCTACCGGAATCCGAATCCGCATCATTCGACTGGAAAGCGTCCAGTTGGTGACAGGGTTGGTGGTCAAATCGCTATTGGGCACAATGACATCTGCGTAATCGTGCGTCCGGATCCGAGTGGCCCGCAACCCAATTTCTTTGACTTCGGCCCATTGTCCCCCCATCTGGATGGCATCCCCCACACGAACCGGACGTTCAAAAAGCAAAATCAAGCCACCGATCAAGTTATTGACGATCTCTTTCAACCCAAACCCGGCTCCCACCCCAAGGGCGCTGATCATGATGGTGAGTTGATTGAGCCTAAACCCCAAAACCGCAAGTGCCAGCAGGAATCCGGCAAAAACGAACGCGTAGGTAATCAGATGATTGATGGAAAACCGGACGCCGGGATCCACCTGGCGCAAATCGTATATCTTTGTGAGAAACAGCTGCTGAATAACCCGTGCGGTGATGTAGGCGCCGAACGCCAGGGCGGCAGCTTCGAGAACCAGTCCGACGGTGATCCGCTGTTCGCCGAAGGTAACGCCGATGGCCAGCAATCCATTGAATGCCGCGATCGGATCCGGATATAATTCCCAGATCACCAGCAGCATGCATACATAAACGACAACCAGCAGACTACTGAACAAAATTGTCAATCGGCGAAGGGCGGTATCGGGATTCTGACGCATTGTAGCGGGAAGGGGCCAATCCGAACGGCGAAAAATCCATTCCAATCCGCCCCTCATTGACCGAATCACCAGCCACCAGGCAATTGTCAATCCGATGGCGCGCACCGGCATGACAAACAGGTGTTTAGCCAATGTGGCCATGCCGAATAGTTCTGCCGCCAGAACGACGGCCAAACAACAGGCCCCCAGTCGAAGACCTGCAATGAAAACGATCCCATCGCCTTCGCTGCTTGCAGCCCTGGCCCATCGCAGGGAAAAATAAATTCCCACCGCAGATGCTAAAACAAAGAAGAGTCTGAATGCGGGAATAGATGACCCAATGGTGAATAGGATATTGATGCCGATTATTATGATGACGAGGTAACACAGGAACCATCGTTTCCATGTGCTTTTAAACAAGGGTTTGGCCAGGCGCAGCAAACAGATCCCCACCATGGCCGTTAACAGGGTTTGCCACCAGGCGGGGCTCAATGTGTGGAAGTTGTGAAAGGGTCCGAAGGACAGAAATAATCCGGCCGAAATCGGTCGGGTTGCCATAAACTGCAGGAGTTGTGTCTGTTCGATGGTCTTTCGATTTCGATAGATGCCGATAATTAGAAACAGAGCCAAGCCCACCTGAAATATGATCAATCCGCGTTGTTGAGCAAAAAAAAGACGATCGCTGTATCTCATCCGGAGTAAATTTTTCATCGTTTGCGGGTGCCAGGTGCTTTTAAGCTGCGACCGGTAAGCATCAGAAATGATCGGGGGGTAGGTGTCCGCACGATCACCGCCAACGGCCGCCTGGATCAAACGATTCGATTCGGCGGTCATGTCCGCTATCCGAACACGTATATGGGCGGCCTTTCCCTGCAACACCAACAACGGCTGCAATGACTGCCGGATGAGCCCGAGGGCTCTGGATATGGTGGCCTGACCCTTCGTAAAAGCCAATCCTATGTCATCCTGTTGTTCTTCCACGCTAAGCCCTGCTGCGGCTGCCTGCCAGCGCCCTCTTTCATGCGCCCATTTTTTGTGCAATTTCGACAACTGTTTGACACCAGCGGTCGCGGGTTTGGCAGCTTTTTGGAGCTGCTGGTGAAGCAGATCCAATACACGATTTAGCTGAACCAACGGGATGTAAAGATTCTCTTTCGAAGCCTTTAGACGCTCAAACTGAGCAGCCGTTTTCTCCAGCTCGGTTTCAACCTCGGATAACCGGTGTTCGATAGCTGGCAGGTCTTTGTCGACAGCGAGCTCTTGATGGAGTTCGGATAGGCGAACGGACAATTCAGAAACCTTGGGAATTAAGTCCGCCAATTCCCAGGATACCGTCGGTTTCGTATTCTTGGAAGCCGGCGATTGCTCTTCTCCGGTGCCATCGGCCGCGATACCCTCGGAAGACATCATCAGCAAAAAGAGTAGCAGAAAGATTCGGATGAGAAAATGTTGCATGTCAGAAATCCGATGCATGTTTTGTTTTGCGTTTGCTTCGATGTCGACGCATCAGCGTTGTGACAAACGATGACCGCAGAGTCGCCAGGCTTCGCTCTTTGAGCTTCGACCCGACAAGCAGAGGACGCAAAGGAACTGTATTTTTCCCCGAATCCCTGAGAGGGGGAATCGGGGAAAAAGCTCCAGATAAAGGGCGACTTGCAAAAGGTTTCCTGTAAACAGCTCAATCGAGACGGCAGTGATCAGTCTCTACGCTGATCAGAAAGTCACTATTCACTGCTATCAGTCGGCACACTCGATACAACGGGTGGCAAACGGCAGGGCATCGAGCCGTTTTTCAGCAATCGGCTCCTCGCAGACTTCACAGAGGCCATAGGTCCCCAAATCTATCTGCTGCAGCGCTGCGTCGACTTGCCTCAGTTCCCGGCCTGCCACCGCGAGCAGATCATCGCGAACGTCGGCGTTCTCCCACTCGTGGGCCGTATCCGTCTCACCTCTCGCGGTCTCCTGCTGCTCGTCTCGCCGGATCTTATCGATCCGCGCTTGAATTTCTTGTCGCTGGGATTCTAACCGGGCTCGCCATTGGCTCATAGGTGTCGGCATAAATTTACCTCCATGCTGGTGCCCTCGTGCAAGGCTGTGCACAATTACCAAATTCCGTCATTCCGGACGAGTCCCGCCCTTTCGCGATATAACTATAGCGATTTTCAGAATTCCGTTCCGATTGCGACCTTGTGGGCGTATTGTTAAGTTTCCCAGCGGGCGCGGTGGCCCGCTCTACGAATACAAGACCTACAACTAGTGTCCATCCAGAAATGGTAGATTGTGGTTCAGACCAAGGCCGCAGTGTTTTGGCAACCGCAGGCGTAGTGGCGCTACGTCGAGGATTGCCAAAACGCGAGAACACAGGCCTGGGCCGCAAGATGCCATTTATGGATGGGCACTAACTAAGCCTCACCGTTTAAAGTGAGAGTTTATAAAGCATGGCACATTACAGATTCTGACGAAATCAGGTCTGGACCAGGGATGTCGGGTTTCAGGGGTAATAAAGGTTTCAGGTGTCGGGTTTCAAGTTTCAGGGCAGGCAGCGGTTGTTGACACCTGTCGAAGATCCCGTCTGGAGTGAAGCGAAAGCGGGGAACACTGACACCTGAACACTGACACCTGAAACCATAATCCGTCCCAAACCCGACACCTGAACACTAATGAATTCCGACACCTGACACCTGAAACCTGGTTTCTTTTCCAAACCTTATCCAGAATACCCGCAAAATTACCCTTTTCCGGACTTTAGCCTGATTCAAGCACCTCCCGCAATTTCTCTTCTCTGTCTGCTGTAAGGGAGGTTTTGAGAACGTTTCCCTTGAAGTCTTTGAGTGCTTCCAGCACCTTGTCCGGGGTAACTTTGCGGACTAAAACGAAAAGCGCCGAAGATCCCGGAGTGAAACTCTCACCGAGCTCTTTCATGAATTTATCGTTGATACCGATATCTCTCAGCTTACCGGACAGCGCACCGGCGCCGGCTCCGATCGCAGCCCCGGCCAGCGGGTTGAGGAAAATCATGCCGATCAGCATCCCCCAGAAGGTTCCGCCCATGGCCCCCGCCGCAGTGAGATTGGTGGCCTGGTGGAGCTTGACCTTACCCTTTTCGTCTTTGGTCACAACGACCACATCCTCCATGTCGATGAGGTATTCTTTTTGCAGTTTTACCAGCTCGGCACGAAGCTCAAACGCCTTGTGCTCATCTTCAAATCCGATTACGACCAGGTCACTCATAATAGCCTCCTTCCTTATTGTTTGGGTTATCTACGTTGCTTCCTCGGTTTATCTGCCATAAAAAAGGTTTCAGGTGTCGGGTTTCAGGTTTCAGCTTCACTTTTCCTGACACCTGAAACCCGACACCTGACACCTCCATCAGTCCTGAAACCTGACACCCGGAACCTGTTATCCGGTTCCCAGGTTGAATTCCTGACACCTGAAACCCGACACCTGCTTGCCGTGCCGTAGCTCGTTAGAGTGAAGGCTGGAAACCTTTATGCTAAGGTTCCCTTTCCGATTCGCGTGAAAGCCTTCGTCGAAGGGCCTGAATCTCTGCCAGGTAGGATGCTTCCCTGCGTCGCATCCGCAACTCCATTTCTTTTAACCGAGCTCTCATGGTTGCGATTTGGCTTCGATACTGCAAGACGAAATCCACGGCCTCGAGATCCAGACCCATGTCTTCATGCAGATGCCGGACGATTTTGAGTTTACTGACATCCGAACAACACAATCCCCTTCTACCGTGCAACATACGGCGGCATGTGATGAGCTCCTCACGCTCACATTCATGAATGAACGTTACGGATACCTTCGCCAATCGTGCCGCAACGCGCCGCTCAAAATGAAGCTCGGGATGATCGCTATATATGGCCAGTGGATAGTGTTTCATGATCCTCCTCTCGAAAAAATCGAGGGTTTACGCTCGCAATGGGTCTATCGATTTTACATTTTCGGGCCTATTACCAAATTTGAAGCTGCGGAGAATCACCATTCCATCACCCCCACCGATCCTCCCCCATCAAGGGGGAGGGCCTTATTTTTTTCCCTCCCCTTGGGGGAGGGATTCAAAGGGAGGGGTATGGAATCCGCATTCCTTTAATCTGGTTTTATATGCGTGACCCACCTCGGGTCATCCACCCAGGCGGTATCATCATCCGGATCGAGGCTTTGTACCAGTTGATCCGTCATCCGCTCAGCGTTCCGTTTTTTATCCTCCGAATTCAAACCGGAAGTGCCGGCCTCTTTCTGAAAGGCAGCCTCTTCCTCATGAATCCAGGGGTAGCTTTTCATAATGAGATCCGGCACACTGTCGGTCAGATAGACATCCGGTGATTTACCCCGGCGGCTGTGACGATGGTAAAATCCCGTTTCCATCGACCGGCTGGTCCGAAACCAGACAATCTCCTCCTTACGAGAGTCGTAATAGGCTCCAAATTTCATGTTACCCATTTATTCGTCCTCCGAACTTAAGTGTTCAGGTTTCGGGTGTCAGGAAGAATGTAGTAGCTGAAACCTGAAACCCGACACCTGACATCTCAATCCGTCCTGAAACCTGACACCCGAAACCTGAAACCATTACTTCTATCTAAGTTTTCTCCACTCCTCGACCAGTTCCTTCTCCTTCTCAGACAGGCGTTGGGGCAGCAGGGCTTCCACTGTGACATACAGGTCCCCGCGTTGATCCGGGTGCTTCATCTTGGGCATTCCCAGTCCCCGCAGTCGAAATACACGACCGTTGCGAGTTTCCGCCGGAATATCCAGGTTCACTTTTCGGTCTATGCCGGCAACGGGGATCTTCCCGCCCAGCAGCATGGTAAACAGGTCCACCGAAACTGTGGTCGAAAGATCATCGTTATCGCGCTGGAACCGATTGTCCGGCAGCACCTCGATGGTTAGATACAAATCACCCGATTTACCTCCGCCTATTCCCGGGCCGCCTTGGCCTTTGAGCCGTACGCGAGATCCGGTCTTCACCCCCCGAGGGATTTTTGCATCGATTTTGCGGCCATCTTCCCATTCCAGTACCCGTCGGGTTCCCTGAAAGGCTTCATCGAGGGTCACCTGCAGAGAGTGCTCGCTGTCCCGCCCCCGGCGCGGTTGCTGCTCATAGTAGAAGCGGGAGTCACCGGGCCCACCGCCTGCCTGCCGCCGGGCCCTCTGCCCGAAAAGGTTTTCGAAGAAATCCGAGTACCCACCCTGAGCACCGAAAATTTCTTCGAATTCCTCGGGACTGACTGTTCGATACGTTTGACCCTGATTGGCTGAAGCCTGCCATTCACCCCAGTTAAAATCCTCGGGCCTGCCTCCTTCTCCCTGGTGATGCTGCCACTGGGACCCCAGCTGGTCGTATTTTTTACGTTTTTCCGGATCGGACAGCACTTCGTTGGCTTCGTTGATCTCCTGGAACTTCTTCTCGGAGGCTTTGTCGCCTTGGTTGACATCAGGATGATATTTCCGGGCCAGCTTGCGAAAGGCCTTTTTGATGTCATCCTGGCTGGCCTTTCGATCCACCCCCAGAATGCTGTAATAATCCTTATATTCCATGGGACTGGCTGCCTTCAGGTTTGTGTTGAATATAATACCTCGATCACCGTGCCCGGCTTTGGTCTACCATACAAATATTTATGCAATAGAGTGACTATCTCTATATAGGTGTCAGGTGTCAGTGTTCAGGTTTCAGGACAATCGGAAAAAGCTGACACCTGAACACTGAAACCTGAGACCTCATCATTTCTGAAACCCGACACCTGCTTGCCTTGCCGAAGCTCGGTAGAGCGAAGGATGGAAACCTCATCATCCCTGAAACCCGACACCTGAAACCTCAACCCCTTGACCCCTTGACCCCTCGACTCCTTGAACCCTATCCCTTATTTCAACACCGGCCTTCGCTCCATCACCAGCTGCTTAAGCTGCCGGAATACATCAACCCCCTCTGCATCGGCCGGCACTTCGCCGTTGAGGATTTGAGTGTATCGATCCAATTCATCCGTCTCTCGGTTGTCGATTCTGGAGGCGACAAATTTCAGCGAGTTGCCGCTTTTGTCATAGATAAAGGCAGGCCCAAACTGCATCTCCACTCCGGCCCCCTTTTCAAGATTCCCCCGGATCTCACAGCCGGGCGACTGGAACAGTTTCGGAGCTTTCTGGAAGCTCAAGATCTCACTGAAAAGCATCAAGCTTTCCATCACGCCGTCCATGTCGTCACCTTCCAGAGAAGCGGCCCCATCGTATGCGATCTTGTCAATGTCCGCTTCGGTGTAGGTGAGATCCAGCCCATCGGTCAGCATTTTCGCGACCGTATTCACCGAGTCGACCCGTTTGCTCACCTTCACGTCGTCGTCGCTGAGAATCTTCCTGACGTTTCTGAGGCTGATCATCTCCTTGACCGTCGGGCCTTTGCGCAGGGCCACATCATCGATCGTGGTGTCGTAGATGGCCAAACCATTGTCCAGAACGATGATTTTTTTCTTTTCGCCATCGTCTTCCAGGATGTAGAGTTCCAGATCCCGATCCTTCAGGTCCACATAGGGAAACCCACCCATTTCGAACAGTCGCCGAGCCCCGTCCTTATCGAATTTGGCAGCATCCGCCTGTGGTACAACAGTGGCCGCTACGTGTTTTGCCAGCTTTTCGATCTCCATCTTCTTCAGCAAATTCTCTTTGAATCCCATGTCCTTACCTCTTTTTTAGTCGTTTCCAATACTCCGTTACTCCATTACTCCAGTACTGAATTCAAATTAGCCGCACACTCCCTCGGTTGCACACAGCGGTTTCAATGATTGGGGTCCGTTATTGACTTGGGGTGACCACCACCTGCGCCGCCCGCAGCAGCTTCTCGCCATACAGGTATCCCTTTTGTTCCACCTTCACGACGGTATTGGGAGGGAACTTTGGATGGGGCATAACACCAATGGCTTCGTGAAGCCTGGGATCAAATGGCTTGCCCAGCGCATCGATCGCTTTCACATCGTGTTTATCAAAGAACTTGTTCAGGATATCCCGGACCAGGTCGATTCCCTGCAGGATGCTTCTGTCACCCCCTTCACGCGGGGTATGCATCAGGGCCAAGTCCAGACCGTCAGCCACCGGTAGCACCTCCAGCAGGAGTTTCTCTTTCTCCGATTCCACCTCCTGGGCGGCGTTGCGGGCCAACCGCTTCTTCGTATTCTCCAGATCGGCGAACAGCCGCGCATATTTGTCCTTCCAGAAATCCGCTTCATCCGGCTCCTGATCTGCAACTTCGGAAATCTTAGAACCTCTCTCACTGTGGTCGCTGTCTGACCCTCCGATCTTAATTTCCCGCGCGGGTTTGAAATCATCCGCCATAGTCACACCCCTCTATAAAGTGGTTTCAGGTGTCGGGTGTCGGGTTTCAGGACAATCGAAAAAAACTGACACCTGAAACCTCAATTCTTCCTGAAACCTGAACACTGAAACCTGCTTTCCTGTTTGCCGGTTAGCCGGTTTGCCCGTTTGTCGGTTTGCCGGGATACAGGATACAAGATTCAGGATCCAGGATATTAAAAGCATCTACCCTCGTTCGATTCATGAGGCTTGCATCTTGTATCATGTATCTTGCATCGGAATTTGGTATTCATTGAACCTTGAACCCTGAACACTGACACCTGAAACCTCATTGAGTTACAGCTCCCTATCGATGGGCAACCACTTCACAATACCGACAGTCAATTTCTGCATGGTGGTGGCGTACGGTTCCTTTTCCATCACCACGTCCGGGCCACCCTGTCCCCCCGTCCAGTGCATGTTCTCACGGCCGCCTTCGCGCGAAAAACTGACCTCGAAAGCGACCTTGTTCACGTTGTCCTCGAAATGTTTCGCGGCAGCACGGGCTACGGCCGGATCCTTGAATACCAGTCCAATCTCGTTATTGATGAACAGGGACCTCTGGTCGAAATTGAATGACCCGACAAACATGATTTCACCGTCAAACACCATGGTCTTGGCGTGCAGGCTGGACTTCGCGAGGCCGGGCAGCCAGGTGAACATCTTTCCTTCACGTTCTTTCAGGGACTCATCCAGCTCAAACAGTCGAACGCCGCAGCGCAGCAGTTTGCGGCGGTATTTTGAATATCCGGCATGAACGGCGGACACATCGTTTGATGCCAGGGAGTTTGTCAGGATACGCACCTGGACGCCATCCTGACTCAACTTGCAAAGCGCCTCGGTAGCCCTGTCGCCGGGCACGAAGTAGGGCGACACGATGTCCACGGTTTTCTTTGCGCCGGTAATGTACGGGGCGAGTTGGGAGATCAGCAATTTATCCTTGCCGGCCTTTTTCAGGTCCTCTTTTAGCGGCGAGTCGTGTATGACTCGGGCTTCTGCCCAGCTAAATGCGAGAGATCCGTCTTTCAGGCCTTTGGCCAGGTCGGAATCTTTTAATGCCTGGACGTAGTCCGAGGTGGATTGCTTTTCGAAGAAGGCGTCTTTTTTTGAGCGCAGGGCGGACAGATCCTGGTCCGTGCCCTGGCGCACCAGGATGTTCACAGGGTAGGCATGCTCGGCGTTCCAGTACGAGTCGAACTCGCTGGATACCTCCCGAACCGGCGGTCCAATGGTCAATACATCGATGTCGGCAAAAGCGACATTAACATCCGCGTCGAAATATTCATCACCAATATTCCTGCCCCCCAGGATCGTGGCCTGGTTGTCCGCCGTGAAGGACTTGGCATGCATGCGATAATCGATTTCCCTCACCCGCACGATCGACTGGATCAGTCGGCCGCCCCCCCGCTTCCATGGATTCCACATCCGCACTTCGATGTTTGGGTGCGCATCCAGCCCCACCCAGGTGTCTTGGTCCTTGTTGCCGTAGATGTCGTCGATCAACATGCGTACCCGGACCCCGCGATCAGCGGCTTCGAGAACTTCGTGAGTCAGCAGGCCGCCGACCGTGTCCTGATGGTACATGTAATATTGAATATCGAGACTCTTCTCCGACAATCGGGCCAACAGGGCGCGGGCTGCAAAGGCGTCACGACCGTGGGGCAGCAGGTATACGCCGGATTTGCCGGGATTGCCGGCCACCTGTCCGCTAAACTGTTGCCCCAGCTTGGTGGCCTGTCCATCGTCGATCATGTAAGACGGTGTACGGCTGGATATATCGGGTAGACGATAAATAAAGCTCATGGTTAGACTCCCCGCGACAAAAATTAAAACAAATATTACAAACAGTACAAGCCATCGTTTCCTTTTTTTCCCAATGGTCATATCGTTTGCCCCCCTCCAACTAAGTTAAAAACGAACAGTGAATAGTGAAAAATTGATGTACATAGCTTTGATGCTTTTACCGTGTTTATTTTTCACTTTTAGTTTTTCATTTTTCACTTATTTTGGCCTTGTCCCAGGTTTCGTAGTCGGCGAACTCGTCATTGCGAGACAAAAAGGGATGTGACTCGCCGTCACCCTTGATCTGGGTCACTTCGCCGATGGGTTCCAACGCGGCACGCAGGGTGGAAATCTCTTTGTCGGGCGGTTTGCCGTCGTTTGTTTCCACGGAAAACATCAATCCGTTGGACAGGCTGCCGTTGTGCGGGATCGAGGATTCAGGGACAGATCTGACCCTATTTGCTTCTCTTGTCATTGCTATTCTTCCTTTTGCTCCGCATTTAACTGCTCCCGGCCGACCGCTTTTATGAATGTTTCTTCGAAGCGCGCGTCGCGTTGTCGCGATCCGAGTGCGATGTCCGCCTTTTTCAGGCCCCACCAAATGGCATCGTTGAGCGATGCATGTCGCAGCGAACCCTCCCACGGGTTTTCGATCCAAATCCTGACTTTAAAGTCTACCGCGGAGTCCCCAAAATCAGAGATAAGCACCTCCGGCTTCTTTTGGGAAGATGCCCAGTCCAATTGGCTGCAGACACTTTCGAGGACTTCCCGAACCTCCTTAAGATCAGCGGAGTAGTCTACGCCGACAGTCGTCTCAACCCGACAAAGCGAGTCCTTGTAGGTGTAGTTGGCGATTCTCTCATTAACGAGTTCTGAGTTCGGGATCAGAAGATCCAGTTCGTCTTTCGTTCTCGCGGTCGTAGCACGCAATCCAATTGACTCGACTCTCACTATAGTGCCATCGATTTTCAGCACATCGCCCGGTTTTATGATTCCTTCCCATCGGAGCATCATGCTCGAGACGTAATTAACGGCGATTTCTTTCATCATAAACGCCAGGGCCACCGCAAACAGGCCGCCGGTGGTGAACATCGTCGACAGATTGATCCCCAAAACGTGCACGGCGATGAGAATGGCGGGCACGATGACGATGACACTGGCGATGTTCTTGTAGGTGCGGATGGTGGCTTCGTCATTATGGTCATGCTGAGTGAGTCCGTGATCAATAAATTGTCGCAGCTTTCGCGAGACCCACCAGGCTATTAAAAAAATGGCCACCGCCGCTGTAATTCTTACTGCCATCGCTTCAATGCTTTTCACATCGATGATCTCAAGAAATTCCTGGAGCATTTTTGGCATCTCCATCATATAGGTCGTTCAGGTTTTTGAAATTTAGAAGTCAGGTTCATTGGACGTTCAATGTTGAATGTCCTGTTTTCCAATCATCCCCACCCCCGTTCTGGCATCCACCCATTCCCCACGTCCGTTCCCTTGCTATTTTGTGGGCCGCCAAAGGCACTATTCGAAGATAGATCATGTTTACGGACGAAAACGGGGCAGTAGCCGCCATAGGACTGGCGAAAGTTGGTGATCTGTCCCTGGTATATGCGGGCAACGAGCATGTGTACCTCGCCCCCATAGGCATAGGCGCGAAGATCGTACTTCCAGTCACCCGAGGTCTCATCATTTTCCAAGGTGATCGTAGGAGCCGGGATGTATTGTTGAATCAGAGTGTTGTAGCTCATCACGCGATTGAAAACTTTTCGCGATATACTGCGTCCACGGTAGGCACCTTTGCCACCATAGGACTGTGGGGGCTTGAAAAACAACTGTTTTCTTTTCTGCCATACCTCGTCGGCATCCGCAAACGCGCCGACGTGCCATGTGGGCAGAAGAACCTTTCGAATGGAATCAACGGAGATATCGGAAGCGGCCACTGTTTCCAGCCAACCGGAACCGGTCATCTGCACGAGTCGCCTCTTGTCGGCGAGCAGAATATATTCCTTGGGGTTGGGTGAAAAACCGCAGGCCCCTTCGAGGTACGCACGACGAAGTCCGCTGGAAGACGGGTTCGACAGCGTAAAATCGCAATAACGATTGTAAATAAAATCGATCTTTTCTTCCCCGGCGAAAAGTGCGCCATTTCGATACCTGAGATCACCGATGTCATGTATGCTCGCGGTGTGGCCCCACTTTTCAAACAGAGACTTGTAAAGTAAAAACTCGAGGAACATTTTCTGTGTTCGGGGTGCCTCATCGATGATGGCGATATGGGACGAATCTTTAACACCGAGGCGTCGAAACTCCTCAATAAAGGATTTTTTAAGTGAGTTTATCGCCTGAGGAAAAGGGTTCGGGTGATCGTGCATAGTAAACAGTGCATTGGCGATGAGATATCCGGAGGCATTGGTGTTGATTTCAAGAAGACGTGGCACCTCGCCGTCGAGATGAAAATCATAAGACATGAGTACGGACAGATTCGTTGCCTGGCTGGAGAGAATTTCGTGGTCGACGGGATCGCTGAGCAAGGACTCGCGATATGAATCGAGCCGACTCAGGCGAAATATATTGTCGACCGCCTCGGTAATCGAATCGAGCACGCTTCGTGGTAGAAAAATTTTGTAAGGAGAGATGACATTTCTGTTTTGCCAGGGCTCACTGAGGGCAGAGATGGACGGATACGCATCGGCGATCCGTTTATTGTATTCGCTGTAAAATTTATCCCAGGGCTCGGTCATCTTAATAACTAAAGGGAAAAATGTTTTTTTGAGCAGCTGTCATATTTTCGTTCCGATTCAACGGGAGCTAACCTTACGGCTGCTGTGGGCGGGTGCGGCGTGTTGGGGCGAAGCCTTGGCGAAGACCAATGCCCCGCCCTACGAAAGACATAACGCAGGGCCGGTCACAGGCCGCCGCTGAAGCTATGGCCCGCAGGCCGTACCGGCCTGGTTCTGTTCTGAAACGGAACAGATTTTTGGCAATCGCTTTAAAGTAGATCCATTTGTAGCGCGAAACCCCCGTCAAATCGCAGTAATGTTGTGGCTGCTGCGGATTTATAGGTCTTAGCACCCGAGGGTTACCTCGTCAGGCTGGAACCCTCGGGTGTGTGAAAAGAATTCGACCTCCCGGGCACCTCTTGGGGTTCCGACCGGATGAGAGGAGGCCAAGGCTCGTATGCATGAGTTTGGTCGCTTCAATCCCTTTCGGACCAGCGTCTGGGCTTCGTGGTAAACAGCGCTCTCGGTTCCGGGCGCTACGCTGGTTGCGGATCCGAGCAGAAACAGATTTCTATCGTGGCTCTCTGACGCACTTCTTGTTTTCCCCCCCTTCGGGCCCTCGCAGACCGCGACGGACCCAAGGGGCCCCGTAGAGGGGGCCTGGGCCAAAGGTCATGTTGGGAAGTCGTCGCCGGTCCCGCTATATTCCATCAGGCCAGCGGATCGGCTTCGTGACATGCGGCCAGATTGGTTCATCACGCATCGTCAGCCCGTTCTGCCGCAGCCGCCAGAAGAGAACATCGAATCGATCCTGACCGAAGAACGGCTCACCGCGGAAGCACATGTTGGGCACCCCGCCGTGACCCGATGCCATTTGTCTCTTCTGGCTCTCCTGCCAGCACGCGTCGTAGTTCAATTCCGTCTTCAGCTTGTTCCACGCCTCGGGGATGTCGGCGGGCCAGAATTCTGACTGGCCACCCCAGATCAGCGGGCCGGTGAAGAGCAGGAACTCCATAGACTTGCCGTTCAGCTCAGCGGCATTGGCAAGTCGCACCATCCACGAGATCCAGGTCTGGTGCTCGATGGTAGGGACCTGCCCGTAGTCGAGACCAAGGAACGGATAGTGGTTCTGATCGATGGGGTCCGGGTTGGCAAACTTGTACGGAATGCCATGGAACTTCCCAAGGCGATAACAATCCCACACAGTGTCCGCCCACTTGTACCAGCGTCCGCCCTGCTTGTACTTGGTCTTCGGGCCTGTGTCCTGAAGTACTTGATTTCCCTCATCATCAACAGCGCCACCCGCGACATCAGGCATGCGGATCGCGCCGGGAAAGATCACCCGCATGGTCACCTTGCAGTTGTAGTTGGATTGGAGGTAAGCAAGGCGGTTGACAACCAGATAGCTATAAGGGCTGCGGATCGAATCAAAAATTTCGACCTCCAGCGGGCTTTCGGGAGTGACGTTCTCCCTCAGCGGGGCGGGAATAGGATCGAATTCATCGGGCATATTCTCGTGGTTATGAATCCCGTCGTTGACGTCGTGATGCCGCCAAAGCCAATTGTCCGCGGTGGGGGTGGGATTCACGGGGTTCGGTACCGGCGGCATTTCCGGCGGTCTGAAATCGCTTTTCTTCGTCGTCATGATTTTCTCCTTTTATGTGAATTCGGGTTAGAAAAACAAGTGCTTATGATTTGATACTGATCGAACGGTTTGTATTTTGCCAAGACCTTCACGAAGGGTCTCTTTCGGGAGTGGTTTCATTGATCATCTTTCATTCACAACCTTTCTGCTATGTATCTCGCATACGGGATTTGGATTGCCAGGGCCAATGACCATCCATTTCCAGCACCATGGTCCAGCTGAGTATGGTACGTATAGCGATCATTCCGGCTAAGCGGCCGACCGAAGCTAAAGTTGGTGTTACCGTAACGGTTTTGACAATGGTGGCGGCCACTAAAATTTCAAGCCCGATCACAACCGCACGGCCCAAGCCGATTTTAAACTCCTTATTCAGATCCGGCCCTTCCAAACGCCGATAATGGTACACATAACGTCCAACGCTGAAAAGAAACCCTGATACCAAAACACTCATACCCAATAGTTCAATGAAGGCGGCGGTGGTCTTAAGCAAGCTGACAAGTTCCGGGGACATGGACTACTCCTCCCTTGCAGGCTGCCAAGGCCAGCGACCTTCGGCCTCCAGTTCAAGAGTCCAACTTAACCACGTCCGCACAATAACCAACAGGCCCAGCGCTGCAAGTGATTCGAACGTAACATCGACGGTAAGCGTTTCGATTATGTCGGCCACTACGAGGATTTCCAGTGCAACAATTAACACCCGAGCCAACCGAGGTTTGAATCTGCGAAAACTCTCATCAGGGGACAAACTGAGAAATTGATACACATAGTTACCAAAAACCACCAGCAATCCGATTACAATTGCCAGCACACTGGATAAGCTTAAGAATATTCCCGCTCCTTCAACAACAGTTGCGATTTCCGGTGGCATGATTCTCATCCCTTGTACTTAGCAGTGGATTAACCATGTGGTTTATAGTGGACGTTATTTTTTTGTTCCGATTCAAAAGAGAATAACCTTACGGCTCTTATGGGCGGGTACGGTGCCCCGCCCTACGAAAGCCGTAACGTAGGGCCGGTCACCGTACCGGCCTGATTCTCTTTTGAATCGGAACATATTTTGGACAATCGCTATAATTTGCTTGGGCAAACTCAATATGTAGGAGGCGATAATGGCAATCTCCTTGTCGGCTTCCGCGATGTCTACCTGGGGAGCCCAGTCCTCAGCCTGACCTTTGCCCCGGGGAGGAGCCGGTACTCTTAACCAGTGATTATACATGTCTTCCATTTCCTGTCACGGATGCCATTTCACTATTGCCATGTTACACCTCCTTACTACTCGAAACCGGGATTCCTTTTATATGGGTTTGTTGTTGGGAAAACCATGATTCCAAGCGACTTTTTAGACGGCCCGGGAACCCGGGCCATCCTTAAAGTCGTGTTCGATTGATGTATTTTCAGCTCTTAAGAGCCTCTCTCAATGCTTTGATGTCCTTTTCGTCGAGATCCGTGTCGATGACCTCTCCGCCGAAGGGCTCGACGGCCGTCCAGAAATCCGCCAGCTCCGCCTCATCTGCCACCATGATCAGCGCCGAGGTGTCCTTGTCCAAGGCCGCTGCGAAATCATCCAGTCTCGGGTCGTCGACGGCAACATCCACACCCTTTCCAACTATTCCCATTACCCCGCCGCCCACGGCCGCGCCGGCCAATGCGCCGCCCGGCCCGGCCAACGCTCCTATCAGCCCTCCGGCGACGGCTCCCCAGCCAAGGCCCGCTTTACCGCTTTCGTCCTGCGCCCAGGTGCTGTTCACCCGCATGTGGCCATGCTTGCTGCGGGACACCACGGCCACATCATCGATCCAGTAATACTCTGGCGAATAATCCTCAAGCGTGTGAAACGCCTTCATTGCCGTTTTCTTTCCTTTGAACGTAACTGCTTTGAATTTTGCCATTATTGATTCCCTTTCTTGTGCTGTGTTTTTGGTTGCTGCCAAACTGGTATCTTATCCCCTCTCTCTGCGGCTCACCCTGAGCATTTCCTGCAAGCGGATGCTATCTTCTTCCCGGCGCTTGAATGCCTTGGTTGATTTAACATCGTCGGCAAGCACTTCTTTGAAAACCTCGGATTTCCATGATTCCTGTGTTTCCAACTCAGCATGAAACGCGATCAGCATTTGCTTTTGCTCATGGTTCAAGCGGTCTCCTTTTTCAAGCAATTGCTGGATGAGAATGCCGGTGAATGCTTCAGTCTCTGACATTGGACGGGTACTCTCTTCCTTATATCGTTTGCGGTACTGTCGAATTGAAAGAATCAAGCGTCTTGCAAAGATGGCCTGTGTGCCACAGGCCACCTTCACACGTGTTCATGGAGTTAGAACTCCGCTTAACTTTTCAGCGCCTTTTTCAGTGCTTTGATGTCCTTTTCGTCGAGATCCGTGTCGATGACCTCTCCGCCAAAGGGTTCGACGGCCGTCCAGAAATCCGCCAGCTCTGCTTCATCTGCCACCATGATCAGCGCCGATGTGTCCTTGTCCAGGGCCGCTGCGAGATCATCCAGTCTCGGGTCGTCAAAGGCGACGTCCTCGGCAGCTCCAAGCAGACCCCCCATGCCGCCGCCCACGGCGGCACCGGCCAGGGCACCGCCCGGTCCGGCCAGCATCCCGATCAGGCCCCCGGCGACGGCTCCCCAGCCAAGGCCCGCCTTACCGCTTTCGTCCTGCGCCCAGGTACTGTTCACCCGAAGGTGGCCATGCTTGCTGCGGGACACCACGGCGACATCATCGATCCAGTAGTACTCTGGTGAATAATCCTCCAGCGTGTGGAGCGCTTTCATTGCCGTTTTCTTTCCTTTGAACGTAATTGCTTTGAATTTTGCCATGATGAATCTCCTATCTTGTGTTTGGCCTTTATAGCCGTTGCCAAATATATGTTCCGTTTGACGACCTCGGATGGCCGGCACGGCGTGCGGGCCATAGCTTTAGCGGCGGCCTGTGCCCGGCCCTACATCACAGTTTCCGTTGCGTTTTCGTAGGGCGGGGCACCGTACCCGCCCGCACTAATCAATCAGATCCAGCGCCTCGTCGTAACTATTCATTGCGCTTTCATAATGTCTTTCAGCGCTATCGACGCTACCCTTGCCATATTCATCAATGCTCTTCTTGAGTTCTTTATTTCCTTTATCAACCTCCTTGCCTGCTTTGCTATATGCGTCATCCTCGGCTTTCGCCAAATGGTCCTCCGCCGTAGCAAAGCAATTAAGGCCTTTGTCGTAGTGTTTCACCGCCGAATCAACCTTGCCTTTAGCAAGCTGATTGTCAGCCTTTTGGAATTGCCGAAAGCCTTTTGCCATGTTTGCCGATGCTCTGTGCATTTGAAAATCAATTCCCATGATTCTTCCTCCTTTTGTTTCAGCGGCGGCGGCCCGCGCCGTCCGCTGCGGTCTGAATGTTACTTTTTAAAATGCGATGTTGCTTTATCGAAGGCGTTGCTGAGCTCCTGCCAGGATTTCTGAGTACCATCTTTCACATCTTTCCAGGCGCTGTCCCCGGCCGCCCCAAGTTCATCGATCTTTGTTTTCATGGCATCGCTGGATTTGATGAACTCCGCTTTCTTTTCTTCATATGCTTTTTTTGCGTCGGCGCCCTGGTGCTGGACCTGGGCTTCGTACTTGTCGCGTTTGCGGCTCCAGTTGTAGCTCAATTCATCGTACTGTTTTTTCATCTTCCCCAGGTACTCACTTTTTTTGTCTGTCATGGTTCACCTCCATTTCAATTGGGTTAAGGGTAAAGGGTTGAGGGTGTTCAACTTAAGGCATATTTTCCTTTTTTTAATACTTAGTCCGTATATCGCTAAACGGGACCCTTTCGGGTAGATGATGGCTCGATATTTCGGGACGATTTAAGATTATGATCCTGCTTTTTGCCGTCCCTTGAATGCAGGGCGATCTTCTCTTGCGCAAACTCATAGCTTCCCTTTTCAAGAGTCTCGCCAATGCTCATTTCAAAATCCTGTCCAAGAACCTTGGCCCCACCGATCAACACTGAGTAGTTTTCCCGATTGAAGTGATTTTCCATATCCTGGCGTGTCTTCCATTCCCCTATAAAGCGATAAGCGTTCTTACTCTGAAGATCCTTGTACAAATCGAAACCAAGGCATCCCGTCTCTTTACAAATTCCGGTCGATAGAAAACGCAGCGAATCGATAAATTCATCGAACTTGTTTTCTGCGACAACGAGTTTCAACTGGTAAGAAATCAATTCAGCCACCATTTTCAGGGATCGATGAGAGGCAAACTCCAGTCCCAGTAGTTCAATTCGCGTGCCATCCTGAAAAAACGATTCGTTGCTGCATGCAACTTATTGAAAAACAATATATATTGAGCTTTCAGGAGGGATTGCCCTGTCTGAGAAATATACCATCTGAGGGGCGAAATATCGTTCCAGGGGCGAAATGTCGCCCCTGAGCTAGGGTCTCGTCAGGTATGAAGCACGGTTGTTACCCGGGAAGATGATGGGGCTTTAAAGTGACCGCTTTAAGTATCGGGAACCAGGATTGCTCAAAACATTCTTAACGCAGAGGCGCAGAGTGCGCAGAGAAGGATTCTATTTTTCCAGAATCCCTGGGAGGGGGATTCTGGAAAAGAGCTGCCTCACAATCTACGGGACATGAGAATAGAAGTGGATTCAAAATCTTCAATCGTGGTTTATAGGGATTGCCAAAAATATGTTCCGTTTCACGACCACATCAGGCCGGTACGGTGACCGGCCCTACATTGCGCTGTCCTTCTGTCTCGTAGGGCGGGTCACCGTACCCGCCTGCAAACTTGGCGATAAATGCACATAATTCGAATCGGAACGTTAATCTGACAAACGCTCTAGATCGAGGCGGGCCGAGGGATTATAACGATTGCCAGAATCCCGTTCCGATCCAAACATTGTGGGCGTATTGCTAAATTTGACGGCGGGTACGGTGTGTTGGGGCGAAGCCTTGGCGAAGACCAATGCCCCGCCCTACAAAAGCAAGACATCCAATGAAATGTAGGGCCGGTCACAGGCCGCCGCTAAAGCTATGGCCCGCAGGCCGTACCGGCCTGATGCCTTTAGGACTCGGAACATATTTTTGGCAATTGGTATAACAGGAATATATGGAATATTTCGAGGATTGAAATCCTCGGTACAACAAAGATATGGGCCACGGGGGGAGGTTTTGAAACCACTTCTACGGCCTTTTCAGACCCAGCTTCTTCATCCGTGAATGCAAAGTGTTGGGGTGCAGGCCTATTATGGCAGAAGCGCTGTCCTTGCCCTTGATCTTCCAGTTCGTCGCTTTCAAAACGTCGAGGATATATTCTCGTTCCATTTCTTCGAAGGTTTTGAGTATTCTTGTCGCACCGTCTGAAGTTTTGGGAAGATCAAGTTTCAGTATATTTTTATCCGAGGTAATCAACGCACTTTCAATGACATGCTGTAATTCTCTCACGTTGCCGGGCCAGGGGTAGGATTGTAAGGCCCGCATGGAAGACTTGGTGATTTTGAGGTTTTCTGCTTCTTTCCCCATTTTCTTTGAAAACACTTGAACAAAACGATCGGCCAGCAACGGAATGTCCTCGATTCGATCACGCAGTGGCGGTATCGTAATCGGAAAAATCTTCAGCCGATACCACAGATCCTCTCTGAAGTTTTTTTTGCGCACCTCTTCTTTAAGATCCCGATTGGTGGCTGTGATGATGCGGGCATTGGAATGCAAGGTGCGGGGGCTTCCCAGTCTCTCAAACTCACCGCCTTCAAGGACGCGCAATAGTTTCGCCTGGAGCTCAAGGGATAATTCGCCGATCTCGTCTAAAAAAAGCGTTGACTTATCAGCCAGTTCGAAGCGCCCGACCTGGGCTGTCGTCGCCCCTGTGAAGGCCCCCTTTTCACGGCCGAACAGCTCGCTTTCAATCAACTCACCGGGCAGGGCCGCGCAGTTCACCTTCACCAGAGGCCGTTTGTTGCGGGGACTCAGTTGATGAAGTGCCCGAGCAATGAGCTCTTTGCCTGTCCCGGTTTCCCCCAGAATAAGCACCGTGGAATCCTGGGGGGCAACCATTTCGACCCGGCGCAGCACATATTTCAGTGCTTCGCTCTGCCCGACGATATGTTCAAAGTTATGCTCCAGTTTGATCTCTTGCTGAAGGTAGGCGCTTTCAGCCTCTATCTGGTTTTTCAGCTGACCGATCTCATCATAAGCACGGCGGAGTTCGATTTCAGCCATTTTGCGTGGCGTAATGTCGATGTGAGCCACAATCACACCGCCCTTTCGTCCCCTGAAGGGTGACACGGTCATCAAAAACCAGCGTTTATCGGTCGGGGAATCACAGGGATACTCCATCTCAAAATACTCGGATGAACCATCGAGTAGAGCGTGAATACCATCGAGAGCTTCCATGGCGGTCTCATCACCTTTATAAAAGGCTTTCCGGCAGATCTCTAAGTAGTTCACGCCGGGACCGACACCATTCGGGGAAGTTGCATCATTTTCTCGAGCAAACTTTATCCAGGAATCGTTGACAGTTAGAATATTTCCGTCCCGATCTAAAACCGCTATATGATCCGGTAGCGACATCAGCACGGATTTATTGAATTCCTTGCTTTGCCGCAATCCTTCTTCCATCTGCTTCCGATCGGTGATATCCATCACCATACCAACGAGATGAATGCCAACCTGTTTCAGCGAGAAGAGTACGTGGATGTGTCGACCGGTATGGGTAATGGTTTCTGCTTCAAAATTCGCCATGCTGCCGTGCTTCTGAAGCCCAGCCAGCATCCGTTCACGATCCTTTATATCACTCCATCGTTCCAGTGACCCCTGGGCTATCATTTGTTCCGGACTGTCAAAATCGTACATCCGAGCCATGGCATCGTTGACAAATACAAACCAGCCGTTGATCGTTGTGGTAAAGACCCCGACGATGGAATTTTCCACCAGGCTACGGTATTTCGCTTCGCTTTTGGCGAGCTCTTTTTCTGCCTGCTTGCGCTCATTGATCTCGTTTTCCAGTTCAGCCGTGCGCTTGGCAACCAACTCTTCCAGGTGCAGCTGCATGTTGCGCAGGTTCATGTGGGTGCGCACGCGGGCCAGAACTTCCTGTTCCTGAAACGGCTTGGAGATAAAATCTACTCCCCCGACTTCGAAACCCCGGACTTTGTCCTCAACCTCATACAGCGCACTGATGAAGATGATCGGCACGTCGCGTGTCCGCTCATCCTGTTTGAGACGCCGGCATACTTCAAATCCATCCATTTCCGGCATCTTCACATCCAGCAGGATCAAGGCCGGAGGCTGGCTTATGGCAGAGTCAATTGCCAGTTGAGGCTTTTCCGCCGGGCGGACCTGGTAACCGTGTTGAACAAGAAAATGGGCCAACAGCTTCAGGTTGGCAATTTCATCATCGACGATGAGGATGTCGTTGGACAGGTGTGTGGTGTTATGTTCGGTAGACATGGGTGTTCGATATGTTCTTTTTTGGTTTCAGGTTTCGGGTTTCGGGTTTCGGGTGTCAGGAACTTTGGACTTACCCCTTTTAGTGGACACACCGAAGAGCTAACCTTATAAGGTAGCTAGGAGGTGTGAGCATGGGTGGTATTCGAACAAAACGAAAGTACGACAAAGAGTTTAAGGTTCTGGGTTCAAGGTTCTGGGTTGAGGGTTGAGGATTGTATGTTCATTGTTCCGACAACAATCTTAGAATTCCCGCAAGATTAGTGGAAACAATATGTTTACTCCTTATTTCCTCCCTGGTCCTTGAAATCATCACCATTTTATCGGCGCCTATCATCTCTGATGTCCGTTTTAATTTGTCCATCTCTTTACGCCCCGACGATCCTGAAAGTTTAATCTCAAAGGCCCAAATTTCTCCCTTGAGTATTAATACAAGATCTAGTTCATGCCCGTCACTTGTCCTGAAGAAATAGGGCTGTTTATTACGACCCAATGATTCAAGGCAAGAAAGGATCTGTTCAGTCACAAAACCTTCCCAACTGAATCCTACCCATGACTGAATGATTAATTGGTCGAAATTACTCACGCCCATAAGACTATGAAGGAGACCGCTGTCCTTCCAGTAAACCTTGGGGATCTTTACAAGTCTCTTCTTGATATTTGTGGAATAGGGCTGAAGTTTCCTTATCATGTAGACCTGTTCCAGATAGTCCAGATAGGAGTTGACCGTATGATATGACAGGCCCATGCTCTTTCCCACCTGACTGGCATTCCAGAGGTTGCCGTGAACTGAAGCAATCATCCTGAAAAATCTCTGGGTTACCTGAGGGGTAGCCGGCAAGCCCCACTGGGGGAGGTCTCGCATGGCTAAAAGATCGAGGTGATTCTCTTGCCATAGTGGGAATTGTTCTTTTGTTAATATACCTCCGTCAGGGAAGCCTCCCATCAACCACAGATTATCTAAACCTCTCTGTTTTACTTCACTAAAGAAAAAGGGAGAAAGCTCGCAAAGGGCTATTCTTCCCGTAAGGAATTCTGATACCTGTTTCATCAACCCGGGTGATACAGAACCCAAGATCATGAAACGGCCGTTTTTCTTCCTATCACTGTCAATAGCATTTCTAATTATGGGAAATATTTCGGGATGATTTTGAGCTTCATCCAGAATGATTATGGATTCCGATTGAATAATATCGTCCCACTGTAAATCCAGTCTCAGTTTTTCCTGCTCAACCTCGAGGTCATAATAAACGTCGGAAAAGGTTTTTGCCAGTGTGGTTTTTCCTGCCTGTCTTGGACCTAATAGCGCAACTGCCGGGAATTGCTTAAGCCGGGAAAGTATGACATCTTGAATTATTCTCTGAATCATATTTTGTATTATAGAAACAAATTTCTATTTTGCAAGAAAATTCTTCCTTTGAGTCGATAGGGTTCATAAAACCTTAATCAGTCCTGAAACCTGAACACTGACACCTGACACCTCACCCGTCCTGACACCCGACACCTGACACCTCAAAAAACTCTGAACCTTTGAACTCTGAACCTTTGAGCCCGCCATAGGCGGACAGGCCATGAACCTCATTCTATGTCCTCCAGCAGGTCCCGAATCTTCCCCATCTGGAAATTCTCCACCATTTCCCGCAGGCCTTCGGCCACTTCAGGGATCTGCTCACCAATGCGTGCAATGACCCCAAGAGCGGCCTCCCTGTTCAGGGCCAGGATCGCCTCCCGAAGCTCATTTAGCAATCCAACGGGAAGCTCGGCCAGCTTGTTGCTGGTAAGGTCGACCTCACCGATCCGATGATCTGGCGCTGCCTCGCTCTCCGTCTCATAGATGTACTTTATATCCAGGAACCGGCCCATCACCTCAAAAATCTCGTGCGCCTTATACGGTTTGATAACCATGTCGTCGCAGCCTGCCGCCAGGATCTCCTGGCGCTGCTCGCGAAAAGCGCTGGCAGTACTTGCAATGATGGGAACTGGTCTCTGGTCACTGGATGCTGGATGCGGACCTCTGTTCTCTGTCATCTGCCCTCTGTCATCTGTGTTCCGACTTCCGACTTCCGACTTCCCACTTCCAGATTCCCACTTCCGAATTCGCCTTGTGGCCTCGTACCCGTCCATGACCGGCATGCGCATGTCCATCCAGATGAAATCAGGGGACTCCTTTTTAAACGCCTCCAGCGCCTCTTTGCCGTTTTCGGCTTCCAGGACAAAAAACCCGACACTTTCCAGCAAGGATTTCAGCAAGATCAAATTTTCCCGGTTGTCATCGGCGAGCAGGATCCGCCAGGTTTTTTCTGTCGGGGCCAGGCCGATTACCCTTGGTTTGTCGTCAACAGGCGCCTTGATATCCGCCGCTTCGGTGATTTTCGCCGGCAATTGCAATCGGAAAAGGGAACCCTTTCCCACTTCGCTATCCAATTCGATGGTGCCGCCCATAAATTCAGCATACTTTTTACAAATGGACAGCCCCAGACCCGTGCCTCTTCGATCAGACGTATCGATTTCCTGCACGAAAGGTTCAAATATCTGCGCTTGTCTGGTCGGCTCAATCCCCGGACCGGTGTCCTCGACTTCAATCATGATGTTGCAATGTTTGGGCTCTTCCGGGATCGCTTCGGTGGCACATCGAATGGTCACCCCGCCTTCATCGGTGAACTTGACCGCGTTGTTCAGCAGGTTGATCAGGATCTGGCGCAGTTTGCCCTCGTCTGCCTTTATGTACGGAATGTTTATTGTTTCGGCTTCCGATGTGAAGGAGAGCCCTTTTCCCCCAGCCCTTGATTGAATCATCGTCCCGATCTCCTCTATCAAGGCTGCCAAATCGAAAGGACGTTCATCCAATTCGACGCTTCCCGCCTCGATCTTGGATAGATCAAGTACATCGTTGATCATGGCCAGCAGGTGCTGGCCGCTGCGGTTGATGATGGATAGCTTCTCCTGTTGATCGTGGGTGGCGTTTTCTTCCCGGGTCAGCATCCCGGAGAATCCGAGGATGGCGTTCAGCGGGGTGCGCAGCTCGTGGCTCATGCTGGCCAGAAAAATACTCTTTGCCTGGTTGGCGGCCTCGGCGGCTACTTGAGCGTTTTCGGCATAATCTTTGGCCTGTTTGAGAGCCAGCTCCGTCTTCTTGCGTTTACTTATCTCCCAGCTCAACCGTCTGTTCCAGAATACAAATATGAGCATGATGCCCGAGGCTGCTCCCCCGACCACCAATATCCATCTCAACACTTTAACTTTGTCTATCCCCTGCTCGAATTTTATCGCGAGGTACTTGTTGCGGATAGCGGTTTTCTCTTCTTCGGTGATGCTCGCCAGCGCCTTGTCAATAATGGAAGTGAGTTCAGGCCAGTCTTTGCGATTGCCCATGGATAACACTTGATTACCATAAGGAACGGCAGCGGTGACTTTAAGATGGGACAATCCCATCTGGTGTATAATATGGCTGGCCACGGTCAGGTTGCCGATAAAGGCATCTGCCTGACCGGTTGCCACGGCTTCCAGTGCCTTCTCGTCCGAGTCGAAAAGTGTCAGCTTGATCTCGGGATAATCCTTGGACAGTTGCTCTTGAACGACAACGCCTTTCGGGACTGCGAGTGTTTTTCCGAACAGGCCCTGAATATCAAGAATGGGATTATCCTCTTCCCGGATGAAGATGACGTAAGGAGAGGAGAGATAAGGCGCTGTAAAAGACACATACTGTTCACGTTCCGGTGTCGGGATGATGAGCGCGGTCATGTCTGGTCCTTTGCCCTGTTTCATGCTTTCAAGAAATTCGGCAAACGGTTGGTCGCTTACTTCATATCTGAATTCGATCCCGGTTCGCTCTTCAATGAGTTTTAGATACTCTATGGTAATTCCCTGCGGCGCCTCTTTACCTTTGATGATCTGGTAGGGTGGATAGTCGGCAATCCTTACCCGAACCGGATGTTTTTGGTCGAGCCAAGCGTTCTCCAGACCGCTCAGCTGGTCCATTATGGAGACGGATTCCGCCTCTTTGCGTTCTAAGAGCCCCCACTTTTCTTGCAGCGACAGGCGTTCTTTGAGTGGAATCGCCCCCATCGCCTTGTCCAGGATGGAGGCGAGTTCAGGCCAGTCCTTGCGTACTCCAAAACCCAACTTGTGGAAGTCGAAGGGTGTACTTGCGGCAACCTTGAGGTTGACAAGGCCCAGATTCGAAATGTGATAGTTCGCTACGGGCAGGTTGCCGATGTAGGCGTCGGCCTTGCCCGAGGAAACGGTTCGCAGTGCTGCCGGCGCAAATCCAAGCACTTCCTTCACCTTGATATCCGGATAGGCCTCGCGAACCATTTTCACCAGGGCATAGCCCTTCTCAATGGCCACCGTCTTGCCGATCAGGTCGTCGAAATCCTTGATGTCTGTGTTATCAGCTCTGGTCAGGACCTTGAACGGCAGCTCCAGGTAATCCTTACTGAAAACCATGATCTCCCTATGATCAGCCGTGTTCATGGCGGTGATCTGGAGATCCACCCGGCCGTCCCGTTGTCGGATAAGCTCCAAGCCTTCCGGCCAGGGTATGCTGGAGACATAGCCGACATCAAATCCAGCCAGAGCGGCGATCCGATCCAGCAGATCTATCGAGAAGCCGGTCGGTTTTCCCTGCACCGTGGAATGAAAGGGAGGGAAGTTGCCTACTCTCGCCATAATTCGAGGGTGGGTCTTGATCCAAGCCATTTCCTCGGCGGTCAAAGAAAGACGATCGCTGAAAAATCGTTGCGGCCATTCGCCGAACCATTTGTTGATGATGCGAGGGAGTTCGTCCTGCTTGAGGGCGGCAATGGCCTTGTTTAAAATGGGAATCAGTTCCGGCCAGTCATTACGAACGTAAGTGACAATTTCTATGGGGTACTCTTCGATGATCAGGATTTTGTCAATCGTTCCCTGCAATTTCTGCTTACGCCAATGGTCATAGCTCATCCAGGCGACTATTACGTCTATCTCCCTCCTCACCAAGGCCTGGGTCAGGGACTCATGACTGTCATAAGGCTTGAGAGTGGCGGAGGGCAGCCTTTCCAGCAGTGATCTGGTTGGACGCGCTGCGCTCTTATAGCCAATACGCAAACTGTCCAGGTCGGAAAAGCGCTCTATTTGATATTCGATCCGGGACCGCCCGAAAACAGAAAAGTAGGTGGGCATCACGACATCGGTGGCGTTGTAAATAGCATCCCGGCTAGTATCTCTTGCACCAAGGGCCAAACCGTCGATCTCCCTGTTTTTCGCCTTTTCCTGAATGTCGGACCATGAATCCTCGATGTGCAGGCCAATGCTGGTATTGAGGACTCGACTGATCTGTTCGAAGAGATCCACCGTCAGGCCAATATGTGTGCCATCAGCCTGCCTGATCACCGAAGGCGGATAGTTGGTGGGAGCTCCCAATACGATTTCCGGATGAGCTTTCAGCCAGGCTTGTTCCTCAGGCGTGAGGGTTACCATCGGCTCCGGCGCCGAACTCTGTGCGCCGACAAAATCAACGTTTAGTCCTGAGATAAAAATAGAAATCGCCAGGAAGGCAATGGTCAAGGATTTATTCAATGTGCTCATACGCATATTTATTACAATGTCGGTTTTCATGTAAGATCTCATTCTCAATGATTTAATCCGCATCATTTCATTTGTCTGAAAGTCGAATCCCGTAAACCGGTTTGCCGGTTCGCCCGTTTGCCCGTCTGCCCGCTTGCCCGGCGACCTGTCCGGCGAAGCTCGTCGAGCGAAGTCGGAAGCCCAAAGGGCGTAGCCCGAATATTGCATGAAATCTTTTCAGCAGATGTCTTAAAAGAAACAAGATCGGTGCCTTAACGTGAATACTGACGCATCGGGCTGCGATGCATTTTGTCACGTTGAAAAACGGACGAAAGGCCTGAAAAGATTTCACCCTTCGGGCCAAACGGAGACCTCCATGGCCTGCGTTATTCGAGACTCGCGGTAGTCGGACTACAGCTTCATCTCGAAGTGCCTTGCCCATGAAGGTCTCCATTTGGTGCAATGTCCGGGGTAGACGGGCTGGCCGGTTTTCCCAGAGCGACTTATAAACGCCGCAGATCGACAACAAATGACCAGATGAGTCTCCTTTTTTTATTGATTATTAGTTTGTCTTTTATTGTTTGTGATTTGTTATTTGAAGTTTGTGATTTTTTGATTTGAACTCTGCCTGCCTCGTATCGGGAAATGAGCATCGATTAGTGGTTTCGCTTTGATTGATAATGTGAATGATTTTATTGGGTTTTGGAGCCAAACATAATTGATGCGCGCTTCAGATGCAATGCTGAAAAACTGGGATACTCCGGTCAGCTTGAACTTGCCCGAGGGAGGCTCTCTCAGGGAATCCTTTTTCGGTGTCAAAAATATAAATCAACATTATGTTTTGAATTAATAAGGCAACTACAAGCTGTAGAGCGGTTTTCAGAGTAACGTTCCGTTTGCCTGCATTGATCCCTCCCCCTTGAGGGGGCAGGTCTGGGGGGGATGAAGCTGGTCCCCCCCCCTTGCCCCTCCCACCTGTATAGACTGGGGAGGGGTATCGTTAATCGGAACATATTTCTTCATATCCAGACCGTTGGTATCTCACCAAAATAATGGTTGATCACTATACCATAATGGAATATACTCCTGAAAAGTTAAACCAAACAGGAACTATGTCCGTGATTGAAATGATCACCCGTTTGCTTGATATGAAACTGCCAGGAGGGCAGTCCGCCTTTTTGTGGGGGCCGAGGAAAACGGGAAAGACCACCTTTCTCAGGGCGGTCTTCCCCAAAAGCCTGAGGTATGATCTGCTGCAGACCGACATTTTTCTGGAATTCGTCAAGCGCCCTTTTCTGCTTCGGGAGCAACTTCTCGCGGAATCCTCCGAAAAGCTGAAAGCGCCGGTCATTATCGACGAGGTTCAGAAAGTGCCCCAGCTGCTTGATGAAATTCACTGGCTTATCGAAAATAAAGGCCTGCAGTTTATCCTGTGCGGCTCCAGCGCAAGGAAACTGAAAAGAGGCAAGGCGAATCTGCTTGGAGGCCGAGCCTGGCGGTACGAGATGCGCCCGCTTGTCTCGGCAGAAGTGGCTAATCTCGAATTGCTCAAAGCGCTCAACAGGGGGATGATCCCCTCGCACTATTTACAGACTGGATACCGGAAATCGCTCCAAGCGTACGTTAGGGATTATCTCAAAGAGGAAGTGTTTGATGAGGGATTGACCCGAAATATTCCGGCCTTCTCTCGGTTCTTCGATGCCGTGGGGTATTCTCACGGGGAACTGACAAATTATGCCAACATCGCCCGAGACTGCGGCGTGGACGCCAAGACCGTAAAGGAATATTATCAGATCCTCGTAGACACTCTGCTTGGCACGATAATCGAACCCTACAAGAGGCGGAAGAACCGTAATGTGATCACCAGGGCCGGCAAGTTTTATTTGTTTGACGTCGGCGTTGCCGGGGCTATCACTCACCGTCGGATCCCTCAGGAGAGAGGTGAGCAGTTCGGAAAGGCAATTGAGCATTTCATCCTGATGGAACTACTTGCCCATCGCGTCTACCGCGAATTGGATTACCATGTGAACTTTTGGCGGACGAAGTCAGGGCTGGAAGTGGATTTTATTTTAGGTCATGGAGAAGTGGCTATCGAAGTAAAAGGGACGAACAGGGTCGACAAAACAGATCTTCGTCCCCTCAAGGCGTTTATCCAGGAATACCGTCCTGCGCGCGCATTTGTTGTCTGTAACGAAGGCACGGCACGTCTGCACGAGGATATCCGTATTTTGCCTTGGCGTGATTTTCTGAAAATGTTGTGGAACGGAGAAGTGATATCGTGATGGCAATAGATGCCCGCTGCCAACCCATTACAGTCAACCCCACAAGCAGGGTTCAAGGCTTGTCCGCCTTTGGCGGGTTCTGAGTTCAACGTTGGGGGGAAGGTGTCAGTGTTCCCCGCTTTCGCTTCAAACGGGATCTACGACAGGGTTCAGTAAAAAACATATTTCCTGACACCCGACACCTGACACCTGTTTTGGAACCCGAACATCGGCACCTGAAACCATCACTCCATCGCTCCATCAATCCATTTTTCCCGGTTCTACCTCCCCCAGCAGGTCGCGAATCCGCTGGCCAATTTGAAAATCATCCAACAGGGTTCGCAGACTTTTCGCCGTATCCGGGCATGTGTTTCGGTGCGGTCAATCACCTCCGGGATGGCCTCCTTGAACTGTGTCGCCCGGTTCAGTGGTATCCCATTCGTTGACTTCCATCTGCATTTCAGTCATTCTCTTGACTAAAAGCTATGGCGGCGCTATTATGCATATGTATAATCGTATGGAGGAAAAATCATGGACCGAACAACGATCATGCTGCCGCCTGAACTGAAAACCAGAGCAGCCAACGAGGCAAAGAAAAAGAAGATGTCCCTCGGCCAATACATCCGGGAAGCCCTGAGAAAATCACTGGAAATGGAGTACCGGAATGAGGTGGAACACGATACTCTTTTTCTGGACACCGCTATTTTTGACGGCTCAACGCCCGAAGATCTGACATCTGATCATGACCGATACCTGTATGGGGATGATACATGATTTTCATCGACACCGGTGCCTTCCTGGCACGCTACCTCCGCAATGATCAACATCATCACGGCGCCGTGTCTACTTGGGAGAAACTGGGTTCGAACCGCGAAACCTGCATAACCAGCAATTTTGTGCTCGATGAAACGTTCACGCTGTTGGGTCGGCGCGCAGGATACGACTTCGCCGTTCAGAGGGCAAAGAATTTCTATGCCTCGCAGGCTCTCACAATCTGCAGGCCAGATAGGGCTGATGAAATCAAGGCACTGCAATTTTTCAGCAAATTTGCGGATCAGCGTGTCAGTTTTAACGATTGCATCTCTTTTGTGTTGATGAAGCGTGAAAGGATAAATCGCGTTTTTTCCTTTGATCGGCATTTCGAACGCGCAGGATTCCATTTAATCCCGTGATCAATCTCGGTTATCGCATAGGTCATGGGGCAACTGATACCAATCGTCCTTTATTGGGCCTTGGAAGTTGAACGTTCGATGTTCCGCTTTTAAGGGATACGGGGTCAACATTTATCCGCCGGTAGTGTGGCGGACTTGCCCGCTACTGGCGGATCGAAATTTGAATGGGTAAATAAACAGCGACAAGAGGGAGACTAGTATATGGTATTACTTTCTGGTTTACAGACGAATAGATTTCAAAGGCAGAAATAGTCTTGGACTGTCATCGCTGAGGCGGGTAAAACCAAAATGCTTGTAGAATCCAGCGGCGTTGTCGTCAATAGCATCTACCACCATGGCATAGATTGCGATTTGATCGCTGACTCCCAGAGTGCGCTTGATTGCATCAGCCAGCAATATTTTTCCAATCCCTTGTCCCTGCGCGGCATTGCTCACTGCCAGTCTGCCGATCAGTGCGGCGGGCACCGGATGCTTAGGCAAAGTCCGAGCAAGCTTTGCAGGTAATTTTTTCAGTTCAATAGATAAGGTGCTCAGGCTGTAATAACCAAGCACCGCCTTTGGCTTATCCGGCTCAGATGCGACGAAAACACGGCTGAAGCGGCGTTTCATATCCTGCTTGGCTTGCTTTTTAAGGTAGCGATCCAAAGCTTCGACGCCACACTGAAAACCCGTCCTATCATGTACGGGATTAAGAGGCGCTATGACCAAATTTTGAAATTCTGTCATTTGCTGACCACACGCTCATCATGTTCCTCAAGAGCTGCGTTCAGTTTGCGATTGAAACGTATCGGTGCGGCCAAAGCCTCGAAAAATGTCCTGGAATTTTTTGCGTTCAATGTCATCGTATCATGCTTTTGAACGGTTTTTTCGGCTTGCTCCAGGGCGCTGGTCAGAATGAAATGGCTAACGGTCTTGCCCTCAAAACTAGCGGCACGCTCAATGAGGCGCTTTGCGCTGCTTTTCACACGAAGGTTGATCCGTTCGTTTTTATTTTGAATTCCTGCATCCATAATAAACAATCCTTGGTTTTTCATAGGTTATTTAGGGCTTAATGTACGTTAAAATGGTGCCTTTGTCAATCTTCGCGGCTTGATTCGACGATTGTCCGAGAATTCTGCCCAATAGCCCAATAAATGGATCTGAAAATACACGAGTTCCAGCATGAGGTCGGAAGAAGAAAAAATGGATCCTATGACATATGGATTTTCCGTAGCCACCTATAACCTAAGACATTTTGAAAGGATCGAGGGGCTTAAAATCGAACCCTTGATAGCCTTGAATTGAAGCAAAAGATAGATGAATCGCTGGTTGGACGAAAACGTTTGTTTGAATTATCAACAGTCACCTTCGAGGAGTTTCTGAACTACAGAACAGATTACCGTTATGAGGATAGCCTGGCCGATTTCCTGGCCATTGAAAAAGACAGGTCGGAACAATTACTGGTCGAATACATGACATTCGGAGGATATCCCAGAATCGTGACGGCGACTGAGCAGCAAGAAAAGCACCGCCTCATAGACGAAATTTTCCGCAGCGTCCTGGAAAAAGATATTGTCTACCTCCTCAAATTGGATAAACCGGAGGCCTTCAGTGCGTTAATGAAAATCCTTGCCGATCAGATCGGTCAGTTAATGACCTACTCTGAACTATCGTCGACGTTGAACGTGTCTTTTCCAACTGTGAAAAAGTACCTATGGTACGCGCAAAAAATATTTCTGATAGAACTCCTTGCGCCATATGCGCCAAATGTCAGAAAAGAAATCAGCAAATCACCCGTGCCCTATTTTTTAGATTTGGGCCTCAGAAATTATCCCCTGGGTCTTTTTGGACGCCTTGAAAGCCCCGCTGAAGGCGGTTTCATATTCGAGAATTTTGTTTTCTTGCTGTTAAAAGAGAAGTTGAGATTCAATCCGGCCAATTTGAGATTCTGGCGGACGAAAGATAAGGCCGAGGTGGACTTTGTGATTGAGGCAGGGAAACGTCTCATTCCGGTAGAAGTTAAATTCAAGCATCTAAGGCAAGCCAAAGTACCCGCCCCGTTACGCAGCTTCATCGAAAAGTATCACCCGGAACAGGCATTCATCGTCAATCTCAGCCTACACGAAACCCTTCGCATCCACGACACAACCCTGCATTTTATACCGTATCATGAACTCCTCCGACCTGAAGTGATTGTGTAATCTGTGTGCAGGAATTAATCAGTCGGATTAAATACTAACTTATGCTTTTTGCCGATTCTGGCTGCCACGATATTCAGTAGAGGCCCAATTCCATATCGGGACGCTGTTTATTTCTTTAATTGAACCGTTTTCTGCGGAAGGGTGCATTCTCGTCCTGACACAGATGGTATCATGGTAACAGCGCTCTGTTTGACATTCGATTTGAAATTGATATATATCATAGTATGTATCAATAACAATGACCTTCCGGAGGTGCCCATGAAAACGGCCAAAGTGTTCATAACCGGCCGAAGCCAGGCTGTCAGGCTGCCCAAAGAGTTCCGATTTACGGGGGATGACGTTTTCATCAACAAAATAGGGAATATCGTCGTCCTGATTCCCAAGGACGATCCATGGTCGTCACTTGCCGACAGTCTCGATAAATTCACGGATGATTTTATGGAAAGCAGAGAGCAAGGGACACAGGATTCCCGAGATCCGGTATGATTCGATATCTGTTGGATACCAACATTTGTATTTACCTGATTCGGAAAAAACCGCTGGTTGTTATCGACAGGATTCGGCGGAAGCAGATCTCCCAGATCGGGATTTCTTCGATTACCTTGAGTGAACTCGTGTTCGGAATAGCGAAAAGTTCACGGCCGGAGCAAAACGAGATGGCCCTGGCTCAATTCCTGGCACCGTTGGACATCCTGCCTTACGACAGCGAAGCGGCACGGCACTATGGCAGGTTGAGATTTTACCTGGAGAAAGAGGGCACTCCGATTGGTCCCCTCGACACCCTCATCGCTGCCCATGCCCTGTCCCTGAGATGTATTCTGGTGACCAACAACGAGAAAGAATTTCAACGTGTTCCGGCCCTCTTAATAGAAAATTGGACGCGATAAAACTAACTCTGCAAATTCCGATACCCCCTCCTCCTTTTAAGTTAAAAACTAACAGTGAATAGTGAAAAGTTGATGATCATCGCTTTGATGTTTTTACTGTTGACACCAGCATTGCAATCAATTCCTTCACATCTGATTGCAGACTGGCAAACATTTTTTCTTTTATGGAGTCAGTATCTTTTAATAGAGACAGCCAATATTCAGTTTCGTTTGCCTCCTTCAAAGCAATACTCATTTTGCTGGTAAAATCAGGTTTGCTTTGCCCAAACTCGGCTTCACGAATTAGCGCGCCGATGGCTGTTCCGCTTCTAAGCACCTGCTTACTCACGACAAACTCACGATGTTCGTTCTGCAGCAATTGCGATAATTGAACGATACGAATCGCAAATAGATAACTCTTATCTTTAAGAGGACTCTCGCTCATCAGCTACTTTTCACTTTTACTTTTTCACTTTTCACTTTCTATGGTGAGTACCAAATCGGTGACGTATAGGCCCGCTCCTGCTGGCTCGTGGGCGCATCCTTGGGCAAGTCGATGCCAAATCGGAAGGCGTCGTACGCATACCAGGGCGGCGTGGGGATCTCCAGGACGCGCGCGTAGTAGAAGGCCTTGTACTCGGGATTAAAATCCGGGTCTCTCCAGACGGCGCCAAGCTCGGACGCGCCAATGGTGTTGGTCCAACTGGCTGTTGCAATGTCCACCGTATTGCCGACGGCTGGCAGCCTTCCATCGGCGCCCAGATTTCGGCCGCCCGACCAGGCGACATTGTAGACCTTTTCGTGGGTTTTTCCCTTGCTGTCGAGCCAGCCTTTGACGATCTGGATCCGGTCCAGATTGGCGCCTATCGGATCTCGCAACGCATACACCATGAAAACCGGTGCATTCGCACTCTCAGTGGGTGGCGGCAGGTCTGCCCCCATGGGCACACCTTTCTCATAGCCTCGGAAAACCGGCTCACGGCTGCTGAGGTCGGCATCGGAGAATTTCCAGCCGCCGAAGAAGCGCACCACCATGCGGGGCCCGGTCGTCGCGTAAGTTTCCTTGCGGTCCATCGCATCGAAGAGCGACGCACGGGTGTTCTCGTGCGCATAGACGGCGGTAATACCGGAAGCCACTTGCTGCCAGCTGAAGATTTCGCCGTTCTCGGTTTTCATGAACGTATGGGTCAACCGTTCCGGCGACGGCTCGTAGCCGGTATGCTTTCCGAAGTAGTTGCTTTCCTCTGCCGTAGCCAGGGACGTGTGGCTGTCGGTGGCGCCGGTGAACCCGAATTTATACGGATTGGTTCCCAGTTTCTTTTCCAATGCCAGGCCGGCCCTCAGAGCCTCGCGGGCGTACTCGCCGGCGAGCATGTCGTCCGTCTTGGCCTGGGACAGGTCCAGGTTGCCGACATCCCAGGTCCCGTAGTCGGCAAATTCATCATCCGGGGACAGGAAGGGGTGTGCTTCTCCATCGCCTTTGATCTGGGTGATTTCGTACATGCGCTCCCACTTGGCGCGCTGCTCAACATAGAATTTGTTGATTTTCTTTCCCGTATACTGGCGGTCGACCGGAAACATGAGACCGTTCGACAGATTGCCGTTATGAGCGAACGCCATGATCGCCCCGTTGGTCCGTTCTTCGTATGTCTCCAGGTACTTGTAGAGATCCAGGGGGTCCGTACTCCCCATCGGTGGAAAGGTTGTAAACGGCACGACCTGTCTCGCCCGATCCCCGCCGTCACGCAAAATGACGTTCCGGTGGAGGTTGGAGCCCTTCACCAGCGACGTCCACTCGAATGCGATGAACGTCGTGAACCGCCCGGGATCGTTGAATTCCTCCGCGTTGTTGATGACCTCGTCCCAAATTGTGCCGTAGCGCCGGGATCCGGGGGAATAATTGGCAAACATCTCCGGATCGACCTTGCCCTGGGAAAACGCCTGGATCACATCCAGAGTGGTCTCCACCGCTTCCTGGCCACCGGCTCGAAAACCTTTTGACCAGCGCGCACCCTGTTCGTATTTTGTTACGAGTGGCGATGCCGCCAGAATGTCATTGATAAATCCCATACCATCGGAATGGTCAGTGATCGCCAGCCAGTCCAGTGGCCGGGCAAGCTTTACCGGTTGGCCCGATGAAGCAATGACCTCCTCTCCCCTGGCAAAGCGGTATGCCGCGCCAGGATCGAGTCGATTGCCGAAGCCTCCCGCATCGAACGACACTGAGGTATGTAGATGCGAGTCACCCCAGAGGGGACGCTGCGGAAAATTGCGTCCGGCAAATGGTGAATAGGCCTTACCGGGATAACTTGTCGACAGAGTGTCCTCTGAAGTGGCAATACCGATCATTTCTCCGGTGGCTGCCGTGCTCAAGCAAAGCAGGACCAACACCGCGATTGCAAAATGGACTGATTTTTGTATGTTCATCCGGGCCTCCTTATCGTACTTTGGAGATAGTCCTATTGGATTACAATAATCCGAATCTGTAGCAAAATAATTACCGGTTGCCGGCTCCGGCGGCGCGATCCTTGTTTTCTCGTTGCCCCCTGAGGTATTCCACGCCGACAGTTAGTTTAACGTTAGGATTCCAGATCATACCGCTGGAGAATTTGCAAGAGTTGTCTAATTCATTCCCGTCGAGAATTCCAGAGTAGTTGGCATCCTGGCCGAGCGCCGGCATGATGTAAAAACACAACCCGAATATTTTATACGATTTATTATCCTATAAATAATATGGTATTCAGGAGGTATATAATGAGAACTAAAAAAAAGGTCAGTCTAACCATTGATGAAGAAATTTATGCAGAGATCGACAAAGCATCGAAAACCCTAAATCTGGCAAAAAGCCAGCTTGCTCAAGAGGCGTTTAGTTTATGGCTGAAAAATCGGACCGAGGCACTTATGGCGAAAGGCTATAAAGAGATGGCTGGAGAGGATAACGCGTTTGCCGCTGTCACCTTTGACGCCCAAAGGGAAATTCTGAAATGAAAAGCTTCCCCAAACGCGTTGAGGTATGGATTGTGAACTGGAATCCTGCTAGCCTGGACATTGCACCAAATGGAGGCCTTCGTGGCCAAGGCATTTTGGAGCGACGCTCTAGTGCGCCTACCGCGAGCTTCAAATAACGAAGGCCACAGGGGCCTCCGTGTGACCCTTTGGGTGAAATCTTTTCAGCTTTTTGTTGGTTTGCGAAACTCACACGGACCGTTCTGATTGGATATGCTTGAAGAAGTGCCACCCGCACGATGGTTTTCCGTGTAACCCTCACTGAAAAGAATTCATGCAATATTCGGGTTAGGCGGTTTCACCCAGATAGGCTTTGCGGATTTCCGGATTGTGCAGGAGGGTGTCGGCGTTGTCTTCCATGGTGACGGTGCCGGTTTCCAGGACGTATCCCCTCTGGGCTGCTTGAAGGGCCAGGTTGGCGTTCTGCTCCACCAGGAGGATGGTCATACCTTCGCGCTCATTGACGTCATGGATGATATCGAAGATTTTCTGGACAAAAAGGGGCGCCAGCCCAAGACTCGGTTCATCCATCAACAGCAGCTTGGGGCGGGTCATCAGCGCCCGGGCGATGGCCAGCATCTGCTGCTCCCCTCCGGAAAGGGTGCCGCCTTGCTGTTTTCGCCGTTCGGCAAGGGCCGGGAACAATGAAAACACACGCTCCATGTCCTGTTCGATTTCTGCCCGTTCTTTTCTGTGAAAGGCGCCCAGTTCCAGGTTCTCGGCGACCGACAGCCGCGGGAAGATCCGGCGGCCTTCTGGAACCTGACACAATCCCATGGCCGGCAGCTTCTCCGCAGACTTGCCGACGATGGAGCTACCCTGATACAGGATGTCTCCCTTATCCACCGGAACGATACCGCTGATGGCCATCAGTGTGGTCGATTTTCCGGCGCCGTTGGCCCCGATGATGGCGACGATCTCACCCGGAAATACCTTCAGGGACACGCCCTTGAGGGCCTTGATATTCCCGTAACTGGAATAGACATCCCGGAGTTCGAGAATCGGATCCGCCACCGCGTTAGCCCTCCTTTTCTTCCGAACGGGTGCCGACACGCTTGGCCGGTATCAGGCCGGCCGGCTTGAACACCATCATCACCACCATGGCCAGACCCACCGCCAGCATCCGATAGAGTTCGAACTCACGGAATATCTCCGGGAGGATAATCAACGCGCCCACCCCGAGGATGATGCCGGGGATCGAGCCCATGCCGCCCAGGACCACCATGCACAGCACCATGGCCGACTCGAGAAAGGTAAAGCTTTCCGGACTGACAAATCGCATGCGCGCGGCAAAAAACGCACCGGCCAGACCGGCGAATACCGCCCCCATGGCATAGGCCAAAAGTTTCAACAGAAAGGTGTTTACCCCCATCAGTTCGGCGGCGGTCTCGTCTTCCCGTATCGATTCCCAGGCGCGCCCGATGCGAGAATAGATGAGCCGATGCACGGCGATGATGGTAAAAATTGCCAGGGCCAGAGCTACATAGTAGAGGTAATAAAGCTTTTTGAGATAAAAGTATTCGAAGCTGAGTCCACCTTCGAAGATTGGGAGATAGATGGCCGGCGCCTTGATACCGAGAATGCCGTTGGGGCCGTTTGTCAACGTCATCCAGTTGTTTAGAATGAGTCGGACGATCTCCCCGAATCCAAGGGTAACGATGGCCAGGTAATCCCCACGCATCCGAAGGGTTGGATACCCGATGATGCAGCCGGCAATGGCCGCCGTGGTCGCTGCAATGGGCAGGCTCATCCAGAACGAAATGCCGTAATTGACACTGAGCAAGGCATAGGTGTAGGCGCCCACACCATAGAAAGCGATATAGCCGAGGTCCAGCATGCCGGCCAGGCCGATCACGATGTTCAGGCCCAGTCCTAAACATATGTAGATCAGGACCTGGATGGCAATGTCCTGGGCATACCGCGTCGTGAAGTTCGGGAAAGCCAGGGCAACGGCAAGGACAATGAGCCACCAGACCCAGAATGGGACTTTACTGGAGGCGATGTTGATTTTTTCCCGGGTGTCCAACAGGGGGTGGGTGATGACATTGAGGCTTCCGCTTTTGTTGGCCACATACAAGAGCAGACCGCAGAACGTGACACCCAGGATGCCGAGCCAGACCTTGAATGCATTGACAAACGTCAGGGTCCCGTCAGGGTGGATACCCATGAGCGGCCACAACAGGCCGAGCAACCACAGCATACCGATGGCGTACGTTTTGAGTACTTTTTTAAACTCGTGTATCATCGACATTCTCGCCCATGATGCCCGTCGGCTTGAAGTAGAGCACCGAAATCAGAATAATGAACGCAAACACGTCTTTGTACTGTCCGGATATGTAAGCGGCTCCGAAGATTTCCACCATACCGATGATGAGCCCGCCGAGCATGGCGCCGGTGATATTGCCGATCCCGCCCAGGACCGCTGCGGCAAAAGCCTTGATCCCGGGCACAAACCCCATGTCATAGCGGACCGACCCGTAATAGAACCCGACCATGATCCCGGCACAGGCGGCCAGACCCGCACCGATGGCAAAGGTCATGGCAATGATCCGGTTGCTGGATATGGCCACCAGCGACGACATGATCTTGTCCTGGGCGGTGGCCCGCATGGCCATGCCGACCCGGGTTTTGAAGACGAGAATATTCAAGCCCACCAGCAGCAGAATCGTCAGCCCCATGATCACAAGCTGGAGATAGCTGACAATGACCGTTCCGACCTCGAAGCCACCCTGGATCAGTTCGCTCGGGTAGGCCTTGTCGAACACCCCCTGGGTCAGCATTAACCCATTGGAGAGAAAAATCGACATCCCGAGGGCAGAGACCAGCGCGGCAAGGCGTGACGCACGTCGAAGGGGTTTATAGGCGACCCGCTCCACGCCCATGGCCAAAAACGCACAGTACGCCATGGTCAGCAGGATCGATGCTCCGATACAGAGAAACGGATGCGTATCGATATAACCCAACCCGGCAAAGAAACTGAGCAGAATGACGCCCATGTAGCCGCCTGCCGCGAAAAACTCGCCGTGGGCAAAATTGATGAGCTGGATCACCCCGTAGACCATGGTATAGCCGAGGGCGATCAGGGCGTAGAGCCCGCCAAGGGTCAATCCGTTTATCAATTGTTGAATAAAATAGTCCATAGTTGCCCGCGTATGAAATTCACTTCGGGTCAGGTCGATTGCCCGGCGGGTGGTCGCCGGACAATCGACCTAGAGGTCTATCTACTTCAGGATACCCTTTTGGGGCGTCCAGTAAACTATGTACTCACCGTTTTCGATTTTGTACCCGACATAATCAGAGCCGCTGTCTCCATTGGGACGAAACTTCACGAATTTGGATGCGCCCTGGAAGTTCATTTTCATGATTTGCTTCTTGATTTTCTTCGGGTCCGTGGAGTTAGCTTTTTTAATGGCGTTCAGCAAAACGAGCGCTGCATCGTAGGCATAGGTACCGTAGGCGCCGATCTCGCCGTAATTCTTGGTGAACCGCTGGGCATAGGCCCTGAATTCGGGCGTGGATTTATCGGTAAATCCATAGGTCACGTAAACACCTTCCGCAGCGTCCTTGGCCACCTTGATGAAATTCGGGTGATACATGGCATCCTGGGAAACGACGGTGGATTTCAGGCCCAGGCGCCTGGCCTGGATGGCCATCAGGCTCCCGGATGCGTGATTCTGAAGGCTCATGTACAGCACATCCGCGTTCGTTCTTTTGGCCATGGTCAAAATGGCAGAGAAATCCTTGTCGCCCTGGTTGACGTGATCCCGCCCCAGAACTTTCATTCCCATTTTCCGGGCACTCTTCTCGACACCGTCGGCCAGCCCTTGGGAATAGGTCGTCTTGTCATCGACAATGAAAAGGGACTTTGCGCCCAGGGCCTCCATCATGAACTTCACGGCGGTGGGTGCCTGGTCGTCATCCCGTCCGCACATGCGGAACATGTAAGGCAGGCCGCGGTCGGTGACCTTTTCGTTGGTGGACGCCGGTGTAATCATGGGAATGTCTTCTTCGGCCAGGGTTTCGGAGGCCGGAATGGTCGAAGAGGAGCAGTAGGCGCCGATAACACCGACGACCTCGAGATTGATCAGCTTGTTGGCGGCGGCCACGGCTTGCTTCGGATCGCAGGCCGTATCCTGGGGAAACAGCTCGATCTTGCTGTATCCGGGAATGCCGCCTTGATCGTTAATCACATCGATGGCGGTCAGCACACCATTTTTAATGTCGTTTCCATCGGCCGCGTAAGGGCCGGTCAGTGGGCTCATGGAGCCGATTTTCAGCGTTTTGGCAAAACCGGTACCCGCAACCAGAGGGACCAACAGCAGACCAATTAGCAGAATCGTAAACAGGTTCTTTCTCATTTTCCTTCCTCCTTTGTTACTGTTTGGCCGGTTGACCTAAATATGCCTCGATCACTTTGGGATCCCGTTGGATTTCCTCCGGTTTTCCCTCGGCGATTTTGACGCCGTGATCCACGCAGACAATCCGGTCGCACACGCCCATGATGACTTTCATATCGTGCTCCACCAGGAGCACGTCGATACCCAGCTCTGAAATCCGCCCGATATCCTCGATCAGCTCCTGGCTTTCCGCCGGGTTCATACCGGCCGCCGGCTCGTCCAGCAGTAGTACTTTCGGCCTGGAGGCCAGGGCCCTTGAAATCTCCAGGCGGCGCTGCAACCCATACGGCAGGTTTTGGGCGACCGTGTCGGAATATTGCTCGACGCCCATGAACTTTAGCGCCTCTCGGGCCTCTTCCCGGATCCTGTGTTCTTCACGTTTCTGGGAAGGACTTCTAAGGATGGCGCCGACCACGCCCACCTTGGAGCGGGCATGGAGCGCGATCATGGCGTTTTCAATGGCCGTCATATTCGAGAATAAGCGGATGTTTTGAAACGTTCTTGCGATGCCAAGGGAGAGGATCTGGTGTGGCCGTTTACCAAGAAGGCTCTGGTTCCGGAATTGAACACCCCCCGCGGTAGTTTGATAGACGCCTGTCAAGACGTTGAAAACCGTTGTCTTTCCGGCGCCGTTCGGTCCGATCAGACCCAGAATTTCCCCCGGGTTCAGGGAAAACGTCAGGTCCGAAAGGGCTAAAAGGCCCCCGAATGCTACCGTGACATTATCGATATTCAACGTTGCCATGTGTGCTACGCTTGCATCTCCAGGGCCTGGCGGCTCATATACTGGTTGAACCGCTGGACATGGCATTGGGCCAGTTCACGAGCTCGCGGGGTGTTACGATCCTCCACCGCCGAAACGATCCTCTCAAGATCTCTTAAATTCTCTTCCAGCTCCGGCTGGTCCATGACCAGGTAGATCTCGTAATACCGATGGATGTTGTCATGGATCGATTTCAGCACCGAGATGTACACCGGATTTTCAGTGATATAGGCAAAGGTCAGGTGAAGCTCCGTGTCGACCTTTAAAAAGTCGTCAAGGTGCTCGACGCCCCGTTCCACGCAGGCGGCGGCTTCATCGAGGAGGGATCGGAGACGCTCAATATCCGAATTTGTGGCCCTCTCTGCGGCTATGGCCACGACGTCGCCCTCAACGCCTTCCCGAAACTCTGCCAGATGATTCAGGGACGCCTTTTGCGAGCGCAGCAACAGATCAAGACTTTCGGTGACCTGGTCCTCGTTCAGGGTTTTGACGATAGCGCCCCCGCCCATTCCGAGTCGAATTTCGATCAGGCCCTTTTGTTCCAGAACTCTCAATGCCTCCCGGAGGGTGCTCCGGCTGGTTTGAAGCACGCCCTTCAGCTCCCTTTCCGACGGCAGCCGATCCCCTGCCTGGAGGCGTCCGTCGATGATGGCCTCCTGAATCTGATCGACGACATCCTCAAATATCCGGTTTTGTTTGGCAGCTCTGAACAAGACGCTCATTACATATGTGGGATAGTGTCAGGAGTTGTTCCCCGGCGGACAGCAATCTGTCATGTGGTATCGTGCCGGAGGGCGGCACACAAGTGACTACAATATAGCCGCAAAATGGTCTGACCATTAGTACGGAATTCTTGACCTGTCAAGTCATAAAATCAGGAACTGATTTTATGACGAGCGGGATATAAATTTCCGGAGAAAGGTTTTCGCTGTCTTCTATCTGAATAAGAGCTAAACATGACAAGCCCGTACCTCGAGGGGAAAGATTTTCCTCCCTCCCCTGGCGGGCGGGAGCCTGAGGGAGGGGGTGGGATGGACTCATTCCTTTTTTTATCCATAGTTCCCATACAAAAAGATTCGACGGATGCCGTTGAGTTGCTCAAAATCCGGTGGAGCTAAATGACTCCTTTTTCACTGATGGGCTTTTTTCCCAGGATGCGCTTGGGGGAAAAAATGGACAGGTCCAGTTCGTGGGGAAGGTTCAGGATCACCTCGGCCATGTAACGGCCGACCGCCGGGGCCTGCTGGAGGCCGTGTCCCGAGAATCCGTTGGCCAGGTAGAACCCGCCTAATTCTGGCCATTCTCCGAGGATGGCATTGCTGTCCAGGGTGTTTACGGCATAGAGGCCGGCCCAGCCCCGGACCAGCTTGGCCCGGTCGAAGGCGGGGACAAAGGCGGCCATCTCCGGCCACAGGACATCCATAAACCGTTTGTCGTCCCAGGAAAAATCAAATCCGACCGGATCGTCGTCCATGGATTTGCCCACCAGCAGGAGCCCCCCGGTTTCCGAGCGGAAGTACAGACCGGACGGAAGAACTGTCAGCGGAAGCGGGCCATCCGGTTTGATAGCGGTATCTATGGCAAACACCTGGCGCATGATCGGCAGGATCGGAAGATCGATGCCTGCACTGAGAGCCACATCCGCCGCCCAAGCGCCTGCGCAATTGATCACAATAGGCGCTGCCGGGGAATCGCCGGAGGCCGTTTCGATTCCCGTGACGTGTCCATTTCCATGGAGAATCCGGGTGACGCTGTCTTGCAGATAAACGGCGCCCAGGGAGGCTGCCTTCTTCCGGTAGCCCATGACGACGGCATATCCATCAAAGTGTCCGTCTTCGGTCCCAAACGTTCCCGAATCGGTGTCCGCAGGACGATAGAGCGGGTATCTCTGACGGATGTCCTCAGAAGACCACCACTCCACACGACAATCCAGTTCCTGCTGGAGTGAAAACGCCTGTTTCGCAGCATCTGTCATGTCCGGGTCGATGATCATCAAGTTTCCCTCCCTCCGATAGCTGATGTTTGGAGGGATTTCGTTGACAATCATTTCTTCCTCAAAGCGCGCCAGGGCGGAAAATGCGTACTGGGAAATCCGGATGTTTTCACCGAGGCTGAACTGGATTCGGGCATTGCCCATGGAGAGGGCGCTTGAGGCCCGGGCATAGGTGGGATCCCGCTCCACCATCGCCAGTTTCAGGGAAGTGTCCCGGCGGATCAGGTGATAGGCGATCGAGCTGCCCATGATGCCGCCACCAACGATCACTATGTCGAAAGATTTAGCTGTCATTCTGAATCTTTTTTAATTAGCCGCCCGCTCACTTCATTCGCTCGACGAACGCAGACAATAGCCGGCCGACGTGGCCGGCTATTTGGCTCGATGCCCTTCGGGCAGGTCCATGGTTCCTTTTCGCGAAGCGATGACATCTTTGAGCCGAGCACGTCGCTCGGCTAAAAAAGTCTGCGTCCGTCTGCGTGTGTCTGCGGCTAATTATTTACAATGGAAGTTTGGTTCCGATTCCTTTTTCCAATGCCATCCGGTAAAGCAGCGGGGCGACCGCCATGTCATCGATGGCCAGTCCGAGGTTGGCTGTTATGGTGATCTCTTCATCGGATTCACGCCCGGACTTGTTCCCCACGACCAGTTCACCCAGATCCGAATGGATCGGCGGTATGTTCCGGAAGTAGCCCATCCCCTGGTAATGAAGCAGTTGGGCCGTGTCATCGGTGCAAAATTTTTCACACTCGGCCAGGGCATCCGGGTGCCAGTAGGAGTCGAAATCCACCAGAGAGGCGAATGTGCCCGGATCGGTCCAGCCGGCTTTAATGGTGGCATGGGGCGTTTTCAGAATGGGGCCGGCGGTGACGATCATGTCGCAACCCGAGACGGCCGATTTTGGCGTGTCTACCGGAACGACCTCCAGATCGAGCCGTTTGGAGATATCCTCGGCGTATTTGTGCACCGCGTTCTTATCGAGATCATAGGCGATGATCTTTTTCAGGGGAAACAGCGCGTTCAACGCTTCCACATTGGTGCGCCCCTGGACGCCGCAGCCGAGGACTCCCACCACCGACGAGTCCGGGCGAGCCAGGTGTTTTGCAGACAAGGCGGTGGCGGCCCCGGTTCGCATCCCCGTAATCCACACGCAGTCCATGACGGCCAGAGGAACCCCTGTCGTTACATCATTATAGATGAGAAGACCGGTGATATACGGAAGGCCCTTTTGACTGTTTTCAGGAAACCCGCTTACCCACTTGACGCCGGCAGATTCAAGGGCCGGAATGTACGCCGGCATGGCATGGATGAAGTTGTCGTTTCCACCGGGATGGACACCCGGCTTGGGCGGCATTTCGGTGTTGCCGAGCCCCTTCTCCCGGAACGCGGTCTCCAGGGATTCAATGATTTCGGCCATGGTCAACCCAACCGCCTCGACATCAGCCTGGGAAAGATAAAGAAGCTCAGCCATGGTGCCTCCTTTAAAATTAGGTTCCCTGTCATACGTGCCCACTATCTAACCCGAACGCTTTAATAAATACAAGGGACAGACGTCCATGCGTCACCTTGCAATTTTCTTCCAACGCGCTAAGATGCGGGAATTGTAAGTTCCAGCGAGTATCAGGATGTTCCTCTTTCCCACAGGAGCGATTCCATGGCTGAGCCGGCCCAACATCCCACCCTAAAGGAGCGCCTCAAATATTTTGGACCCGGAACGCTGATCGTCATTGCCAGCTTCGCGGTGGCGTTCCTGTTTATACAACCCGCGCCGCCCCGCAGCCTTGTTATCGGAACCGGCGGCCCTGAAGGGGCGTATTTTCATTACGGACAGAAATTTGCAAGAATCCTGGCGCGGGACGGGATTCAGCTGGAAGTCCGGACCACCGGCGGGTCGATTGACAACCTCCGCCTCATGGAATCCGGTGAAATCGATATCGCGTTCATGCAGGGCGGGGTTGGATCTCAGGCCAATTCCGACGATTTCATCTCGTTGGGAAGCCTCTATTATGAGCCGATATGGGTGTTTCAACGGGCAGCCTTAGATCTTACGTCAAACAAAGGCTTGTTTGGGCTTCGTATCGGTATGGGGGCTAAAGGGAGCGCGACAGAAATCCTTTCCACCAACGTCATGAACCTGTACGGTATTACATCGGAGGATGCCGACTTTGTTTCGGTTGGGGGCACCGAAGCGGTGAACAAGCTGATCGACGGAAAACTGGATTTCGCCTTCATGGTGTATGGGTTTGAAGCCCCCGTGATTCAAAAGGCCCTGAGATCCGAAAAGATCTTGCCATATTCCGCGGTCCGTGCCGAGGCATTTGCACGAACATTTCGGTTTTGGAGCATCGTCACGCTGCCCCGCGGCATTGTGGATTTTGCCACGGATATTCCAGCCAAAGACATTACCTTATTGGCCCCGGCGGCCCAACTGGTGGCCCCTTCGGATTTTCATCCCGCGTTGATCGACCTGTTCATTGGCGCCGCAGAGGAGATTTTCAGTTCCGGTGGCATTTTCGAAGATCCCGGCGAGTTTCCCTCCCTCAAACTGCTCGATTTCAACCCCACCAGCGACATCCGTCGTTTCTATAGATCCGGCCCATCGTTTCTCAGACGCTATCTCCCCTTCTGGGTGGCCAACTTCCTGGATCGCATGAAGATCATGCTCGTGCCCCTGTTGGCCATTCTGTTTCCCTTTTTCAAACTTATGCCCCCACTTTATCGATGGCGTGTAAGATCGAAGATTTTCCGATTCTACCGTGAACTGGAACTATTAGATCCTGAACTACACTATGATGAGATTAAAGAGCGGGTTCCGGATTACCTTGCTCGCCTGGATGGGCTCGAGGAAAAAGTCTCGAAGATTTCGGTGCCATTGGGGTTTCGGGAATCTCTTTACACCCTTCGCATCCACATCGATATGATCCGCTCCCGGCTGCTAAAGGCCTATGGGAAAGAAAAAGAACCGGATCCGCATGGGGATAAATTATCAGAACAAATGGGGAGTTGCTCATGACAGATGCTGAACATATGTGCCGGTTTTTGGAGGAGAATGATGTTTCCTACCAGCGGTTCGATCATCCGCCGGTCTATACGGTCGAGGACGTGCACCGCCTGACTCCGGACTTGCCTGGCGCCAAAACCAAAAACCTTTTTTTGAAAGACAACAAAGGGAAGCGGCACTTCCTGGTGGTAATGCCCGCGGACAATCGGGTTGACCTGAAGGCCCTGCCGGCCCATTTGGATGCAAAGCGGGTCAGCTTTGCATCGGCCCAACGCCTAAAAAAACATCTGGGTATTGAGCCGGGCTCGGTTTCACTGCTGGCTGTTTTCAACGACCGGGAACAGCACCAGGTGGAAGTATTTATCGACAGCGGCCTTTGGGCCGAAGACGCCTTCCAGTTTCACCCCCTGGTCAATATCGCCACTCTGGTCATACCCAAAGAGGGCATCGAGCGGTTTCTCTCGGCAACGGGTCATGATGCCCGAATTGTCGAGGTTCCTTCCCCCGATTAGACGTCGCTTTAATTTTTGGGCCTATAAACAACTCTAAGGTTGTGGAATTTGCCCATTCTATCACCCCCACCGGACCTCCCCCATCAAGGGGGAGGACGATTTTTTCTCCCTCTACTGTTGCAGATCCCGAGCTTGCCTCGGGAGCGGGAGGGAGTCAGTGGGAGGGGGTATGATAGACGCTTTTCCTTATAATTGTTTTTAGGCCCGTTAACTTTTAACGGCGATGCACTTGACTTCAACTCGCGCCCCTTTCGGCAGGGACGCCACCCCGATGGCCGCCCGGGCCGGCTTGTGCTCGGAGAAGTATTCCGAGTAAATGGCGTTGAATGCGACAAAGTCGTTCATGTCGGTCAGAAATACATCCACAGCAACAATGTCGGTGAGCTCACAACCAGATGCGATAACGATCTGCTTGAGATTCGCCAGGGCCTGACGGGCCTGGGATTCCAGGTCTTGTCCCACCAGCTCGGTCGTCTTCGGGTCCATCCCGAGTTGCCCGCTGACGAATACCATGTGGCCGGCAGCGATTCCCTGGGAATAGGGCCCGATGGCCGTCGGCGCCTTGTCGGTACTGACAACAGTGTGTCCCATTTTTTTCTCCTCTATGTGGGGTTATCGATAGATAGAATATAGGAACAATCGCTGATTTGTTTGTCCCCAATCATCAGAAGTGATTTCAACAGCTTCAATCGTGTCCAAGATCGAGGCGGGCAGGAGGGGGCAACCGCAGGAATATATATCATATTTCGAGGATTGAGCGCTCCTGCTCAACAAAGATATTGGGCATGAGGGGGGCTGTTGAAATTACTTCTTAGCAGGTGAGGTGAAAGCACCCTGCGGTCTTTCGTGTCTTTACATGGCGATTATACAACTTTAATGCTTCCCTGTTGGGTGCCGCCAGAAACTCGATGCCCATTTCCCCGAGTGCGGCTGCCACGTCCGGATCCGGTATCATCCGACCATAAACACCGGTCCCCGCCACGATCACCTCGGGATTGCTGGCCGCTATCGGCTGAATGTCTCCCATGGTCAGCCGGTGCCCGGACGCGCGCCACCAGGAATCGGTTACCCGACCGTCCGGATAAATGATGACATCCGAGTTATAGGTTTTCCCATCGATGGAAATGGTTCCGAAGGTTGTAGAATCGATCATGATAACCTCCTGTCGAGCGAATGACGCCATAGATAGTCTTTAACATAGGATTCGGCCCCAAGAAATGCAACCGGATGGGCCCCAGTCCGTTTCATCCCATAATCATGATGCGACACCGTATGTAAAAATTATGGACGGATCTCTTTATCCCCCTCTCTTTGAATCCCACCGGATCGACTCCGCTCGCCACAAGCCGCCAGGGTATGGAGAAAAAAGACTCCCCCGCCATGGGGCGGGCGTACCCTGTTCAACGCCGCCATCGGCGGGTAAACTTCGAATCCGCTACTCAAAATTGGTCACACCCACACAATTGGGATTCCCAGCAGATGCGATCTACAGTGGTTGTCATAAATATGTTCCGTTTGCAGACATATGGAAACGATGACCGCGAGGCCTGGCGACTTTACGGTGATAGGTTGATCGTAAAAGGAATCGGAACGCAATCCTGACAATCGCTATATACGCTGCAAAAAACCGGGAACGCATCCAAATTTAAGTATTCGACTTGCCGGATAATGACACACACGGTATGAATAGCTCACTCTCGTTGCCGATAAAAGTGGATACACATTTAGATCATTTGAAATTTTATAACACTTCCGGGATGGATAACAGGGGAAACATGCGCTACCGATTCGATCGTATGGAAGCGGCCGGGTCTCTCGGTGATTTAGGGACCCTTTTGCCCATAGCCATCGGAATGATTTTGATCAACGGGCTCGATGCCATAGGGGTGCTTTTTTCCATCGGGCTTTTTTTTGTGATTTCCGGTCTTTATTTCGGAGTCACCGTGCCGGTTCAGCCGATGAAAGTCATAGGCGCCTATGCCATCGTTACAGCCATATCCCCTGATCAGATCATGGCATCAGCTCTCTTGATGGGATTGGTCCTTATTTTGCTCGGATTTACCGGACTGGTAACGCCGCTGGGTCGCTACATCCCCCATTCGGTAGTCCGGGGTGTTCAACTGTCCACCGGCACTCTCCTCATGGCCAAAGGGGTTAATTTTATTATCGGCAATTCCAACTTCCAGAAAATTCAACAGACCGCCGAACCCTATCTGCAGGTGCAGAACCTTGGCCCAATTCCGATTGGGATCGTAATCGGAGTTCTCTGCGGAGTACTTACCCTGCTTTTACTGGACAATCGAAAGGTCCCGGCCGGTCTTGTTGTTGTCGGGGTGGGGCTGGCGATCGGTCTGGGTTTGGGCACCCGGACAGGTCTTGAGAGTGTGGAATTCGGACTCTACTGGCCGGCCCGTATGCCGTTCGGCTTTCCTTCGAAAATTGACTTTACCTTTGCATTCCTGGTGCTGGTGATGCCTCAGATTCCGATGACGCTGGGAAACGCGGTTGTGGCCTATGCCGATCTTTCCAAAGAGTATTTTGGTGAGCAATCGAAAAAGGTGACGTATCGTGCGGTTACCATCAGCATGGGACTGGCCAATGTGTTTTGCTTTGTTGTGGGAGGCATGCCCCTTTGCCACGGGGCCGGCGGTTTGGCGGCCCACTACCGATTCGGGGCCCGGACGGCGGGATCGAACCTAATGATAGGCAGTCTATTCTTGTTTATGGCCATTTTTTTAGGATCCCATGCGGTAGCGTTTCTACACCTCCTGCCTCTGGCCACTCTCGGCGTACTTTTGCTTTTTGCAGGGAGCCAGCTCGCGCTCACCATACTCGACGTGAAGGACCGAAAAGACCTGCTTGTCGTGCTGATGATGCTCGGCATTACACTTGCCTCCAATCTGGCCGTGGGTTTCATTATCGGTATTTTTCTGGCTTTGGTGCTGAGGTCAGACAAGCTGAATGTATAATCACATATTCATATTCACCTGAAAATTTCATGAAATTTTCAGGTCAGGAGAGGAGCTCTTGTATTGACTCTAACATCGGAGATTTGAGGGGGCGCCATTTGGGTTTGATCGCGCTGCCTTCGTGCCATTGGAACTCGACAAGTTCATACCGTTCCGGAATATGGTGTTCATCCTGTTCACCGTACCTTTTGGATTCATAGTATTCGATGAACATCATCCGCGACGGATCGATATTGTAGGACCTTGCTACGGAAGACGCGATATGCCCGCTGCAGCTTCGAACGGACATGGGGCTTTCGGGAATATCGGAAACGACGACGATGTTGGGCCGCAAATGAGACAGCCCCTGGTGCTTACCTTTTCGGAGGTCGAACATGCGCAGCCGGCACTTGCCGCTCCCCAGACGGAGCTTTCCGCCCCATCCTTCCCATGAAAATATTTCATCTCTGATTAGCACTAGGCGCTATCTCGCATTAATGGTTGTATTGACGTTAATTGAGCTTCAGTAGCTATGGGGATATAAATGCCTGAAATAAGATTGGATCGATTCATTTCAGTTTAGGCAATTTAGGCATTTGATTCGGTATGCTCTGACCCTATGCGACTTGAATACGATCCAATATCGGTATCCGCATTATCGAGTGAGAGCACTATACACTCTTAGCAGCCTGTCGGGCAATTCCCTGACATCGGATATCACGTTATGATGATGGTTTCCATACAGATCGTCCAGCTTCGGATCTGCCGCGATGTTAACGGTCATCGCCTTGACGTGGATATTTCGCGAGCGTGCCTCAAGAACGGCCTTTCGGGTATCGGCAATGGCATAATGCTGCTTGTAGTCCAGATCGTTGGGGAAGCCGTCTCCAAGAAGTAAAAGCAGCCGCACCCTGGATGGGACCCGATCCATTTGGGCCGTGGCGTGTCGAATGGCCGCCCCCATGCGGGTGCTTCTCTGGGGCGTCATGGCGCCGATTTTCCGCCGCATCGCCGGATCCAGGGGATCGTCGAAATCCTTGATTCTGTAGTAATCCACCCCGAGACGGCCGGTTCCGGAGAACCCGGCAATGGCAAATGTATCGCCCAACACCGCCAGTGCCTCACAAAAAAGCACCAATGACTCTTTTTCAACGTCAAGAACCGTTGCGTCGGTCCCGGCCACCTGGTTGGCGGTCGAGCGGGACATATCCACCAGGATCAGAACGGCAATGTCTCTCTCCTCCTTGAGGCGCTTGATATACAGCCGGTCCGAAGGCATCCGGCCGGCCCGTCGGTCCATGACATAGTCGAGCAGTGCCCGGTAATCGAACGCATCGCCCTCGGTCCACTGCCGAAGAATCTTCAGCCCCTCCGGCTTCAGCAGCTCGAATACTTGCCGAATGCCTCTCACCAGATTCTTTCGCCGGTCGAGGATATCATCGTAAAAATCGTTCTCCGTGTCCCCGATGTGCCGGTCCCTGACCCGGGCATGATCCTGCAGATAATCGCCAATGGTATTATTCCACTCCCGGTACCAGTGCACCTGTCCTTCTCCATCGTCCGGATAAATCTGAGTGGAATCGATCGATACCAGCAGATCCGCCAGATCCAATCCAGCCAACCTCGGTGGGTGTTGCTGGCTGTCTGAATGTTTCCCTTCCGGAGTACCCGTGGGGTGAAACATCAGCTCCTGGATATCTTCAGGGGTGATTCGCAATTCCCGTTGTTGAATCCGATTGCGAAGATCCGATCGATAGATTCGGTAACCATTTTTTTCAACAACCGCCTTAATCCTCGTAACAGCCTCTTCGACCTTTGGGTGGGTCGGCACAACGCTTCCGGTGAGCAGTCCCCTGTTAAACGGTGGTTTCCATCCCTGGCCGAAGTTATCCGTATCTCTCATGACGGCGGCGATTTCCGAATAAACGATAAATACCCAGACGGCACAGGTTTCCACCTTGAAATCCGTTGCCACACTGTTTTCAAACCGGTCTGCCCATCGTTCGATCCGGATTGCCATGGCATCGGGTGTCCCGTCGCGGTCAGCGGATTCCACTCCGATGACAAGACGCCGGTACAACCGGGACAACACATTCTCAACCTCAATGCTCCCATGTTGAAGTTCCCGGCGAAACAGCGGCATTGCGCGGCGCATCACCCCCGGATAACGAGCCGCCAGCAGTCGACACTGTCGGCCGTGCTCAGAGATCAGAAATAACCTTTTTGCCAGCCCGGGTACCGGGAAGATCCGGAAAAAGCGATCGAGGTCGGACAAACCGTCGGGAGGCGGGACTTCCGGAACCGGGCGAATCGCCCGGCATCGATCCACGGCCTTATCAAAGTCAAACTCAAAGGTGCCGAATTCGTGGCAGCCGGCTTCGAGTTTGGCCAGCATCATAAAAAGTTGGACATTCTGCGATTTGTCGGGAAAGCGGCCGATTTCCGCCGGTAAATAGATCCGGCGGCTGTCGGATCCCACGGTGACCGATCCGGAAATCTCTTTCCGGAAGGCTCCCGGCAGCGACGAAATCGGTGCCACTGTGATCGGCCGGCCTGTGCGGGCCCGCAGGTACTTGTTTATCTGCTGTTGAACGTCGCCCAGGGAAACCGTTACCTGGAGGGATGCACAAGCGGTTCTTCCCTCTCTGGAATTGAGAGACAGAAACTGAATGCCCCGGTCCCTTTTTTTCCGATGCAGGTCGATCCCCTGCTCCACGAATCGGTGAAGCGCTTTTTTCGAGAGCATCTTCAGTCCGTTTTCCATACCTTCCAGAAACGGGTCCACCAGGCGGACGTCTTCTTTCAGGACTCTCTCCAATTCCCAGGTTTGCCACAGCCGGTTTTCCGATGGGAATGTTCCTGCCGCTCTGGGCAGCGTGGACGCCAGGTGCTGGGACTGATTATAGGTCAGGTCCAGGGAGAAGGCTGTCTTCAGCAAATCCAGATATGCCGGGATCGCCGATGTTTCAGCCTTTGTCAGAAACGTCGAGAGAATCAACAACGGGGCGTTCAGCGTATAGCTCCCTTTGCCGAGCATGATGCCGATGGTTCTCAACACATCATCCAGAAGTCGGCTGTCACCGTATCGAATCACCGTTGCCAGGTGCGTCGCATAAATGCGGGCGAGGGTGGGTCCCTGGGAGGCCGCTTCATGGATCATATCCATATAACGCCGGTTCCTGTGGTCGGGTACGCGACCGGCGAGCAAAAGCAACCCTCGAATATATTCCCGGGCAAAAGAGGGCTCTACGGACAGACTCCAAAGGGCCTCTTCCTGGATGTGCTCCCAGTCGTCGTCAGGAATGTCCGGTGCGTGACCATGGATGTCCCCCGCAAGAAATTCCGCCGAGTCAGGATCGGCTATGGTGAGTTTTTCGATAAAACGGTCTGAAGGGGATGGGTTCACGGAATTGGACTCATTCGAGGCTTTATATTATTAAGTATAATTTCGGATTTAGAAATCTCACATCTTGTCACCCCTACCGCACCTCCCCCCTCAAGGGGGAGGACTTCATATCCCTCCCCCGGAGGGAGGGATGACAGGGAGGGTGGTTAATGATGATGGTTGAAAGTAATCTACTGATTCCGTTGGGAAAGCACTGGTTATAAAGTCCTTGAAATTTCTAGTCAGAAAAGGTCATCGACCAACTCCCCCAGCGTCTCCTGCAGTTTGGTGTCATCGGTCAGTGGCAGACAGATCGCCGAGTTACAGGCGTTTGCCGGATCAATCCCGCGGTTTATGAGCTGTGCCGCATAAATGAGCAGGCGTGTACTGGCGCCTTCCATCAACCCGTATTCCCGAATATTACGGATTTTTTGGGCCAGCGTGACCAGCCGACGGGCGGTCTCTGGCTCTATGCCGCTTTCATAGGCGACAATTTCCGTCTCGGGGGCTTCGTCCGGGTAATTGAAATCGATGGATATAAATCGTTGTCGGGTACTTTGCTTGAGATCCTTTAGAACCGACTGGTAGCCGGGGTTGTAGGAAATGACCAGCAGGAAATTCGGATGGGCCACCAGGGTCTCTCCCTTTTTATCAATGGGAAGGGTCCGCCGGTTGTCGGTCAGCGGGTGGATGACCACCGTGGTATCCTTTCGGGCTTCGACAACTTCATCCAGATAGCAAATGGCCCCGCTGCGAACGGCCCGGGCCAATGGTCCGTCCACCCAGACCGTTTCCTCGTCCTTCAACAAGTAGCGGCCGATCAGGTCGGAGGCAAACAGGTCTTCATGACAGGCTACGGTAATCAGGGGCCGTTTGAACCGATAGGCCATGTATTCCACGAACCGGGTTTTGCCGCATCCCGTCGGCCCTTTCAGCATGACGGGCAGTCGGGCATCGTAAGCGGCTTCAAATATCTTGACCTCGTTGCCGATACTCAGATAATAAGGTTCATTTTCAATCAGGAGCCCGCCGGTCTTGGAATCGATATTATACATCATCAAAGTTTCCCGTTTATGATATCATATGTCATCAAAGTTCCCCGTTTATATTGACACCCTTGAATGCCGTTCTACATTGGCGTTGGTTTAAACTGACGAGAAGTTACGATAAGTAATATAAATGACAAGCAATAGCAACATGGTGCATCGGCTTGCCGCCGGTGACAAAAAGATCGTCCTGGTAGGCACCGCGCACGTGTCCAAAGACAGTGTACAACTTGTCGAGCAGGTCATTCAGGACGAGCAGCCCGATACGGTGTGTGTCGAACTCTGCCAATCGAGATATCAGGCCATCCGACAGCAGGATCACTGGCAGAACATGGATATCGTCCGGGTGATCAAAGAAAAAAAAGCGATGCTTCTCCTGTCCAACCTGCTCCTCGCGTCATTTCAAAAGCGGATCGCCAAGAAGTTCGATATCCGTCCCGGCCAGGAAATGATTCAGGCCATTGAATCGGCGGATGCCATCGGCGCCAACGTGGAAATGGCGGACCGTGATATTCGGGTGACCCTGCTGAGAACCTGGCGGGCAATGGGGCTATGGGGAAAGCTGAAGCTCGTGTTTCAACTTCTGATGTCTCTTGGCGACGTCGACGAGATCGAGGAAGAGGACATCGAGAAAATGAAACAGGAGGATATTCTGGAATCTCTCCTGGCGGAAGTCGGAAAGTCCCTTCCCCAGCTCAAGGAGATTCTGATCGACGAACGGGACCTCTATCTCACAGAGAAGATCAGGTCCGCCCCCGGCAACACAATCGTTGCCGTCGTCGGGGCAGGTCATGTCCCCGGTATCCAGGACCACTGGGACCAACAGATCGACATGAATCGGCTGGAAACGCTGCCCCCGCCGTCCGGCATGGGGAAAGTCCTCAAATGGATGCTGCCGGCAGCCATTCTTGGCCTGCTGGCATATGGTTTTTTTTCCGGAGGGGTTCGGACCGGATCGAACATGCTCGGATTGTGGATTCTGGCCAACGGGCTGCTGGCGGGTGTCGGCGCGGTAATTGCCCTTGGCCATCCGCTGACCATAATCTCTTCCGTCCTTGCAGCGCCTCTTACCTCACTGAATCCGATGATCGCGGCGGGTTGGGTGTCGGGGCTCGTCGAAGCGGTGTCCCGAAAGCCAAAGGTAAAAGATTTCGAGAGCCTTTCCGAAGACATCTCTTCTGTAAAGGGCTTCTGGAAGAACAAGGTTACCCGCATTCTTCTGGTGGTGGTGTTCACCAATTTGGGCAGCATAGTGGGCACAGCGGTGGCCCTGCCGTTGATGCTCAAAGTGCTTTAAAAAAAAGGTTTGCCGGTTGGCCCGTCTGCCCGTCACCCGTCAGCCCGCCCGTCGGGTCGTAGTTCCTATAGTAGGGCCGGGCACCGTACCGGCCATTATTTTTTTAAAAATCCCTTCTTCGCGCGCTTCGTGGTCTAAATAATCTGTGACTCTTTCAGATTCTACCGGGCCGATTGACAATCATCCTGCCTTCAAGCATGCTTTCCGCATATATTTTAAAGGTCAACGTGTTACTCGTGTCATGCCGGCGGAGGAGGCTGTGTCACAATTGGACATAATGGTGATTTTCAATTTTTGTCATTCCGGACCCGATCCGGGATCCATTTGTTTTCATTAAGGGCCGGTCACTGTACCGGCCATTCCTTTTTTACGAATACCCTTTTTATGCCCTGAGCTTGTCGAAGGGTTAGCCCGTTTGACAATTATCCAGCCTTCAAGCATTCTTTCCGCATATTTCCTTGGGACCTTGAAACATGACACGTTCAGAATTCATTAGAGCAGTGGTGGCAAATCCGGATGGAGAGATTTTCGATCTGGACGGTTACGCAGCGGTGGGAGCGGATGGTCCGATGTTGGCACCGCTCAATACAACCGATACCATTTCTCTTCCCTTCGGCGGCGAGCTGATGATGCTTCCTCATCGCCGTCCAATCGTCTTGAACCTGGAAAATCAGCAGCTTGAATGCATTGCTGAGAACCCATACATTCCCGGCGAACCGATTTCACCGGTGGCGGCGTTCAATTCGCCAGGGTATGTGGCGACCCATGTCTGTGCGTACGAGGCACCCGGAAATGCTTCTCCTCTCCCGCTCTTTTCGTACGGAGCCGTCGGCTGGGCTCGGGGGGGATTCCGCTCCGCTGCGGTCCGGGTAGAGTGGGAACGACGTCAGGATCTGCGTTTGATGCCCCATGATGGCGTGCTGAGCGGAATACAGGAGATGCGGCTTCATTTGCCTGGCAATCGGCTCCGGGAACATCTCGAGAACTGCGCCCTAATATATGGATGCCCGGCCGGAAAGAATTTTTTTCTCCAACGGTATGAAGCGCCGCTGCCGACCTCTGCCCGATGCAATGCTAGATGCCTTGGCTGCCTGTCACTGCAGAGCGATTCAGATATTCCGTGCAGCCAGCAGCGTATCGAATTTACCCCAACCGCCGAAGAAATTGCCCAGGTCGCGCTCGTTCATCTCAGAGCGGTCGATCGGGGTGTTGTCAGTTTCGGGCAAGGTTGTGAAGGCGATCCTCTCCTGGCAGCCCATGTGATTGAACCGGCAATAAAGATAATTCGACAGGAAACCCGGCGGGGAACCATAAACCTGAACACCAATGCCAGCCGTCCGGAGATCATTTCCAGATTGTTAAATGCCGGCCTCGACAGCCTCCGCGTCAGTCTCAACAGCATTCGCGCAGACCACTACAATGCCTACTTCCGTCCCAGTGGGTACGGATTCGGAGATGTCCTGGAAAGCATCGATCGAGCCGTCGATCACGGCGCGTTTGTGTCCATCAACTACCTGAACATCCCCGGTTTCACGGATCAACCCGAAGAAATCGATGCGCTCATTGAGTTTCTTTCAAGGCACCGGGTTCACATGATCCAGTGGCGAAATCTCAATTATGATCCCCAGCAGTATTGGATAACGATGGAGAATGTGTCATCCGGCGGGGATCCGATCGGTGTTCGAAATGCCTTGAATCGTATCCGGGATGCCTTTCCGAATCTTAAATTCGGATATTTCAATCCACCGAAAGAAAAATTCAAGAGAGTGCATCGACGTATCTACTGAGCCGATATCTGTGGGTCTGATATTCTCCCTTGTGTTTAGGCATGCAAAAAGGATTCAAGGATTCAAGGGTTCAAGGGGTCGAGTGAAATACTAAAATCCTCTTTAAACTAAATCTCTGCAGACTGTTTGAGTCAAGCGGAAATCTTGTTAAACGGAGCAGCGGGGATAGGAATTGTTTCCCGTCACAAAAGGGCAGGTAAACAAGTCACCTTGAAGGCGGATGAGCCTTTTGCACGATGAGCGACATCGTCGCGTTTAATAAAATCGTTACACGATTTTATTTGGACAAGGCTTTTAGCGATGTCAGGAAGATATTCTATTCCATATCTTCATCGGCCGGTACGGTGCCCGGCCCTACATTAGGGCAGAGGCAGTCAATAAGTAGGGCGGGGCACTGCCCCCGCCTAATGAGTATCATATCGAAATAGTTGAGATTGAAAGAATGCTTAAGGCCTTGATAAACAATTTCAGAACAACCCCTTGAACCCTCGAATCCTTGGATCCTCGGACCCTCTACTCCGACTGTTTTTAAAGACGCATCAGAGGATATGACACTACGGCCATGAAATATTTATCTGCCAGAGTCAAATTTCAACATTCTGAACCTGAGTTAACCGCCGATGTGATTGCCGAAGTATTCCACGGATTCGGCATCCAGGGGGTGGTGATCGAGATCCCGCGACAGGAGAATGATGTCGATTGGGCCGATGACGCCCCAAAAGAAGCGGCCGACAGTGCCGTGACAGGCTATTTCCCGGTAACCCACCAAACGGACGAGTGGTGTCGAAAGCTCAATGAAGGGGTTCGCGCCCATCAGCAGAGGCTATCGTTTCAATACAACATTCAATACAGTCATGTGGATGAGGAAGATTGGTCCGAATCATGGAAAGCATATTTCTGGCCGGAGCGGATTGCCGAGCGGCTCGTGGTGAAACCAACCTGGCGGGAGTTTGAACCCGGTCCGGAAGATATCGTTCTGGAAATTGACCCGGGTATGGCATTCGGGACAGGGACCCATCCTACCTCGTCCTTATGTCTTGCCCGAATTGAACGTCACATTCGGCCGGGTGACCGTTTTCTCGATGTCGGAACCGGGTCCGGTATTCTGCTGATCGCAGCAGCCAAGCTGGGGGCTTCCGAAGGAATAGGGATCGATAATGATCCGGTGGCCGTCGAGGTGGCCGGGAAAAACCTTGCTGTCAATCATATCGATCCGGATCGTTTCCGGGTCATCCAGGGAGATTTGACCGACGCAGCCGATGGACACTTCGATGTTGTTGCTGCCAACATTCTAACCCCCGTGATTCTTAAATTGATTCAAAATATTGGCAACGTGTTGAAATCCGGCGGAGCGCTGATCGTTTCGGGGATCACCGAAGAAAATCGAACCAGGGTCATCGAAGAATTACAGGCGTTTGGCATGAATCCTGTCGAGATTCAAGAGAAAGAAGGGTGGGTGGCTATTGTCGCCAAACGACATAATTAATCGTGTGTCTTTTTTCTTTCTTTTGAATTTGTTCTGGGTTCATAAACAAAAGTATCGCTTGGTAAACAAACGATTCTGTCACCCCCACCGATCCTCCCCCATCAAGGGGGAGGTCAAATATTTCCCTCCCCTGGGGGGAGGGATGGCAGGGAGGGGGTACAAGGGGCCATTCAATTAAATGCCTGATAAGATTTATTCCTTGTTCATTCTGAGGAGACTTTCGACGTGAACCAGAGCTGGTACCGATTCGGCATCATCCTTGGCCTTGCGCTGAGTGTGGCACTAACTTACTGGTCGGTGTCGGATTTCGAATTTGTCCAGTACGACGACCCGACCTATGTAACGGAAAATACGCACGTACTCAGTGGCGTGTCCTCGGATAACCTGCTGTGGGCGGCCACCACCTTTAAAGCCAGCAACTGGCATCCGATCACCTGGCTGTCCCACATGGTCGATGTGGAATTGTTCGGTGTCCAGCCGGGCGCTCACCATCTAATCAATCTTCTTCTTCATCTCCTGAATACACTTCTTCTCTTTGACCTCCTGCACCGGATGACCGGGGCAACATGGCGAAGCGCATTTGCCGCCGCCCTTTTCGGACTCCATCCGCTTCACGTAGAATCGGTGGCATGGATTGCCGAACGGAAAGATCTGCTATGCACATTTTTCTGGTTGTTGGCGACAGGTGCCTACCTGCAATATACACGGCGGCCGGATATCCGGAGATATGGAAGTATCCTCGTGTTTTTTGCACTGGCCCTGATGTCCAAACCCATGGCGGTGACGTTTCCGTTTACCCTGCTGCTCCTGGATTACTGGCCGTTAAACAGATTCCATCAACAGCCTGTCAGGTCAGCCCTTCGGACGCTTGTCGGTGAAAAGATGCCGCTCTTTGCGATGTCTGCGATTTCATCCGTGGTGACAGTAGCGGCGCAGCATGGAGGGGGGGCGGTGGCATCGCTCGAGACGATTCCGTTGAGCGATCGACTGGTGAACGCATTGATGAGTTATGGAACCTATCTTCTCAAAACCATATGGCCCGTAGATTTGGCCATTTTCTATCCCTTTACCGGTCAGGTACCCGTTCCGGCGCTGTTGCTGGCTATCGGCCTGTTAGTGGCAGTGACAGTTCTGGTGATCAACCGCGCTGCACACCGGCCGTTTCTGCCGGTTGGGTGGTTCTGGTATCTTGGCACGCTGATTCCCGTGATCGGACTGGTTCAGGTGGGGGGACAGGCCATGGCGGACCGGTATATGTACATACCGAGCATCGGCCTTTTTATCATGGTTTCCTGGGGATTGTCCGCACTGGCAGACAACCGGGTTCCCACGGTTTTTCTGACTCTGAGCGGTGTCGCCCTCCTGATCAGCAGTTCCATCATGACCCACCAGCAGCTTCAATTCTGGACATCCAGTGAAACGCTCTTTTCACGGGCCATCGCTGTTACCACGGATAACTGGCGGGTTCACGTAAATCTGGGAAGTGTGCTGGAATCTCAAGGCCGATATCAGGAGGCGTTCGACGAATATCAAAAGGCGGGCCGAATCCGGCCGGATCGAGCGGATATTTTCTATAACATGGCCCATGCCGCCGGGGCCATGGAACGCTGGCCCGATGCCGTGGCACTTTATCGGGCGGCCCTCCGTTTGGACCCGGCGTTCGACAAAGCCCATTACAACCTGGCCAAGATCTATGTTCGTTTAGAGGACTCAGGGCAGGCCCTGGATCATTTACAGGAGGCCGTCCGCATCAACCCCGAATTTGTGGAAGCCTACAACGATCTCGGTGTTCTGCTGTTCAATATGGGCAAACCGGCCGAGGCGGCAGCCGCTTTCCAGAAAGCGCTGTCCATCAAACCGGACTATTTCGAAGCCCGGAGCAATCTGCACTACATTGGGGTCAAACCTTGACGGGCTGTTGCCCGAACCGGTTTTATCGAGCCGTCTTTAGCTCCATGACGCATGCTCTTTCAACCAACATGGGAGCATGATTCAATTGCGATCTGAGTCGCATTAGATTGCGTCGGTACCAACTGACAGAGGCAGAGGTGTTGCTGATCCGCAATCCTGCCGCCGCTCGGCTCCTACGATCTTTGGCATACCGAACATAGACCAGTATAT
>Ga0209743_1000053_pt1 | contig 64087 bp, 51 predicted proteins | sample OlaalgELextract2_FD_187378 | JGI IMG/M metagenome (GOLD analysis project Ga0209743, IMG submission 187378) | Olavius algarvensis symbiont microbial communities from Tuscany, Italy - Type G ELBA extract 2 (SPAdes) (version 2) | ecosystem: Host-associated > Annelida > Digestive system >...
AGTTTTAGGGAACTAGGCCTATAAAAGGAGTGATTTTAGTAGTACTTATATCAAAAAAAGTCAAGTAGTATTTTATCTTATCATGCTGATATAATGAGAATTTTTACGTTTATGCGTCCACTCTATATCCATACTTGAATGACCTTTTTTTCAGATGACAGAGGACAGATGACAGAGGACAGAAGACAGATGACAATGACCCGCCTTCGCTTTCAGAGCTGCGCCACGGTACGCAGAGGAAGTCGGGACCACATACAAGAGACCGGAATTCCATGATCTTTTACCTTCCATCAGCCACCTTTCTATATCTGTCAAACAGATTTCAGTACCTCATACGCAATACCCCCTGCGTTATGCTCAACGCGCCATGCGCCCAGCCCTATGCCCGGGCGCTTTGCCCCTGGCCGCCATCTCTTGCGCCCTTGCCAGATCTTCCGGCGTGTTAATGTTAAAAAAGGATGCCAACTCCGGATCTTTAGAGCGCAGCACGGTTTCCGGAATTTTTTTAAGCCGATGATTACTCAGGGCTCGTTGAATCTTAAGCTTGTTTTGTTTAATATGATGTTCGGCCGTATCCAGACAGCGTTTTGAATAGACAGCACAAAGCGGCTCCATACCGACCGCGGTTTCGGGCATGATGATGTCGGTGGTCCGGTCAATATATTCAAGGAGACCTTCAACCAGTTCTTTTTTTAGAAAGGGTGTATCACAGGCCGAAAAAAATGCGAACTGATTCTGCATGTAAAATAGACCGGTATGGATACCCGTCAGCGAGCTGCTGACCGGCAATATATCACTGACGATCATTAAATCCCACCCCACAAACTGCAGCGGGTCGTTGGTCACCAAAATTATTTCTTTGAACAGCTCCGAAAAAATTGTGTACAGTCGATCCAGAATGCGCTTGCCGTCTACATTGATGAAAGCTTTATTCTGGCCGTTAAAGCGGGTGCTCAAACCGCCGGAGAGTATGACACCGGTGCATTGATGGACCATCATCGAGACTCGTTCATTTATAAATCGGTTAATTTAAGTGCTTTAAATCAGCGGACTATATACTGTCGATCGTTAAGATTTCAACATAGGAAAAATGATCGTCAAAATCAAGATAAACCAGGGCGCTACCTGATCATTGCAAAATATATCCTAAATCAGCTGCAGCAACAGGCCTTGCAATGCCGTGAAATTCCAATTCTCAAGCACCAAATTACAAATAATTCTCAAATCTCAATATTCAATGACCAAAACATACCCCTCTAAAGGAGTTATATATCAACCATATGCCTTCGGTAACTATGATTTTGGGGCGACTTAAATACTATTCTAATGTTTGGAATTTTGAATTTGGTGATTGAGATTTATTTGAGATTTGTTTATTGGTGATTGGAATTTCTATGGTATGGATTTTGACGCTAGGACTGTACATTATATATATAGCAGATGATTGGAATATAAAACGGTACGCAGATGAGAAAGGAATACCATGAGTACCCACGAACATAAAAAACATGCGCCGCGCAGTGTCTCCATCGGGATCATTACCGTGTCGACCACCCGGTCGCTGGCGGATGATGCCAGCGGCAATTGGATCAGTGAGCAGGCCCGCCAAGAAGGACACCGGATCAACTACCATCAGGTCGTTACGGATGATGCCGAGTTGATTGCCGCCGCAGTGCGAGATGTCATTCAAAATGACCGGCCAAGGGTGATTTTGATGAACGGCGGCACCGGCATTACCCAAAATGACGTCACGATTGAAGCTGTAAGTCCGATGTTTAGCAAAACCCTGACCGGGTTCGGCCCCCTGTTTGCCAAGTTGAGTTTTGATGAAATTGGATCGGCCGCATTTTTATCGCGTGCCACGGCCGGTATCATCGAGGGTACGGTAGTTTTTTGCCTGCCGGGCAGCCTGAAGGCGTGCAAACTTGCCTGTCGGGAATTGATTTTTTCAGAGCTGGGGCATCTGGTGAAGCATTTGATGGACTAGCAGCGGTGAATTAATACGGTCTGACTTTGAATTTAGCGCTTCTATAACCCAAAAGAAGTTATCCATCGTGGAGCTTTAAATCTTTATAAATTTAGGAGTACTGGAGTGTTGGAGTATTGGCTGAAGGTTTGATATCTTCTTTAAATACCCCAGTACTCCAGCACTCCAATACTCCAATTTCGCGACATTTCAATAAATAGTCCTAAAATTCATATCTATTCTCACTTTTAATCTAGCGGCTACAGGACCTTAACGACCACCATGGTTTCATCGTCCTTTCTTTCGGCGGAGCCGCGAAATTTTTCCAATGCATCATACACTGCATCCAATATATGTTTAGCTGATCTCGTGTGGTTCTCTTTTATGACCATTTGCAGACGTTCATTGCCGAAATGCTCATTTACCGGATTGCAGGCTTCTTTGATGCCGTCGGTTCCGATTAAAATAATTTGTCCCGACTGAAGGGGGATTTTCGCTTCTTCGAAGATCCAATCTTTCATTACACCCAACGGCACTCCTTCGCCGCCAAGTATGGCGCAGATATCTTGGGCGGGATTATAGGAAAGCGCTGATTCATGACCGGCATGCACCCAGCGAAAGCAGTTTTCTTTCAGATCGATTTCACTGTAAAACATGGTGATAAACAGGTTGAGTGCCTCGATGTCCCGGACGAGACGTTTGTTGACATCGGAAACTATCGCAACACCGTTGCCGGGACTAAGAATGCGCTCTCGAAAAGAGGCACGGACCGAGGTCATTAAAATGGCGGCAGAAATACCGTGTCCAATAACATCCGCCACCACAATACCGATCTTTTCCTGCCCCCATTCTTCTGGATTGATAAAATCATAATAATCGCCGCCGGTCTCATCACAGGAGATGCTTTTGCCGGCAATGTCATAACCATCGACCTGGGGTTCGGATTTCGGCATCAGCATTTGCTGGAGTTTGCTGGCCTTGGTCAAATGGCTTTGAAAGTTTTTCAGTTGGGTTTGGTCGGTCGTAATTTTTTGATATTCGTCAATTCCACTTTGAATTGCGTCGCCCAGGGTATCCGCCGGACAGGGTTTGGGATGAAATTTGTAGATGCTGCCTTCATTTACCGCCTTAATGGCGGTGGTCATATCAGCTGAACCCGTTAACATCATTCGGATTGTATCCGGGTCACTCTGTTTGACCTGGCGCAGAAAATCAATTCCATTCATGCCCGGCATCATGAAATCGGAAACCACCACGGCATAGGGGCCGTTTTTTTCGACCTTTTTGACGGCCTCTTCGCCGCTGACTGCCGTCTCGACCCGAAATTTATTTCGCAACTGACGCTTGAGGCCTGCCAGCAGCATTTCATCGTCATCGACTAATAGGATCTTGGTCCTCATTGTTATCCATTCCTTTCGGCATATTCTATGCAGATCCGGCGCCATTCAGGGATTCGATCTGCGACTCCCAGCTGGTCCAGATATTCATTCTCATATTGCAGCTCCGGTTGCTGATCTTCCGGGGATTCTTCTTCGTGATCCAGCGCATTGGCAACATGCACAACCGTCAACAACCCCAATTGGGAGGCCGCACTTTTTGACGGACAGTGGTGAAAGGCAATGGCTTCTATTATCGGATTTTCCAAATTCCATAATCCCATCAAATAGGCGCCGATCTCCGCATGGCTGGTGCCGAAAACCGCATATTCCAACTCCCACAATTTTTGGTCTGAATTGCGCGATTCGGCCAGCACCTGCTGGTAAGTGTCCTTAAAGTTCGTTGCCAGAATGAGCTTTCCCAAATCATGCAACAAGCCGGCCATTAAAGAATAATTTATCAAGTCCGCGTGCATCTTTTCAAACTTGACAATCGCCTTGGCATAGGAGCTGACAGAGATGCTATGATTAAAAACTTTATCAATATCAAACCAGGAAAATTCTCTTTGACTGAATTCGGAAAAAATTTTCACTGAAAGTACGAGTGATTTAACGGCATCCAGGCCAAGCAGCATGACGGCCTGCTGGGGGTTGCCTATTCTTTGCGGAAGCCCGAAAAAAACAGAATTGACCACCTGCAAAATTTTAGCGGTCATGCTGACATCTTTGCCAATGATGGTTGCCACATTTTTAATCGAAGGATCATCTGATTGCATCTCGGCCATAATTTCGGTGTAGATGGAGGGCAGGCTGGGAAGAGATTCGATTTGCGAGACAATTTTTTTTATGGAACCATCGGACAGGATATCCCGCAGGGCGAACAGTTTGGACAGGGTTTGTTTTAATAGTTTAACATCACACGGTTTGGAAAGACATTGATGGGCATACTGAATGGATTGGATCGTGGTTTCCTGCTCGACGTGGCCCGAAAGAATGAGCCGCACGATATGGGGATGACGCTTTTTAACCTGCGCCAGCAGCTGAGATCCATCCATTTCCGGCATTTTCATGTCAGAAATGATGACATCCATGGGATTGCGGTCCAGGATTTGCAGTACCTCGGCCGCGCTGGTCGCAAAGGTGATATCCCACACATTGCGCATTTTGCGGAGCGTGCGCTGCAAGCCATTTAACACCAATGGCTCATCATCCACAAACAGTATCCGTTTTTTTGCGGAGTCATTCATTTTCGTTTGGTTCAGCTCCAAGCGGCAGGCCGATAATAAACGTGGTTCCCTGACCCACCTGGCTTTCCAGGTCCAGTGTACCCTTGTGTTTTTCAACAATAACGGTATGTGAAATGGCCAATCCCTGGCCGGAACCTTTGCCGGGCCCTTTGGTGGTAAAAAACAGGTCATATATTTTGTGGCGGATATCTTCCGGGATACCGGCCCCGTTATCGTTGATCCGAATTTTAGCCCAACTATCTTCCTGATAGGTGCTGATACGAATGATGCCCGATTCACCAGACCCATTTCCGTTCGCTTCGACAATGGCATGGGCGGCATTGACGATCATATTTAATATAACCTGATTCAATTCGGCCCGGAAACAGGGGACATCGGGCAAAGTTGCGTCAAGGTCGGTTTCCATTTGGGCGACATATTTCCATTCATTGCGCGTAATGGTAATTGTTTTCTCAATTTCCGAATTAATGTCCGTCGGTTCTCTGGTAATCATTCCCGGGTGGGAAAATATTTTCATGGCCTGAACGATCTTTGTAATGCGATCGACGCCTTTTAGAGTATGCTGCAGGGCGACCGGAATTTCCTCTTCCAGATAGGCTAGATCCAGATCCCGGATGCGCGTTTCAGCCGCGGCGATCACCTCCTCGGTTAAGGTGTTCAATTTGGCTTTCTCTATCAAATCTTCATATTCTCTGATGACTTGAATCAAGTCCTCGTAGGCATCCTGGAAAAAGCGGGTGTTGTCTCCCACGAATTGAGTTGGTGTATTAATTTCATGGGCAATTCCGGATGCCAGTTGCCCGATGGCTTCCATTTTCTGCGACTGCTGGAGCTGATTTTCGAACTTTTTGCGATCTGTAATGTCAGCTCCGATGATGGTCGAACCCAAAATACTATCAACATTGCCGTTTACATGATTAATGGTCATGCCAAGATATCGCTCTTCACCGTCCAACCGCTGGAACCGAATATCGTCCACCCGGACCGGCTCACTGGCAGTTCGGCTTTCGGCAACCCCCCCCCGGCAATTTTATCCCACTCCCAGGCAACACCGCATTGCTCAAGGGGCAGTCCCTTGACATCGGATTGATTTTTGCCGAATAATTTTTCGGCATTTGAATTCCACAGGACAATCCGATTTTCCTTTGAAAGGCCGATTAATATTGTCGGCAGCGATGAGATCAATTGGTTGATCTCGTTTTGACCCTTTTCTGGGGGAGTTTCGGCGTTTTGGCGATTGCCGGTGACGGAGTTTCGTTTTTCAGGGGAAATCTCAGGTTCAGGCGCTTGTCTTTGCATAATCAATTCCATACGATTCTAAAATGTAAAAACAGATTTCAGGTTTGATACTCAACCGGATATTCAGATGCCGTTAATTTTTCGCAATTGCGAAAAGGAGGGCCAAGAATCATGAATATTTAGGGCACATCTCCGGGTATGCCTTAAGTTCGTTGCGAAATAAATAATCCACTAATTTATAATCATCATCATAAATCGGTGGATGCAGACACTAATATTTCATCGGCAATTTATGGGGATTCTTTAATGCCTTTTTGGATGTCCGGAAGATGGAATCTAAGAATATCTTCCTTGTTCCAGGCAGCCGGGCACCGGACCGGCGGTGCGATGGATAAATGAGTTTTATCGGTTGAATTTTTATTACGAGCCGGATAAAACGGAGCTTCCATTTACAGCCTATATCCCAGCTATCACGGAGCATCGCACGACTTCCTTTAATTCAGCGTTTACATCGTCCGATTTTTAACCCTGAACCCAGAACCTGGAACCTTGAACCCCTTGAACCCAGAACCTCTGAACCTATGTCGAATGATCTTTACCCCGGGCCGCTAAAATGCTAAAGGAGCGCAGTCAAAAAATCCAAATGTGAGATAATCCGTGACCGGATCCAACCAAATCAATAAAAAAGTCATTTTTGCGCTATTCCTGATTCATTTTACCGGCGATTTTTTCCAGTCATTCATCCGGCCCCTGCTGCCGGTAATGGCTGCCAAATTTGACCTGAGCCTGGCCCAGGTGGGGCTGATCACCGGCATCACCACTTTCTCGGCATTTCTGATTCAGCCCATCTTCGGCTATCTGGCCGACCGCTATAAAACGCGGGTAGTCCTTTTGGTCGGCTCCTTTGCCGGCGCTGTCTGTATCCCTATGGTTGGCATTGCGCCCTATTTCTGGATGGTTCTGGCGTTGATCGGCCTGGGGTCGATCAGTTCGGCGATATATCATCCCACTGCTGCCGGGATGGTTTCGCTTTATGCGGGTCGGCGCACCGGACTGGCCATGTCAGTGTTCGGCCTGGGGGGAACGCTGGGATTTACGCTCGGCCCCCTCGTTTGCTCGGCCTATGTGACCCTTATGGGAATGCACCGTCTGCCCGCTCTAACCCTTTTTGGCGTGCTGGTTTTTGCGGTTCTTTTCATGGTGATTCCCGGGTCTAACGGCTCCGGTCACGCGCGTCATGATGTATTCGGCTTTCTCAAAGATAGCCTCGGCGCCGTTTGGAAACCGATTCTATTGATCGGCTCCATCGCCTGTTCGAGAGGATTTGTGGAACAGTCACTGCTGACTTTTATACCGGTGCTGACGGCCGCTGAAGGGCATTCCCTGGTGTCGGTCGGCAGCATTCTCTCCCTGTTTACCGTCGGCGGATCTAGCAGCGCTCTCGTGTGCGGGCACCTCGTGGATCGAATCGGCTTTAAACCGGTTTATTTTTTTTCGTTTGCCCTTTCCACCCCCAGCCTCTTGCTATTCATTCAAGCTGCCGGCTGGTCGATCTACCCCTTGGCGTTCATATCCGGGTTCCTGCTTTTGGCAACCCTGTTTCCGGCATTGGCGTTGGCCCAGAAGGTTGCCCCCGAAGGCCGCTCCCTTTCCACGAGCATCGTCATGGGATTGGCCCTGGGGATTGTCGGGCTCTTAATGCCCCTCACCGGCAAAGCGGCAGATGCCTTCGGCATCCGAACCGTTTTAAATTGTGTCGCTTTTATTCCGCTGGCTGCCATGGTTTTGATCCGGTATCTGCCCGAACCGGGCGCGGCAGAGATATCCCTAATTGAGCAGACATAAGTTTCACCCTCTTATTCAATTCAGATTTTGCCACAACAGAAAGGAGCGTTTATGGATTCAACCGTTATCTATCAATCGGAAAACGGCGTTTGTAATGTGACCCTCAACCGTCCGGATGTGTTCAATGCGCTTAGTCGGCAACTCGTGCTGGAATTAACTTCGGCCCTGAAACAGGCCGAGTCGGAGCCTGAGGTGCGGGTGGTCATTTTGAAAGGGGCCGGCAAAGCCTGGTGTGCCGGCGGTGACCTGGAGGAATTGCTGAAGCTGACCCGGGCCGGAGCCGCTGAGCGGCGGGCTTATCTCAATGACTTCAAGGCTATGATCGATACCCTTCGAAGAATATCCAAACCGGTTATCGCCGCCGTTCATGGGGTTTGCGTGGGGGGCGGCAATGAAATCAATATTGCCTGTGATATGACCATAGCCTCTGAAAAGGCCAAATTCGCCCAGGCCGGCCCCCGGGTGGGATCGGTGCCGATGTACGGCGTGCCCCAGAACCTGCCTTTTCTGGTGGGCGAAAAGCGCTCCCGGGAGATTACCTATCTTTGCCGCATGTATTCGGCCCGTGAAGCCGAATCCCTGGGCTGGATCAACAAAGTCGTTGCCGCAGATCAATTAGAGGCGGAAGTAGAGTCCTGGGCACAAGAGATCATCAGCAAAAGCCCTACCGCCATTACCCTGGCGAAAAAGATGCACAACGTATACTACGATATGCTTTCCCCGAGCGTGGAAGCCGGGGTGGAGCTGTTGACTTTTTTCTGGGGAACCGACGAGGCCCGGGAAGGGATGCTGGCCTTTAAAGAGAAACGCCCACCCGATTTTAAGGTGTAAACAGCGACATGCTTGGAAAAAAATCCGGCACCGTTGAATTCGGCTTTGCTTTACTGCCCAAAAGGGGAAGTGGAGTATTGGAGTGTCGGAGTGCTGGAGCACCGGTTTATTAAAAGAAGATTTTAAAATTTCAACCAATACTCCAACACTCCATTACTCCAATACTCCGAATTTTTTGGCACGGTATCAGGGCTCACCCAAATCCGGCTCGATATTCAGCGCATCATTGATGCGGTTGACCATATTGGCCAGGGCAATAACCGTGGTCAGTTCAACAATTTCATCCTCGGAATAATAATTCCCGATATATTCCAGTACACTGTCATCGACGGCGGCCGCGCCGCGGGTCACGATATCCGCAAAACGGATGGTGATTTTTTCTTTCTCATCGAAAGCCTCGCTGCGCTGGTAAAATTTAATGGCCTTTATTTGTTCATCGGTCACCCCGGTCTGCTTCGCCGAAGCAGAGTGGTAGTTCATTCAGTACCGGCAGTCGTTGATACTGGATGTTTTCAGATAAGCCAACTCTTTGTATTTGGCTTCTATATTGCCCTGGCTCATGACCGTATCGTAAAATTGAATAAATGTTTTCAGGGCGGCCGGAAATCGGGCGACGACCCCGAAAAGATTGGGAACCATACCGATGTCAGCCTGTATGGCATCATAGATTTTGTGCAACTCAACCGGGGCTTGCTCTTTGGTAAGGGGCTTGGGGATTCCCATTGCTATCTTCCTTTCCGACTAAAGTTTATAATACGGACGATTCCCCTTTTGCTCATAATAAGGCATCATCTCGGGGACGTATTCGGCGAGTTTTTTTTCGCGATTTGCCGGGGATGAATGGGTGCTGAAAAACTCAGGGGGGCCTTTGCCCCCGATCTGGGCCATCTTTTGCCACAGCGTGATCGCGGCCCTCGGATCGTAACCGGCCTTGGCCGCCAGTTCGATGCCGATCCGATCCGCCTCAGATTCCGCCGTGCGGCTGTTGGGCCTTTGGACGGCCAGGGCCGCTGCCAAAGCTGCACCCGTCAGGGCCAGGCCCTTGCGTTCCGAAGCGATACCCACTGCCACGACACCAATCGAACTGGCCATGGCGACCGACATTTTTTCGGCGGAATGGTTGGCCAGTGCGTGGGCGATCTCGTGACCCAGGACCTGGGCCAATTCATCATCGGTTGCTTTGAGCTGAATCGGCAGGCCGCTGTATATTGCCATCTTGCCGCCGGCCATGGCCCAGGCATTAACCGTTTTGGGATCATCGATGACCTTGATGCTCCAGTCCCAATTATTAGTCTCGGGCCGCATTTTGATGGCCTGGGCAATCAGGCGGCCGGTAATCCGGTAAACGCGATCTATCAAGGCAGGGTCGTTGTCAACCTTGCCCGTTTGTTCGTAGGGCTTCAGCATCTCTACATAGGCCTGCTTGGAGGCGGCGATGGCCCGGTCTTCGGAAACGATCATCAATTGGCGTCTGCCGGTCGGACTGGTGGCGCAGGCCATGATCAACGCTGCACATAGCATTATGCTAAGATATCGTTTTCTCAAATCGACACCCCTTGATTCCATAGAGCTGCAGACGCTCTGTGGCTGCCCGTAGTATTGGTTATTACAGCGAAATCCGACAATGGATATTTATCAATCGGCGGTGACTATGGCAAACATAATGGCGTTGCTCTCTACTGTCAAGAATGCGGGAAACCTGTTGCGACCGGGCGCTTGCCAATCAAACAATCGTGTTCTCTGTGCGCCTTTCAGAAAGCGGCAGGGTGTCTGAAAATATAAATATCGTCAGAAACATTGCCAACATCCCATCCGGTGTCTTATTTTCAAGACAAGGATTGCATATCTCATCAAGATTTTAATGGAGTATTTTATGATTGAAATTGCCGGATATCAGGTCGATGAAAAAATCTATGAAAGCGGTCGTTCCATTGTGTACCGGGCTCAACAGGAAAAAAACGGTCAACCGGTCATCATAAAAACCTTAAAGGAGGAATATCCGCTGCCGGCGGAAGTTATGCGCTACCGGCGTGAATACGAGATTACCCGAAGTTTTGATTTTGAAGGGATTCCGCGGGCTGTCGGACTTGAGAAACTAAACAACCGGCTGGCGCTGATTACCGAGGACATCGGTGGCCGGGATTTAAAGCATTTTCTGACCAGCCGTACTTTTACGCTGCAGCAGCTTTTAAACATTGCCAGTTCATTGGCCTGCATTGTGGGGGAGATTCATACCGCAAATTTGGTGCACTACGATATCAAGTCATCCAATGTCATCCTGAATCCCAAAACCGACCGGCTTCAAGTGATTGACTTTGGCTCGGTGCGGTCGCTGTCCGGTGCCGGATCCATCGGAGAATCCCGGGGCTTGGCCGGAACGCTATCCTATATGTCACCGGAGCAAACCGGCCGCATGAACCGGCAGGTCGACTGGCGCACGGATCTTTATTCTCTGGGAGTGACGCTATTTGAATTGTTTACCGGCAGACTTCCATTTGAAACCACCGATGCCCTGGAACTGGTCCACGCCCACCTTGCACGGCAGCCTCCCATACCGGCCGAAATGAACGGTGAAGTACCCGATGGGGTGTCGGACATCATCCTCAAATTGCTCGCCAAAAACCCTGACGCCCGCTACCAGAGTGCTGCCGGCCTTGAAGCGGATCTGGCAGAATGCCTGCTGCGCCTGGAGGGCACCGGGCGAATCAAATCGTTTCCCCTGGCCCGTCAGGATGTTTCGGACAAATTCCAAATATCCCGGGAGCTGGTCGGCCGGCGCAAGGAACTCACAGCCCTGACGGCGGCCTATGAACGGGTCAGCCGGGGCGGCAAGGAATTGATGCTGATCGCCGGACCGTCCGGCATCGGCAAAACCGCGCTGGTTATGGAGGCCGGCGAAGAGTTCGCCCGGCGCGAGGCCATATTTCTGAAGGGACATTTTGACCTTGCTGAGCGCAATGTGCCGTTTGCCGCGTTTGTCACCGCTTTTCATGACCTGATTCGCCAGCTCTTAACCGGAAATCCTGAGCGTCTCGCGGTATGGCGTGATCGCATCCTGACGGCCCTGGGAAAAAACGGTCAGATTCTGATTGACCTCATACCTGAAGCGGAGTCCGTCATCGGGCCTCAACCGTCAGTGATCGAGCTGGAGCCGGCCGCGGCCCAGAAACGTATCGAGGCGGTAATGTTGAATTTTATTCGTACCTTTTGCCGGCCGGAGCATCCGCTGGTCCTGTTCCTGGATGACCTGAGCCAGGCCGTCGATTCACTGGATTTGGTCAAATCCTTGATGTCCGATGACGGGATTGATTTTCTTTTGCTGATCGGTGCCTATCGGGATGAAGAGGTTGAGACCGGCCATCCCCTTCTTCAGTGTCGGCAAACCCTTGCTCAACAGGGCCACGAAATTGAACAGCTTAGCCTGGCAAGCTTGACCGCCGAACAAGTTGCCCGGGTTTGTGCAGCGACATTGAAAATTGACCACCGGAGTGCCGAGCCCCTGGCGCGGATTCTGATGGAAAAAACCCGTGGCAATCCATTTTTTTTAATCGAGTTTCTGAATCTACTGCATGCTGAAAAATTGTTGTACTTCGATGCCGTCCAGCGCAGATGGCAATGGGACATTGGCGGTATTCGCGACCGGGTGGTTATGGAAAACGTGGTCGATCTGATGTCCGACAAATTGCAGCGTCTGGATGAAGCACCGCGTAAAGTGACTGCCTGGGCGGCGGCGATTGACAACCTGTTTGATCTGCAGACCCTGTTGATCGCCTGTGAGATAACGTGCGAGCAGGCCGCTGCAGCATTACAGCCGGTTTTGGGCGAGGGATTGATTCTGCCAATCGGCGATACGGAGGTGAATCAGTTCTGGGACGCCGGATTACCCAGCCTAATAGAGAGTGAATCCGCTGACTGTTTGCTTCATTGTGAATTCAAGTTTGCCCATGATCGGATTCGTGAGGCGGCCTATGCCCTGATCGACGTTGACGAACGCCCAAAGGTGCATTTTCAGATCGGTAAACGGCTGCAGGAAAACCTGTCATCGGATATTTTGACGGAGCGGGTTTTTGTCGTTGCCGACCAGCTTAATGCCGGATCCAGCCTACTGAACAGCGATTCTGAAAGGAGGGAACTGGCTGAATTGAATTTGTCGGCCGGAAGAAGAGCCAAGGCCTCAGCCGTCTTTAAAACAGCCTGGCGCTACTTCAAAAACGGTCTGAATTTACTCGGCGATGATTGCTGGCAAACATCCTACGATCTAACCCTGACGCTGCACGTGGAAGCTGCTGAAATGGCGTATTTGTCTTCCGACAACGATGAGATGGAGAATCTGGTTCAAGAGGTGTTGGACCATGCCCGCAATGCCCTGGATAATGCACCGGCCCACGCCGTCAGCATTCAAGCTGCGACCGCGCGGAACCGCTGGGCTGAGGCGGCCGAAGAGGCTGTGGAAACCCTGCGAAACCTGGGGCTGGATTTACCAACCGATCCCGGCAAACAGGAGGTTGAGTCGAGCCTGCTGAAAACCAAAGATATACTGGCCGGGAAGTCATTGGACGATCTGGCCAACCTTCCCCGCATGACAGATCCCTATAAAAAGGCCATCATGCAAATAGCTCATAAGGCCAACGCCCCGCTGGCAACAATCTATCCCGATCTATACCCCATCCTGACCGCTGAGATGATCCGGTTAACCGTGCAGCACGGCAGCGGTCCGGTTTCAGGGACAGCCTATATGAATTACGGTATGCTGTTGGGAAACCGGGGTGATATGGAATCCGGTTATCAATTCGGACAGCTGGCGATGCGGCATTTGGATCAACATCCGGCCGACCCAACTCGAATATCTTCCCAGTTTGCCTTTAATTGGATCATGCGGCCTTGGAAAGAACACTTGCGGGAAACCCTGGCCCCTATTCTGGAGGCCAACCAATCGGCCCGGGAGACCGGGGATCCGTTCTACATAGCGTATTCCAGTGCTTATTATATCGCTCTGATGCTTTACAGTGGTCTGGATCTGCCGGCCATCGAACAGGCAGCGTCCGAGCATGACCCGATTATCAAGGCCACTGGTGTGGATGCGGGCTACCACTTCATGCGCTTGTACCGGCAGGCCGTGTCTAATCTGATCCAGCCAACCCAAGATCCCGGTATTCTGGCCGGTGAATATTACGATGAAGAAACCATGCTGGCGGTGGACACTGAAGCTGACAACAAAGGCCGCGACTTCGGTCTGTATAGCTGCAAATTGTTCCTGTGTCTGCTCAACCGCCAATATGAGCGGGCCGTCGAGAATGCCGATCGGGTGCAGCAGGTTTTGGAAGGGGCAACGTTCTTAGGATCAGGCGTGCCGCCATTTTATTGCTGGAGTGCGCTGGCACGGCTGGGTTGCTATTCCCAGGCGACGGCCGACGAGAAGCAGCGGATCCTAAAACAGGTGGCCGATTCCCAGGAACAACTGAGACAACTTGCGCAGCAATGTCCCGTGAACTACCGGCATAAATATGATCTGGTCGAAGCCGAACGTCACCGGGTATTGGGCCAGGATACTGAGGCGGCAGGCCTATATGACCGGGTTATTCAGCAGGCCCGCGACAATGAATATCTCTACGACCTGGCCCTGGCCAACGAATTGGCGGCTCGGTTTTACCAGGAAGGGGATCGGATCCCGATTGCCCGCGCATACATGACCGAGGCGCGATACGCCTATCTGCGCTGGGGGGCCGCTGCCAAGGTCAAGGATCTGGAGGAAAACTATCCTGAATTGATGCTGGATGTTTCGACTTCAAACCAACCCGGAATTCTTGACGGCTTAACCGAAGTGACGACGACGTCGAGTGATGCGTCCGAGGCCCTTGACCTGGTCTCGGTGCTCAAATCCACCCAGGCCATGTCCAGTGAAATTGTTTTGGCCAATTTGTTGGACAAGCTTTTGAATCTCACCATGGAAAATGCCGGAGCTCAACGCGGGATACTGATACTGGACAACGAAGGACAGCTTTCAGTGGAAGCCGAAATGTCGGTGGACCGCCCGGATGCGACGGTTCGTCAGGCGACGCCTTTGAGCAGCAGCCATGCGCTTTCGCAGTCCATTGTGAATTATGTCGCCCATACCGGCGAACCGGTCGTGCTGGATGATGCTGCCCGTGAGGGCAAGTTCACCACCACTCCCTATGTTGTCAGAAGGCAGCCCAAGTCAATTTTGTGCATGCCGCTGACGACCCAGGACAAGCTGGTCGGCGTGTTGTACCTGGAAAACAATTTGGCGACGGGCGTATTTACCCCCGGGCACATTGAGGTATTGAACGTGCTCAGCGGCCAGGCTGCGATTTCGCTTGAAAATGCCCGTCTGTATGAAAAATTGGCGGACTACTCCCACTCGCTGGAAAAAATTATCGCCGCCTTGAACCTGGCGCAGGAGGTTCAGCAGAATTTGCTGCCCCAGCGTGCGCCGCGCTTGGAGTCAATCGACGTGACCGGCCGCAGCCTGTACTGTGATGAAACCGGCGGCGACTATTTCGACTTTTTGGAACTTTCCGAGAACCGGCTGGGTGTGGTTGTCGGCGATGTCACCGGGCACGGGGTTTCGGCCGCCCTGCTGATGGCCAGCGTCAGGGGATTCTTGAGGGCCCGGGCGACTCTGTCCGAGTCCGCCGCCGAAATCATTACCGGTGTCAATCGCCTGACATCCATCGACACGGCTGAAACCGGACAATTTATGACCCTGTTTTATCTGGTGCTCGACCATCAAGCGGCTCACGTTACCTGGGTGCGTGCCGGCCATGATCCGGGGTTGCTTTACTGTCCGAAAACCGACCGATTCGAGGAACTGGCCGGCGCCGGGCTGGCCCTGGGGGTGGATGAAGACTGGGAATTTGAGGACTTCAGCCGCACCGTCAGCCCGGGGCAGATCGTGCTGCTGACCACCGACGGTATTTTCGAGGCCCATAATCCGGCCGGGGAAATGTTCGGCAAAGACCGTTTCAAAGAGGTAGTGCGTGAAAACGCGGGCCTGGAAGCCGAAGGCTTGCGCAAGGCCGTGTTTGAAGCGGTTGCCGAGTTCCGGGGAGCCGAGCCCCAAGAGGATGATATTACGCTGGTAATCTTAAAGTTTGCCTAAGAATCACAATCGCCGGTTGAGGCACCGAAGCGTCTTGGTGAGACGAAGCAATTGAGCGGCCTCATTCGGGGCGGATGTGCCATAAAAATCACAACGATACCATATCAGTTTCCCCATTATTGGTTTGATGCAAAGCTGGCGACCATTTCCGGACCGGATCCGAACCATCGACCGATTGGCGCTCAGATTCGTTTCCATCAACCATCTTTTTGAGATGGATAACCGATTCTTTTAGTTGTTCGGCCTGGGCGTACAATTCCTCGGAGGCCGAGGCCGATTCTTCGGCACTGGCAGCATTATGTTGGGTCACCGCATCCATATCGGAAACCGCGCCCTTGATCTGATTAAGCCCCTGGGTTTGTTCGTTTGAGGCCTGCGAAATAGCATTGATAAGTTTGCTGACTTGCAGGACGCTTTCTTCAACTTTGTCGAAATCCAGGTTGGTTTTTTTCATTAAAACAGCACCGTCTGAAATCCGTTTGGTTGTGTTGATAATCAATTCGGATGTATCTGCGGCCGCCTCGGCCGAGCGCAGCGCCAAATTGCGGACCTCTTCGGCCACTACCGCAAATCCGGCGCCCACTTCTCCAGCGCGGGCGGCTTCCACTGCGGCATTGGGCGCCAGCAAATTCGTTTGGAAGGCGATTTCATCGATGGTTTTAATGATTTTAGACATTTCATCGCTAGCCCCGGATATCTGCGCCATGGACGCCTCCAGCTGATCCATGGAGTCATTAGCCTCACGGACAATGGTTTTTGTCGTCTGCATGACCTGGTTGGCGTCATTGGAGTGGTCGGCGCTTTGACGGGTTTTGGTGACGATATCTTCGATCGACGCCGACGTCTCTTCCAGAGACGATGCCTGCTGGGAGGCACCTTCGGCCAGAATTTGACTGGCTGAAGCTACCTGGGCCGACGCATTGGTAACCTGGCCGGCGCCCTCATCGATTTCACCCGAGAATCGGCGCAATACCTTAATTATCCCTATTGTCATCAAAATGGCTGTCGCGATACCGACCACCAAACCGAAAAAGCCGGCAAGGCTGACATCTCGCCGAACTTTTTGAACAGAGTTAAACAGTACATTATCATTGATAATGTGCTGCTTAACCTCATTTTTGATTTGATTTAAAATCAGGCGAACCGATTCAAGGGACGGCATTGTTGCATTCGTGTATATGGCATTCGCTTCTTTTATTCCCATCAGTGCTTCATCGGCATGATTTTGCAAAGTTGCCAAACTCTTTAAGGTTTCGTTCAGCTTGGGAAGAATTTCCTCTTCAAAGGTATAAATGTTGTCATCGATCATCGACTGGGCATTGGCTTCATCCATCATGGCCTGAACATAGCGGAGGCCGCCGACAATCCATTTTCCGGTTTGTTCTTCAAAATCTGCTGTGGCCGCTTCCAGTCGGGCGATGCCTTTTATCAACGATTTCCACTTAATCAACCCTGAATTTATCCGCTCACGATGCTCTTCAAGCACTTGGGGCAGCATCAAACTTTCCTCTCCAGCAACCTTTGCTACCGCCAGGCTGGCTTGAAGAAGGGCTTGTTTAAAATACAATTCAATGCCACGTTCAATATCCATCCAATCGGCAATATCCGACATGAAACCGGATTCCATAGCGCTGGTTTGTGACGGTACGATAATTTCTTTTTTAACCGTTTCCAGCATGTCAAATAAAGCTGTGTTGATTTCGGACCACTCCGCGGTGACTTTTTCTTTGGTTGCGGTCGCTTTATCCAGCATTTCAAAACCTGCCAGATTGTCTTGAAGGTAGGTGGCGGTTTCGAACAATTCGGAATGCTGCGCGATCAATTGATCCCACGTCTTTTTAAGCTCACTGCCGGCTGATTTGTAGATCGCGGCCTCTTTTCCTTTCCGGAGCCATTGGCCCAGCTCACTTTGTGCCGGATCGGTCACAACCGTAAGAGACGTTTGCTTTTTTGTCAGTATATCCTGGATTTGTGCGATCCATTTCAGCAATTCAACTTCAAATTTGACTAGTTTTACCGGGAGCTTGACATCGGCCTGTCGGTATACCGTTTGAATTTCAGCTACGGAAAGGTGCAGTTGCTGATGGGGTTTTTCGAGGGTTTTTAGCAGGGCGCCAAGGCTGGGAACCAACCGTTCGGCCTCTGCGCGATTCTCGGAATTCAACCAGCTTCCAAGCTCACATTTTTTGTGATCGGTTTCAATATCGAGGGATGCGACCGTCTCATCGGTCAGCAGTGCATTAACTGAGGCCGTCCAGTTAAGATGGTCAATCTCTTTTTGGACGAGCAACCCCATCAATCGGTTGCCGTATATCACTTGTTGGGCATCATTGAGTATATTGCCTGCTCCCTGATAACTTAAGCCAACCACCGCAATTAAAATAATCAAAACAATTCCAAAGCCACCAGCAATTTTTTTGCCGATCGTGATCTTCTTCCTAAACATAAGACCTTTTCACTCCCTATGGCAATAATTCCCCAAGCACAAAAAGCTGGCAGGACCCATGGCCAAAATTGTAACTAAGTGTCTATTATAAATTTAAAATTTTAGTTCATACAACTTCGGTGCTTTTCGCTCTGTCTGCTATTTCATACGATTACTATCGGATTTCAGCTGAATATCTTTAGAAAATGAAATTGGAATTAGGATTGCCGGGAAAGATTTGCGAGGCAGGATGATATCTGAGCTGGGTATTCCGTGGCCGGACGATTATCCAATGAACTATTGTCCCGCGATTCCGGGTAGACCGGGTTTAAATCTGAATATGAAATAGGGTGCTTTTGACCGGATATATTTTTTACTTCTAAACATGACGTCTTGTAGGGCGCTGTCGGAAATATACAGCCAATCACCGGGGCCGAAACTCAACCCATCGGGCCAGCGCAGGCGGGGATCCCTTATCAGCGTTTTCAGATTTTTATCCGGCCCTAATGTCAGGATGGCACCATGCTCCACTTCGGTGATGTAGATATTGTCCTCAAGATCCATGCTCAATCCGTCACTCAGGGGTTTGGGACCGAATTTTTCGACCTTAAGTCCGAGCGCTTCAGGGGCCAAAGTCTGATCGTTCAAATCTTCAGTTCTTATCCGAAACATGGATCCATGGGCCATGGGGCCATAGTATAGCCACTCACCTTTTCTATCCAGGGCGATGGAATCCACTGCGGGTTTCACCACGAATAGTCCCCACCACAGTTTCATTTTGCGTCCCCGGGCATTGATGATCCAGTCCTGCTCGACCACCGAGGGATGATTTTCCAGAACCCGGCGGGCTGAATTTTGTTTTGCATCATAGATGATAATGGCCGGTTTTTTGGCCAGGGTGCTGGTATCGGCAATGTAGATTTTTTGTCCGTTGGGGTCGATCTGAAGATCGTTTAAGAAGGAGCCCAGTCCGGCAATATCCGAGGGAAAATCAAAGCGTTTAACCTGCTGGTTGGTCTGGAGATCATAGGCCAGGATGCGGGGTTGTTTGATACCCTGCAGGCCGTCATCCAGCAGCCACAGACGGTCTTGACGGTCAACGGCCAATCCCAAAACCTCCTGAAACAGATTTTGTTGTGCATTGCTATCGGGATACGGTACCGGTTTGCCGTCAATCAATTCAACAACCTTGTTTATTGCGGGCCTGGACAGCGGGTGAATGGTGATAAAAATTCGGCCGGAGGCAGACACGGCAATGTTGCCGGGCGGTTCATCCAGGGCGGCGACAATCTCCAAAGCCGAAGACGGGAAAACGGGTGTTGATGTGCGATCTTCAAACTCACGGCCGCCGCCATATCTAAATCGTATTGCAGCGAGCAAACCGATAAAGAAAACCAGGAAGATAATGATAACGGTGAGAAATATTTTTTTCATGAAACTCTCGGATTAAATATTGGTATTTTGCTTGATATGAGCTTTAATGTCGAACGGTATTTAATTATGAATGGATAGAGCGAAGCGATACAATAGATCCAAAATCCGAAATCTAAAATCCAAAATTGATAATTTTTTCCAGAGCGGAATCATGTTGTTTGGGCTTTGGGCGGCTTCGCAAAGTATATTGCCAGGATGGCCACCGCACTCATCGCGGCAAAGATGGTAAATGACATCCGGTAGCTGCTGGTGGCATCGAAAATGAAGCCGGCGATGCTGGGTCCGAACGCAGCCCCGGTCATGGTAAAGACCCCGCCCAGCCCTGAGACCGTGGCAAATGAAACCAGCCCGAAGCATTCGCCCGTGATCAGCGATTGCATCATGATAATGCTGCCCATGGTCAGGCCAAACGTGAGGGTCCCCAGGTACAGGATCGCGACATGCTGGTAGTGAGCCAATGTCAACATCGCCACGCCCTGAATCAGGAAACAAACCATGGTGACATATCTATTATCGCAGCGGTCCACAAAGGTGCCCAGCCACAGTCGACCGACAATGCTCGCTCCCGCCGTAACGCTGACTGCGGTGGCCGCGCCGGATACCCCTAAATATTGGCTGAGAAATGATATCTGGTGCATCAAAAAAGCGATTTGACCGGCCAGGGCCAACAGGAAGGCTATCACTATCGACCAGAACGTTATGGTTCCCATGGCCTGGCGACGAGTCCAAACCCGCATTTGAGCGGAATAGCTTATCGCTGAAGCAGTACTTTGCTCTACCCTTGCCTGTGGTGGTACCCCATCGGGAAATTGATTGATGCCGGAGGTAATAAAATAGAGTGTGACTGCCGAAGAGATGGTTGCTTTCGACCAGCCATGCTGGCTGCTCAGCGGATCCAGGATTACCCCGTGGCCGTAAAATCCAATGCCGGATGACACGAATAATATGGCGGTGCTCGCCAGCACGATCCACCAGCCGTAAAATTGATTTCCGGCTGCTGAATCCGCAGGATCATGCGGATTCAGCAGCGGAGATTCTTTGAATTCGGACATGCGTCCTCTTGTTTGATAGCATTTATTTGGCCACGAATGAACACGAATTATTGTATATGGCTAAAGCCAGAGTACTAGCAATGATAAAAGTAAAAATCGTGCTAATTTGTGGCTTATTTTGAATATCCATATTTGGAACAGCTATGGACAGGCACCGATCATTTACAATTATCGTTTATATTGTTATAACACCCACCGATAGTGAAATTTTATAATCATAAGTGAATCATCACCTCCATCCGATATTATGGGTCGCCCGCAATCAAGACAACGCCTGTTAATCGCTGATGCCAATCCGGCGAATATAGCCGATTTGAAGGCGATGCTGGTTTCCGAATACGACATCAACGTCGCCGCTGACGGTGTGGAAGTAATCCGGCTCGCGTCATCGCTGGAACCCCCCGGTTTGATCCTGCTGAACACCGTCCTGGCAACTTCCGATGGTTACGAGGTGTGCCGCACGCTGAAAGGCGACAGATCTACCATGGATATCCCGATTATCTTGCTTGCCGAGCCGACTCCGGAAGACATGGAAGCCAAAGGGTTTGAATTGGGTGCCGCGGATTATATCATCAAGCCGTTTAAGCCATCCGTGGTCAAGGCCAGGATTCGAACGCATCTGGAGCTCAAGCGCTATCGGGACAACCTGGAACACCGGGTAAAGAAACAGGTCAGCGAGTTGCACGAGGAAATTCAGGAACGCCGGGATGTCGAGGACACCTATCGCGCGCTGGTCGAGTACGCCAAGGACGGAATTGCCATCATCCACGATTTTAAGGTAAGATATGCCAACCCCGCGTTTTGCAAGATGATCGGATTTTCCGAGAAAGAGCTGATCGGCGCACACCTCAAGAAATTTATTTCCGAAGAAGAATTCATCAAAAACACCCAGCGCTATTCCCACCGGATCGCCGGCATCAACCTGCCCCGCATCTATAAATCCCAGGTGATTCATGCCAACGGAATTACGATTGATGTCGAACTAAATGTCTGCGTGGTGCCCTACGGCCGATCACTGGCCGCCCTGGTATTCATGCGCAGCATCCGCGAAGAGGAAGCCTGGAAGTATACTACCTGAATAAATAATCCGGTTTTTGCAGCACAATAAGCCAGTTTGAAAAGCCGTGCCTGCAATAATACGCTACGGAAAATCAAAACATTGAAGCTAAAATCTAAACAAGTCGAAATAAGCAGTGTCGGAACCGTACTGTTGGAGCGTAGCCGTCGCGCCAAACGGATCAGTGTCTCCATACGGCCGTTCAAAGGCGTGCGGGTGGCGGTTCCCTATGGGGTGTCTTTTGAAAGCGCTCTGAAGTTTGCCCGATCCAAAGCCGGCTGGATCAACAAACATCGCGTTAAAATGGCGCAATTGGAGCTCAAGGCCAGGGACCTTTCACGCGTTCAACCCATCGACAGAACTGCCGCCCGTAAAGTTCTGGTTAACCGACTCGACTATCTGGCCGGGAAATATGGATTCACTTATAACCGGGTGTTTATCAGAAATCAGAAAACCCGTTGGGGCAGCTGCTCCACTAAAAACAATATAAATCTAAACGTCAATCTGGTCCGATTGCCCGCTGAGTTGATCGACTACACCATTTTACATGAGTTAGTTCACACCCGGGTTAAAAACCACAGCAGTAACTTCTGGGATCAGATGGACAGGCTGCTGGGCGACGCCAAAAAAGTAGATAAGAAACTTCGCGCATATGAGTTTCTGCTGATTTGAATGGCGGTCCGGATTGATTGTCCCATTATCAATAAGGATTAACCTTTAGCCGGCAACTTAATAACCAACGCCGTCATGCCGGACTTGATCCGGCATCCAGTGCTTGGCTGGATTGCCGCCTGCGCGGCAATGACGAACTTCGGGTATTTATTCGCTGGAATACCACTATGCCATTTTTTCAAGCACGGCAAAAAGGCGATCAATATCCTCAACCGTGGTGAACAGGTGCGGTGATATGCGAACGGATTCGCCCCGCACGCTGACGAACACCTTATCCTGCGCCAGGAGCTGCGGCAATTCCTTATCGAAGCCACCCGGCTTGGATACCCCGATCAGGTGCGGTGCCCGCGTATGGGGCGGTGCAGCAATCAGCCCCATCTGCTGCGCCCGGTCGGCAATCGCATCGGTTTTGCTTTGCAGGGTTTTTGAAATATTATCCACGCCCCATTCCAGTATCTGTCTGATCCCGGCTGCCGCAATCGGAGCCAGGATAAAACTGCTGGCCTCGCCCTGGTCGTAGCGTTTTGCGCCCGGCTGGTATGACTCGCGATAGTCAACCAGGCGGGCAAAGTCTTCCGAACCGGCGCGGTTGAACCAGTTTTCTTCCAGGGGAGTTCCGGTTTGCCATCTGGGTGCCACATAACAAAACCCGAAGCTGTAAGCACCCAACAGCCATTTGTGGGAGGCGGCGACCGCGAAATCCGGTTGGATCTTGTCCACTGCAAACGGCATGGCCCCGATGGATTGAATGCCGTCCACCACCAGGGCGGCCTTCGCCGCCCGGCACTTCGCGCCGATTTTGACCAGATCCACCAGGGTGCCGTCGGTCCAATGACAGTTTTGGACGGCGACGATGGCCGTGTCGGTATCAATGGCCTCGAGCACGGACGTTGTCCAATCGCTGTCCGGTGGGCGTTGGACGGTCTTGACCACGGCCTGTTTTTCATGGGCCAGGCGCATCCAGGTGTAGACATTTGAAGGAAACTGATCCTGAAGCATTACGATGGTCTGGTCTTCTTCAACCGGCAAATTGCGGGCTGCCAGGGCAATGCCGTATGATACGGCCGGCACCAGGGCTGCGTCGTCGGTTTGGCAGGCGATCAGCCGGGCAAACAATTCCCGGGCCGTATCGGCGCTGCTGAAAAAATCAGCGGCCGAGATGGTCCAGGGATTGGCTTTGGCCTGGATCGCCGTTCGTCCGGCATCCCGGGCAGACTTGAGCAGCGGGGATGTATAGGCGCAATTCAGGTAAGTGACATCTTCCGGCAGATCGAACTTCTCGCGCTGGCAAGGGATCATTAGTTTCTCCTTTAATTTATCTTAAAAAGTTCAATTATAGAATTGAACGTCGAACATCGAACGCCCAACATCGAACATTCAATAATGATGGCGCTGCGCTTCATCTATTTTTAACTGCCAATTTGCAGAATCTTCTCAGCAGGCAAGTATTTGGTAGATCCACATTGCTTGATTTTTTAAATGACAGAATACAATATTCGATGTTGGATGTTCAATGTTCGATGTTGGACGTTCAGCAGTTTATCATTTAACTGGACAGCTGGATATTAGTTGTTCGTGGTTTTTTTCGGATCTCAGACCCTCTCTCTAATGAAATCGACCACGACCCGGGCCAATTCCTCACCGCAGTCTTCCTGGAGAAAATGCCCGCCGCCTTCGATGGTGGTGTGCGGCTGTACCTTGGCGCCGGGTATCCGCTTTTGAAATATGCGTTCGCCCCCGCGGGTGATGGGATCGCCGTCGCTGAAGGCCGTCAGAAACGGTTTCTCAAATTTCGACAACACCTCCCAGGCCTTGCGGTTGGCTGGCGAGGCCGGGTCGTCCGGTGCAATCGGCACCAGGGATGGAAATATCCGAGCGCCGGCTTTATAGCTATCGTCTGGAAATGGCGCATTGTAGGCTGCGGAAACCGAATCGGTTAATGGTTTTTGGCAGCCCATGGCAATAATCGCGCCCACGTCGAAATCCGGCACTTCGATTGAAAATTTGCGCCACTTCAAAAACGCCTCGCTAATCGGCGTATCACCGGTTGGCAGCCCTGTATTGGCGGCCACTACCCGGATAAACCGATTCGGATTGTCGGCTACCAGACGCAATCCAATCAGACCTCCCCAGTCCTGGCAGACCAGCGTAATGTGCTGCAAGTCCAACGCATCAAGCCAGGCTTGAGCCCAGTCCACGTGGCGCTGGTAGGTATAGTCGCTGCGCTGCGATGGTTTATCCGAGCGGCCGAATCCTACCAGATCCGGCGCAACGGCGCGATACCCGGCCCGGTTGATGGTCGGAATCATTTTGCGGTAAAGATACGACCATGAAGGCTCGCCGTGCATCAGCAACACCGGGTCCGCGTCGCGTGATCCCTCATCGACATAGTGCATCCTGAGAGAACCGCGATCAGCGTCTGAAACCTCCTCGTAATTTGGATCAAACGGGTAGTCAGTTAAATTTGAGAAGCACTCATCGGGTGTTCTTAAAATCTTCATTTTTGACTAGCTCCTTTAAGACCGATCGGCAACAGCATAAACTGATGACAGTTGAATCTGGGGGCGTTGGCATTCTTGACCACTTGCGGTTGAAATGGATTTACTTCATTACACCGTTTAATAGCAAGATAAAACGCTAACTTATTAAAATAATTTATAGCTAATATCAGAGATCAATAGCGTAACCGTCTCCTTGACACCACATGATTCCTTTGACATAGTTGGCTTTCCAATTAACAGCTTTCCCTGAAATCTGGTTGAAAAATAATGTGGACTTGAATTTGATATTGAACATCGGAAGGATCTGAGTATGAACGATTTTTGGCAGTTTCCCTACCCCTCACAGAGGATGCCGGTTCTGGCACGCAATGTGGTGGCCACCTCCCAGCCCCTGGCGGCCCAGGCCGGTTTACGAATGCTGCTCAAGGGCGGCAATGCGGTGGATGCGGTTTTGGCAACGGCCATTGCGCTCACTATCGTCGAGCCGACCAGCAACGGAATCGGCAGCGATGCATTTGCACTGGTCTGGGACGGCAATACGCTCCAAGGATTCAACGGCTCCGGGCGATCGCCGCAAGCCTGGGATTTCGAACGGTTTGCCGGGTTGGTTAAAATGCCGGATTTCGGCTGGGATGCCGTGACCGTGCCCGGGGCTGTCGATTCTTGGGTGAAGCTGTCGCAAAAGTTCGGCAAACTCGCCTTTGGGGAATTATTTGCACCCGCCATTGATTACGCCCGCAACGGTTTCCTGGTTTCTCCCATAACCGCTGAGCGCTGGGCCTTTGCGGCCGAACGATATGCAGATTTTGAAGATTTCGGCCGGACCTTCGCGCCCGATGGAAAGGCGCCGCGGTCCGGGGAGCTGTTTCGCTGTCCCGACCAGGCCCGTACATTGCAGGAAATTGCCGCCAGCAACGGGGAATCATTTTATCGGGGGAATCTGGCGCAGCAAATTGCGCAATGCGCAGCAACCAGCGGCGGCGCCCTGACTTTCGATGATCTGGCAGCTCACAGTGGTAATTGGGTGCAACCCATTTCCATCGATTACCATGGCGTAAACTTGCACCAGATCCCGCCCAACGGCCAGGGGCTGGCGGCCCTCATCGCACTCGGCCTGCTGCGGGAGTTTGATATCGCCAAATATCCGGTCGATTCGGCTGACAGCATCCACCTGCAAATCGAAGCCATGAAGATCGCACTGGCCGAAGCTTATCGCCACATTGCCGATTCCAATGACATGCCGGTCGCTCCTGAGGAATTTTTAGCGGCAGATTTCCTGGCGTCACGGGCGGGCGAAATTCGCATGGATCAGGCTTGCCGCCCGGAATCCAAAATTCCGACGGACAACGGAACCGTCTACCTGGCAGCTGCCGATGAAAGCGGCATGATGGTATCCTTCATTCAATCCAACTACATGGGATTCGGATCCGGTGTGGTCGTTCCAGGCACGGGCATCAGCCTGCAAAATCGCGGCTGCGGATTTGTGCTCGAGCCCGGCCATCCAAACTGCGTTGCCGGAGGTAAACGTCCTTTTCACACAATAATTCCGGGATTCGTGACCAAAGACGATCGGGCGCTGATGAGCTTCGGGGTTATGGGCGGGAACATGCAGGCCCAGGGACATGTGCAGATGATGGTTCGAATTTTCGACTATATGCAGAATCCCCAGACGGCCAGCGATGCGGCCCGCTGGTATGTTGCTGAAGATTTTCGCGTCGCTCTGGAACCGGGATTCCCGTCCAGCTTCGTCGACGAACTCAAACGACGCGGCCATGTCCTCATTGACAATCCGCCATCCCATTTTTTCGGCGGCGCCCAGCTTATTTACTGCCTGAAAGACGGCTACTGCGCCGCATCCGATCATCGCAAGGACGGACTGGCGCTGGGGTTCTAGCGATTGGATGCTTAGGATTTTTTACTTGACAACCGTCCTTAAGTAACTGATGGTGTCAGGTGTCAGGTGTCAGGTGTCAGGTGTCAGGTGTCAGGTGTCAGGTGTCAGGTGTACCTCCGCAGGCGGCTCAGGCCAACCGCCAAAAGAAACTGCCGGTCTAATCGAATAAGAAACTCTGAAAAAACGAATATCGAATATCGAATGTATAATATCGAATGACGAAGTAATGTATTCTGCTCATTTTATAATAAAAAGACTGAGCTAAGCGATTCCATCAAACCGAAATCCGCAATCCAAAATCCCGAATTATAACTCGTGACATCATAGGAATAAAAAAGGTTATGAATATGTAAATTCAGTTTTCGCATTTATTCACACCTGCTCGGGGGTATCCTACTTCTTGCCTGCGCCATTTTAAATGGCAAAGGTAAGCATTCACCATGTAACGTTTTTCTATTTTTTGTTACCTGAATCTTGCATGAAAATTATTCAAATATAATCGCAAAGAAACCTTAATTTTCATGCAAGATTCAGGTATTCACCACAACCAGTAAAGGGGGGCCATTATGGATTCGAAGTGGTTGGACGTATTGAAAAAAAATCAGAAAAAACGCGTCAAGGAAGAACTGGAAAATGCTTATGACTTCGACCCACAGGATCCGCTCTTTGGATTGAACAAATCCGAATTCAGCGGACCTTCCATGAGCCGTCGTGCGGTGCTGCGCCTGATGGCCGCAGCCGGGATGCTCAGTGCCTGGCATCTCATGCCCGGCAGCGGCATCGTCAAAGCCCGGGCGGCAGCCGGTGGCACACTCAACGCGGGCTGGTCGGGCGTCGGTGAAATTCGAACCCTGGATCCGGCCCAGATCAACCAGGTCCTGCAGTTCCAAATCGCCTCCAATGTCTTGAGCGGTCTGACCCATATCAATGGCGACCTGGTGGCCGAAGGTGATCTGGCCGAAAGTTGGCAGATTTCAGATGACGGAATGCAATACACCTTCAAACTGCGCCAGGGCGTTACCTTCCACAATGGGGATAAGTTCACCGCCGACGATGTGTTGTTTACCTACAACCGATCCAAAGATCCCGATAAATCCGTCCATTCCCGGGTGATCTCCAACGTCAAAGCCCTGGAAAAGATCGACGATTACACGGTGCGGTTTGTTCTTGGGGCACCCCAGGCATCGTTTTTGGTCAAGTCGCTGGAGCGCGCCAGCGGCCGTGCCATGACCATCGTCTGCCGTGGTGCACTTGAAAAAATGGGGACGGCCCAATACGGCCTGAAACCGGTCGGCACCGGCCCTTTTAAAGTAACCTATCACCAACTGGGCCAGGGCGTCGTACTCGAAAAATTCGACAAATACTACGATTCTTCGCGCCCGAAACTGGATAAAGTCGTGATTAAACCGATTATCGACGCCGAACCCCTGGCGGCGGCCATGGAGGCGGGCGATATTCAACTGATCGGGGGCAACCCGGTGCCGGCGGAACTCGTGGATCGCTTTCAGGGCAATGCGGATCTGGTGGTCGATATCGTTCCCGGACCCGGATTCCAGAGTGTGTGGATCAATCCCTGGCATGAGCATATGAAGGTCACGGATTTCAACAAACCGCTCAGTGAGCTGATGCAGGAAAAGGGATTTAAGGTTCGTCTGGCTATCGCCAAAGCCCTCGACCGCAAACGTTATTTAAAGCAGGCTCAATTCGGCCGCGGTGTCGAAGCTTTCGGGACCATCAATCCGGCCATGGGTTTCTATTTCGATACGGAAATCAACAAAACCAGCAATCAGACCTATGGTCCGGAGGCCGCCAGACGCCTGCTGGCCGAAGCCGGTTACCCGGACGGCAAGGGTTTTCCCAAACTCAGTCTTCTGACCACCCCCTCCAACCGGCGGGAGTCCCAGGTGGTCGCCAACATCCTGTCTAAAAATCTCAACATCAAGGTCGAAATATCGACCAAGGATTTTCCAGTCATGATCGACGATTTCGATGGCATGCGCTATGACCTGCTGCGAATCGGCAGCGGCGGTGACTACGATCCGGATGACGGCCTGGTCGACTGGATGCAGACCGCCTCGAAATTCAACGGACCCAAACGGGACAAGAGCAAACAGCCATTCGGTTATTTTTCGGACAAGGAGGTCGACCGTCTCATCAAAGAACAGCGCCTGCAGTCCGATCCCAAGAAGCGGCGTGAAATGGTGCAAAAAGCCAACAAGATCACATCGGACAAGCTGGCCAGTGCGTTCCTGTATCATCCGGTGGATGTCCTCGTGCACCACAAGCGGGTCAATTTCCCGCAAGTCAGCCGCATACCGGGACTGGTGGATCTCGACCGGACGACCTTGTCATAATGTATCGCTATCTCATCAAACGAACATTCAGTGCCCTGGTCGTGATGTGGGTCGTTTCCACCCTCGTATTTTTTATGCTGCGGGCCGTTCCGGGCGACCCACTGGCGGCCATGCTCTTCGATGTCGGTGACCCGGCCGCCGCCGATGAGCTGCGCCGGAAATACGGATTGGACCAGCCGGTCCACGTTCAGTACATCAAGTGGCTGGGGCATGTCCTGCAAGGGGACTTCGGCAGTTCGATCTACGGCAGCCGGATCCCGGTCAGCCAAATCCTGGTGGAAGCCCTGCCGCGCACCATTTCTCTGGCAACCCTGTCTTTTTTTATAGCGATCGTCATTGCCGTGCCGGCCGGTATCATTGCCGCAATTCGCAAAAATTCTAAATTGGATCATTCCATGACCATTCTGGCTTTTTTAGGTCTCAGCATGCCCGACTTTTGGCTGGCTATTCTGCTGATCATTGTATTTGCCGCAAACCTCCAGTGGCTGCCGGCCATCGGCTATGTCCCCCTGTCCCAGGGGGTCTGGCCCTGGCTGAGGCATCTGATCCTGCCGTCGATCGCGGCGGGTACCGCCTTCTCGGCCATCATCGCCCGCATGATCCGTTCTTCCATGCTGGAGGTGATCAAGACGGATTATATTCAGGTTGCCCGCGCCAAAGGGTTGCGTAAAAAAACGATCACCCTGGTTCACGCCCTGCCCAATGCCTTGATACCGGTGGTAACCGTCATGGGCATTGCCTTTGCGCTTCTGATGGCGACCACGGTGGTCATCGAAAATGTTTTTTCGATCAAGGGCATCGGCCGCGTGCTGATCCAGGGCATCCTGAACCGCGACTACCCGGTGGTACAGGGCGCGATTCTGGTTGTATCGACAATATTCATTTTTACAAACCTGCTCGTCGATCTGCTATACACGGTGATCGACCCGCGCATCCGGTATGAATAATGGCACGCACACCACTGACATATCAAATCGATCGTAGTGCGGATCAGCCCGATGATGAAGGCCCGGATCAGCCCGGCCGCTGGGCCAATTGGTGGCGGACGGTGGTGCATGACAAAAAGGCCCTGTCGGGACTGATCCTTTTGACGGTATTCTTGGTGATGGCCGTGCTGGCGCCATTGATTACGCCGTTTGATCCGAACGACATGGACTACGAGATGATGGAGCCCCCCTCAACGACCCATCTATTGGGTACCGACGATCTGGGACGGGATCTATTCAGCCGGATTATTTACGGGGCCAGGGTGTCGCTGTTTATCGGCATCACCCCGGTGGCGATTTCCTTGCTGATCGGCGTGGTTCTGGGAGTGATGGCCGGTTATTTCGGCGGCTGGCTCGACAATATCATCATGCGCTATATCGACCTGCAGTGGGCCTTTCCGAACTTCATTATCGCCGTTTACCTGGTGGCGGTTTTCGGAACCGGAATCCTCAATTTAACCATTGCCATCTCCCTGGCATTTGTGGACGATTTCGCACGGATCGCACGCGGAATGGTTTTGACGATTAAAAAAGAGCAGTATGTCTCCGCGGCCCGATCCATGGGCGCCTCGGATTTTCGGATCATGCGGCGCTACATCCTGCCCAACGCCATGGCCCCGCTGATCGTCCAGGCCACGGTCAGCGTTTCCTATGCCATTTTAGCCGAAGCCACCCTTTCGTTTCTCGGATTAGGGGTGGAGGCCACCACCCCGACCTGGGGGCTTATCCTGGCCGAAGGGCGCAGCTTTATTTCCCGGGCCTGGTGGCTGGGGGTCTTTCCGGGGCTGGCCATCATGCTGACCGTGCTCAGCATCAATTTTCTGGGCGACGCCCTGCGCGACTTTATGGATGTGCGGAAAACAAGTAATCTGATCTAGATGTTTTGGGGTTTTAATCTGACAACAAGGTGTGAGGAACTCATCGTTTCAGTGTTCAGGTTAGGTGATAAAAAATTTCAAATAACAAAAAACAATTACCAAACAAATCACAATGACCAAAATCCTAAATTCCAAACCATTGGCTTTTTGATCTTATTTGAGATTTGGATATTGTAATTTATTTGTAATTTGGTGCTTGTAATTTGTTATTTCCGGTTCATCTATATAGAGGATTCACTTGGCACACTTACTTGAAGTCGAGAATCTGTGCACTTACTTCCACACCGCCACCAGCACGGTGAAAGCCGTTGACGGGGTCTCTTACACGGTTGACGAAGGTCAGACCATGGCCATCGTGGGTGAATCCGGCTGCGGCAAATCAGTGAGCGCTCTTTCCGTTATGGGGTTGGTCCCCCAGCCGCCGGGTAAAATCGTCAGCGGCAGCATTCGCTTCATGGACACGGACCTGTTGGCGCTAAGAGAAGATGAAATGCGCCAGATGCGGGGGCACCGACTGGCCATGGTCTTTCAAGAACCCATGACCTCGCTCAATCCGGTGCTGACGATCGGGCGCCAGATCCGCGAAACCCTGCAAACTCATTTGGGGAGGTCTAAAGAGCAGGCCTTGGCCCGGTCCGAGGAATTGCTCGATATGGTGGGAATCGCCGATGCCCGCCGGCGCCTCAGGCAGTATCCCCATCATCTCAGCGGCGGCATGCGGCAGCGCGTGATGATCGCCCAGGCCCTGTCTTGTGAACCCAAGCTGATTATCGCCGATGAACCGACAACGGCGCTGGATGTGACCATTCAGGCCCAGATCCTGGAGTTGATGAAAGACCTGACCCATCGCCTGGGGGTCGCCCTGATCGTCATTACGCACAACCTGGGAGTGGTGGCGCGCTATGCCGACCAGGTCAATGTGATGTATGCCGGTAAAATCGTGGAAACCGGAAACGCACGCCAGATATACCACTATCCGCGGCATCCCTACACCCTGGGATTGCTGCGTTCGGTGCCGCGGCTGGACCATCCCCGCGGCGAACGGCTGATTCCGATTGTCGGACAGCCGCCGGACCTGACCCGGCTGGGCCGCGGCTGCGCCTACGAGCCGCGCTGCAGCTATCGGGTCGACCACTGTGCCTCGGAACGGCCGTCGCTGCTGGGCACTGGCCAAGAGCATTTCTCGGCTTGCTGGCAGCACCAGGAATTGGTTCAAGCCACAAGGGGGGAATCATGAGTTCCCCAGGCGTCTCGCCGACCCAAACAACCCGGGCACCGGAAGATCCCCTGGTCGAAGTCCGAAACTTAAAAAAATATTTTCCGCTCACCAGGGGGCTGGTTGTTCGCCGGACCACGGCCCTGATCAAGGCCGTCGACGATGTCAGTTTCTCCATTCGCAAGGGCCAAACCCTGGGCCTGGTGGGCGAGTCCGGCTGCGGCAAAACCACCACGGGCATGTGCATTTTAAATTTGGAGCAGCCGACGGATGGAGCCGTCTACTATGACGGTGTGAACCTGTCTGCGATGAGTCAACGCCAACTGATTCCCTGGCGACGGCGGATTCAGGTGATATTCCAGGATCCATACAGTTCGTTGAATCCCCGTATGAAGGTAGGCGAAATTATCGCCGACCCCATGCGGGTCCATCGCTTGTGCGCCGATGCCCGGCAGCTTCGCGGGCGGGTAGCGCAACTGCTGAATGTTTGCGGGTTGCCGGCCAAGATGGCCGAACGCTATCCCCATGAGCTGAGCGGGGGACAGCGTCAGCGCGTCGGCATTGCCCGGGCCCTGTCCACCGATCCGGAATTCATTATCTGCGACGAAGCGGTTTCGGCCCTGGATGTGTCGATCCAGGCCCAGATCATCAATCTACTGGAGGATCTGCGGCAAGAATATGACCTTACCTACCTGTTTATTTCCCATGATCTGAGTGTCGTACGCCATCTGTGCCACCGGGTTGTGGTGATGTACCTGGGCAAGATGGTGGAGATGGCCGCAACCGACCAGCTGTTCAACAGCCCGCTGCACCCTTACACCCGGATTCTGCTGGCATCGATTCCGCTGCCGGATCCCGATCTGGAAGCCCAACGCGATTACTCCGCTGTTAAAGGTGAAATTCCCAGCCCGATCAATCCGCCCGGCGGCTGCGTGTTTCACCCCCGCTGCCCGATTGCGGTAGAAAGCTGTCGCAGTCGAGTACCGGCATTGCGCGAAATTATGCCGGACCACTTTGTGGCGTGCAGCCAGGTGTGAAAAACTAGGCAAGAAAGTAAAGTCCTGCGGCTTGATTCACATTTGCTGCTTAAATTCTATCGAAAATTTTGGTTTTTAGATTTTTTCTTGACAAACGTATACCCGTTCGCCATACCTTATAGCAGTTGCTGAAATATTATCCAATTGCTACAAGCAACTCCAAGCGTTGTGATCACTTAAACCTACTGCCAAGCATACAATCGCTCTTACGGCAAATGTTCTTCCGGGAAGCACTTTTTTCTTCCCGTACCGATTTATCCTTTTTGCTAGTATCCTATATTATTCAAAATAATCGTTTGACTTGATGAACATTAACAAAAGGAGGATGCTATGAAACGCAGAGATTTTCTCAAAACAGCCGGAGCCTTAACCGGGGGGATCTTGGTATTCGGCCAGCTGCCGACACTCAGTGCTTTGGCGCAAAACAAGACACCCAAACGCGGTGGTACCTTGATCTGGGGGCACTCGGAAACAACCCAGAACATGGACATTCATCAGACCGGTACCGCTTCTACCCTTCGATTTATGACCAATATTCACGAAACCATCGTCAAGACCGACAAGAATTTCAATATGTTACCCGGTTTGGCAGAGCGTTTCGAGGTCAGCGCCGACGGTCTGACATACACCTTCGTGATGCGCAAAAACGTAAAATTTCACAATGGTAAAGCCCTTAGTGCCAAAGACGTCAAATATTCGTTCGAGCGTATCATGAACCCGGATACCGGCGCGACGACCCGCGAAGTTTTCAACAACGTCAAAGAGATCGTTGTTCTTGATGAACACACGGTCCAGATAAAAATGGCCAAAATCCACGCACCTTTGCTGGCCCGGCTGGGCGACCTTAACTCCGGCACGATCATGCCCGAAGGCAGCGGCGAGACCCAGGGCAGCCATCCGATCGGCGCCGGACCGTTCAAGTTTGCCGGACGGGTGATGGGCAGCGAGAACAATTTGGAGCGCTTCGATGATTACTGGGGCGAGCCCGCCTATCTGGATGCCGTTCGTTCGGTGGAAGTCACGGAACCGACCGTGCGGCTTACCGGGTTGCGCACCGGAGAGTTTCATTTTATCAACGACATTCCCATGGACCGCATCGCCGAGGTGCAAAAAGACAGCAAGCTTCAGACGCAGTCCTGGGATCCGGTTTCATTTGCATTTTTAAACTTCAACCACAAAGTGAAGCCTTTCGACGACCACCGTGTCCGGCTGGCCTTGATTATTGTATCGACAAAGAGACGCTGCAGCAGGGAGCCATCTGGGACCAGGGGGAGGTGACGACCACTTTCAGTTATCCGGGGTCCGGCAGCCGCAACAACAACCTCAAAGCTCGCGGCCAGGACTTCGACAAGGCCCGCAGCCTGCTGCAGGAGGCTGGTGCCGGCAATCTGGAGTTTACCTTCAAGGTCACTACCAATTACCCCTGGCATGTGGATGCAACTCAAATTATGGTGGAATGGTTCCGCATGGCGGGCATGAAAGTCAAGATTGCCCAGCTCAACTGGAGTGACTGGCTGGCGCAGTGCTGGACGAATCGAGACTACGATGTCACCATGATGAATTTCTTTACCCTGTGGGAGCCCGACTACCTCTACTACAGCCTGTGGCATACCACCGGGGGCTTCAACTACCGCAACATCAATGATCCGGTGATCGATGAATTGTGCGAACGGGCACGCGGGACGGTGGATTTGAACCAGCGCAATAAAATCTACCAAAATGTTCAAAAACGTATTTTTGACCAGGCCCACGATGTGTTCTTATGGCGGCGCCTGGGCTGGGTTGCGGCCCAGAAAAATGTGCGCGGCCTGGACAAAATCGTAGATCCGAACGGCAACAATTTTCACTTCAAGCATATCTGGCTGGATAGCTAGTGGCTGGGGTGTTGAATATCTGTCAAATCTGCATTTAATAATTCTTGCCGTTTTTATGCTTATGGCGTCACGGATTATATTGGGGATTTTAGATTGCGGATTGCGGATTTATGGAATCGCTGCGCTCTATCATTTAAAATGGACAGATTCCCATTCATCTAAGCGGTTCGGAGACTTTTAAGACCGAAACGGTGAGCCCTGAACCGCTCAACCTGACCTTTTGTCCAATTATATGGTTAATCATGTTGATCGTTTAACGGTGCCTGGAAAAGTTTTTTCCTTTACTCCATTGCTCCAAAACTCCAGCACCCCTGGTGGTTAATTTTAGAAATTCATCAGGGGCGACTCAAAGCCGGGACTACTGGACTCGGATTTTTTACTACAATGGCATATTTCTTAAACCGGCTGGCACTGCTGATCCTGACGCTGCTGTTTATATCCATCGTCACGTTTGCAATCACCAACCTGCTGCCCGGCAACGTCGCGGTGATGATTCTCAGCTTCCGGGGAACACCGGAGGCCATTGCCGCACTGGAGCAGAAACTGGGCCTCAATGACCCGCTCGTTGTTCAGTACTGGCAATGGATCAGCGGCATGGTGCAGGGCGAATGGGGGACATCTCTGCGTTTCAAGGTCCCCATCACCGAGCTGGTCGGGCAAAAAATGGTGGCCAGCAGCATGATCATCGTCCTGTCGTTGACGATCGCTTTGATTTGCGCGATACCGTTGGGCGTCATCAGTGCCATCAAACACAACCGCTGGCAGGACACCCTGAGCAGTGGCGCCGCCCTGACGGGGGTCAGTCTGCCTGATTTTTTCTGGGGTATAGTCTTTATCCTGCTCTTCTCGCGCACCTTGGGCTGGCTGCCGTCCAGCGGGTTCGTCTCACCGGCTGAGAATTTCTGGCTGTCCCTGAAATACGCCCTGCTGCCGGCAATTACCCTGGGGCTCGGGCTGATTGCACAGCTTAGCCGGATGACCCGCTCAGCGATGTTGGAGGTGCTCAAGGCGGATTACATTCGTACGGCCCGGGCCAAGGGCATTGCCGAAAACGCGGTCATTTTACGGCACGCCCTGCGCAATGCTTTGGCACCGGTCATTACCGTCTTGGGGCTGCAGCTTGGCTACCTTTTCGGCGGCATCATCGTGGTGGAGAGTCTTTTCAACTACACAGGCATGGGCTGGCTCACTTATCAGGCGCTGCTGAATCGGGATGTTCCGCTAATTCAAGCATCGGTTTTTTTGATTGCCGCCGTGTTTATGGCCAGCAACCTCATCGTGGACCTGGTCTACAAGGTTCTCGATCCGCGGGTGGGATTTGACTAGGCCCTTAGCAGGAATTTTCTGACAACATGTTGTAAGTTACTGAAGGTTTCAGGTGTCAGTGTTCAGGTGTCAGGATTTAGCAACTCGGTTCCCTGACACCCGAAACCTGACACCTAAAACCTGCGTTATTGCTGTCCTGTCGGGGCGATTTTTTCAGAACCTGATTGGAGAATTAACCTAGAGGCCTATATGGTCAACACCTCAAAACATCCATCCCTTGACCCACCGGTCGTGCTCCAAGACGATCAGCTAAAAACCAGGCGCCTGTTGAGAGCCCTCAAAACCTCCAAGGGGCTGATCGGCCTTGTTCTGGTTGTCAGCTTCACCTTGACTGCCATCCTGGCGCCGCTGTTCATCCCACAGGACAAGAGCACGATGATTAATATCAAAGCGCGCCATGCGCCCCCGTCTTTCGCCCACCCCATGGGGACCGATAACCTGGGGCGTGAGATCTCCTACCGTGTGCTGCTGGGGGCCAAGTCCTCTCTGCTGATTGCCGTGTCGGCGGTTTCACTCAGCCTGCTGGTGGGGCTTCCGCTCGGTGTGCTGGCCGGCCACTTCAAAGGGTGGGTTGACTTGGCCCTGATGCGCGTGGTCGACACCCTGCTCAGCTTTCCGGTTCTCCTGCTGGCCCTGGCCATCAGCGCCATATTGGGACCCAACCTGCGCAACACCATTCTTGCCATCGGTATTGCTTTCGCCCCTTTTCTGGCCCGGATTGTGCGCTCCGAAGCCCTGAAGGTCAACAGCCTGCCCTATGTGGAAGCAGCGCGGTCGGCCGGGGCGTCGCATATGCGGATCATGATCCGCCACATTCTGCCGAACATCATGGGCCCGGTGATAGTGCAGGCCACGATCAGCGTGGCCTTTGCCATTTTGGCGGAGGCCGGCCTCTCGTTTCTGGGATTAGGGACTCAGCCGCCCACCCCGTCGTGGGGATTGATGATCCAAACCTCCCGCAGCTACCTGGATGCCGCCCCCTGGACCGCGCTCATGCCGGGAATGGCGATCGCGTTTTCGGTGCTGGGCTTGAACATGCTGGGGGATGTGCTCAGAGATGTGCTGGATCCGACTTATACCTATCACTAGCGCTTTTTTCTGCCCGAACGAAATGGTTGTCGGAAACTTTTCTCATCGGAAGGTGAGTCGGTTTATAGCCTACCGGGCGGATTACACTGGGGATTTCATCAATCATCAGCTGTCGATTTTCCGGTCGTCTTCTAGGGTCCGCAATAGGTACCGATGCCAATAATTTTTTGGTATAAGCGTGCTGCGGGTTTTCAAAAATAGAGCGTCGGTCCCCGATTTCGACGATTTCACCGATATACATGACAGCAACCCGGTGGGCGATACGCTCGACGACCGCCATGTCGTGGGAGATAAACAGGAATGATATGCCGAATTCGGCCTGCAGATCCATCATGAGATTGATGACCTGGGCCTGAATCGTCACATCCAGCGCCGCGACGGATTCATCGGCGATGATCAGCTTGGGATTCAATCCCAGGGCCCGCGCAATACATATCCGCTGCCGCTGACCGCCGGAAAAAGCGTGGGGATAGCGATTCAGATGCTCCGGGCCAAGTTCTACGAGCTCGAGTAACTCGAGAACCCGGTTGCGCAGATCCTTGCCTTGGGCCACGCCATTGATTATCATCGGCTCTGCGATGATATCTCCCACCACCATCCGTGGATTGAGGGAACCGAAGGGGTCCTGAAATATCATTTGCATCTGTTTGCGGAAAGGCCGCATTTCATCGTAGGAAAGACCCAGGGTTTCCAAGCCTTCAAACTTCACCGATCCCGCAGTCGGCCTGTCGAGCTGCAATATGCTCCGGCCAAGGGTTGATTTGCCGCAGCCTGATTCGCCCACTAGCGCCAGTGTTTCACCTTTGGCAATAGACAGCGACACCTTTTCAACGGCGTGCACCCGTTCGGTAACCCGCCGCAAAAAGCCGGAGCGGATGTCAAAGCGGGTAACCAGGTTTTTGACACTCACCAATGGTTCTTCCGATTGAATATCATTCATGGCGATCGTTCGTCCAATACTCCAGTCCACATGTTTGTCGTAAAGATGTGCCGTATCAATCGAGAAAAAAATTAGCTCGTTCGGATCCGGCTAGATATAGACGGAATCGACACATCAAAAAGGAATTTACAAAATGGCTGTTTCCGAGCATTATTTGGGCAAACGCTCAAATTCAAATGTGTCTTTCATTTTTAAAATGGGAAACTTTTCGGGTTGGTCTTTATCCGACATGCTTCCCAGGCGGGGCACGGCCGCCAGCAGCGCTTTGGTATAGGGATGCTTGGGCCGTTCGAAAATCTCATAAACATCGCCCTGCTCGACTATTTCCCCCCGGAACATCACGCAAATTCGATCGGCGATTTCCGCCACCACACCCATGTCGTGGGTTATAAAAAGAACCGACATCCCGATTTCCTTTTGCAGCAGCTTCATCAGGTCCAACATTTGCGCCTGGATCGTCACATCTAAAGCGGTGGTCGGCTCGTCGGCTATCATGAGGGCGGGCCGGCAGCACAGCGCCATGGCAATCATGGCTCGCTGACGCATGCCGCCCGACAGATTGTGAGGGTACTGTTTCATGCGCTGTTCGGCCTCCGGCACGCGCACAAACCGGAGCATTTCCAGCGCCAGTCGCCGGGCCTCTTTCTTGCTCTTGTTTTGATGACGGATGATCGCTTCTGAGATTTGGTAACCGATGGTGAGAACCGGGTTCAGGCTGGTCATGGGCTCTTGAAAGACCATGGAAATGTCCACACCCCGGATATCCTGCATCACCGACGAGGGCTGATCTTTGAGCTCGACCACCTGGCCATTGTTGCGGCGCAGGCGCATCGAACCGCCCGCGATCTCGGCCCCGGCATATTCAGTCAAACGCATCAGCGTCATGGCCGTCACCGACTTGCCGCTGCCCGATTCGCCTACCAGGGCCAGCGTTTCCCCTTTGGCAATGCTAAATGAAACCCCTTTAACGGCGTTTACCACAATACCATTGTCCAGGCGAAAATGAACTTCGAGATTATTGACTTCAACAACCCGATCAGCCTTCATGACTGGATTTCTCCCATGCATTGAGAGATATTTAGCGCCACTGATATCCCAACCTTCGGCCTTGAACACGTTTTGCGCAATTAAAAAAGATAGCGACGAACGTTTAATCGTCTATAAACCATGACTTCAGGGATATTCGTTGTTGCGGCCGCGTGAAGTCTTATTCAAAATAGGCAGCACCCAGCGCTTCAGGCAAGCGGGGGGCGCCGCGACCAGACGTCCAGTTCCGCTTCGAGGGCCAACCCCATGTTGCAGAGCAATCCTTCGTCATAAAGACGGCCCCACAGCGATATGCCATGCGGAACATCATACACAATTTCGTCCTCCGGTGTTTCTTCTCCCGCAGTCAGCTTGCCGTCTCCAAGGGATGCTGCGCCGCGTGACTTGGATTGTACAAACCCGGCGCGCATCAGCAGACAGGGATGGCCGGTGAAATTGGTGGCCACCAGCATATCGTCGATTTTAAAGGGCCCGATCATGGTATCAACATCAGAAAACACCTTATCCAATGCTTGCATCGTCTGGTACCGCAGGCGATCCAACTGCACATGATCGACAGCCGACATAAAGCGGGCCTTGCGAAATAGATTGGGCCAGGCGCCGACATCCTGCCTAACCAGTTCATCGTCGCGATCGGAAAGCGTCAGTTCCTCGAATGCGGCGGCAGCCTCGGCAAACAGAATATTCATCAAAGACATATACGGCAGCTCCGGCAGGGAAATTTCCACCAATTCCACGCCGAGCCGGCCTGCGGCTTCCAGGGCTGCCCGATCGACATCTGTGGCATCTTCAGCTTCGAAAGAAGATGGAATGTAGCCAACGCGCAAGCCCTTGACGGGCCGTGTGGCGTCAAAATTAAACGGCACATCACCGGAGCTCAGATCCGCCGGGTCGTGGCCGTTGATCGCCTGCAGGACCAGGGCGGTGTCCTCGACACTGCGGCAGATGGGGCCGATCTTGTCCAGCGACCAGCACAGGGCCATAGCGCCGCTGCGCGATACCCGGCCGAAGGTCGGCCTTAGCCCGGTCGTACCGCAGCGCTGGCTTGGAGATGTGATGGAGCCCAAAGTTTCCGTGCCGATGGAAAATCCGACCAGGCCCGCGGCCGTGGTCGAGGCCGAGCCGGCACTCGAGCCGCTGGCGCCTTCAGCGGGATTCCAGGGATTGCGGGTGGTGCCGTCAAACCAGATGTCGCCAAAAGCCAGGGCACCCAAGGTGGTTTTGGCGATCAGAACCGCACCGGCATCCCGCAGCAGTTCGACAATGCGCGCATCCCGCTCGGCAACCCGCGTTCTGTACGGGGCGGCGCCCCAGGTCGTGGCAATTCCCTGGGTATCAAATAGGTCCTTTAAGCCATACGGAACGCCGTGCAGGGGGCCCAGATAAGTGCCGGCGCGTAATTTTTCGTCAGCAGCATCGGCCTGCTGCAGCGCCAGTTCCTCGGTCAGGGTCACGACACATTTGAGTTGCGGACCGAATGTTTTGAGCCGCTTGAGGTATATTTCCGTCAACCGACGGCTGGAGATTTGACCGGTCCGCAGCCACTCGGAAAGCGCGGTGAGCGGGGCATAAGCGATATCCTCGTCAGCCTCAGGCAGCGGGCCGGGATCATTGTCCGAGCGGACAAATGGCTTTTGTTCCGTGGGTATCACCTTGCCGGGCAAGCGCGGATCGAAAGTCGTCGCGGGCGGCTGTGAATTGGGAAATACCACTTCCCGCTGCGCCTGGGCGGCTTTGATCTGGCCCTCCAGATTGTCGACCATGAAATCACGCTCGTGCGGCGTGTATTCGATTCCCATCAACTTTTCCGCTGCGGCAATGTCAGCCGTCGTTATTTTTTCGTCGTCCTTTTCTTCCGGGGCAATGTCAGCCTCCGTTTTTTTCTCATCGTCCATAATCTTCCCTCCGTACCCAAACTTGATTGAATTGTTTACGTGAGCGCACCGACGATATGGCCGATCAAATCGGCGACTTTTTCCCGGTCAATCCAGCGTGCCACCAGGATAAGATCGTTTTCGGGGTCGATCCACAGGATGCTGGTGCCGGCGCCTACGGCGGCATAGCTGGACTCAGGCGCTGCGGGCCATTCACGCCGTCCGGTATTGAGCCACCAGAGCAACCCGTATCCGGTATTGATGGGGCATGGTTTGCACAGGGCGTCGGTCCAGCCTTCGGGCAGACAGCGCCGGCCTTTCCAGATCCCGTCCTGATGAATCAGCAGGCAGAAGCGGGCGTGATCGAAGCTGTTGATATGCAGGCCGCCGCCCCAGTGGGTGCCGCCGGGCACCGAATGCATGCGGTGTCCGCCGATCTCCACATAAGAATTGCGGTATCCGTGCCAGGTCCAGGTCTGCGATGCGCCGATCGGATCCATGATACGTGCTTTCAAGACTTCCGGCAGGGGTTTTTGAAAGGCGTAAAGCAGAGAGAGCGCCAGAAGGTTGACCCGTACATCATTGTATTCCCAGAAGGTCCCCGGCAGCTGGAGGTCGCGGTGCTCACCCTTGCGGCTGTTATCCGAACCGGGACCGACCTGCCGGTTGCGGTCGACCAGGTCCGGTTTGTCCCATAGCGTCCCTTCCCATTCGCTGGTCTGGGTAAGCAGGTGGCGCCAGGTGATGGCGCTGTTATGGGCCGAGGCGAAATAGTCCCCCGGCACGGTTTGGGCGACGCGCGCATCGATATCGGGTATCAAGCCATCGCCCAGGGCGATTCCGGCCAGTACCGCCAGGTAACTTTTAGCGATGCTGAAGGTCATGTCCACGCGTTCGGGCTCGCCCCAGCGCCCGGCAATGCGTCCGCCCTTCAGCAAGATGCCGTTGGTGCCGCCACGCGGTTTGAAGGGGCCGAGGGCTTCGTTCCAGGGCGGCTTTTCGTGCTGGCTTAAACCGGGCACGTCCCCGGCCTTCGCGAGATCGCGCGGCCACGGCGATTCGTGGGCTTCGGCAAAGGCGATGGCCTCGGCCAGGCGTGCGGGGTCGAACCCGGCTTTTGGGGCCGAAATTGTTTCCCAGTATTGGTCACTGTCCGGATAGTAAATCATTTGTCTACCTTTTCATCAGGATGTTACTTTCCCGACCACCCCCGCATAAATCGTGAATTCTTCTTTTCCGTCCACCTTCAACAGCGCATCCAGCTCTTTTTGGTTATACGCGCCGATGGCGCACACTCCGGCGCCGACGGCCGTGCCGGCCAGATAGAGATTCTGGCAGGAATGACCGGCATCCAGGGCGATCAATTTATGGGCCACGATGCTGTAGCGCCATTCTGCGCGGTAAGGAATGGTCGTCCAGATAAAAACCACTGCCCCTTTGCCCACAAAGGCCTGTTTGCGACAGGCCCGGCTTAACTTACTTTTCAACTCCGGATCAGGCCTCAGGAAGCACAACTTATGATCCAGCGGAAGATAGCGGTAAATTCCCGCTTCAAGCCCCTGAACCCGATTTACGGCCAGATAGAGTTCAAACGGATGCCGCGAGCCGCCGGACGGCACGGTGCGGCGGGTGGCGTCCTTTTTTTTAGTGATTTCCTGCACTCCTTGCGCAGCCCAGAGCAGAAATGAGAGTTCTTCCAGACTCAACCCCTCCGTCGTATAACGGCGGTGGCTTTTGCGGCGGTTGATGGCTTCAATCAGCGGCATTTTACCCAACGCCAAATCTTGGGGCGTTACCAAATCGACAAGTTTGGCATCTGCGGGATATGGTTTTTGAAGCGGCGGCGGCGGTACCTTTTTTCGTTGATCTGTCTCTTGTTTGAGCCATTCGCCCCAGGGACCTGCTTCCAGCAGTTTGCGACCGGCTGTCACTCTTTCCATATGTTTGCTCCTATACTGATTCTAGTCATTTTCATCTCATATGCAAATTTCTTAAAGCCAACCAAATGTGTCAAATGTTGATCGTACAATCAAGTTTTTTTTACTGCCACGGCTCAGCTTATAGAGGTTTGCCTGTTTGCTTATTACCGTATTGACAAACATACCGGCCTTCGTTATGTTGGTTTCACTTTAGGGGGAACCTATCGGTTGTCTGTTGCAAAGGAACGGACACAGAAATCCATCAGTCAATTTCCTTTTAACCCACACTTCTTCAATAGCGGCTTCTTTTAGATTATCAATTTGGTTCGGATCTGACGCCTTTTTTTAAACCGCGCAAACGCCGATAGGGACCTGATGTTCCCGACAGACGCTTGTTAGTTTATCCAACAACCAGTAAAAAGAGGAGGCCAGGCAATGGAAAAATTGAGACACGCTGCAACTGGACAATCGGTTGGCGGCATGGACCGCCGAACTTTTTTGAAAGCCGGCTTAGTCGGCTCCGCTGTGACCCTTTTAGGCATACCGCTCGGCAGTCGCAAGGGCTATGCAGAAATCCCTCAGTTTACGGTGGCCCAGGCATCCGGGCTCAGAACCCTGGACCCCCACATGCACAGTGAAAGAGTCAATCATATCGTGGATGATAATATTCATGACCCCCTGGTCCGGCGGGATGCAAAAAACAATTTAATTCCCTGGCTGGCCGAAAAATATGAAATCGTTGACGGCAAGGACTGGAAATTTACTTTAAGAAAAGGTGTTTCTTTTCACAACGGGAATCCTTTCAACGCCGGTTCGGTGAAATACTCGATTGAAAAACGGTTGAAATCAGACAAGTCCCCGCGAGCGGGCGACTATAAACCGGTCACCGAAGTGAAAATTATCGATGACCATACCGTTGTCTTCGTTTGTGAAAAGCCCTATATCACCTTACCCAATGTCCTTTATTTTGCACCGATGGTGGATGCAAAGTACAGTGAATCCCATGATGACGCATATCTGGCTAAGAATCCGATGGGAACCGGTCCCTTCCGTTTTGTGGAATGGGTCAAGGACGACCGTCTAGTATTGGCCGGCAATGAAAACTACTGGGCCGGCAAACCCCAGATCAAAAAACTCGTTTTTAAACCGGTTCCGGAGGCATCCACCCGGGTGGCGGGATTAATGGCCGGCCAACTCGATTTGATTACTTACGTGCCGCCGCATCTTTGGAAATCAGTGGATCAAAGCAAAAAGGTCAGATTGTCAACCTCCATCGGGGGCCGAATTGTAACCGTCGTCTTTCATCTGGACCAAGATGTCATCGCGCCGCTCAAGGATGTGCGGGTGCGCCAGGCGCTCAACTACGCCGTCGACAAACAGTTGATCGTCGACAGCCTGCTGGCCGGCCGAGCAGAAGTATTGGGCCAGCCCGCCGGTCCGGCCGTATTTGGTCAAGACCCCTCGATTCAACCCTACCCTTACGATCCCGAGAAAGCCCGGTCGCTTTTAAAAGAAGCCGGCTACGCCGATGGATTCGAGGTGAAATTTGATGTCGCCAAGGGGATGGCTTTAAACGATATTCAAATTTGCGAAGCCATTGTCGCGCAGCTCGAGGAAGTCGGCGTAAAAGCAAATCTAGTCGTCAACGAATGGACGGATTTTATCAGCCGTCTGTTGCAGCGCAAAACCAACCCCATGCATCTGCTCAGTTGGGGCGGTTACAGCAGCTTCGATGCGAGTACCTATGTGAAACCGCTTTTTTACACCGGCGAAAAATGGTCTTTTTACGGTAGCGATAATATCGACAAGCTGGTGGATGCCGCCACGTCCGAAACCGACGCGGCCAAGAGAAAGGCAATGTTCCAACAGGGCATGGGCATCCTCCATGAACAGTGCCCCATGATTTATCTCCACCTTCAGCCCAATGCCTATGGTGTCAACAGAGCCTATAGCTGGGAGGCACGTTCGGACGAAATGATCCCGGTTTATGATGTTAAAAAAGTTTGAACGCCCGCTCGATGAAGCGTGATGAGGGGGAGATGACAGCTCCCCCTTTTTACTGATCTACGCGAACGCTGCATCTTTCCGGTCCGTGCAATTGCCGAGGAGCTGATTAGCCATGAGGCGCTACCTTCTTAAACGGATGGTTCACCTGATATTCGTCCTGATCATCGTATCGGTGGTGATCTTTGCGATGATTCATTTAGCCCCGGGGGATCCGTTGATTGTGCTGCTCGGCGAAAGGGCGACCACCGAGCAGATTGAAATTATGCGACGGGCCTATGGATTGGACAAACCGCTTTATGTCCAATACCTTATTTTCATGAAGAACACCCTGGAGGGTAATTTCGGTCTTTCCATCCGCCATGGCGTATCGGCCGGCAGTCTCATTTTTGAAAGGCTTCCGGTCACGCTGGAACTGGTTGTGGCATCATTGATCATCGCGGTCCCGCTGTCCATTATTACCGGAGTTATCGCCGCCTTGCGCCAGAATAGCTGGTGGGATTATTTTGCATCGCTATTTTCTCTTTTCGGCCTGTCGATCCCGAGTTTTTGGATCGGCATCATGCTCATACTTCTGCTGGGCGTATTTCTGGAATGGTTTCCCGTGATGGGCCGACCGGAATGGTCTCTGTGGGAAGCCGCCGGAAGATGTCTGCAGGGGGAGTGGCGGCCGCTGGGCATATTCCTGCATCACCTTTTCTTGCCGGGACTCACCAATGCCTTGTGGATGGTCGGGCTGGTGACCCGCCTGACCCGTACCAGCATGCTGGAGGTTCTAAATGAAGATTACGTTCGAACCGCCCGTGGCAAAGGGTTGCGGGAATTCTGGGTAATTTCCAAACATGCATTGAAAAACGCCATGATTCCGGTCATCACCGTCATTGCCATACAATTCGGCAGCGTCCTGAGCGGCGCCGTCATTACCGAGACGGTTTTTTCCTGGCCGGGTATGGGCCGGCTGATGGTGGATTCGGTCTACAATCGGGATTATCCGGTCGTTCAGGCCGGGGTGATTATATGCGCTTTTCTTTTCGCGGTCGTCAACCTGATCGTCGATTTCCTGTACACGCTGCTGGATCCGAGAATAAAATACTGAGAGATTCCAACCGATGGATAAAGAAAGTCCAGCTTGGCTGTTTGCCAAATTCCTAAGGAGCCCGAAGGCCTGGATATCGCTGACGGTCATCGTTGTGATCGCGCTGATGGCGATTTTCGCACCCCTCATCGCACCTTACGAGCCGACCCGCCAAAACCTGAGAAACCAGCTGGTCCCACCGGCCTTTGCGGGGGGATCCATGGCGCACATCATGGGCACCGATTTGCACGGCCGGGATATCTTCAGCCGCACGATTTACGGTGCGCGAGTCTCACTGGCGATGGGCATTTTGTCCGTGATCCTGGCCGCGGCATTCGGCATCCTGACCGGCCTGATCAGCGGATTTTACGGCGGCCTGGTGGATGACCTCATCATGCGCGCGGCCGACGTGATGCTGGCTTTTCCCCCGATTGTTCTGGCCATTTGCATCATCGCCCTGATGAAGCCCAGTATGGCGACGGTTATCATCGTTCTGGCCCTGGTAACCTGGGTTTGGCATGCCAGGCCGGTGCGCAGCGCTGTTCTGAAAATTAGAGAGATGGACTACATCGAAGCCTCACGGGCCATCGGCGCTTCCAATCCGAGGATTATCGTCAAGCAGGTTTTGCCCAACATTGTCCCTGTCATCATCGTCATCTGCACGACCCAGATCGGTTACATGATTTTGCTGGAGTCAGCCCTCAGCTTTTTCGGCCTGACCGGGACAACCCTGTCGTGGGGGTGGGATATCGCTGTCGGCCGGGACTATATTTCCGTGGCCTGGTGGATGTCGACCATGCCCGGCATGGTATTGTTTGCAACGGTCATATCCTTGAATATGTTGGGCGACTGGATTCGCGACGTGACGGATCCCAAAATGAGAGGCGAGTGATACATGACGCAGGTTAAACCATGACGACCACTGAGACTCTGCTTCGAATCGAAGATCTGCACACCTATTTTTTTACCTATGAGGGCGTGGTCAAAGCCGTCAACGGGATCGATCTGTCCATCGGCAAGGGAGAAACTCTGGGCCTGGTGGGTGAAAGCGGCTGCGGCAAGAGTGTCACCTCCCTTTCGATCATGCAGTTGACCCAAAAACCCCAGGGCCGCATCGTGAGCGGGAAAATATATCTTGAAGGCAAAAATCTGCTGGAATTGAGCGAAAAACAAATGCGAGACGTGCGGGGCAACCTGGTTTCAATGATCTACCAGGAGCCCATGACTTCACTGAATCCGGTCTTTACCGTCGGCAATCAGATCTCCGAAGCCATTCGTCGGCACCGAAAAGTGACCAAAAATCGAGCACTGAAACTGGCGGTCGACATGCTGCAAAAGGTGGGAATTCCTAACCCGAACAAGCGCATGCGGGAATACCCCCACCAGCTGAGCGGCGGTATGCGTCAGCGGGCTATGATCGCCATGGCACTGTCCTGCAACCCCACGCTGCTCATTGCCGATGAACCGACAACGGCGCTGGATGTCACCATTCAGGCCCAGATCCTGGATCTGATGAACAAACTCAAAAAGAACCTGGGGGCATCTATTCTGTTGATCACCCATGACCTGGCGGTGATTGCCGAAATGGCCCAGTCGGTTGCGGTCATGTATGCCGGCAGGATCATTGAAACTGCCGAAGTGGTTGAATTTTTCGCCAACCCCATGCATCCGTATACCCTGGGATTGATGGATTCGATCCCCAAAATAGATGAAGTCCCACCCGACAGAATGCTGAAAGCCATACCGGGAATCGTGCCGAGCCTTTTGCATCTGCCCAAAGGGTGTTCTTTTCAGGACCGCTGTTCATATGCCTTTGATCGGTGTTTCAAAGACAGTCCACCGCTGTTCGAATCCGGTTCCGGGCATCGTGTGAGGTGCTGGAAATATGAATAAAACGCTTTTGCGGGTTGAAAATCTCAAAAAATATTTTGCGGTCACCAGTGGCTTTTTGAAACGCTCCACCCTTCATGTGAAAGCGGTGGACGGGGTGAACCTGTCGATTGAGACCGGTCAAACCTGGGGGTTGGTGGGCGAGTCCGGCTGCGGCAAGAGCACCCTGGGACGCTGTATACTCAGGCTCGAAGAGCCCACCGCAGGCCGCATCTTCTTTGAGAATGAAAACATTTTGTCATACGATCGCAAAACCCTGCAGGGTATTCGCCGCCATTTGCAGATTATATTCCAAGATCCCTATTCTTCCTTGAATCCGCGCAAGAACGTGCGGCAGATTGTGGGCGAAGCTTTTGAAGTCCATGGAATTATTTCAAAAAAGGAGCGGGAATCACAAATCCGGCAGCTGCTGGAGCACGTCGGCCTGCGCCGGGATCACACCAATCGCTATCCTCATGAGTTCAGTGGAGGGCAGAGGCAGCGTATCTGCATTGCCAGGGCCTTGGCCCTTCGTCCGAAGCTGGTTATTGCCGATGAACCGGTTTCGGCTTTGGATGTTTCGATTCAGGCCCAGATCTTGAACCTGCTGGTGCAATTGCAAACGGAATTCAATTTGACCTATTTGTTCATCTCTCATGATCTGAGCGTTGTCCGGCATCTTTGCGACCGCATAGCGGTCATGTATTTGGGGCGCATCGTAGAATCCGGTGAAAGCCATAAAGTCTATGACCATCCCCTTCATCCGTATACGGAAGCCCTCATGTCGGCAGCACCGGTACCCAATCCTTTAAAGAAAAAGCAGAAGATCATCCTCGAAGGTGATGTGCCCAGTCCGATCAACCCACCGGCCGGATGCACATTTCATCCGCGTTGCAGGTATCGTGGAAGAATTTGCAGCGCGGAGATCCCGGCTGAACGAGAACTGGAAAAAGGACATTGGGCGGCCTGTCACTTCCCGCTGCAAAGCGGCTCGACGCCACCAGTTTGAAAAATGGCTAAAATGGATGTCATTTTTTTCCAAGACTGCCTTCGGAAAAAGTGGCCCCGGTGCGAAAGTTTGGGTGCCGAGACATGAGTGGCAACTGCCTGAAATGCCCGGTAGATCTGACGACGTTAAGCGCCTAAAAATGGAGGTATATCGTGAGTGATAAAAACGCGGCTGAAGGAGACAGCAAATATCTATTCGACCTGCTGAAAAAGCGCTACGAAGAGCGCCTGAACCCGCAGGAGCTCGAGGAAGTCAAGAAAGGGGTGGCAAATATCCAGCTGGCCGCAGACAAATTACGCTCGGTGAAATTGGAAAACAGCGATGAGCCCTATGCGCTGTTTGTCCCGTATCGAGAAAGGGGGTAATATGACGACCAGCACAACGGTCTTTATGCCCGTCGGCGAGTTGAGCGAGTTGGTTCGTACCCGCCAAGTGTCGCCGGTTGAGCTTACCAAGATATTTTTAGAGCGCCTGGAAACCCTGGGTCCCCGGTTCAATGCCGTTGTCACGGTAACCGCCGAACTTGCCCTGGAGCAGGCTCATCGAGCAGAACGTGAGATTGCGGCCGGCACCTACCGGGGGCCGCTGCATGGTCTGCCGTATGGGGCCAAAGATCTGTTGGCCACCTCCGGCGGCATTCCGACCTCTTGGGGTGTGGCATCACTGCGCCATCGGACGTTTGACTACGATGCCACGGTCATCCGCAGGCTAAGGGATGCGGGAGCGATCCTGTGTGCCAAGCTGGCCATGGTGGAGCTTGCCGGCGGCATGGGCTACCGCCGTCCCAACGCCGCCTTTACCGGCCCCGGCGTCAATCCCTGGGATACCAATACCTGGAGCGGCGGGTCCTCCAGCGGATCGGGTTCTGCGGTCTGTGCCGGCCTGGTGCCGTTTGCGATCGGATCAGAGACCTGGGGCTCAATTTTAAATCCCGCCAACAATTGCGGTGTTAACGGGCTCCGGCCAACCTACGGTCGCGTCAGCCGCCACGGTGCCATGGCACTATGCTGGACCCTTGACAAAATCGGACCGCTATGCCTCAACGCCGAGGATTGCGGTCTGGTGCTGGAAGCTATCGCCGGAGCCGACCCCCTGGATCCCACGACTACAGATCGGAAGTTTCAATACCGTTCACGATCTTCCGCCCGTCCCTTCAAGCTGGGGGTAATAAAAGATGTAACCGCCGGCATGGACCATGCGGTGCGCACCAACTTCGAAAAAGCGTTGACCGTGCTGCAGGAAGTCGCATCGATCCAGGATGTGGAAATTCCTGATTTGCCCTACGAAGAAATTACCCGTACGATTTTGTTTGCCGAAGCCACCAGTGCGTTCGAGGATTTCATTGAAAGCGGCCAAACGGCAGAACTCGTCGATCAGGCAGACCGCTGCAGCGCATATGCCCGCCTGACTATTTTGGCCAAAGATTATATACGGGCTTTGCGGCTGCGCGGCATCATGGCCCGGGAGATTGACCGGCTGATGTCTCAATTCGATGTACTTGTGGGACCCTCACGCCCGACTCCGTCAACACCGCTCGATGAGGAGGTTCCGAGCGCAGTTCGGGGTTCCGCAAGAGATGTCATGGGCGCCATCGGCAATGGAGCCGGTCTGCCCGCCATATCGGTACCGAACGGGTTTTCAGAAAAAGGCCTGCCGACCGGCATCCAGTTTATGGGAAGGGCCTACGACGAGAACATCGTCATTGCCGTGGCATGCGCCTACCAGCGGCTTACCGAGTGGCACCTTGCCCACCCGCCTGATTTGGTCTCCTGAGGCGTCTTTTAAGTGATAGCCGTAAAATGGGAATTTTTGTTCAGGATGAAAGATTATTTTTTTTTCATATATCTGCCAAGCAGACGTTTTTGGATCTGTTCTGCCGCCCATTTTAAATCTTTTTTTTCGAACCCATCCTGGTAGATATCCATTATTAAGGCGGCGTTTTGGGCGGCGGTCCGGAAACCATCCGATACGGCCTCGTCGATGATCCGCCAATCCTGTTTCCGGATAAACTGTTGAAAAGAAGCCGGCAGTTGCGGGAAGAATTCTTTGGGTAGGCCATCCAGAAACGCGACGTAAAAAGCTAAGGCGGCGGTATTGCGTTGCCGAACGATTTGTTGCAGGGTTCCATGTTCATTGGTATCTGCCAGGAGATCCTTTACGGCCCGGGCCAGAAATTCCACCGGCGAAAACGGGAAGGCGGCGATGATTTCGCGCCAGAGTTCCCGGTTAAAGACGGTGTCACGGAGCTCGCCGATTTCATGGTAGATGTAGGTTTCTTGTTGGGCCGCCAGAATGTCGGCCAGGCGGTGCCTCAATGCCTTGGGTTGATGATCTTTAATGCCGCAGCTTCGCAAGGCAAAGTTCAGCGCCGGCCGGGACGATTTTTTAATGTAAAAGATGTTGTCCCACAGGTAAAATTTGGCTGAATCCTGTCGCACGATGACCTGGTCTTCCTGGGAAAGGGCCGGGATGGTCAGAAGATCACGGGCCAGCTCGCGGCTCAGCGTATAGACTGTTGTGCCGTTAATTGTTGATTTTTCTTTGACAGCTGCCAGAAAAAATGTCGGCTTCAGGCTGCGGCCATATCCGGCACCGTAAAAAAAGTTCTGCGGTTCCAAAAACGCGTTGATGCCGGCGATATCAAAAGGATCATAGCTTTTGTCGTTAATGGTGATATTCGCAAATTCACTGTCAATACACTTTTCCCATTGATTTTCTTTGGATTCAATCCATTCCAGAACTTCGGTTGAATCCCGTTCCTCCCAGGGCGGCAATCCCTGCTCCCATTTGTACAAGTCGCGCAATCGCAGCGCCAGACCGCATATCGAATACATGCCGGCGTTATTGGCATCAGAGATGGTGCAGTTTTGTAGAACCTGGCGGGCGATATCATTTATATTAAACATAAGCCATTCACAGCATCTTAAAAAAATTCATATAGAAGGGTTTAAAGATAAGACTGAAATAGTAATTCGCAATTTTCTTGGAACCCCCATATGGTAGTTTCTGCCCATCAATAGACTGTAATTCCTCTCAGGTTGCCAAAATGAATTGCATGAGCACTTTACTTTTCAACAGGCAGCAAACATAAATAATGACGAAATAGAAAATCTTATCGAGGTGCATAATGAAATTTACAGACAAAGACCACAACTACATTGAAAGCGATGACGAAAGAGATACCGGCCACGAAGACACCAGATATAAAAATTTCCAGTGCGAAATTGACTCCAATTTAGGCTGCAACCTGGGAATCGATGTGGCCGGATAACCTGTCAATATCTGGATAATAGAGGCAGCGTCGGCCGACGCTGCCTTTTTAATTTTCACCGGGCCCACGATTTTTGATTTATAGAAGGCGTATGCGATGAATTTTTTTCCTAATCATAAACAAATAATTTCTGGTACCATTTTTTGTGTCTTAGTCTGGCTTGGATCAAATGCAATGGCAATTGAGAAAGCTAAATACGATATTGTGGCGAGCGATCCTGATTTCGAGATCAGACAGTATGGCCCCCAGATAGTTGCGGAAACACTGGTTGAGGGTGACTTTGAAAAAGTAGGCAATGAAGGATTTCGGCGATTGTATGACTATATTACGGGCAACAACCGCAAAAAACAGTCAATCGCGATGACTGCGCCGGTCACCCAAGAAGTGGGGTCGGTTGAGATCGCCATGACAGCTCCGGTAAGCCAGGTCAAAATGGATAACAAGTGGCGAATTACGTTTATGATGCCGTCTGATTTCTCAATGGAAGATCTGCCTGACCCGCTGGACCCCAGGGTTAGGCTAAAACGGGAGCCGGGTCGGATCGCTGCTGCATTAAAATATTCGGGTACCTGGAGCAAAAGCCGCTACGAAGCGAAAAAGAAGACTTTGGGAGATCTGTTAAGCAAGCGCGGTCTCAAACCTGCCGGTGAACCGGTCTGGGCGCGATATGATCCGCCGTTTATGCCCTGGTTTCTGCGACGCAACGAGGTGTTGATACCGGTGGAGAAATGACTAATGACTGATGAATAATGAATAATTAAGGAATTCTGTCATTTTATTTCGATATTTCATAGCCAGTCGGATTAATTATCCGCTCTGCCTAAAACCAAGGAAGGCTTGTTTCTGATACGATAGAGATTAGCTACTCTTTTTTATCGAAAGGCCAACTGGCGAATCAGCGGAGCTAAAATCGAAAGAATTCCACCATTGGTCATTATTCAATATTCATTTCCCAATTCTTTCCCTTGCCCACATGTTGTGCTATATGAAGCGTCATGTCTACTGCATTGTCGGCTACAAATGATGTTGTGGAAAAATCCCGGGGCGGGGCACGAATCTTGAACACATTCACCATTGCCGATTTAAAAAAAGATTCAATCGATAGGCAGTGAGGACAGCGCATGAAAAAATATAGTGTTATCGGAAAACGGCTGCCCCGGGTGGATGCCAGAGATAAGGTGGCGGGCAAGGCCCTATATACCGATGATCTGTCCCTGCCGCGGATGTTGCACGGCGCGATCCTGCGCAGCCCTTGGCCGCATGCGGCCATTGTCGCCATTGATACCTCCTTGGCCCTGAGATTGCCCGGTGTCAAAGCCGTCGTGACCGCGGCGGATACCCCCCGGATAAAATTCGGGATTATATCACGGTCTGCCAAATACATGGATGAGTACCCTCTGGCAGTGGACCGGGTGCGTTTCATTGGTGAAGAAGTGGCGGCCGTTGCCGCCATTGACATGGATGTGGCGATGGAAGCCCTGGACCTGATCAAGGTTGAGTATGAAGTGTTGCCTGCGGTTTTTGATCCGCAGGAAGCTCAGAAATCGACCGCTCCGCAGCTGCATGAACATGCGCCTCTAAATATCAGCCGGGAGTATCATATCAAAAAGGGTGAGCCGGAAAAGGTCTTTGGGCAATGCGACCATATCCGGGAAGATATGTTCAGTACGCAGTCCGCCATCCATGCTTACATGGAACCCCGGGCGGCGCTGGCCGGCTGGGATCAATCCGGTAAACTCACGGTGTATACTTCGACCCAGACACCTTATTACGTCCAGCAGCATCTGGGTCTGACCCTGGATATGAATCCGGATCATATCCGGGTGATTAAACCGTTTGTGGGTGGCGGCTTCGGCGGCAAGTCCGATGGATTGTCGGCGGTGGAATTTTGTGCCGCCCTGTTGGCCAGACAGGCCGATCGACCGGTCAAACTTGTCTGTTCCCGGGATGAAGAGTTTGCAGCGGCCCGCCGTAAGCACCCCACTCAAATTTTTATGAAAACCGGCGTCAACAAAGACGGGACCATTCTGGTCCGCAAGTGCCGGGCCGTTTTAGACGGGGGTGCTTATTGCAGCCTGGGTCCGCTGACGACCGTCTTGATGGGCACTTTTCAAACCCTGCCCTTTAAGTTCGATAATTATCAGTATGACGGATACCGCATATACACCAACAAGCCGCCCTGCGGCGCCATGCGGGGCCACGGTGGCCCCCAGGTGCATTTTGCCCAGGATGTCCAGTTGGATATGATTGCCGAAGATCTGGGATTGGACCCGCTGGAAATGGCCTTAAAAAACGGGCTGCGGACCGGGGACGAATCAGCGGCCGGATTCAAGATCGTCAGCTCCGGCTTCAGCGAATGTTTGGAAAAAGTTGCCGCCGATTCCGGTTGGCAGCGCAAGCGCCAGGCCGGCAAAAAAGACCGCAACAAGGCCAACGGCATAGGATTGGGATGCGGCGGATTTCCATCGGGCGCAGGTTTTTATTTCAACCAAACCACCTCCGCCCATTCTTCCGTGATCATCAAGGCCGGCGAAGGGGGCGGAGTCAATGTGTTTACCGGCGCCGCCGACATTGGTCAGGGGTCCGACAGTGTCATTTGCCAGATCGTGGCCGAAGTACTGGGCCTAACCCAGGATGACATTCATCTGATCAGTGCCGACACGCGGCTGACACCCCCGGATATGGGCACTTATTCCAGCCGCGTCACGGTTGCGGCCGGAAATGCCGCCTTGAATGCGGCCAATGGGATTAAGGCGCAGCTATTTGAATTTGTGGCCGACGAACTCGAAGCCGACTCCAAGGATTTATTTGCTTCACACAGCAGGATTGCCGTCACAGGTTGCCCGGATCGATTCATCTCTTTTACCGACGCGGTGAATTTATATCAGAAAAAAAACCTTGGTTCGCCCCTGGTGGCCCAGGGGTCTTACAATTCACCCGACCCGCTTTCACCGACTTACAGTTTCGGAGCCTATATCTGTGAGGTCGAGGTCGACACGTTGACCGGCGCCGTCCGGATTGTAAAGTTTACCGTTGGCCATGACTGCGGACAACCGTTGAATCCCATGTCCGTGGAAGGACAGATCGAGGGATGCATCGGCATGGGGCTAGGCTACGCGCTTTCAGAAGGGCTGACTATCGAGGGCGGCCGGACGATGAATCCGTCTTTGCTAGGTTATGGGATCCCCACGGCCGACCAGATGCCGGAAATCAGCATCAGCCACATCATTACGGCTGATCCCCACGGTCCCTTCGGAGCCAAGGAAACCGGTGAAGGATCGCTGGACCCGGCGGCACCGGCCATTGCCAATGCCATCTATAATGCCACGGGCGTGAGGATTAAAGATTTGCCGATTACGGCTGAAAAGATTCTAGCGGGGCTTGCGAGGGATCTGTAATTTTGGATTTTAGATTGCGGATTTTGGATTGGCGGTATCGCTTCGCTCTATCTATTCATAAATAAGGCACAATACTTTAACTCCAATATCTAAATGACTGTCGCTGTACCTGTTTAATTATTAGATCAGCCCATACACACTTCTGACGATGTTGAGCACCCAACCGGAGATCAACAGGGCGCCGGTGATATTCATAACGAATCCCACCAGAACCATGCGGAAAATGGAAACCCCCTTTACACCTCCGAACGCCAATCCGTTTACCCCGGTTGCAACGGGGCTCATAAAGGCACATGTGCAGGAGAGCGTGATAACAATCAGCACTTCCAATGCCGACAGGTCCAGTTGTTGCGCCAGCGGAATTGCCATTACAAAAAAGCTGATCTGAACGGCCGTGTTGCTGAGTACTTCGGTAGAAAAGGAAGTGGCCAGCGCGATCAAGAAAAATAAGAAAAATGTCGGCACCCCGAGCTTCAGGACCCATCCGGACCAGCTGGAGAAATATCCATGGATGTTCATGACATATAGCAGGGCTGCCAACACCACCGCAATGCCGACAAAGACAAACCCTTTGGTGGGCAAATCGTTATAGCAATCCGCCGGTTTTAAAAGTACGTCCCGTGAATTGTCTGTGGCGTTGCCTTTTAGCGGGACCAAAAAAAGAAATAAGACAAATAGCAGGGTGACCGTCCCGGTTATCGTTAACAGCAAAAATACCCGTTGCGGCGCCACCATCAAAAATACAGACAAAATGAATGATGATACAAAGTAAAAAATCGTGATCCAGATGCTCAGATTCTGCAGGGGATGGTAGACTTCATTATCACCAAACGGCAGCTGAATACTGTTTTTTTGATGTCTCCAGGGGCGAAGTACAACCCCTAAAATCAAGGCGGCAATACATACAAAAACCATAACCAAAGGGATGCCCCAGATTAGCCAGGATGCGAAGGTCAGATGCTGTATACCGGGAATATCGTTTAATACGGCATAGGTTACCAGGATACCGTTGGCCGGTGTGGCCGTAATCGAACCCATACCACCGATATTGGCACCATAAATCGTGGCCAGGGCCAGCATCGTCGCTATGCTGCGGGAGGGGCCGTTTGCTCTTTCGTATGAGCGCCGCAGCAATTCCAGAAGCGGCAGAAGCGTCAGCACCGTTATGGCATTGGGAATAAAAAACGATAAAAAAGCAGAGATGGCAATGAGGCAGAATAGAATTTTAGCCAAAGTAAGATGCCTTTGACCGATAAACCAGTAAACCAGCCTTTGCGGGAGGCGAACCTTGATGATCAGGCGCGAGACCAGAAAGCCGCTGATGAAGAAAAAAATGAGCTGAATTTTATCCATGTGCTATGAGTTGGTTGGCTGTTTATGGCTTCATACCAGATAAACGCCTTGGATTCAATCAACGTTTGATCCTGGAAGGTGAAGTTCCTACCTGATATTATTGGAAATCTTAGCCGAAGCAATTTATATCTTTGCCGTTGTCCGGAGCCATTTCAGCCTCGGCAACCGAACGGATGTAAAAAATGCTGAAATGTGGCTTTAAATACGCCAAAAAACTCAAGGAAATAAATTCATCAGCCGATAATGCTAGTATGGAAAAAAGAGAACGCAGAAAGTATCCACGGGTCGATGCCAGCAATTTGATTACCTATTGTTGTTTGGACGACAATGAAAACGAATTGGAACATTGCATGGCAAGAGCGCTGGAAGTAAGCCCGGCCGGTATAAAAATTGAAACATTTCAAGAGATTGAATCAGAAATGATCCGGTTGATCTCAGTCGATGCGGATGACGTTTTGATAGATATAAAAGGGCGGGTCATCCATAGCCGTCAAACCAAAACCGGCCGATACCTGATCGGGGCAAGTTTTGAGGGTACCGATCTTGAGAACACCCGATTCGTGTTGAAACTTCTCGCTGTCTGTCAGCAAATAAAACCAGCGTTCGTCATGATGAAGCGGTCAGGCGCTGATGGAAAAAATCGCCGAAAATACCCCAGGGTAAATACCAACAACCTGGTATCCTACAGTTGTTTAGACGAAAACGGCAATGAGCTCGACAGCTGTATGGCAATGGCTATAGACGTAAATCCACTTGGCGCCAAAATAGAAACTTACCAGGAAATTCTTTCTGAAAATATCTACCTTACTTCAGTTGATGTCGATGATAATTTAATTGGAATCGTTGGACGGGTTGCCCATACCCATAAAGCCGAAGGCGGCAGATATGAATTCGGGATCCAATTTTTAGGGACCACGGAGGAAAACATCGATTTCGCTTTGAAACTCATCAACGCCTTCCACAGGGGCGAAACGTCATTTGGCCCGGTCAGCAAGGCCAGATCGTGACCCGCCCAGATTATATTTCTTTTTTTTCATTCAAGGACTAGGGTTTCGGATAGTTTTTCCTGCCAGCTGCGCGTCCTTTCGGCAAATGCAAAATATTGCTCCGGTTTAAGGCCCAATCGTTCGAGTACTGAGGAATACGGCGCATTCGACTGATCCCCTTCCGACCCGCTGTCAACATTTGACTGACACATCAAATTGGCTAGATAGACGATTTCCGAGTGCAGACTGGAATCTGCCATCGCTTCCGGGTAGTGATGCCACCGCACGGCATTGATAAGGACCTTTGGAAATGACCATTTGCCAAGAATTAGCGCGCCAATTTCAGCGTGATCCGTTCCGAGGACCTCTTTTTCGGCGATCACCAAAGGCACACCTTTGGCAAGCAAATCATCAATTTCCGGCCGGGCTTTATTTACAAAATTCGCCAGGACCAATTTGCCCAAATCATGGAGTAATGCCGGCGTAAAGTAATCACCGGCTTCGTCCAGTTTTCTGTATCTGGCCAAAGCCTCTGCAGTATTTGAGACCGCGATTGAATGGAGCCAGAGCTCACCCGCTGATAATCCGTAGCCGGGCACGGCAACTTCCATCGTCTTGTCCATACAGGCGCCGACGGCAATCTTAGAAAATCGTTTGATGCCCAATAAGGTGACGGCATGTTTCAGCGTGCCGACTTTACTGGGCAGGCCAAAAAAGGGGGAATTGGCCAATCTGAGCACATTGGCGGCAAGTCCTGGATCTTGACGCAATATTTTTTCTATTTCCTCGACCGACACCTCTTCTTTGGCGAGAAGAGTTCTGAGCTTCATTACGGCTTTCGGCATACTCGGAAATATTGATACTTCCTGCAGAATTTTATCTGGAATATTTTTATCCATAACCCGCTGTCTCCTGAAACGGCCAATTGTGCTGCTTGACCAACGTATTTTTTATTATAGCACATCCAGAATGGATTTCAATTGTTGATAACGATGCCGTTGCAGACCGTCCTTGCGGTCTGAATAATAGCTGTTAAAACGAAGATTGTAAAGTCATAAGCCAGTCTGATTGTGCTTTGTTATCGGGATTTTCGAGCAAGACTCCCGGAATCATGACTTGCACCGCAATTCTCCTCGCATCAAAGAAAAAAGAATCCCCAGCGAACACATCAGGGAAAAAATCAAAAATGATACCCGGACACTTTTTAAAAATTCTTCGTGATTGGCCGGCGTGATCTGTTCGCGGCCGATAAAAATTGCAAATACAACCATGGCAATTGCCATGCTGAACATCTGTCCCAGCAGGCGCATGGTTGCCACGGCGCCGGAAGCGATGCTCAGGTATCGTTTATCGACTGCGCCCATAATTGCGTTCATATTCGGTGAAGAAAACAAAGCGAATCCAAATCCCATAAGGGCCAAAATTAAAACAATCAATGCTTGCGATGTCTGCGGTCCGATGAATGCAAAAAATAATAGACCCATTACTGTAATCGACATTCCAGCGGAGGCAAGCAGGCGTGGTTCCACTCTATCCGAAAGCCGTCCTGCAAGCGGTGAGAAAATTGCCATCATAATGGGTTGGGCGATCAGGATGGATCCGGTGTACTGGGGCGGAATTCCCTTGATATACTGCAGATAAAGGCTGAGCAGAAACGTCAGGGCAAATGTGGCCGAATAGTTAATCAAGGCCGCCAGACTCGAAAAAGTAAACAGGCGGTTTTGACTGAACAGCTTGACCTCAAACGCCGGGTGCGGGATCCGCAACTCGAGCCTGATGAATAACACCAACCCGGCCAGACCGGCAATCACCAGGTAAACTGCTGCGGAGCGGGGCAACAGTGAGGCGCCGTAGACCAATATCAGAATCGATAGGCCGTAAAGTACGCTGCCGCGGATGTCCAGGGTTTCTCCCCTCGCATCCGCCCATTCGCCCTTTAAGTTCCTGAGCGTGATAATGACCGACGCCGCGCCAAGTGGAACGACCACTGCAAAAATACTGCGCCAGCCCAGATAGCGGGTGATAAATCCTCCGGCAAAGGGGCCCACCGAGAGGCCAATGTAAACGGCCGAGACATAGATACCAATCGCTTTGCCCCGTCGTGCCGGCGGGAAAATTGACGTAATGATGGCCATGCCGGTGGTGACAAACATGGCAGACCCTATCCCTTGTAAAATCCGCATGGCAATAAGAGTTGTCATTGAAAAAGAAAAGATGGCCAGCAGGGAGGCCGACGTATAGAAAATCAGGCCAAGGGTGAATATTTTCTTGCGGCCGTAAATATCGGCCACCTTGCCGAAGGGAACCAGAAAAACCGCGATGGTCAGCAGGTAGGAGGTCGCAACCCAGCTCAACACAACGGCATCTGCTGAAAATTCGGCTTGAATGGTCGGCAGGGCCACATTGACTGAAGATATCGTAAACGGCCCCATGAAGGAGGTCAGTGTGGCTACGATCAGGGCAGATTTTTCTAAAGATTTATCTGAAGACAATCTGCATTTCCTTTAATTTGGCAAGGCGCCGCGCCAGATGTCTGGTACGGGTTTCGGTCGAGTCCAGTTGATGTAATAAAAATACAATATTTTTTGTATTAAGCATCGAACATCGGGAATAATTGAAAGTCGCCAACTAACCGGTAGCCCCGACAGTTTGTGGTCCCCCGTATTTCTTTAGAAAATAGCGAAACTGGTGATACGAAAGGCCGATCTCGCGTGCCGCACGGGCCTGGTTGCCGCCGGCTGTGGCCAAAGCCTCGGTGATAAGACGTTTTTGGAAAACTTCGACTTTTTCATAAAAAGTGTTGCCCTCAACCTCCGGTTGTTTCTCCGGAAGCAGGCCCAGGTCTTCGGGCGTGATTTCATTGGTGGTGTCGCGATAGGCCGACCGTTCGATAATGTTTTTCAATTCCCTGATATTGCCGGGAAACTTGTACTTTTTCAGCATGTCCAGCGCGGCCTGACTGAGATGTTTGCCACTCAAGGAAGGAATTTCTTTCATAAATTCATTCAAAAAGTGCCGGGCCAGAATGGCGATGTCCCCCTCCCGCCGTCTCAATGGCGGAACCTCGATCACCTCAAAGCTGAGACGATCGTACAGGTCGTGCAAAAATTTTCCGTCCCTGATCAGTTGTTTCAGATCCGAGTTGGTGGCGGCCACAATGCGGGTATTGACTTGAATCTCACTGGAACCGCCGACCCGGGTAAAGGTGCCGTATTCAACCACCCGCAGAATTTTTCGTTGAAATGACAGGGACATGTTGCCGATTTCATCCAGAAACAGGGTGCCGTTGCCGGCAACTTCAAACTTGCCGTAAGCCTGGTTGTCAGCACCGGTAAAAGCCCCCCGTTCATGACCGAACAATTCCGTTTCGAGCAGGCTGTCCGTGAAGGCGGCACAATTGATGACCACCATGGGACGATCGGCTTCGCCCGAAGCGGTGTGGATGGCCCGGGCAATCAACTCTTTACCGGTACCACGTTCCCCGATAATCAACACCGGTCGGGGGATCGTGGCAACGCGCCGGACCCTGTCGATAACTGCCAGCATTTGTGACGACTCACCGATGATGCGGTAACGATCACTGGTGGCGGCCTGCAGAATCATGTTCTGTTCGCGCAGGATGCGGTTGTGATTGAGCAGGTTCAGGTGTGGTCGGATTTTTTTAAGCAGGGTGGCCACCCGACTTGCCAGATCGCCGGTTCGCACGAGAAAATCGCTGGCACCGGCCTGGATTGCCCGGGAAGCAATGTTTACATCCCCGTGGTCTGCCACGACCGCAATGGGCATTTCCGGTCCTATTTTTCTGATATCGGAAAGAATGCGATCCCCTCCGGTTTGCCCGTCGCCCAACTCGTAATCCAGTACCAGCAGATCCCACGGCAACCCTGCCGTGAGCTTTTTCATAATGCGGTCCGCCGAGGTCACTGTCTCGACAATGTCATTTTGCCTGGTGGCGGATTCAAATGCCTGAATCAGGGGTTGCAACTGCCCGTCCGGTGCACCAAGTACGAGAATTCTCATGCTTATTTCGTCCTTTATGGAATTTAGATTTTGGAATGCGGCCTCCGCCCCGGAGGGATTTTGGATTTAAGGTATTCTGTCTGTATTGGATTGGGATTAAAATGTAAACCGAAATGTGAGAATAATTGTTATATGAGTGATATTTAATCTTATAAATTCGATGCTCAATAATAATCAATTTTTCTTTAATTATCTGAAAAATAGACGAATAACCACTGCTCAGAAGATTGGCATGGTCGTTGCTCCCTGATCGGTGCAGGCAAAGGCGCTGTCATGAATAAACCGATTTCAAAGGAGGCACCAATGAAAAGAAAAAGACTGCTTCTAATCGTATTGATGGTCGTCGGGATGGTGATTGCCGGCTGTATGCCTTATAAGGGCGAAAAATTCGTTGAAGTCCAAAACAACGAAACAGCCTTTGTCATCCCGCTGGAAGGAAACCTGAACAAACAGCAAAAATTAAAATCCTTAGAGGCCTTGCAGAGCTACCAGGTAGCTGTAAAACGCATCAACATTCCGCGCCGCTGGCGCAAAACCGGGCGCCTCTGGTACTCCGGGGAATGGATCGACACGGTCAAGGTGATCAAGGTCGATCGTTCGCCGATTACCCGGGAATGGACCGCCGGGCGGGACACCGGGACCAGCACCCGCAATGAAGGCATCTGGATCGAAAGCGAAGACAGTGTATCATTTAGCACCGGGTTCACCTGTACATCCTACATCAGAGAAGAAAATGCTCCCAGGTTTCTGTACCATTATCCCAATGGCCGGTTGGCCACCATTATGGACAATCAGCTGCGGGCCGAGATTCAGTCCAAGGCGGCCGAGATTGCCACGCTGTATAAAATGGATGAGTTGCGGACCAAAAAAGATGAAATCATCAAGGGGGTGCGCGAACATGTCGTGGCCTTTTTTGAACAATCCGGGATCACCGTGACCACGATCGGCATGTTTGGCGGTTTTACATACGAAAACAAGGACATTCAGAATGCCATCGACGCCACTTTTGTGGCTCAGCAGGAAAAAGTTGTGACTGCGGCGCTTTATGATGCCCAGGAGGATAAAAACCGACGGGTCATCAAAGAAGCCGAAGCCATGAAGCGGTCGGCGATCATTAAAGCCAACGGGGAGGCTGAAGCCATCCGCCTGGTGGCCAATGCCGCCGCGGAAGCCAAATCCAACCCGGCCTTTCTAGCGCTGCGCCGGCTGGAAGTTGAAGCCAAGCGGATTGGAAAATGGAACGGTCAGTATCCCCAGCAATACTGGAATACCGACGGATCCAACGGACTGGGTATTCTGGTCAATACCGGAACCCAATAAGGAGGTAAAAAATGAGAAACAGGATATTGCTGAGCATACTGTTGATTGCGGTTATTCCGGGACTCAATTTCTATCTTCACCAGGCCTTCGTGCCGGAACAGGCCACCGAATTGGCCCTGCAGCAGATGAATGAAGACGGCTCCCGCGAGACCCTGAGGGCGATCGAGCATGTATCCAATTGGATTGATATCGGCTTGATTTTCGGCGGGATTTTCGGATTATTGGTTATCTGGTTTGACAAAATCAGGGTACGGCGGCACATCCGATGGGGCCGGCCGTCAAATATTAAATGATTGCTGTTGTCAGCGGCTGACTTTTTGTAAAAGGGCGCAGGGGGATTCCACCCGGGTGGGGCGCCCTTTTTACTTTAATATTAGCGGACCAAATATTTAAAGTGGAGAAATTTTTAATTGATCTTCAGACACCATTCGATATGATGCGCCAAATTGGTAATGAAAATAAGGGCGTATGTCCTGAAGGTGATTATGTCCTGAAGATTTAAAATGGGAGGTCGTCAAGATCAATACCTCCATATATACCGTTTTGCTCTTTGATATCAAGCTGGTTTTGTTCAATCAAGCTA
>Ga0209743_1000058_pt1 | contig 57295 bp, 45 predicted proteins | sample OlaalgELextract2_FD_187378 | JGI IMG/M metagenome (GOLD analysis project Ga0209743, IMG submission 187378) | Olavius algarvensis symbiont microbial communities from Tuscany, Italy - Type G ELBA extract 2 (SPAdes) (version 2) | ecosystem: Host-associated > Annelida > Digestive system >...
CCCCGCCGTTTTTGTGGCGGGCTCGGCTGCGGGACAAGGGGAAACGGCATCTTGGCAATTCCCCGTTGCTTCATAACTCAGGCAGAATTCAATTCATACACTCAAACCGGATCGTTTCCAGCGTTGTCGAAAACTTTCTGCTGCCGGTTCCGGAAGATCGCGGCTGAGAGTCCAGCCGTCGAGTCCCGGCGGCAGTTTTCGAATGCGGCCGTCATGGCGAGGCATCAGCTTTGCTCCCCAGAAAGTTGCCTGCTGTACCAGATGATATAAGCGAGGGTGGGTTACAAGGAACGCCCACAACCCGTAGAACATCTTTTCCAGGGGAGCGGTCCGGCGAACCTTCCAGGCCCTGTCCCCCTCGGCGAGCATGGCCCGGAGTTCCAGAAGCATCCGGGGAATGTCGATATCCACCGGACAGGCGTCCTTGCAGGCCTCACAGAGGGTTTCTCCCCGGCACAAATCCGCGGCCCGGTTCGGGCCCACCATCAGGGGGGTGACGACCGCCCCCACCGGTCCGGAGTAGGTGAAGCCATAGGCGTGTCCGCCGATTTTGCCGTAAACCGGGCAGACATTGAGACAGGCCGCACAGCGTATGCAGTAAAGCATTTCCCGGAACCGGGGATCGGCGAGCATCCGGGACCGACCGTTGTCGAGGATGACCAGGTGAAATTCCTCAGGGCCGTCGTTTTCCCAGCCTTGACGAGGCCCGCCGATGTAGCTGACATAACCGGCCATGGTCTGGGCGGCTGCTCCCCGGGCGAGCAGGCGGAGCAGGGCGTCGTGATCCTCCAGACGGGCCGTGATCCGCTCCATCCCCATGAACACCACCTGCAGCCTGGGCAGTGTGGTGCTCATGCGGATGTTGCCCTCATTGGACAGGGTGGTGATGTGCCCGGTCTCGGCACATGCCAGGTTGCAGCCGGTGATGCCCATGTCGGCGGAAAGAAACTTTTCCCGAAGCGCCTTGCGTGCGGCCCGGGTCAGTGTCGGCGGGTCGTCGGTGAAGGGGATGCTCAGTTTCTCGACAAACAGCCGGCCAATGTCCTTCCGGGTTTTGTGGATCGCCGGCGCGATGATGTGGGACGGATGCTCTCCGGCAAGCTGGATGATGAATTCGCCAAGATCGGTCTCGGCCACGTCGATGCCGGCAGCGATGAGCGCGTCGTTGAGCCCGATTTCTTCGGTGACCATCGATTTGCCCTTGACCACGCGGCGGACCCTCCGGGACCGGGCCAGATTGAGGCAATAGTCGATGGCGGCCGACGCATCTTCGGCAAAATAAACCTGACCACCCCGGCCGCGGATGTTTTCCGCCAGCCGTTCCAGAAGAATATCCAGGTTTTCGATGGCCTCGGCCCTCATGCGGTGGGCTTCCCGGCGAAGTTCCGGACCTTCGGGCAGTCTCCGGTATGCTTCTGCGGTGCCCCTTCCGAATCTGACCTGAAGATTGTAGAGGGCCTTCTGGAGCACCCGGTTCTCGATCCCCTTCCGGGCGTTGCTGCGGTATTTTTCGGTAGAAATATCCATCATACGGATCCATCGCCTTGGCCGGTGCGATCTCGTGTGCGGGCCACCGGATTCCGGCCGTGTAGCTTGAATATTCCCCACTGCTTGCAGCGCGGGACGACATCAGATTTGATTCAAATTCTTAAAAAAGCGAAAGTGTGGTGCTTCAGCCCGATGAGCGACATCGTCGCGTTTCATAAAATCGTAGAACGATTTTATTCGGCCAGCATCTGGGCGATGTGCTTCGCCTGTACCGGCAGGTTTTTGCGGTGGAGCATCCCCTGTATGTTCATCAAGCATCCCATGTCGGCCGCCACCACCGTATCGGCCCGTGCGTCCACGATATGGCGCACCTTATCTTCCACCATGGCAGTGGAGATGGCCGGGTACGTCACCGAGAAGCTGCCGCCGAATCCGCAACAGTAGTCGGCATCGTCCATTTCCACGAATTCGATGCCCCGGATCTGCCGCAGAAGCTCCCGGGGCTGGTGTTGAATCCTCAGGCCTCTCAGCAGGTGACATGAGTCGTGGTACACCACCCGACCCCGTCCTTCGGCCCCAACGTCTTCGACTCCCAGTTGATCCACCAGGTACTCGGAGAATTCGAAGGTCCGAGCGCCCACATCCAATGCCCGGGGGAAAATGGCCGGGTCGTTCCGAAACAGTTCCGGGTAGTGATTCCGGACCATGCTCACACAGGAACCGGACGGACAGACGATCGGATCGGTGCCGGCGAACACATCGATGAAATGACGGGCAGCGCTCTGTGCTTCTTTCCGGTAACCTGCATTGAACGCCGGCTGACCGCAGCATGTCTGAGCCTCCGGATAACGAACGCCCACGCCGAGTTTTCTGAAAACCCGGACGACCGCCTCGCCAACGTTCGGATAAAACGTGTCAATGAGGCACGGGATGAACAGAGTGATTATTTGGTTTTGGACAGTTGACATTATTTGGCATTATGTTCCGGTGTCGTAGTAAGGTCCATTGCTGAAATCCTGCTCTGATTCGAAGGATGCGTTAATATCGTTACTTCTGGGCCGGTACGGTGCCCGGCCCTACGAAAGCCGCAATGTAGGGCCGGGCACCGTACCGGCTGAAGCGACCAAGAGGCGGCTTGTCCTTGCGACAACGACGGTAACTTCTATATACAGCGCCTGTCAAAGCATGATGAAATATAATCCCGTCCTGAGGCATCCCTTTTCCAGAATCCCCCTCCCAGGGATTCCGGAAAATCGATATCTTCTCTGCGCGCTTGGCGTCTCTGCGTTGATCACTGGTTTCAGGAATTGCCCTTCTCACGACCCTTCCAAGGAAACATTGCTATGACCCTAAATTATCGCAGCAGCCAGCGCAACAGCCGGCTGAAGCGCTTGCCATAGGGTGGATACCGTACGGGTGGCTCCGGGAGGAAATATCGCTTCATCACACTCTTGGTGTGGCTGAAGGTGTCGAAGCTGGCCTTGCCGTGGTATTGCCCGGTTCCACTGTCTCCAACGCCACCGAAAGGGAGATAGGGGGTTGCAATGTGCAGCAGGGTGTCGTTGATGCAGCCCCCGCCAAATGACAGGTTGGTCACCAGTTGATGTTCGGTTTTCCGGTTTTTGGTGAACAGGTAGAGCGCCAGGGGTTTCGGGCGCTGTGAAATCTCTTTCTGTATGGATGCGATCCGGTCAAATCTCATCACCGGGAGCAGCGGACCGAAAATTTCTTCTTCCATGATGGGATCGTCCCATTCCACGTTATCCAGAACGGTGGGTGCCATGTAACGGGTTTCTCGATCCCGGTCCCCTCCGGTAATGATGGTTCCCCTGCACCCATCCATCAGACCGGCAAGCCGGTCGAAATGCTGCCGGCTGATGATCCGTCCATAGTCGGGGCTGAGTCGGGGCGTATCACCGAAGAAGCTCTTGATATCGGAAAGGATTTTCGCCAGCAGCGGTTCCTTGATTGCTTTGTGAACCAGCAGGAAATCCGGTGCGATGCAGGTCTGCCCGGTGTTCATGAATTTGCCCGAGACAATCCGGCGGGAAGCCAGGGGCAGGTCGGCATCCTCGGCCACGATGCAGGGGCTTTTGCCGCCCAATTCCAGGGTGACCGGTGTTAAATGGCGGGCAGCGGCTGTCATCACCTTACGGCCGATGCGGGTGCTTCCGGTAAAAAAGATTTTGTCGAACCGGGTTTCAAGGAGTGCGATGCTGGCCTCCGGGCCTCCCTCCACAACCGTTACATATTCCGGTGGAAACGTATCCCGAACGATCCCGGCCAGGACAGCAGAGGTCCGGGGTGACAGCTCGGAAGGTTTGACCACACAGCAATTGCCGGCGGCAACAGCCCCGATCAAGGGCGATATCGCCAGTTGAAAGGGGTAATTCCAGGGCGCAATGATCAGGACTTGGCCGTATGGCTCCGGAATTCTTCGACTGGCTCCCGGAAAACCGAGGAGGGGTGTCCGGACCCGTCGGGATTTCATCCATCTGGACAGGCGGGGCAGGGTAAACCGGATTTCATCCAGTACGAATCCCACCTCGGACAGATAGGCTTCATAAGAGGATTTCGCAAGGTCCCGGTGGAGTGCCTCGAAAATCTTCGCTTCGCTTCGATGAATGGCGTCTTTCAGGCGCTGGAGCTGTTTCCGGCGAAACGCCAATGGTCGTGTGGCACCGGATCTATAAAATTCGTTCTGGTCGGCAACGATGGTTTCGATGTTCACGGCACGAGCCCTCCCTCGGATTCAATGACGGATCCGTTGAGCCCATCGAAGGATTACACATACTGGTCGACCATCTCGGCGATGAGCTGTTCCACACCCGCCACCCCGTCTTGCGCTTCCACTTCGGAGATGAGGGTTTCGATTCTGTTTACTGTTTCAGGGTCCCGGGTCAGGTCGGAGGTGGAACGGAAGGCGCCGCCCCGCCGGCCGATCCGGTAGATCATACGGTCTCGGGCGGAAAGGTTCAGATACCCCTGGATGACATCCAGCATGGGTTGTTTGTCTTCCGGAAGGGTCCCCGAAACATCTTCCAGCAGATTCATGAAATGGTCGCTGGTGATGGTACTGGTAATGTTCTCGAGCCCGGAAATAAAGACTCCGATCTCCCGTACCAGATGGTCGTCGGTCTGCATTCGGAAAGATCCGTTCTGGAGCTTTTCATATAATGGGACCCGTTTGGGCACCCGTAAACTCCGGAGGCGGATGAAATGGGGATTGATCTGATTGAGCACCCGTGCGGTCTCCTCGGCGTGGATCCGCCACAGTTTCTTCCCGCCAAGGCCCGGCATCACGTACTCGGAGAGTTCCATCCCGGCCGCCAGAGCATTATGCCCGGCCTGGATATGCTGGGCGGCCGTAACCCCCTTTTTCATAAACTTGAGGACCGCATCGCTGCCGCTTTCGAGCCCGATATGGATTCTGTCCAGACCGGCCTCACGGATGCGCCGGAGGTTCTCGATGGATTTGCGGATGACGGTTCTGGATCGGGTATAGGTGGTGACCCGCCGGACTTCCGGAAAGGTTTCCCGCAGAAAGCAAAGGACCTCCACCAGGTCGTCGGTTTTCATGATCAGATTGTCGGCGTCCTGCAAAAAACAGGCGCCGGTCCCGTAGTATCGCCACAGGGCGACGCTTCGATAGGAGGTACTTATTTCGGGAGTATTGAGGATGCGGCTGATCACAGCGTCGGTGACCGACCCATTGTATCCGAGATCCACAGAGACGGCGGTGATGTCATCGGAGATGATTCTGGCGGTCTCAATGTCGGCCCGGATGTCTTCTACGGAGCGCAGCGAAAATTTGCGGCGCTTGTAAACCGGACAGAACATGCACCTGTTCCATAGGCAGTTGCGTGTGAATCGGAGCAGCAGGCTCCGGGCCTCGTTGGGCGGCCGGATCGGGCCCTGTTCAAAATATAGTGATGACGTGGCAGGTTCCATCATTCAGCCTGCTTCCTGTCCTGATGCGGATCTTTGACGTTATAAGAGAACGGTTTCCAGGAAAACGCCAGGCGGCCGAGTTTTTGAAACCTGTCCTTGAAATTCTCGAACAGCTCGTAGTTGGCCGGCGTTATGAGAAGCGTCAGGATGGTGGCGCTGGAAAGACCGGCGACAAATGCCGTTGCCATCGGGGCCCAGGATATGGATCGGCTGGGAATACCGATGGCCATGGGCAGCAGTCCGAGCATGGTCGTAACGGTGGTGATCAGCACGGGGCGCATCCGCGCGGCGCAGGCTTCGATGACGGCGTTGCGCATGGGTTTCCCCTGGCGGCGCCGGACGTTCATGAAATCGATCAGAAGCAGGGAATCGTTCACCACCAGACCGGTGAGTCCGACAATAGCCAGAAAGCTCCCCACGGTAAAGGTGGTGCGCGTAATAAAAAGGCCCATCACCACCCCGATCAAGGCAAACGGCACTGCCGATATGATGATGACCGGCTGGAGGTAGTCCCGGAACTGGGACGCCAACACGAGATAGATTCCCAGAAGGGCGATAAAGAAGGCGAATGTAAGGGATGTGTAGGACTTGCTGGTCGATTCGAACTCCCCCCCGAACGACAGGGACACCCATTGGGAGAAATCCGGCGTCGATCTGAAGTATGTGCTCGTCAGTACCTGTACCCTTGCCGGTGACAGCTTGCTGCCGTCGCGAATGTTCGCCGTGATGGTAATCGTCGGCTTGCCTTTGTATCGGGTGCGGACATTCGGTTCCCCCTGAAAGCTGAGATCCACCAGATCCACGAGACGAATCGGAGACGCGCTGTCTTCGATGATCGGCACATCCAGGATGTCGTAGGGAGTTTCCAAGCCGGCGCCGGTAACGTTGCCCGGGTCGTCCCTTCGGGCAATTCGCACCAGCAGGTCGACCTCTTCATCTACGGAGCGGAACTCGCCGGCATACTGGCCATTGAGGGCACCTGCCACCATGCCGGTGATGTCCCCGGGGCGGAGTCCATACTCGAAGGCTTTTTCGAGTTTCGGCTGATACACAAAGGTTTTGTGAAACTCCGGGCGATCGTCGGTTAGATCGATAAGATCGTCCAGCTCCGGTTCGCGACGCATATAGGCCAGAAGCTGATCGCTGCCTTGCAGAGCATGCTCCAGGGTGACGGCGGTCACGCGAATATTGACGGCCTTACCCGTGGGCGGGCCATCCTGCTCTTCGAACACCCGAACCAAGGGCCGGTTTTCACGGTCCGGGTAGGTGTCTTGCACGAGTCGCTGCAACCGATTCCGCATAAAACCCAGGTGGACCATGGGGTCGTTGCCCGGATTTTCCGGAAAATCCTGGTCCCGTTTCTCCGGGAGGGTGATTACCAGTTGCCCGAAGTTGTTTCCGGTGTGCCGCACGTAATCCTCATCCTCATAAAAACCGGCACTTCCGGATACAGATTCTGCCTGGGCTGGACCCAGCGCCAATATCTCTTTTGAAATGTGCCGGACCATCCTGTCGGTTTGTTCAATGGCGGTTCCCACCGGAGCCAGGACGGTGACATGATATCGGAAGTAATTGCCCGGAAAGAACTCGACGCGAATCAGGGGGACAATACCGGTGACCGAGAGGATCAGGATCCCTAAAGCGGAAAAGAGAAGAATCGTCATTCCGGTGAACGTGATGACTTTGTGATTGAGGATCCATTCCACCAGGCGCCGGTAAAGTTTCCATAAAGGCGCGAACAGTCCGGTTTGCAGGTGGTGGAACGGATCTGATTCATCCTCGTCGGCGACGGTTGCCGGAACCTGTTTCGGGCCCCAATCGAGAACATGGATCGGCAGGATGAACAGAGCCTCCAAAAGCGAGGCCACAAGAGCGTATGTGACGGTCTTGGGGATGTAGGAAAAAAAGTCACCGGTGCTTCCGGTCATGATCAGCATGGGGATAAACGCCAAAATCGTTGTCAGGGCCGAGCTGATCACCGGGAGCATGACCTCTGCCGTGCCGTCGATCACTGCCGTTGTTTTGGCTTTTCCCATTTGAAGATGGCGGAAAATATTCTCCATGATGATGACCGCGTCATCGACCATAATGCCGGTCACCAGCACAAAGGCAAAGAGACTGATGGTGTTCAGAGAGACACCGGTGATTTTCATCAGGATGATGGCACAAAGAAATGCAAAGGGAATCCCCACAGACGTGATGAGCGCATTTCGAAAGCCCAGCGTCAGCCACAGTACAATGATGACCAGCGTCATCCCGAGAAGCAGGTTGCCGCCCAGGGTGTTGAGGGAATCATTGATTTCGATGATCGAGTCGTTGGTGAAAACGACCCGAACGCCGTCTGCCCGGTGCAAGGCTTCGAAATCCCGGGCCACCTCCTTGACACGATCGGAAATCGCCACGGAATTTCCGTTCAACTCTTTGGTGACCCGCAATCGGATGGCGTTCTCACCGTTGGCGGAGGGAATCATGGTTGGATCTCTGTGGCTCATCCGTGCGGTGGTGACCAGATCGCGGACCCGAACGAAATTGCCGTCGCCGTCCCGGCGCACCACGATATCGAGCACCGATCGCTGAGAGTCGAGCCGCCGACCGGCATCGAGCATATATTCGACATTGCCTTTCCGGTATCTCCCGGTGGGTATTTTGGTATTGGCAGAGCGGATCGCCTGGACTACCTGGCTGAAGGTGATTCCGAACGCGCGGAGTTTTCCCGGGTCTACCGATACATGAAATTCTTCCGTGTACTCCCCTTCGATTGTCGCGTCCCGAACGTCGGCGATATTCAGAAGCCGAACGCGCAGTTCTTCCGCGTACAGCTTCAAACTGCGTCGTGGTAAATCACCGGTGATGTTGACCACAATAACGGGGAGCCACTCATTGGTGTCGACATAGGTAAAGGTGGGTTCGTCGGCGCCCGAGGGCAGTTCGTCCCGGGCATTGAGGACCCGAAATCGCAGTTCATCGTAGAGAGTTCGATAGTCCGAGTCATCTATGAATTTCACATTGATGGAAGAGAAATTCCGGTGGGAATCGGATTTGATGTATTCGACGTTCTCCAGACCGTCGAGGGCTTCTTCTATCTTCGTCGTTACCAGCTGTTCGACATCTTCGGCTGCAGCCCCATAGTAGACGGTGTGGACAAATACGTTGCCCATATCCACGACAGGCATGTTTTCCAGTGGTGAGGTGAACACACAGAAGGCGCCGGCGATCACCAGGATCACGAAAACAACATTGATGAAGACCTTCTGTTTGATGGTGTATTCGACGATTCGTTTCATGACAGCTTCTTTACCACAGAGACACAGAGATCCCGGCGAAGAGATCCTTTTTCACTTTCGGGAGCCCCTCTTGAGCGACCTCCCTTCGACGCCGCTCCCTTCGACAGGCTCGGGGCAAGCAGGACAAGCAAGACAAACAGGACAAGCAGGACGACAGGCCGGACACGGACAGCCGGAAAAAAAGCATACGCCCTCGCTTGGCCTGAAGAAGCAACTTCCGGGGTTACGGGCGCCCTGCTAACTCCAAACCCGGCTTCAAGCGGGGCGAGTCCGCGACGATAACGTGATCATTGGATTCGCCCAATACGAGAACGCTGATTTCTTCGTCCGTCGCTTTTATCCGCACTCGCGGATTGTCGTAGCGATTGATCACAGCCGTTTTGGGGATGCGAAGCCCCTCGGTCAGGACCTGGAGCGCCAGGGAAAAAAACCTCCCGCCGCGCCCTTCACCGTGAAAGTTCCGGATGATTACTTCAATGGCCAATTTTCGGGTTTGCTCGTCAAATTCGGGATTGATCCAGTTGATGGCCGCCCGGACCGGCTCCTTATCCAATGTGGCGGTAAACTCCTCCGGTAATTGTTGCAGCGCGATCAGTTCGTTTGCCGAGACCGATAAGGGGACGACCAATTGTCGGTAATCTCCGACGACCGCCAGGGGGGTGTCGGGCGCGATGATTTCACCGACTTCAACGTGCTTTCCCGTTACGATCCAGCCGTTGGGTGCAGATATCGTGTGACGGCGTTTTCGTTCCATCAGCTCCATGAGACGCGTTTCCTGTGCGGATTTTTCCACGGAAATCGTCTCACTTTCCAGCGTTGCCTGTGAATACTCCTCCAGGGCGGCATCCCGCCGGCTCTGCGCGGTGCTCTTGCCTTTATAGAGTGCATCGAATCTGTCGAATTCTTTTTTCAGAAAGTCTTCCCTGGAGGCGCTTTTCTTCAGAGCGATGTTTAACCGGCGGATCGCATGACGGGTTGTCTCGATTTCAAATGTCACAAAGGTCGGGTCGATTTGAATAATGGGTTTTTCCCCAATCACTTGGCCGATATCATAATTCACCTGAAGCACTTTTCCGGAGACTTCCGAGGAAATTGTCTGATGGATAATACTCCGTGTGTATCCGGACAGGCTGATATTTTTGTAGGCGTTTTCGACCAGCAGGCTCTCGGCAGCAGTGGCCGGTCCCGCGGTCACGGCGATAAGTAAAAGCAGTACAGGAAGTTCTCTCATACCCGTCATCCCCGGTTTAGAGGTTATTCAGCCGGATGGTGTATCGGAACATCAGGGGGCGGATCAACGATGGGGGCACCATATTCTGCCATGGGCCGGCATTCGAGACGGATCGTGTTGAACAGCGGATTGCTGGCTTCGTGCACGCGGTTTAGGGCGACTCGGCACGTGTCCCTGTTCGGCTCGATGCCGATGCCGCTGCGGTGGCAATTCATGGCGGCCACCAGTGTGGTTCCGGTTCCGCAGAACGGGTCCAGGACCGTATCGCCCCAGAACGAAAACATTCGGATGAGCCGTTCGGCAATCCGCAGCGGAAAGGGATTTTGCAGCTCTTTCCGTGAATCCGCGGTGACGGTCCAGCACTGCCGGAACCATCGATGATACTCCGCTTTTTTGATCCGGCTCCGCTCCCGCTGCTCGGACGTCGGTTTACGGTACCCCCCCCGGTTTCCGCTGCATGAGAATATAATCGACATTCTGGCGTATCGCGGCGTTCGGTTCGTAGGGGCTGCCTAAAAAGGTAGACGGATTGCCGGGGCTTTGCCTGGTTTCCGTACTTTTCTGCCAGATGATGGGGTTGAGATTGTCGAAACCGATGTCGCGGCAGTGGATGCTGATGTCGGCGGCATACGGGATCACCCGATGGCGGCCGTGATCTTTGCGGGACAGCCAGATATCGCCAACCACACAGACCATACGGCCGCCGGGCACCAGCACGCGAAATACCTGTTCCCAGACCTGGTCAAGATGCCCGAGAAAGTCGTTATAGTCTTCGGTATACCATCCCGGGTCCTGATGATTCCCTTCCCACTCCAGGGGCCAGCAGGGAGGCGCCGTCAATACCATATGGACGGAGTTGTCGGGAATGGCCCAGGCCTTCCGGGGATCGCCCTGAAGCAGCAGATGGAATACCGAGTGGGATGTTTGTGGGGACTCCTTGGTCATGTTTAACGGCTTTTAAACCTGCATATTCCCTGTAGTTCGTTGAAGCTAAGCGGACTTGTCCGCCTCAGGCGGAAATCCCTTCGCCGGGGCTGCAGGGATTCAACCTATTCCTCTCCCCTGGTGGGAGAGGCAAGGTGAGGGGGAGAAGATCGACATCATTTCCCTTTCATCCCCTCAAGAAGCTGGCGTGGGCTCCGGCGAAGGCGAATGACGGCGGATAAACCCTGGTCGCCTCCGGCGCCGCCATAGGGTTATGCGCCTCAGGCGTGCGGGTAAACCCGTCGCCCTTAGAGCGGCACCGTCGCGTTTCATAAAATCGTTCCACGATTTTATTAGCACAAAGGGATGGTTGAAACAACACGGACAGCGTTGGTAATTTTCCCTGTTTCGAAGCGGTTTCATACCACGCTCGGTCTATTGCCCTTGCCTTGGGCGCCCGGTGACGCTATGACAATCCGGATGAACCTGAACTATTGCCCAAACTGCGGTAGCCCGTTCGATCACCCCAATCGTGGGGATGAGACGCGCCTTGTGTGCACCCGCTGCCGCCGGCCATTGTACCGTAATCCCACGGTGGGCGTGGCGGTTGTCGCCATGAAAAACGACATGCTGCTCATGGTGCGTCGCCACGGGTCCTATGCCGGGATGTGGTGCATCCCCTGCGGGCACCTGGAGTGGGGGGAAGACGTTCGTCAGGCCGCCGGTCGGGAATTCGAAGAAGAAACCGGGCTTCAGGCACGGCTCGGACCGGTCTTTGCCGTGCACTCAAACTTCCACGATCCGGAGCATCTGACCGTCGGCATCTGGTTCTGGGGCACGATCGCCGGCGGACAGCTCCGGGCCGGCACCGATGCCGATCAGGCCGGCTTTTTCCCGCTCACCGCCCTGCCCGAACCGATGGCCTTCCCCACGGATCTTCTGGTGGTGGAGAAACTGCGCCGCTGGATGGAGACCGGAAAACTGAAGCAGTGGCTGGATTTTCACGATACAGACGTTTGAAGCGTCACTCTTGTTGTATATACTACGATAAAATCACAACGCAGAGACGCAAAGGTCGCAAAGGGACGTGTTTTATTTTGCATTTTGCGAAGAAGGCTCGGGACAAAAACATCCTTCATCAACACTCGAAGAAACCCACGGTTTTTAAAGGGCAGCCCTTTATCAGAATCCCCCTCTCAGGGATTCTGATAAGAAGACACCTCCTTTGCGTGCTCGGGGTCTCTGCGGTGAATGAGCTTTTAATAGGGTGAACCTATGCCAACGATCCGCCAAAAAATCATCGATCTCCTGGAAGAAGACGCCCATGATGCCAGGGACCTGTCCCAGACCCTGCGCGTGCCTGAGAAAGAGATCTACACCCACCTGGCCCATGTCGCCAAATCCATGAACGCCAAGAAAAAGAAGCTGGAGATCCTGCCGTTTTCATGCTTCTCCTGCGGCTTTGAGTTCACGGACCGGCGCCGGTTTACCCGCCCGGGCCGCTGCCCCAAATGCCGGGATACCCGCGTGGAATATCCGTTGTATCGGATTCGATAACAAATATTAGCCGCAGATGAACGCAGACTATCGCAAAAATACTGAAAAAAAATAGGGCACGTTGCCTACAAACTATACAGGCTCGTAGGTTCCCTTTCCTAAGAAAAAACAGAGCCTTTTTCTTTACTAAAAACATGACGGAAGAATATGAAAGTTTTCGAGATAAAAATAAATAACTTTGTCAACAATGTCCCTTGAAAGTCCCGTGCTTCTTTTGTTTTTCTTGCCCATGATTGGAAGAAACATGGATAACTTTTTTCTCCTTCGTGTAGGTTAATCCTCAATTTCTGAGGAATCCCTTTGCTCGTTGAGCTTGAGAATTTTACTGCGGATTTCTGCCTTCCATCTCTCTGCATTTTCCTGCTGCTGGTTCAGCAGCATTTTGAGAAAAATCTTGTCGCGCTCCATTTATGCTTTTTCCTTGGCAGAAAGATTCCGAGGATGTGTTCCCGGCGCCCACGAAACGGCATCCAATAGTGCCGGCCCATCCTCCGGTTTACGAAAAAAACCTTCAGCCTTGGCTGCGAGTGCCCTGTCTCTGGATTCTTTGCCATCGCGGGCCGAAAGAAAAATCACGGGAAGATTAACGTTTATTGGAGCAACAACAGTTTCTAAATGCTTTCCCGACAGGCCCGAAACCCAGGCATCCATGATCAGGCATGCATGGTCATCTATGGATTGAATTTGGAGGAATTCTTCAGATGACAAAAATGCCTCAACGTGATGCCGGGTCGCAGAAAGCACATGCGTCAGCCCTTTCCGTGCAGAGGCATCATCAACAAGATAAACCGTTGAGGGATTATCTTATCATAAACATATCTAAGGCTTTGTCAGCACTGTCAATTACACCTTAGTGGCACTAGCCCAACAGATTTTATCGTTTGTACCGGCTAGGGCAATGGCGGCGGCTTCAACGGAGGCTTTGCCAGAGGAGGCAAGCGAAAGATCCAGCGGCCCGCTATGATAGCGATATAGATGATGTAGCCCGCCGACGACGCGGCTCCGGCGACATATGTCATGGCAGCGGCGCGTAGCACCTCTTTGACGCCCTTTTTCTCCTGGTCATCCATCTAGACCCAGCTTCTCGAGCTGCCCCATGGCCCGCTTGCTCGCGTTGAGCTCGACCGGCAGCGTCAGGAACTGAAGCATCAGAGCGCCTCCGTATGCCAGGACCCCGGCCTGCAAGAGAAGGGGACTACCCAGAAATGAGCCGAAGATAGCTGCCGGAAGGCCGAATTTGGCGCCGGCAGATGCGATGGGTGCCAGGAACGTCCGTATTTCAAGCGGCCTGTAGTCCACCTCGTCCTGAATGGCATGCCCGCTTTCGTGTGCGGCGATGGCCATGGCGGCAACGCTGGGTACTCCGTAAATCTGCTCCGACAACCCAATGGTCTTGTCGCGCGGATTGTAGTGATCGGTCAATTTGCCCGGTTTCTGGCCGACCTTTACACGTCCCATACGATTGGCTTGGAGGATTGCTTGTGCTGTCTGCGCCCCGGTCATGTTCGCCTGGTTCCGGACCCCGCTCCAACGACTATAGGTAGATTTCAACTTTCGCTGCACCGCCAGCGCAAAGAAATACACGGCGCCGGCAATGACATAGTAAAGTAGTGCTTCCATATGGATAATACCTCTTCTGCCGCAGTTTGCCCGATTCATGGCGTGAGGCTGTTCATCGGGGTAATTTGTTCCAGCGAGGGCGAGCGGGGAGCGAATTAACGGATCAGGTAATAACGGTCATACGGTGACCTTATCCTTGGTCTGTTTCGTGGTCGATTTCCCCCCGGCGATCAGCGCCACAGTCTCGCCGTCTATGACCTCCTCCTCCTGGAGGATTCGGGCAATTTCGTGCAACGCGGACTCGTTGCTGGTGAGAATTTTCATGGCTTCCTCAGCCGCCTCATCGAGGAAGCGCCGGATTTCCTCGTCGATCATACGCTCGGTTTCGGGGCTCAAGTTTAACGCCGAGACCTGGCTGCCGAGATAGTCCATGCCCGCCGGTCCGACGTAGCGCACCGGCCCCAGTTTCTCCGACATTCCGAACTCTGTCACCATCCGCCGAGCCATACCGGTGGCCCGCTCGAGATCGTTGGAAGCACCGGTGGACGTCTGCTGGAAGACCAGCAGTTCGGCGGCACGGCCACCCAGCATCACCGCCATGCGCTGCTCAAGAGCCGGTTTTGACATCAGATAACGGTCCTCTTCCGGCATCTCCATGGTGTATCCCAGGGCGCCCTTGGATGTGGGAATGATGCTCACCTTGTGAACCGTATCGGTGAGCGGCAGCAGCTGGGATACCAGGGCATGACCGCTCTCGTGGTAGGCGACCTTCTTGCGGGTCTCTCCCTCCAGGGGCATATCCCTCTGCAGGCCCGCCACGATTCGCTCTATGGCGACCGTGAAGTCTTCCATGGTCACTTCGGGTGATCCCCGCCGTACCGCCATCAGGGCGGCTTCATTGATGAGATTCGCCAGATCGGCCCCTGAAAATCCGGCCGTAAATCGGGCGACTTTGTCCAGGTCCACCTCGGGTGAAATGGACACGCCGCGTGCGTGGATCTCGAGAATCTGGCGCCGCCCCTTCTCGGTCGGCAGCGGAACCACGATCTGGCGATCAAACCGACCGGCCCTGAGCAGCGCCTTGTCCAACACCTCGGGACGGTTTGTGGCGGCCATGATGACGACCCCCTGGTTGGAGGTAAAGCCGTCCATCTCATACAGCAACTGATTGAGAGTCTGCTCACGCTCGTCATTGGTGCGCATCGCCGCTCCGCCGGACCTGGATTGGCCGACGGCATCGATTTCGTCGATAAAGATGATGCACGGCGCTTTGGCCTTGGCCTGCTCGAAGAGGTCTCGCACCCTGGATGCGCCAACCCCCACGAACATTTCGACGAACTCGGAGCCGCTCATGGAGAAAAAGGGAACGCTCGCCTCGCCGGCGGTGGCTTTGGCCAGCAGGGTCTTGCCGGTGCCGGGAGGGCCGACAAGTAGCACCCCTTTCGGCAGCTTGGCGCCCATCTTGACGAAGCGGTCGGGGTCCTTGAGGAACTCGATAATCTCCTTAAGCTCCGCCTCCACCGCATCAATCCCGGCTACATCCCTGAAGGTCACGCCGGTCATCTGGCCGGTGATTTCGGTGGCCTTGCTCTTGCCTATCGACATCATACCTCTGGCCCCGCCACCCATGCGCTTCATCAGGAACCACCAGATGAGCACAAACGGGAGAACCGGCAGGATCCAACTCAGAAGGGGACCGAGAATGCCTCTCCGTGCCGGCTTGGCCTTGAAGTCGACACCGGACGCCACCAGCTCTTCCACCAGGTTTTTGTCTTCGATGCGAACCACCTTCCGGGTAATTTTTTCTTTTGGTTCTTCACCGGACGCCTCGACGGAGTAGAGGATGCGTTCGGGTTCGACCACCACCTCGGTAATTGCACCTCCGGCAAGGTCTTTTCGGAACTGGCTGTAGGGGACCTTCTCTTCAGTCGTTGTCATGGGTCCGATGACCATCTCCTGGAGCATCAGGATGAGCAAAAAGGCAACGATGATGTAGATGGCGGATGCCTTGGTTTTAAACTTGAGATCACTGTCCATTTGACCCTTCCTTCCAGTTGTCCGTCTTGGCTATCCCAAGACCCCAGATGATGGACGGAATTGGGATAAATTGTTGAGAATTTGAAATGTTGAGACTGAAAATTCGGCTGCAGCTAACAGGAAAGATAACCAACCCATGCAGATGTCTCGTTACCAGAAAGATAGCGGATCGCTAACTTTTAATGAATTAGTATTCTGCACCGAGCGACCGCTGTCAATTATATCTTACTGGTATGGTCCAAAAATTTTATGCGATGCTGGAATATGAGAAATGCAAGGCTTTGTGCCTAAGTTCAGCATGAAAGCCAGGCCTTTATCGGTCACTATCTCGCGGTTTTTCTGCCTCGGGTAATGCATCGCGATCATTATCAGAAGGGTCTGCCGCCTTCCGATCGGAATGAAGGTAGATATCCTGTACGGGAAACGGGATAATAATATTTTCTTCCTGGAACCGTTCGTAGATCGATGTAATCAGTTGATGGACGACCAACGGCCTCTCTTTGGGGTGTTTGGCCCAGGAATTGGGTGTCAAACCTTGAATTGTGAATAAAGAGACTGTGTTTTTCTTATATCTGCTCGATACAAGTATCCTGAGCGAGCCTGTTAAAAAACGTCCCAATCCTCATCTCATCAGATACCATTCCGTCAGCGGTATACCTTTTTTCATCCGTCATCTGAGTCATGGAGCTAAGTATGGGAAGCGCCATTCGGAATGATTTCCAGCAGTTTTTGAAAAGGATCTGCGAAGAAATCCTCTCCCGGGTCCATATCCTGCCAATCGGTTCAGATGTGGTTTTCACATAATATTCTGTTTCACGAACACATCAGGCCGGTGCGGTGACCGGCCTTACGAAAACCGCCATGTAGGGCCGGTCATCACACGGGCCTTCAGCATATGGGGGGGATTCGCCCTTCGAATCGGAAAAGAATTGCGACATTGTCGATTCACCACTGGATGCCCCCGGCCAATTACATTCCGGGGCAGGCTTATCAAGTCCGGCATGACGATAGAAACACCACGATTTCTTTATTAAGTACCTATTTGGTAAATGATCCTCCAGTACAGCTTTTTGAAAGATAATCTTTGAGTATCACGAACTCGCCTCGGACCGATATTTGGACACGGATGCCACTTCGGTCACCGAACAGCCTGCTTTATCGCTCTTCGTACAAAGGACTCGTCGGTGAGTGCATTCAGAAACGCGATGAGTTTTTTCTTTTCTTCCGGTGACAGCTCGAATCCTGTCATCAGGGAATCGGAACCCGATTCGACCTCGGTTTCCGAAGTTCCGGGATTGACAGGCCGGGCCCGGCCGCCGGCCGCGTAATGATCGAGAACCGCCTCCAGGGTGGGAATACTTCCGTCGTGCATGTAGGGGGCCGTGAGGGCGATGTTTCGGAGTGTGGGGGCGCGGAATTTTCCCATGTCTTCCATCCGTCCGGTCATCCGGTGGACGCCGGTGTTCGGCTCCGGGTAGGCGCCGCGCCCATCTTCGTCATACAGGGCGGTATTGTGAAACAGCGGCTCCGGAAGCTCAGAGCCTTCATAGACCACCGGCCCTGAGAAGTTGAACCCGGCGTGGCATTGAAAGCAGCTCAGGCGTTTGGAAAAAAACAGGCGTGCACCGGCGCGTTCTCCTTTATTCAGGGCAGTCGATTCACCACCATAGGCCCAGCGGTCGTAAGGCGAGTTTCCGGATATGAGCGTTCTTTCGAAGGCCGCAATTGCGTAAATCGCATTGCGCATGATCACCGGTTGTTCATCATCCGGAAAAGCCTTACCGAATAGCCGACGCATGCGACGATCTTTTCTTAACCGGGACAAAACTTCGTCTTCGCGGCCGGCCACCCCCATCTCATGGGGCCGGGTATTCAACAGCGGCACGCGGATCTGGTCTTCCAGACGGGTCAGGGCCGGATCATCCCACCCCAGGGTCGCATTGTAGGCAACATTGGTGAGGGACATGGCCGATCGCGGGTGGATACTGCCCTGCATGCCAACTGACCGACTCTTTCCGTCGGTGAACGCAAGCTCGGGCAGATGGCAGGTGGCGCAGGACACCGAGCCGTCTCCCGATAGCCGGGTGTCATAGAACAGTCGGCGACCGAGGTCGACCTTTTCAACGGTCATGGGGTTGTCCGGGGGCACCAGGGGGACAGGAAATCCCTCCGGCAGCTCCCAAACGTAACCGACCGGACGATTGACATCCGGTCGGTGGGTTATCTGGTGGCCGTGGTCGCAGCCTGCCACAAGCAGTATCACGGCAAGCGCGACTGCCGTGGCGGGTTTTACCATTTCCTGGCCAGTCCATCGAGCCCGTCCGGTTCCTCACCCGAGGCGATGGCCGCCTGGAGCGCGTCGGCAAGTTTCCGGTCGAGCTGGGTCAGCTTGCGGTGGTCTGCCAGGGCCTTGTCCTCGTTGCCCATCAGCATGTACAGCACGCCGCGATACATGTAGGCTTCGGCCAGGTTTGATTTCAGGGCAATGGCCTGGTTGTAATGGCTCAACGCCTCGTCGTAGTACTGCGGTCCCTGCTTTCTCATTGAATATCCAAGGTTGTTGTAGGCTTCCGCCATGTTCGGATTCTTTTTTAGGGCTGCATTAAAACGTTTTTCAGCTTTTTCGTACTTTCCCCGTTGCATCAATTTGACGCCGTCATTGTACTCTGAAACACCCGGGCGCGTGTCCCGTTTCGGTTTTGGGCTGCTGCCGGCGGCAAACACTTGAGTGCCGAAAAATAATAACGCCACGGCTGTGGCGGTCAATCCCATAAGCATCTTGTTCATGGTCTCATTCCTTTATGGTAGATGGATTCGGATAGCGGCTCTGAATTTCCATAGTCAGACTTAAGTAGAAAATTTCTAATATCAGAAATGATAAATAGCCGCAGGATCTTTTCAAGGGCAGGGACAGTATCGACATCTCAAAGAACACGGCAGGACCGAATGCGGTCCTGCCGTTTGTTGTACACCTTACCTCGCCGTGACTGGGATTAGCTTGTTTTCGCACCGACCGACGTGGGTGACGTTTGAAATACGCGTCTTGAATCACTCAGCACACCTTGGGCGCGGCACGACTCCCTAATCGTCATCCTATTTACCGGAGGAATATTTGCAGCCGCCGTCGGGAGAGTAAGGCCGAAGGAATCGAGTGATTTCCTCTCCGGAAAGGGATTTGCCGCTGGCTTTTAGCCTTCTTGGTGCAATGCCCTTTTCGACCCACCGCTCCAGGGCCCCCAGTGCATCAAAATCATCCAGGCCGATCGACGTCCCTGCACCGACAAACTCCAAACTCTGTGCGGTCGAACAATGGTCCATGCCCGGCACCATGAAGAGGCGGAAAAAACGCTGTGTTCTTCGCACTCCACCCATGGCCGCAACAACGCGATCATAGTAGTCCAGGGTGTAGATCGGCGGAACAATGGAATCCGCCCATCCATGATACATGAGGATTTTGCCGCCCAGCTGTTTAAACCTCTTCAGGTTCGTATCCGTGGCGTTATATATCCTGCCCATGAATTCCAGCAGGTCCGGCGTGGAGTCAAAATCAAAATCATCGGCGGTAAAAGTTGGATCATCCACTTCAAAAGCCATATATTTCAGAAAACCGTCATTGAACCCCCGGATCAACTGCAACGCCAGCGGATTTTCAGACGTCCCGTCCGCACCCGGCACCCAGATCGGCCAGTAGATTTCAGACCCATAGGGAATGACCCCCTCGTACAGGATGTCCTCCCAGCTGTTGACCGGCTTGCTGTAAAGTTGTTCCAGTGCGGCTAACTGGTCTGGCGAAAGGTCCGCGCCACTGAAATCTATCTCAGGGCAGCGGCGGGGATCGGATATCAGACCGTCCGCTTTTCCATCCAGATCGTCGCACTGATCCAGTATGGCCTCCTGTATCGCGGCCTGATCCTCGGCACTAAACACATTGTCGCCGACCCCCTGCACCACCCAGCTCATCCAGGTCGCCACGAGGCCCGTGTAGTCAAGGGCCGGGGCGCCGCTGATCACACCGTCAAAATCCTTGGGAAAACGCAGCGCCTCCACGATCGCCTGGCGGCCGCCGGTGGAGCAACCCGCAAAATAGCTGTATCTGGCTTTTCGGCCGTAGAAGACGCATATGAGGGCTTTGCTCACCCGGGTTACTTCGTGGATCGAGCGGAAACCCCAGTCGACTTCCCCCGGCCGGTTGTCCAATGCCCAGTCTGCGTATGTGCGCCCGAGTCCCATATTGTCGTGCCCGGAATCGGTGGTGGCCGCGGCATAACCTCTCAGCAGTCCCCAGTTCAGGTTGTTGGTAAATTGTCCGTTGGGGAAGTTGGTGTCCACGCCGCCGCAGAACCCGCCGCACCCGGCCAGATAGAATTTCCGGTTCCATTCATGTTTGGGCAGAAGCCGCAGCTCAAACCGGATTTCCGGAAAGAGAACTCCCGTGACCTGGTAGAACGCCGGTAGATCGGCGGATTCTTCCACAAAATTCATCTCCAGCTCCAACAGAAGTTCGAAATCTTGTGGATTGGGGCACTTTTTCCGGTACTTGCAATCCGGTTGTCCCGGGTCGTACGGGACACCCAGGGTTTCGTAGATTTCCTCAAGGGGTATGATACCGTTGTAAATGTAATCGCCGGCACCGGCCGAAATCGGGCTGCAGAGCCACACCACCAGTGCCAACATTACCCCTGCCACCATCGTAAAACGGGAAACACGTTGCATATGCCACCTCCTTGGTTGTGGGTTTGCTACCAGAAGAGACGTAAGGCAAATGGTGCTACCATGGTTTACCTGCTCCCAGGATGGTAACGCTAACTTTCACGAACAGATCGAAGCTCAGGGACGAGCTCTCCGCCATGCCAACAGCTGTCTGATATGGTTTACGTTAAACTGGAACTTTATGTTTACACGTGAAGGGGGGGAATACATTCCGGTTGAGGTTTAGCAATCCACAAAACGGCAATGGGTCTTCAAATTTTCGAGTAATGTGAAACACTGCACATTCTGTATCCTTAAACCGGCAGGGCTGTCAAGATTCCGAGTAGTTAAAAACGGGTTAGCCTTTTTTCTTATTTTTTGTCTTTTCCTTTAAAAGATTTACCACGAGGTGGCATCCTCTTCAGAAGAAAAATCGGAGCGATGAGAAGGATACCCAAGACCGGTGTCCTTAAAAAAAGCCAGGGTGTCTTGCGTCGATGCCAATAGCATCCCTATGACATCGTGGGCACGCCGAACACCCAGGATGCGGATACCGATTGAAACTGTACATTTATATCAGGAGCTTCTCGGCTTTTTCCGCGATAACGTCCATCCCGACGCCCCTTGCCCGATCGGCCAACCTGGCAAGACGTTTGGTCGCGCCGGGTTCTTTGCTGCGAATGGCGAATTCCGCTTCGTATAATTCACGTTCCAGCTCGTGAGCCCAAAACTCGTGCCCGGAGCCCATGTTGATCTGATGCCGGACCATATTCACATTCTCCTCGGCCCCGTAACGGCATGCCAGCCGGAGCTGCACAAGGAGCGCCCGGCTCATGCACAGGCGCAGTTCATCCCATACGGCCTGTTCATAGGACATGTGGCTGATCCCGATGGCCTTGCCATACTCGCCCCGGCGTTCCCTGATGAGCGCATCGGCATAAATTGCGGTAGATGCAACGCGCCTCTCGTGAAGCGGCTTGGCGACCTTCAGCGCCTCTTTGACAAGTGACTCGCCCTCATCGATCTTGCCGTTTATGGCCAACCGGATGGCGAGTTCCGCCCTGGCTGCCGCGAGTCGGATATCGTCGCCGTCCTGCTCGGCCCGATCACAGGCAAAGTGCAATGCCGGTATCAGCTCGGGGAATTCTCCGTACAAGGAGGCGACCTGACAGACGGTCAGGACCGCATCCACCGCCATTGTGGGCGGAAATTCGACGAGCAGGGTTTTATATTCTCCCGTAAATTTCCGGCACTGCGCGATATAGGCATCCGCACCCGTGATGTGGCTCATGACGAATGCATCACAGAGAAATTGGTAGTAGGGCCCCATAAGGTGGCCAAGGTTTACCAATCGTCGGATGGCCGTGCGCAGCTCGATATCGTCATAGCGGGCCAGGCGGAGCCGTGTCTTCACCCAGTCCGCCAGCATGAGCGTGTATTCCGGAGTGTCACCCGGCTTTGCCTGGACAGCCTTTTGGAGGATCCGGAGCGCCGTGTCCGGCAGGCTCGCCGCCTCCTGGAGAGCGGCTGTCATGCGTACCGCCTGCCACCGATCCAGGCCGTCGGCCCAATCCCGGATCCGATCTTGCACCAGGTCCTGCGTTGCGCCGGAATTGTCTCCGTCTGGAACCAACTGGGGGGGAACGCCCCGAGCGAGGGCGCAAAATTCGAGGGCCTGGGTGGCGTCCATCTCGACCAGCTTCGCCTTCGCACCATAGTGGTTTTGAAGATCGAGAACCGCTTGTTTCGGCGGATGGCCGGGTTGATAAAGAAAGCAGAATCCCGGCGAGGTTTCGGCAGCATCCCAGATTCCCAAATAGTGTCTGTCATGATCGAAGTCAGCCCCTGAAAATCCGGCAAAAAGGAAAGGATACCGATGCAGCAGGCGGGTCAGAAGCAGATTCAGAACCTCCGCGCGGCCGCGCCGGCGCTGTTTACGCGTATCGACAAGCGAGTCGAGAACGTCCGCAGAGCCATGTATCTTGATAATGGGCAGTACAGCCGGATCGCTGTCCTGCCATTCATCGTCGAGACGCGCAAAACCCTCCGGATCGCACGCGACCGAAAAAGGCACGTCGGACCGCTTCAGGGATCGCTCGATGAGCCGGTCCGCGTTGGTTGTGACAATAGCGGCCAGGCTGCCGGATTTTGCAATGGCCGCGATCGCGTTGTGGCCGCGATTCGTTTGTTCGATATCGATGGATGTGAGGGCTTCAAAGTAGCTCGCCCCGGTGCACTCCTCAAGAAACTGGGCCTGGTAGTCGGGCGGATAGCTTCTGCTTTTGTTGCGATAGCCGCGAAGAATTGTCGAATAATCATCATCGATTCCAAAGTCCAGGCTGACGCGATCGTAGAGTGCTTTGAGAATCCACTCGTTGAGGTCGAACCAATTCGGCAGCGAGGATGGCGGCCCGACGGAGATGCCCGCTCCTGCAAAGATGACCACCCCTTCACTGGATAATCTGGGGGCAAATTCTTTCAGGGCTCTGGGAATCTCGAGCCGGCCTTCCTTCCCGCCCGGTGACGCATCCAAGTAGTCGACAGTCATGGTCTCAGGATGATGCATTGCGTTGCCGTGGCCCGGTTCGTGGCTCACTGGCAGTGAGACGCTGTGGATCGAACGCGCTCAGGACGATGAGCGTGCTGTTGTCTGATCCAGTATGTTTCGAACTTTCAGGGAAAGCTCGGAGATATCGAACGGTTTCTGGATAAATCCATTGCATCCCCGCATTATTATATCTGCGGCCTGCCCTTCAATGGCATATCCGCTGGAGAGCATCACCGGCATGCCGGGCCGAATCTCTCGAATGCGGTCGAACGTCTTTCCGCCGTCCATGCCCGGCATGATCAGGTCGAGAAGGACCAGATCGATGCGATGCCCTTCCGACTGCATCTTGTCGATCGCTTCCGGACCGCTCCGGCAGACGAGAACCCGGTAGCCCAGCTTTTCCAGCATCGCCGCGGCGACCTCGATGATCATTTCTTCATCATCGACCAATAAAATGGTTTCCGATCCCGTGGTTAGATCGTCCTTGGCGGATATATCCTGCCGGGGCTCCTTGTCGGAAACGGGTAGGTAAATATTGAAGGTGGTTCCCAGACCGACTTCACTGTAAACGGTGATCAGACCGCCGTGGTTCTTCACAATCCCATAGGCGGATGCCAGCCCCAGCCCGATCCCGCGACCTTTTTTCTTGGTCGAAAAAAACGGATCAAAGACCCGCCGCAGGGTACTGTCATCCATGCCGATGCCGGTGTCCGTAATCGATATCCTGACGTATCTGCCGGGTGTTGCGTTGTGAGGTCTGCAGTATGCTGCGTCCAGTTCGACCGATTTCGTTTCCAGGGACAGTTTCCCGCCGCCGGGCATGGCCTGCCATGCATTGACGAAAATATTCAACAGCGTCTGCTCAATTTGACTTCGGTCGACTTCAACCACTAGGGCAGGGTGTTGAAAGCTGGTATGCACGGCAATCTCTTTTCGGGTCCGACCGAACATCGCAGCGCTGTTTGAAAGTAATTCGTTGATATCGAGTGCCCTTACCTTGTATTTGCCGCCGCGGGCAAAGTCCAAAAGTTGTTTGGTCAGGTCCGCTGCACTTCGGATGTATTCTTCCACGGCATGGATATGCTCCCCATGGGGATTGGAGGGCTCCAGATCGATCGCCATCAGCGAGGCGCGGCCCTGAATCCCCATCAACAGGTTGTTAAAATCATGGGCGATGCCGCCGGCCAGAGTGCCGATGGCCTCCATCTTCTGGGCCTGTTGAAGCTGGGTTTCAAGCCGCTTTCTTTCTTTTGCCGCTTTTCGTCGTGAGGTGATGTCCCGAACGATACCCTGAATCACCTGTGTCTCGTTGAGGTTAAACAAACTGGAAGACACATCCGCGATGAAACATGCGCCGTTTTTTCGTTTAAACGTGGTTTCAAAATTCACAAACCCTTTTTCGAGAATCGTCTTAAAGGCCCAGTGCGCCTTTTCCAACACCTCGGCTGGATGCAGATCCTGCACGGTGAGCGACAACAACTCGTTTCTCGTGTATCCAAACTGATCGAGAACGCGACGATTGACTTCCAGGATATTGCCCTGCACATCATGGATAAATATGGCATCGTTGGAGTGATGGAACAGATGCCGGTATTTTTCTTCATTATCTTTTAGGACGCGGTCCGTTTTGATGCGGTCGGTAATATCCACCACGATCCCCTTGTAAAACAAGATGGCGCCCTCTTTATCACGATCAATCGTGGTGCGGTCTAAAATCCATCGTACCTCGCCATTCTTCGAGACGATGCGGTACGGCTGATGTTCGAACTCTTGCCGTTCCCTGTCGCTGCTATTTGTGGTCACTTCATCCATGACACGTGGGAGATCTTCGGGGTAAACCACCTGTTCGTAGGAGATCTTTCCGCTGACAAATTCGTCGGCGGAGTATCCAAATAGTTTTGTTACATTCGGAGTGACGAACACAACCGGCCACCCTTCGGTGTTTTTCCACAAAAAGCCAACCGCCGGGCTTCTGTTTAGAATATCGAATGCCAACTGGAGATGCTTCTCGGCTTTTTTCCGCTCGCTGATATCCAGGGTTGTTTCAAAGCCGCCAATCACCTTTCCGCGGTCGTCTCGAAGCGGATATCCCTTTATCAGCCAGCATCGGCCATCCGCAGAAGTTTTTTCAATGGTTTGAAAAGAGCCGGTCTCCATCGCCCGGATCACCGGACAGTCCTCGCAGGGCGTCTGCCGTTCAGCCCAAATCGACCAGCAGCGCTCCCGCCGGATGTTCTCCAATGACCTTTCAAAGGTATCCAGGATGGCTGAATTCGCCCAGATGATGTTCATGTCTCGATCGAAACACAGAATATGCTCCTGCAATGCATTGAGGATCTTGACCGCCCCTTCTGGGGCAAAGGATGTGCGTGGATTGTTGGAGATCGTTTCCACCACCGTTAAACTCCCGAAGTCGGCAACTCCACGGATGGTCCAACGCCACGAATCCCATCTCGTTGGATTCCTGCCGTGCAAGGTGTACACTTTTGAACTCCCCTGCTCACTTTCCCACGGGGATCACGTACAGGGGTGTTTCTTCCTTCCCTAAACCAAGGACCGCCCGAATCTCCCGATCATGGAAAGCACCGATGACCACGGCTCCAAGCCCTCGGGCGACGGCTTGCAGGCACAGATTCTGGGCCGCATGCCCGGCTTCCATGTGAACGTACCGTATTCCCCTGTCACCGTATCGGCCGGTCGTTCTCGCATATATCGCGGTTACGATAAAGACCGCCGGCGCCTTTTGAATCGCCCCCTGGCCCAGGGACGCCCGGGTTAACGCGTCTCGCCGGTCCCCGTCGATGAGGGCCACCAGGTCGTGTTCCCGGGGACGATATCTGTAAATCCCCGGTGCCAGGTCGTCCACATCTCCGACCGATATATACATTTCCAGGGGATAGGTGGCCCCGGCCGACGGTGCCGTCCGATATCCCCTGTCTGACGAGATGCCCTGGGCGGCCCACAACAGCTGCCCGACCTCCTCCAGGGTCATCGGCACCTGCCGGTACGATCGCACCGAGCGCCGTTGCGCGAGAGTGCGTTCCAGGGGCACAGACCCCTCAGATGCCGGTCCGGGCAGTTCGATGACCCGTGACGGGGGTTCCTCAGCCATGGCCATTTCCTGTCGGCCAAAGATTACCAGGGTACTGATGCCGGCGAGCAGGAGCACCACCGTCGTGAAATAATCATGATGGTAGTGTCTTCGCCGCATCGGCGATATCCTCATGCGTTTTTCAAGGTATACACGGGGTCGGATTGCTGCTACTTCGCAGCGGTCGAGAATTCATTTATGGCTCCGGGACGGTCCACCGTGTTTAACGGTATACCCGGACTATCGTCCCGCGTATCTTAGATAGTTTATCATGCTTTGGGAAAATACGAAATGTAAGCCCGCCACATAGTCATCCATGCCCATTCCGATGCTTTTGTGCCATACACCCGGGACAAGGCACTAGTTCATCCTTCCATGCCGTCCATGGGCGCCGCTGTTGCGCATCATCTTGTGATGAAGCCGTTCGGCACGGAGACAAAAGGCCTCCAGCTTGGCGGTAATGACCTGCGGAAAGGGGGAACCGTCGCTTTCAATGGCCAGAAACGGCAGATCCTCGACATCGGCCAGAACAGCCCGCAAATGGGCATTGCCGGGATCCGTGGCCAGTTTGTCCTCACGGATCATGACTTCATTCAATATGGCCTCGGACAGACGGTTGGGCATGCACCCGAACGGGCCAATGGCGATGATTCCACAGGCGTGCGTTGCCACTTCTTCAAGCGCTCCGCCCACCGTGAGGACTGCTTCCCCGGTCAATTCCCGGGAGACATATGGCGCCGCCTGCTGCACGATTCGAGACACCTTGACCATTTCAGGGCGGACCAGATTCGTTTCGGCCAGCGTTGCTTTGATGCGCCTTTCATACCGGTTCATGTATTGCTTTTTCAGCTGAAAGCCGAGCCACTCTCGTTTCGAAAGGCGATCTTCCGCAAGGTTGTGCTCCATGAGGTAATCGGAGTACCGAATCCACTCGTGTATCGGTGTACAGCTGGTGGCAAACCCCTTTTCTGCAAGGCGCTCGGTCAGATACTGCCGGGAAAGACCATCCCGTCGAACAAAGATCTCTCCGGTCAGATTGATGACCGGGACCGTTTCCGGGGGGCGTGCCAGACGGATCTGTTGGAAGCGCGCAGCGGTCTGATGAAGCTGCTGTTCGATGGTTTCGAAACGACCGGTTCGAATGGCTTTCCGAACCTGGGCAAGCTCCTCTTCAAAGTCTGCCATGGCGCTGTCGGTATCCTCTGCCGCCACCAGGAGCATGGAGCGGATGTCTTCCAGTACATCGGCAATCACAATGGCCCAGAACCCGTGAAGTTGAAAATCCGTACCCAGGCCGGCGTAAGAGTTGTCTGCCGTCAGAGAGAGCAGGGCGACGTCCGGAAGCCGGCGTTTGCGGATCAGGTCTTCCATGAAAATCTTGTATTGGCCGAATCGGCAGGGCCCGGATCCGGTGGCCATAAAGTAGACCAGCACCTCATCGGGGCGTTTGAGATTATGGATGTAATTCAGCAGGGTTCCCGTCGTCAGTATCAGAGGCAAGCACTCTTTACAGGAGGTGTTGGCCCGTCCCAATTTGAGGATCGCTTCATCGGCGGGTGGGTGGGGATACGCATTGATGCCTTTGGCGTGGAACGCTTCGGCAACCAGCTCGGTGCCCAGGCGTCCCATCGACGGGAACAGCACCGTCACACGGGAATCGGTCAGGGCCAGGGTTTCTCCGGATGAGGTCACCACATGGGGCTGGCCGTTGTCCATGTACATGCTGGCCGGGAGAAACACGCCCCCATCGATTTGCGGGGTTTGATCCATACCGAGTTTTCGATACGCGGCCACGATGTCCAGAAACGCTTCGATGCGCGTGTCCAGCCCGGCATCGGCCGTGTGGCTGTCCAGCTCCAGCGTCAGGGACGGTTTCCGGCCCATGATATCGCGGAAATAGCTCACCACGAAGGAATCCGGTCCACAGGAGAAGTTGGTAATAAACGTCCCGAAGAGCTGGGGGTGGCGTCGGACGAGTCGGGCGGCCCTCATGATTTGCTGCCCCATGCCCCAGAACATGTGGCGTTTGGCCCGTTCGGTCTCCAGTGGCAGGAAGTCCAGGGGAAACACGGTCACGCCGCGGGACGCCAGCTTGTGGGGGATACCCATATGGGCCTCTTCCACAAACGCATTGTATGGCCGGCCGAAGATCACAACGCCGGTTTGCTCGGGAGCGAATGCGAGTTTATCGAGGGCCTGTCTGCCGATAACCTGCATCTCGTTAAGGCACCGTTTCTGTTGCACAAACGCCTTTTCAAAAGCGGCATTGGCCGCCTTGCGGCCGACTCCCAGCTCCCTGGCCATTTTCACCAGCGGTGACCGGGCCGCTTTGAGACCCTCCTGGAGATCGATCAGGGGCGTTACCACGCGAACACCTTTGGCCTCCAGCGCTCGCAATTGCTCCCGATAGGTTGCTTTCAGGTAGAACGGTTCACCCTGGGCCAGGGGGCATATCAGCGTGCAGGTAATCGGGTTGTCGACCGGAACCGATCGGAAATGGGGCAGGAAGATGACATCCGGCGGCTCGTCCATGGCGAGCAGCGTATAAAAAAAGCCATGGGCCAGTTCCGCAGGATAGCAGAACGGCGCGTTGCGCTGATCGATCCCTTTCTGAGACGACTCGTTCGGCAGAACGGGCTCGAAACCCAGTTCCGAGAAGAAATTGGAGTACAACGGATAATAGGTATTAACCTGAAAGCTCCGATTGATACCGACCCGCTTGATCGGTTTTCCCGAGTCGCGCAAAGGTCCTTTGGCCGCATATTTTTCAAAGATCAGATGCTGGCGGATCCGCACCAGATCCAGCTTCTCGACATCATAGGAGACCTTGTGGCGCAGGTTGTAATACCGGTTGCAGGCGCCTCCGAATGGATATTTCCGGCCTTCGATATGGATCATCGAGATATCGCATCGACGGTCGCATTTTTGGTTGCCGCCCCGGCAGGTGAAGGATTTGCCGTATGCCACCTCCCGGCCGGCCAGTTCCGCCAGATCGAACGCCTGGGGTTGTATCAGACCCTGCCGGATCCGCTCCTGTACCTCCAGCGCCACGCCAAAGGCGCCCATCAGACCCGGCTCCGGTGGAACGATGATCGGTTTTCCCACAAGGGCGGCCATGGCCAGGGGAACCGCCCGGTTATAGCAGACCCCTCCCTGCATGAAGACCTTCTCTCCCACCGGCCGATTCCCCTTGACCCGGTTGGCGTAGTTCATGCAAATCGAATAGACCAGGCCGGCCACGATGTCCTCGTGGCGGACCCCCTCATGGATGGCATTTTTAATATCAGAGGCGATAAAGGCGGCACACTGGTCATTGAAATTCGGGGGCGCGGTTCCGGTCAGGGCGATATCCGCGATAGCCTCCATTTCAACGCCGAGCGTCTCCAGAGCGGATTCTTCCAGAAAAGACCCCGTGCCGGCCGAGCACGCCTCGTTCATCGCGTAGTCGGAGGGCACGCCGTTGGTGATGTAGGTGTACTTGGCGTCCTGACCGCCGATTTCAAAGATCGTATCCACACCCATATCAAAGTAGACCGCTGCGGCCGCGTGGGCGATGATTTCGTTCATGATGCCGTCGGTCAGGGCGTGGAGGCCGGCGATTTGTCTTCCGGAGCCGCAGACCCCCAACCCCTCGATGTGAAGGGATTTTGGGTCGACCCGTCGTTCGATCTGTTCCAGGATGGCCTGATAACACTTGCGGGAAGCCCCGACCGGATCGCCGCTGGTTCGGAGGTATACCGTTCCGAGAAGGGCGTTGTCCGAAGTGCGCATCAGCACCGCCTTCGTGGTGGTAGAACCCACATCGAGCCCTAAAATACAGGTGTCTCCGGATCTCGGCGTATCCATCCCGATGGATTTGAATTCCACCTGGTCCTCAAAATGGCTCAGAGGCTGAAGGACGTCGAAACTGGCAATTTCGGAGTGGAAGAGATCGGTGATATGGGGAGAGACGGCGGTGTCGTTGTCCATTGCCCAAAGTGCCGCGCCAAGCGCCTCGAAGTAGGGCGCTTCGTCGGGTACGATAAGATCGTCGATTTCCTTCCGCAGGTATTCGATCATCATCCGGTTTCGGGTGGTCCCGCCGGTGATCATCACGTGCCGCCGGTCCACTTTCTTGAGGAGTTCCAGAATCTTATTGGCCATCATCTGGCACAGGCCGGCGGTTACTTTGGGTCTGGGAACCCCCTTGTTGGTGGCATGGGTGCAATCGGACTTGCAGAACACCGAACAACGCCCGGAGACGTGGTAAGGGGTCTCGGTAGCCGCCCACTCGGCGGCTTCTTCGAGGGAAACGTCCATGCGGCGAAGCTGCTGGAGCAGAAATTCCCCGGTTCCGGAAGCGCACTTGTTTCCGGTGAGCACATTCGAGATCTGTCCGGACGGACTTAATGCGTAGACCATGAAGGTCTCTCCGCCGGCCGAGACGATGGCCGGGCAGGCGATATCCGGCAGTTTGACAAACCGGTAGGCCATCTCCACGGCTTCCGGCTCCGGTATAGAGGTCAGGTTCACGAAATGCCGGAATCGGCGGCCCGTTGCGGCGACCCCGTCGAATGCGCTCAGTTCGAAGCGATTCAATGCGTTGACCAGGGTCTTCTTGGGATCGCCTTCATGGGCATGGATTGAGGTGTCGACGACCCGGGGCCGAGACGACGGCGACGGGTTTTTCCGGATGTGGACGATGGACACCGTGGACGCACCGAGGCACACTCCCAGGGTGTTGATCTCTGTGGCGGCAGGTTCTTTACGCATCTGTCGGTGATACCCCATTTTCGCGGATCGGTGTTCAGCAGCATACAGTCCGGCCTTGCTGCCCGTGTGGTGGTGCAGCGACCTGCCGCAGTGATCAAACACGTTCGCCCATGCCCATGCTGGACGGCGTCGGGATGTTTCGTGCTGTCTGTTTGGCGCGGTTTCCGCTTCTGCGGTACCTTTGCCGCCTCTGGGGAAACGCAGTGGACTACAATCTGTCCAACAGGTCGAAGACCAGCCGGACGCCGAACCCGGTGCCCCCCGCCTCACAATAGGCAGTTGCCTTTTTCACATAGGCGGGTCCGGCAATGTCGATGTGGGCCCATCGGGTCTTGTCGACAAATTCGGAGAGGAACAGGGCTGCCAGGATGGCGCCCCCCCAGCGCGATCTGCCGATGTTGCGAAGGTCGGCGAAATCACTTTTGAGCTTCTCTTTGTAATCTTCCGGCAGGGGCAGTCGCCAACATCTTTCGTGGGTGGATTCGCCGGCGCGAAGGATCATTTCGGCCAACTCATCGTCCGGAGAAAAGACACCGGCAATGTGTTCGCCGAGGGCCACCAGACACGCGCCGGTGAGTGTTGCCATGTCGATGAGCACCTCGGGTTTGTATTGTTTGATGACATACGCCAATGCGTCGATCAGGATCAGCCGCCCTTCCGCATCGGTATTGCCGACTTCCACGGTTTTACCGGTGTAGCTGGTGACAATGTCTCCCGGCCGAAACGCGGCACCGGAGATCATGTTTTCAACCAGCGGCACGGCGCCGATGAGTCGGACATCCGGTTTGGTTTCGGCAGCGGCGATCAGCGCCCCCGCGACCGCTGCCGCACCGGCCATGTCCATTTTCATGTCCTCCAGTGAGCCGGTCGGCTTCAGATTGATGCCACCTGTATCAAAGGTGACGCCTTTGCCCACAAGGGCCACCGTCTGTTTGGGTTTTCGCGGCCGATACTCGAGAAGCGCCATCACCGGAGCGTTGTCACTGCCGGCGGCAACCGCCAGCAGTGCGCCGAACTTCCGACGCTTCAATTCCGCGGTCTCCATGAGCCGCACGTTAACGCCGGCTTTTTGAGCGTAATCCTGGATGGATCGGGCAAATTCTCGGGGAGATTTGTCGTTGGACGGCGTGGAAACCCAGTCTCTTGCCAGAAGGGTGCCGCGGCAAATGGCGGCGACGCGTTTCGGCAGACGGCGAAACGCCCTGGCATCGGTATCCCCGACGACCAGGCGGACTGTCTTTACAGGCTTTTCCGTATTGTCGGCTTTGTAGCGGTTAAATCGATGATTGCCCAGGAAGGCCCCTTCCAGAATGGCCGTCAGAAGATCCTCGGTTGCGATGCCGAGCTTGCGCCCGGAGGGGGCTGCCAGCCAGACGTCGGGCAAACCCCTTTTGGCGGCCAGGCGGACGGCATTTCCGGCGAAACTCCGGAGCACCTCCGTATCTGTCTGTTCCAGAGTACCTACACCCAAAAATACCAGGCACCGAATCTTCATTCGGGGAGGATCATAAAGGCTCAGGCGCTCGCCGTTTGTTCCGGTGAACCCATCGAACCCCTTGGCTCTGCGAACCAGCGCGGCGACGCTCCGGTCCGTGTGTATCGACGCATCCTCGCAGACCGGGATCACCAGGGTTCCGATTTCGGCGCTGCGTATTTCCGCCGTATGTAACCGCAGGGTCGTGTTCACGGGGCAACCTCGTTCCAACCTGCTGAAATTTCGACTCAAGCTGCCTATCTATAGATGATTTTGAGGCGAAGCTCAAGGCTGGTGTTCATGCCAACAGATGATCCCGTCGCTCGGTTATTCCGACCGAAACGGGGATGTTGTCGCCCAACCCCGGTTATTGCCGTTGGGGTCCTGACAGCCGCCGCTCCAGCTTTTCCGGAGATGTGATCGGCAGGTCGCAGCTGAAATTTGTGCATACATAGGCGGTGGCCTTGCCGCCCTTGCGGGTCAGGGACTCCGTAAACGGGGCAAGCCTTTTTAGCTGTTCCTGGTTTTGAGGGGTTTTCAGCAAGACGGCCAGTTTCGGTGCGAAACGGGCATGGATCACTCCCAGCAGGGCCCGGGTATCGGCCCCGCTTTCTTCCCCGGTAATCACCACCTCGTTACCGGCGCTGAGAAGGATGTCCAGGCCGGAGAGAAATTGCGTGAAGGCCGAAGGGTGCCGGCGAACCGATCCGTCGAACGCGGCGGCCAGCGCCGCCGCCTGTGTTTCCCAGCGCGGGTCCCCGGTCAATCTGGAGAGCAGTACCAGATTGCCCAGGGCCGCCGAGTTGGCCGAGGGCAGCGCACCGTCGTAGAGTTCCTTGGGGCGCACCGGCAGATCCCGGCGAAGGGCGTCGGTCATGTAAAATCCACCGTTACCGGTATCCCAGAAATCTTTGATCATCAGATCCTGAAGCTCCAGGGCAGCGGTTAGATCTGATACATCGAAGCGTGCCAGATACAGATGCAGCAGACCGGAGATGAAAAAGGCATAATCATCGGCAAGGGCAGGGATGCCGGCGTGCCCGTCCCGGTACCGGTGCTGCAGGCGGCCATCGGTGTCGCGCATCTGCGTCAGAAAGAAACGGGCGGCACGATGGGCCGCCTCCGCGTAAACGGGATTTCCGGTGACTCTGGCGCCGTAAGCCAGAGCGGCGATCATGAGCCCGTTCCAATCGGTTAGAATTTTATCGTCCCGAAGCGGACGCACCCGCTTCTCCCGCCGGCGAAACAGGTTCTGGCGGAGTTCATCCCACTGCCGGGAAAATACTGTATCCGACAGCCCGAGCTGCCCGGCCATGGCGGCGGGATCGTCGGGCCAATAGATGATGTTGGCGCCGGTCCGCTGGTGGGTGGCCTCGTCCAGGAAATTGCCTTCCGGGGTCACCTGGAGCGTTTCTGCCCATTGATCGGCGGTGTTGCCGCCCATTACCTCCTCGAACTCCGCCCGGGTCCAGACATAGAATTTGCCTTCCTCCCCTTCGCTGTCGGCGTCTTCTGCCGTGAAAAAAGCGCCCTCCCGGGACGTCATATCCCGGAGCACGTATTCGAAGATTTTCTCCGCCGTTTCGCGAAACTCCGGATCTTTGGTGAGCTGGTATGCTTCCAGATAGGCAAGGGCCAGAAGCGCCTGGTCGTACAGCATCTTTTCAAAGTGGGGCAAAACCCATTGACCGTCGGTGGAGTACCGGTGAAAGCCATATCCCACATGGTCCCAGATGCCGCCGCGGCGCATGGCCCGCAGGGTTTGCTGCACCATGGCCAGGGCGGATGGATTGTCAGAGTGGCTGTTGTAGCGAAGCAGAAACGACAATCGATGGGGAGTCGGAAATTTCGGAGCGGATCCAAAGCCGCCTTCTTTGGGGTCGAATTCGCTTTTAATCTGACGAAATGCGTTTTCCAGAATATCTCTCCGGGGATTTTCGCCGGAAGAAAATGAAAAAGCGTTGTCCAGGTGCCCCGTGACGACGCCGGCCGAATCCAGGATCTTTTGCCGGTCGTTCTGCCAGAGCGTCTGGATCCGCAGACTCAGGTCGATCAAGCCCATACGGCCGAATCGGGTTTCCCTGGGCAGATAGGTGGCCGCAAAGAAAGGTTTTTTGTCCGGAGTCATGACGATGGTCAGCGGCCACCCGCCGCTTCCGGTCATCATCTGGCTAACCGTCATGTATACGGCATCCACGTCCGGGCGTTCTTCCCTGTCCACTTTTATGGAGATAAAGGTGTCGTTCAGGTGCCGGGCCGTTTCCGGATCTTCAAAGGACTCCCGCTCCATGACATGACACCAGTGGCAAGTGGCATAGCCGATGGAAAGAAAAATCGGTTTGTCTTCGCGGCGGGCCGCTTCGAATGCCGCTTCGGACCATGGATACCACTTTACCGGGTTGTAAGCATGCTGAAGCAGGTACGGGCTTTTTTCGTTTATGAGTCGATTCGGTGTCATTGCCGTCTCCTGGGGCTCAACGGGGGGGGACGCCCGTGTGGATCCATTGCGGTGTTCGGCCACGGCTAATCCAATTGTCAGCACGAATATGAGAACGGTAGGGATGATCCGTTGCGGTCGCAACATGCCCCGGGCTTTTGTTATGCTGTCATGCGGAGGGTCCATCGCGCGCCCCCGATAATTTTACGGCGTTTGCACCGGCGCCTATCCACCGTGCCACACGGTATTCCGGCAATTGCTGCGGGCCGGTGCTTCAGGAAGGTCTATCCAGTAAATGTTCGTACGGAAGAAACGATGTCAAGCGGGGGTCTTCGACCGGAATTCCGATCGTAAAATGATACAGGCTTTGAAAGGACAGATCCGCCAATCCCATTAGATTGTGTACCGCATCATCAAAGAAGCAGCCGATTCCGGTCCCGCGCACATCATGGGCTTCGGCTTCCAGGTAGAGGACCTGTCCGATCATGCCCGTTTCCCAGAACAGGCGGCGATACTGCCACGGTGCGTTCCGCAGGCTTTCGGCAAACCGGACAATCATCCCCAGGGAGAAGGCGCTGAAACCGGCGATGTCCTGGTGGCAACTGACCAGCGCGGCGGTCTGTCGAAAATTACCCGGTTTCAGCAAAAACAGGGGAAACTCCGGTTCGACTTCCTGCCAGAGGAAATCACTGTCGGCAGCAGCCCGGAGGTCGGTCATGTCTTCGGCGGCTCTCAAAAAGAAATACATTCCGGGCTCCATCCCGCCGACCCGGTGAACGAACAGCAGCAAATGGGTGGTGGGCGCCGTCCGGACGGCGTCAAAGGGTGGGTGGTTGTTTCTCGGAAGGGTTTTATCCAATATGGCCAGAAAATTTTCTCTGGACAATGACCCGGAATCGTCGAAGGATACGGCGCTTCGCCGTCCGCGGATCATGGCCGCCGGTGCCGATGGGCTGAAAGCGCCGGATCTGAACGGCCGGCTCCCGTATGCTGCAGACGCCGCCTCGGAGGCCGGCGCCCGGGTCAGGCGGGCTGTTTCGTAAATAATGTCCCAGGTGACGGTTTCCTTGCTGAGACGGTTGGGGCGGCCGGTGACCGGCATGCCCCGGCAGGCGGTCACGAAGGGACGGGGCAAGTGGTGGGGACAGCTCCGGGTACCGCCCGGGCGGACCACACAGATCAGTTCGGGGTCTTCCCGCTCGATGCCGTGCCACTGAACCTTGTCGAAACCGAGCACGGTGTCCAGGTCGTCATCCGAGACTTCGTCAAGCATCCTGGTATGCCATCCGAACAGGGATGCTGAAAATGACAGCGCCGCCAGCGCGTGGCCGGTGTCATGCTGGCAATACCGGAATGCGCGTTCACCATACTTCCATGATTCTCGCCAGAAGATGGATGTCAGGACGACCAAAAACGCCTCACCGGAAAAATGCCGTGTCACCTCATCCCAGACGGCCGACTCCAGCGACGCCCTGGGCTCCAATGCGTGAAGAAAGGGATTATAGTGAAACACCCCGGCGGCTGCATCGTCCATGGATGGGAGCACCAGGTGGGCTTCGGTGGGGTGCAGGTTGCCGCTGGACGGATTGATCCGCAGCGCCCATCGGCTGCCGCCGGCCGATTTCCACGTAGAAATGGCCAGGGAAAGCTCCAGAAATCCGCCGATGCTTTGCCGGTTGATCGGCCATACCGCATTGTTTTCTCTTTGGTAAAGATCGTCATGGGTAGTGCCCGGATCGGTTTCCAGCAGGGGCAGGGGCAGCGGCGTGACCCCCTCGTAAAACCTGAACGGAACCGGTTGGTTTCCCCAGTCCATATATCCGGGAGACCGGGCATACCGCTCCAGGTGGTGTTTGGTTTCCTCGTGGTAGCGCACCACGTCCGGATACGCCGGGTGGGTCATTTCTGGGTCCTTTCGGTATTTTCACTCACCACAGAGACACAGAGGTCACAGAGAGTTCCATATGTTTATCTCACAGAGCTCTCAGAGATCACAGAGAAAAAAAGGGTGGCCGGTGCGGACGTTCACCGGGCAAAAAGCCAGGCGCATCCGCCCGTGTCGGCTACTGTCATCGCTTCGCGAATTTTCGGTCGCGTAAGTTCTCGTTTCATGAGTCCCATATAAGGCACGGAGTCGGCGTCATTTGGAGTTAGCTGCACGCCTTGCTGAGGGAGTTTCAGAAATCGGTATCTCCCGATTTCTGAAACAATACTTGCGCTCTGTGTCCTCTGTGTCTCTGTGGTGAATCTTTATTTATCTGAAAACAGATCATGAAACCTTCGGGCTAGCTCAGGGCGTTGCGGATTCGGGCCATCGCCTCACGCACGTTTTCGGCGTTGTTGAAGGCGCTGATCCGGATATAGCCCTGACCACAGCGGCCGAAACCGGCGCCCGGCGTGCAGACCACGCCGGCGGCGTTGAGCAGCATATCGAAAAAGCTCCAGGAATCGGTCCGGCTGTCAATCCAGATGTACGGTGAATTCTCCCCGCCCACACAGGCGTATTCGAGAGCCTCCATTTCGCTGCGGATATGTTCGGCATTCGCCAGATAGTAGGTGACGCGCTCCATGACCTGAGCCTGACCGGCCGCGCTGTAAACCGCCGCGGCGGCTCTCTGGACCGGATAGGAAACGCCGTTGAACTTGGTGGCGTGCCGGCGATGCCACAGATCGCGAACAGAGACAGGATCGCCACCGGCCGTGTAAGCGGTGCATTCCAGCGGCACCACCGTGTATGCGCACCGGGTGCCCGTAAACCCGGCGGTTTTGGAAAAGCTTCGAAATTCGATGGCCACTTCTTTGGCACCATTCACTTCGTAAATGGAACGGGGCAGGGTGTTGTCCTGGATGAAAATTTCATAGGCGGCGTCAAAAAGAATGAGGCTGCGGTGGTCCCGGGCATAGTCGACCCACTGCTGCAGTTCAGATCTGGAAATGGTGGCGCCGGTGGGGTTGTTGGGAAAGCACAAATAAATCAGATCTACCGGGTCAGAGGGCAGATCGGGCACGAAGCCGTTTTCCCGGGTGCTGTCCAGATAGATCAGCCCGGCATAGCGGCCGTCTGTGAACTCGCCGGTGCGGCCGGCCATAACATTGGTGTCCAGGTACACCGGGTAGACCGGGTCCGGAATAGCGATCCGGATATCCGTGGCAAAGATTTCCTGAATGTTGCCGGTATCGCATTTGGCGCCGTCGCTGATGAAAATGTCTTCCGGCGCAATATCCGCCCCCCGTTTCCGGAAATCATGCTCGGCAATGGCCTCACGCAAAAAGGGATATCCCTGTTCCGGGCCGTAGCCTCGAAACGTGGCGTCATCCGCCATTTCGGCCACGGCTTTGTGGAAGGCATCGATGCATGCCGGAGGCAGCGCCCGGGTCACATCGCCGATCCCCAGCTTGATCACTTCCGTGTCGGGATTATCCGATTGAAATGCGGCAACACGTTTGGCGATGTCCGAAAACAGATAGGATGCCTGCAGTTTGCGATAGTGCTCATTGATGCGGATCATGAGTCAATACGTCCTCCTTGGTGGGTATTGCCGGTTGGGCCAACGGTGTTGCTTTCCATCCCAACCCGCCTTGAGGGAAATTATGGCCCGGTATTCCGGTTGTCGGGATCGCTATCGGAATCGGAATCGGAATCGAAAACAGCTGGCTATCCATTGCGTCGATGCCGATACCGAATCCGATACCGGTACCGATGATCCCGGTATTCTGTCGCCCGGTCCGGATCCAACATTCGAGAAACCCGTCGGGCAATTATTCCAGACCACCACCTCATACACATCCCCTCCCTAAATGGCAAGCGGTTCAACGCCGGGGTGGTTCTTGCTACTGATCCCGGCCGATGATAGGAAAACAGTCAACGTCTCACTGCTTTGGTTCCCGGGTGATGTTATGGGTGTGAATATCATCAGAGGCATATTCGGTCTGCTGGTACTGGTGGCGGCAGCGTATGCGGTCTCCGAACAGCGGAAACAGATTCAATGGAAGACGGTGGCGGCGGCCATCGGCCTACAATTGATCATCGCAGTGGTGCTTCTGAAACTGCCGGAAACCCGGGGGGTCTTTGTGGTCCTCAACACCGTCGTGCAGACCCTTGACAACGCCACCCAGGCCGGCACCGGGTTTGTCTTCGGGTATTTAGGGGGGGCGCAGGCGCCCTTTGACCTGGCGGCCACCGGCGGCAGCACCTACGTGCTGGCCTTCCGCGGCCTGCCGATCATTCTGGTGGCCAGCGCCCTTTCTTCTCTTTTGTTTTACTGGCGAATTTTGCCATGGATCGTTCGTGGCGTGGCATGGTGTCTCCAGCGCTATCTGGGCGTCGGCGGTGCCGAAGGCCTGGCCGCTGCCGCCAACGTCTTTCTGGGGATGGTGGAGGCCCCGCTGTTTGTCCGTCCGTATCTGGCGAAACTCTCCCGGGGGGAGCTCTTTACTCTCATGACCTGCGGCATGGCCACCATCGCCGGGACCGTCATGGTACTCTATGCCAGCATTCTTTCCCCGGTCATACCGGATGCCATGGGCCATCTGCTGGTGGCCTCCCTGATCAGTGCGCCGGCGGCGATCGCCATGGCCCGAATCATGATTCCCACACCCGAGGGCCGGTTGACGGATGCCCGAATCACCGACCCGGCCGCAGCCGGAAGTGCCATGGAAGCGATCACCAACGGCACCCTGCAGGGTTTAAACCTCCTGCTCAACGTGATTGCGATGCTGGTGGTCCTGGTGGCCCTTGTGGCACTGGCGAACATCTGTCTTGGCCTGTTGCCTGATCTGGGTGGCCGACCGCTGACCCTGGAACGTCTCCTGGGCTGGATCATGGCGCCGGTGGTCTGGATCATCGGCATCCCCTGGTCGGAATCCGTCACCGCCGGCAGCCTCATGGGCACCAAGACCGTTCTCAACGAACTGCTGGCCTATCTTCAAATGGGGCAGCTGAACGACGGGGAGCTTTCCGAGCGGTCCCGGATGATCATGACCTATGCCATGTGCGGTTTCGCCAATTTTGGATCCCTGGGCATCATGATCGGCGGGCTTGGCAGTATGGCTCCCGAGCGCCGCAGCGAGATTGTCACCCTTGGTCTCAAATCCATTGTCGCCGGCACGCTGGCGACTTCCATGACCGGAGCCATGGTGGGGATGCTGTGGTGAGATGACCCGGTGTGTGAATGATCGCCGAACCGTGGGGGCCATCACCCGGATGTTGCGGATTGACACCGGAGCGTCTATTCTTGACATCAGACCGGTCAGAATTACTCTATCCGGGACAACATTCTGAGTCATATCCGTTTGCCCTGATATGAACCGGATTCCTTTCTGTATATTTAGTTGCCGCAAATAGTCGTACCCGAACATCAGGCGGATGGTGTGGCTTCTCGCCGCGTCGAAAATCAGCTTGAAAACCGTCAACTGGGGGAGAATGAAATGGAAGAATTGCTTGCAAAGATTTGGGAGGTGCTGTCCTTGTACGGCATGCGCGTCATCGCCGCGATTGCCATTCTTATCATCGGTCGGTGGGTGGCCAGGATCATCCGGAACACGGTGGCACGGATCATGGAGAAAGGTGAGGTTGATCCGACGATTGTATCGTTTACACGCCACCTGACGTATATTGCCCTGATGGCTTTTGTCATCGTCGCCTCTCTGGGGCAGCTTGGCGTTCATACGGCCTCCTTTATCGCGATTATCGGTGCCGCCGGCCTGGCGGTCGGCCTCGCCCTGCAGGGGTCCCTCGCCAATTTTGCCGCCGGTTTTCTGATTATTCTGTTCCGGCCGTTCCGGGTCGGGGATTTCATCGAGGGGGCCGGCGTGGCCGGCGTCGTCGAGGAAATTGAGATTTTCAACACCCAGCTTCGGACCGCGGATAACAAAACGGTAATCATACCCAACGCAGGACTGACCTCCGACAACATCGTCAACTGGTCGGCGAAAGGCACCCGCCGGGTGGATATGACCTTCGGCATCGGTTACGAGGACGACATCGACAAGGCCCGGTCCATCGCGGCCGACATTCTTGCATCCGACGAGCGGGTACTCAAGGATCCCCCGACCCAAATCGCCGTTTCCGAACTGGCCGACAGCAGCGTGAATTTTGTGGTTCGCCCCTGGGTGGCTTCAGGCGACTACTGGGGCGTTTATTTCGATACCATGGAAGCCATTAAAAAGCGTTTTGATGCCGAAGGCGTCTCCATCCCCTATCCTCAGCAGGATGTACATTTGTATTCGCACAACGACTGAAACAGACAATTCTTTGGTGGATGGTCCGGGTCGAATTGGAAATCCCGGTATCCCGGGATAGCTCGCCCTCTGGGTGGGATGTCTTGCAAATTTCCTGAATTCTTAGTAAAAGATAGATGTTGAACGCTTTGAAAAGAGCCTTTCAGGGGGAGGACCATGGGTGACGAGCACAAGATTCTGGTGGCTGATGATGACCCGGTAAGTCGACAACTTCTGCTGCAACAACTCGAAAAAGCGGGTTTTCACGTGCTGCTGTGCGAAGACGGCCAGGAGGCGCTGGAAGCCCTCGACGATTTTACCGCCGATCTGATCATTGCCGATTACCGCATGCCCAAGATGGATGGGCTGGAGCTCCTGGAGCAGATGAAGGCACAGGGCCATGAGATTCCCTTTTTGATCATCACAGCCTATGGCGGGATCGACAGCACCCTTAAAGCGTTTGAATTGGGCGCCACCGAGTACCTGACCAAGCCGTATGACGCCAAGGAACTGATCCTCGTCGTTCGTAAAGCGCTCAACATCGGGAAACTGCAGCAGAAATTGTCCCGTTTGGAAAGCGAGGTGCATGAAAAGTATCACTTCGATGACCTGATCGGACAAAGCGCACCCATGCAGGAAGCTTTCCGTTTGATTTACAAGGCTTCCCAGAGCGCGGCAAACGTTCTTATCACCGGGGAGACGGGCACCGGAAAAGAATTGGGGGCTCGGGCGATCCACTATAACAGCGCCAGACAACCCGGACCCTTTGTGGTGATGAACTGCTCGGCCTTTTCCACCGGGACCCTGGAAAGCGAGTTGTTTGGGCACGTCCGAGGCTCCTTTACCGGGGCTGTGCGGGATCACAAGGGCCGTTTTGAGCGCGCCACCGGAGGAACGCTGTTTCTGGACGAAGTCGGCGAGATCCCTTTGGATATTCAGGTAAAACTGCTTCGCGTGCTGGAAGAAAAAACGTTTGAGCGGGTCGGGGGGCAGGAGACGATTACGTCGGACTTCCGACTCATTGCGGCCACCAACAGGGACCTCAAGGATATGGTTCAGAGGGGCCTGTTCCGGGAAGACCTGTTCTACCGTCTTACGGTAATCAACTTAACCATGCCCTCATTGAGGGGGCACGCTGACGACATTCCCCTGCTGATCCGGTTTTTCATCAAGCGCTACAGCCGCTTGAACCAAAGAAATATAAAAACCATCTCCCTGGAGGCGCTCAAACAAATGCAGGAGTACCCGTGGCCGGGTAACGTGCGGCAGTTGGAGAACGCCATCGAAAGTGCCGTTGCCTTGTGTGACGGTGAAGTCGTCCGCTTGTCGGATTTGCCACTGGAACTCACCTCCTTGCCCGTTGAAGGGGAAGAAGGGGAAATTCCGCCGGAAGGATCCCTGCCGGATGCCGTGTCCCGGCTGGAGATGGACATGATCCGACGTGCCCTGCACGCCCAGGGCGGCGTGAAGGCGCGTGCGGCCAAAGCGCTTTCAATCAGCGAGCGTGTGCTGGCCTATAAAATCGCCAAATACAACATCAATCCGAAACATCCCCTCAGAAAAGACTAGCCCGAACATTGCATGAAATCTTTTCAGCAAATGTCTAAAAAGATGCAATATCCAGGATAGCGCCCCTTTGGTAGCTGTCATACGGGAAAACCGGCCAGATCCGGTAGCGATCCACCCCTTTCGGCCTTCAATTTTGTCGGATTTTCACCGACATTTCTCAATGAAACGCGTCCCCCGGAACCGCCCCAGCATCCCCAGATCACGTCCCTATGAGTGCTTATTCTAAATGAATTCAGAATGTTAAGAATATTTTTAGGGAAGCTCACGGTGAACATCTGCCCTGGCATTGTTTTTGCTCAACTATTTACCGGCGCTGCGGTACCCTTGACGAAAAGAACGCCGTTAACGCCGCCCCTCTATACCCGCCAAATCGCCGGGTCGTGTATGAAAAAGGCCAGGGGGAATGATCCCACCGGGCAAAGTGGCGACCAAAAAAGTAAGGGCAACACGACCCGGCGAGGCGGCGCGGCCAATCCGTTTGCCCGTCGGCCCGTCAGCCCGTTTGCCCGTTTGCCCGGTTGCCTGCGGCAAACGTCATTTATTGTCCTTATCGCTAATCTTTCAGCTTTCAGCCTTGAACTTTGAGCTTATCCGCCGTATTCCGATTTCCAACTTCCGATCATCCAGAATCCAGCATCAAGTATCCAGTTATACCAAATCCACCAGTGCGTTGTCTAAATCCGGAAAGGTAAAGTTGAAGCCGCTCTCCAGCAATCTGGACGGAACGACCCTCTGGCTTGCGAGAAGGGTATTACCAAATTCACCCAGCACCAGTCGGACCATAAACGCCGGTGCCGGCATCACCGCCGGCCGGTTCAGAACATCCCCCAATGTTCTTGCCAGATCCAGATTCCGGACCGGGTTGGGAGAGCAAAAATTGAAGGGACCCCTTGCGGAATCCGTTGCGACGACAAAGTCGACGGCAGCGGTTACATCGTCCATGTGGATCCAGGGGAACCACTGCAACCCGTCCCCGATAGGGCCGCCCACCATCATTCGGAACGCCGGAACCATCTTTTCGAGCGCTCCGCCGCCACGGCCCAGCACAATACCGAATCGGGCCAAAACAACCCGAGCGCCCTTGTCTTCCGCGGCCAGGGCCTCTCTCTCCCAGTGCTCGCCCAAACGGGCCAGGAAATCATCTCCGGCCGGCGCGTCCTCGGTGAGAACGTTGTCTCCCTGATTCCCATAGTATCCCACGGCCGAAGTGCTGCACAAAACGACCTCCCGGTCCTCCGGCAGGGCATTCACGATGTTTCGGGTTGTCAGAATACGGCTGTCGTAAATGGTGATCTTGTACTGCGTCGTCCACCGGTTGAATATGGTTCTTCCGGCAAGATTTATAATGGCATCGGCGTGTTTCACAGCATCCTGCCATGAACCCGGCTCGGTTGTGTCCGCCGAAATGTAGTGGAACCGGTCATGATCGATGTGACGGTGCTCTGGCCGGGCACCCACTCCAGTGACATCATGGCCGGTGTCGAGCAAATGTCGGCAAAGATGGGTTCCCACGAATCCGGTGGCGCCGGAAATAAAATAATTCATGACCAGCCTCCTTTACGTCTTGGTCAGGCCAACACATACCGGATGCCCCACCCTCCGGATGGCCACCGGTCATCGCTATTTTCTCTATTTTTTCAAATAGTTGAATTTTATGTTGAAAAGGTAACACGGTGTCTTGCTGGAGTCAACAGGACCGCGGAAACACGGATCAGGCCAGGCCGGAACGTTCGTCTGACAAACGCTATAGCTCTCCTGCTCATCAGGAGAAGAACCGCAAACGAAAGAGGCGGCACCCATGGTACGTGCCGCCTCTTTTTTCTGAATTTAGGACCGTGTCAGGTCGAGCAGCAGGAGCCTGTTGTGCCGCAGCTGGAGCATCCTGCGCTGAAATCCATCCCGCAGTCGAGCTTGAATCCGTGGACAAGAAAATCGACCTTGATGGGTTGGGCTTTTTCGAGGAACTCTTTGTTGATCAGATACTGAAAGCCATCAATGTCAAATTTTTCATCATTTTCTTGAGGCTCGTCCAGAGCCATTGCCAATCCGGGGCCGCCTCAGCCGCCTTCGTTGAGAAAGATGCGGATCGGTTGAACCTCTTTTCCATCAAAATAGGCGGTGATTTGTTCTGTAGCCGCCGGGGTCACTTCCAGCATGTCGTCCTCCTTCAATAATAATGGCCTGCCGGAGCAGACCAGAGTTCAGGCCGATAAAGTAAAAAGAATTTTAACCATATTGATCCAAATTGTCAATATTCGGGCGATAACCGGTCCATTGTGGAGCGATAGATGCCGGAATCTTCCGGTGAAAAGAGAATGAAGATCACCTTTTCAATGGATAAATGGTTTTCCAGAAAGCGGGCCGCGGTGTCGATGGCGATACGGCTGGCTTCCCGGATCGGATATCCGTAGACGCCGCAGCTGATGGCCGGAAACGCGATGGCGGATAATCTGTGCTGCACCGCGAGTTCCAGGCTGTTGCGGTAGCACGACAACAGCTGTTGACTGTCGCTGGGGCGCCCCCGGTAGATCGGGCCTACCGTATGGATAACGTATTTGGCCGGCAAAAGGTACCCTTTGGTGATGCGGGCCTCACCGGTGGGACAGCCCCCGATGGTTTTGCATTCCTCGAGCAGCTCGGGGCCGGCGGCGCGGTGAATGGCCCCGTCAACGCCTCCACCTCCCCGCAGGGACCTGTTGGCGGCATTGACAATGGCATCGACATCGAGTCGGGTAATGTCACCCTGCCGGATTTCCATGCGATCCCATATGTCCCGTGTCATGATCTCACCGGATAGTGATGCGCTACCGTGTTCATGTTACAGGTCGTACAGAGTATCATCCTTTTTCGGAGCCGGTTTGGCCATGCCCCCTCTTTTTCTTTTCCCGCCCGGAAGCAGAAAGGGTTCCTCTTCTTCCAGTAAATCTCCCATTTCAGCCTCGACCTGCTCCGGGTCTTCGCCCCGCTCCATTCGCTGCAGCGCCTCTTCCATGTTTGCCCCGAGCTCGAGTCCGGTCATACCGGTCAGTTTCCGCATCAGGTTGGCCGCTTGCTTGGGATCGTTCTCATCGATGCGGTCGGCCTCCCTGGCCAGGACTTCCATGGCGCGTCCCATCTTGGTCTCGTCGATGGGCAGATCGTCGAGATCGCCATCTTCTTTGGCTTTTCCGGTTACGGCGAATAGAGATACCTGCCGGGTCAGTTTCTGATGCTCACATTTGGGGCAGTTCGGGATTTTACTCGTATTTACGGCTCTGGAAAAAAAATTGAAAATGGTATTGCACTGGTCACAATAAAACTCGTAAATCGGCATTGCTGTTCTCCGGATCTGTTGCCAGGTACTCAAAAAATGTTATGCAAGGCGTGGGTTAGGGCCTTTTGATGCGCGTCTCGATTTTTTTTAGCCGCCCTCCTTGAAAGGTCAGAATGTAATAGATTCCCCTGAGCGGTCCGTACACCCACTGTTCCACTTTCATCTCCCGGTCGCCCCGGCGGTTCAATCCATACCCGACGATTTCGGCAAACTTCGGTTCCCCGCACTTTTCCACCACCTCAAACTTGAAATCACCCAGTTCCACCATTCTTGTGGAACAGATCATGGCATGGGCCGGAAAGACCGCAATGATCACATATAGTACGGCCACCAGGGCTGCACAGGTCGTTCTCACGACGGAATTCCTCTGGTATGTTAACGGGCCAGGGTATCCCCCGGCGGTTATAGGATATCGCCGTGAGGGGTCAGTCTTTTGCTTCATCAAAGTCTTCCACATCATCGTCTGAAAACACATGCCCACATCCCGGGCAGATGAGTTCCCGGCATTCGTTGGATCTCGATTTTCGAACTCGACGCAGCTTATAATTGCAGCCCGGACATAGAAGGTTCAGATCTTTTTCTTTCGCTTCACAGGAATCCACCATACCCGCCTCCGTGATCGAGAATTATTGTTTCAACCGTTATACTAGGGCGTCCTCCGGCAGTTTGCAACCACCGAGACAGGTCATCGATCGTCCGCTTATGGAATCCTCGGGATCTTAACTGTGTTTCAATATCGCTGCCTGAAGAGATGCTGTGCCATCACCGGGCTTCCGGCGATGATTGAAACGGCATGGCCTCCTCAGCAAAGGCGGTTAGCACCAGCCATGCTTTGGCATCGAATTTCAGCGCCGGGTTCCGACACAGACGAGCGGCGTCTGTCGGGGAAACAAACAGCACCTCTATCTGCTCGGATGCCTGGTTTCCGGCCGTACTTACCTCTCCGGCACACTCGACATATACCATTGAGACCGATTCATCGCTCATCCCTGCAGAAGAATACACCGGTGGCCCGATCTTTAAGATTCGCGTCACCGCAAGTCCGGTTTCTTCCTGCAGTTCCCGTATCGCCGCTTCCTGGAGGGTCTCACCATCGTCGACCAGTCCCGCCGGGAACCCATACTCCACCCCGGCCAACGGCACCCGGTACTCCCGGGTGATGACAAGTTGGCCACGTTCTACATGAAATGGCACGATGACAACGGCGTCCGGCGGGACAAAGTCACCGGATATGCATTTCGGCGCTCCATGCCGGGTTGCAATCTGCCACGATTTGAGACGCCCGTCCCTCCCCTCATAGGCGACATCAAACAGGTTCACCCATTTCTGCTCGGTCAGTGGTGTGGCTTGCTTGATCTTCATTGTCCGGAGTCCGGCGGTACTGCCTATCCTGCATCTGCTCACATATCAAATGCCCTGTCGGCCACATTCTGGATATGCGGGACATGGTACCGATGCCGCATTGGGTTGGTATATTCTCTCACCCCTTCAGGAAACCTTGAAAGAGTCATCTAACCATTAAACAGGAATTTTTCAATTCTTTTAAATATTGGCCCACACAACCATTGCCCGGGCAGGATAAACCGCGATGCGCAAGAGAGGGTGTTTCGTGGACCCGGTTGTATGAAAGCAGGAGGGGAAGGATATACGTTACATGGCATCATTTGCTGAAATACGGATTCGGAAACGGGAGGAGAAACGGAAGGCCTTTGTCCGAAACACCTTCAAAAATTCTTTAGTTAAGGCCGGTCGTTTCCCAACAGATCAGATACGGATTCCGATGCCACTGGTTTCCCGGCGAACGATCGTACCATCATAGGTGATGGCGTCATGTCTGGTGCGGGAAAAGTAGCTGACTTCAACAGAATCACCCGGGGATAAGGGCAGGTGGGTCAGGACAAAAAATCCCCCGTTGCTGATATTCAGCATGACACCCGAATAGGATTGATCATTTACCGTTATGACGACTTCCTCATAACAGGCAAATCGGGGGTGTTCTCTTTTTTCCTCCACTTTCCAGGTCATTCCGTCCATTTCGCCCTGCCACAGGATGGAGTTTCAGAAACATTTTGCGAAAAACGTGCCATTCATACAACTTTCTGAAATTTCATTGAAAATACACAGAAGGCAGTTCAGAACCGAAGCCGGCGTGCCCAATTCACAGTGCGGTGATGCCCTTGTAACTGTGCACCCTCAATAGGGTTCATGTCCTCCATGAGCACATGGATCCGTTGATTGTTCTTCCAGATACAATTTTGTTTGACCTAAATCGTGCAGTTCGTATATTGAGTCTTATCGGATTCTATCCATTCCGTTCCCATCCAAGTTCGCCAATGCGATAAAATCCCCTGGTTTCGGGGATGCTCACGTTTCGAGACGTTTCACGCGCTCATGTTCCAAACCTTTCAGAGGGCTCGGCTCATGACCCGCAGCGGATTTGAAGTCCATCCGACCCGCCGAGTTTGTTCTCAATCTATAGATGTTATCACACAAGCGTCAAAAAATCTCATACGACCCTTTCGTCAGAAACCGCCTTATAAAGGAGGTGAGTTCAGGTTTTCAGATATCGTCCACTAATGACAGGTTCAGGAGAAAGGAGACAGTCATGAGGAAGCATATCTTGACCATCCCGATGTTTACAACCCTTGTAGCGGCATTGCTGTTTTTGCCGGGTTTCCAGGGACAGACCCAGGCCGCGGACAAGCTCGGCTGGGTCGGTCCTGTTTACAAGGAACTGTCCGCCAGCCTGACCAAAGGCTTCAAGGACTACTATAAGAAAACCTACGGAAAGGACGTGAAAATCACCTTCGTGAGGCCGGGCGGGTGGCCGGTCTGCGTGGATAAAGTCCGGGCATGGAAAGGCAAGCCGAATGCCGACATTTTCTTAGGTGCCGGCGCCCCGGCCCATGAAGTTCTGAAGCAGGAAGGACTCATCGTCCCCTACCAGCCGAAGGGTTGGGACAAGGTCCCTGCGGCATGGCACGGCATGAAGGTAAAGGACAAAGATGATTACTGGACCTGTTTCGCGCCCTGGATCGTCACCAATCTATAACGAAAAGGTATTGAAAAAACTGCGGCTGCCGCCCCCTAAAACGTGGAACGATCTGCTCAACCCCATATATCGGGGCAACATCGTCCACACGCTGCCTTACGCCTCCGGAACCATGCATGAGACCATAGAAATTCTCATGCAGGCGTTCGGCGAAGAGGAAGCCTGGAGATATCTCAGGCTGCTGGCGGCCCAGCTGGCCCGGTTTTCCACCGGAAGTACAGATACAACTCAGCTGGTGGCGCGGGGTGAGGTCCCCATCGGCGTTGCCCAGCCGCAGATGAACGCCATGGCGGCGCGCAAAGACGGATTTCCCGTACGTGATCTACTTCCGGAAAAAACGATTCTGGTTCCGGAAGCCGTCGCGTTGCTGAAGGGTTCACCCAATGCCAAGACCGGGAAGATCTTTCTGGATTGGCTGTTCAGCGATGAAGGGCAAAAATACGTGCTGGAGGGCCGTTATTTCGCAGCCCGGACGGACATTAAATTCTCCGCGTGGGAAAAAGAGGGCGTCGGCATGGCCACGCATGCCGCAAAGGCGCTGGGGGTCGACTCGTTCTGGGATCTCAACGTCGACTTTATCGAATACGACCTGGATCTCGCAACGAAACGATGGGACGAGGTCAACCGCAAGTATGAGTACGAAATCTACCGGAAGTGGGGCGAGTTGAAGAGCAGTCTGTTCCTGATCGAGGAAGTGGAGGGCGAAATCGACGCCGCCAAGGCCCAGAAAATGAACGTGAAAAAGGCTGAGGCGAAAATAAAAGACGCCAGAAAACTCTTCGAGATCGATGGCAATTACGCGGCCGCCCGCCTGACGGCCTCGCAGGCCCGCGCTTATCTGATTTCGCCCTGAAAACCTGCTTTTATGGGTTCACTGATCGGGCTCTTCCGAAGGGAGTCACGTTCCGACGTTTCATGAAGACTCAAACGGGCAGGCGCTATCCCGGACATTGCACCAAACGGAGGTTTATATGGCCAAGGCAGTTCCTGACGGGGTTACACAGGCACTGACGTGCCCCTTGGCGTCTTAATAACGCCAAGACGCCTCGCTTTGCGATGCGTTGCTTACTACGAGGCGAAGCTGTAGTCGACCTACCGCGAGCCTCGAATAACGCCGGCCATGGAAGCCTCCGTTTGGCCCGTAGGGTGAAATCTTTTCAGAGTCTTTTCTGAATTTTTCAGAGTCTTTTTTGAATATTGAAGATGATCAATTGTATTCTTGCCGAAAAGACTCATCATTGCACGAGCGCTTCGATATCGTTTCTTTTCAGCTAAATGCTGAAAAGATTTCATGCAATATTCGGGCTATCCCGGACGATGCCACGTCCGGGATACCAGGTCCGTGAACCAATGAAGTTCCCCGCCGAAAACTACGGGGGCTTAACTCGGAATTGCGTCATGTTACCCCCTCTCTTTACCGCTTCGACACGGTTAAAGGCGTCGCAGGTCACTAGTGAGGACGCATTGGAGGCCGCCCGCTACCCCGGCGGCGGAATTGCCGAAGCGCTCCAACACGCTACGGGGTTTACTCAATGTTAATCCGGAATCGCAGATAGACCTCCCAAGGGTGCGCTATGTCTCGCGGCAATCTGATTTTAGCAGGAGCCCTGTGGCTGGTCGTTGCCTTTCTCGTGATCTTTCCGTTGTCCATTCTGGTGGTGGAAAGTTTCAAGATCGCCGAAACCGGCGGCTGGGGCATCGACAACTACCTGGAATTCTTCAAGGACACCTATTATTTCAAGACCTTTGCCAATACGCTGCTGCTGAGTACCCTGGTACTCCTGACCACCACCCTGTTCGGGGTTCCCCTGGCGTATATTCTGGCAAGGTATCGCCACCGGGGGAAGACAATTTTCACCGCTCTGATCCTGCTGCCGATCGTTCTGCCCGCTTTTGCGGGAGTGTTCGCATTTATCATCTTTTTTGGTAAATACGGCACTCTGAATCTGATCCTGATGGATATCGGACTGATCGACACCCCCATCAATTTCATCTACGGGCTACACGGGCTGGTGTTTATTCAATCCCTGCACATGCTCCCGTTTATTGTCCTTGGCCTGTCGGCGGGCTTCACCAACATAGACCCCTCCTTCGAAGAAGCCGCCGAAGTCGAGGGGGCCAGCGGGTATCGCAGGTTTTTCACCATCACCCTGCCGTTATGTACCCCGAGTTATCTCGCCGGCGCGGTCCTCGTTTTTCTCTGGCCGTTTACCGACTGGCTCACCCCGTTGATTCTGGGCCAGGTCGATTTTCTACCCTCGATTTCGTATCTCAACATCGCTTATCATTTTACCGATCTACACCGAAAGTACATGGGGATCGTTGCGGTGGTCGTGTCTTCCATTGTATGCATTTCCCTCTTTTTGCTCGCCCGGTGGTGGGTCGAGAGAAAAAAGTATACGGGCCTGTCCAAAGGAACGACGTCCGAAGGCAGAGTGATCGAACCGAGCGCACCCGTTAAAGTCGGCGCGTATGTCTACATGGTGCTTGTCGCCATTCTCGTTCTCCTGATTCCGATTGTGCTTGGGTTGGCCGCTTTTTCCAGAAGGTGGGTCTTCGAACCCCTGCCGACGTACTGGACCCTCGAAAATTTCAGGCTGATCCTTCTTGAAAGCCCGGTTTTGATCAAGAACTCCTTCCTGTACAGCGGGATCGCCCTGATTTTCGGGATCGCCTTTGGGCTGCCGGTCGCCTATCTCATCGTCCGCACCCGGGTGCCCGGAAAAGATGCCCTCGACTTTGTGATCACCCTCATGCTGGCCTTTCCGGGTATCGCAATCGGTGTGAGCTATCTGCTGGCGTTCTGGGAAGGCATCCCCCTGGCCCAATACTGGATCATCATGCCGCTGGCCCTCTTTGCACGGCGGCTTCCATATTTCCTGCGGATGGCGCATTCCTCCTACCTGCAGTTGGACCCTTCCCTCGAGGAAGCCTCCGAGGTGTCGGGTGCGGGTAAACTCAGAACGTTTTTCAGTATATCCTTGCCGTTGCTGCTCAAAGGGGTTCTTGTCGGGGTCGTGATGTTTTTCATCATGGCCTTCCAGGAAATATCGACCGCCGTTTTCCTGTACAAAGGCGGATGGGAAACCTTGCCGATCGGCATCTATTTGAACTGGCATCGCGGCATGGAATTCGGGATCGCCGCTGCCATGGCGTTTTTGATGATCGTGATCACGTTCATTCTGCTGCTCATCATATCCAGAATAGGGGGTGGTGTTCTCAAGGCCGCCTGGGGCGCCGAAGGAAAGTAAGGAGACAAGATCCATGGCATATATCGAGATCCAAAACCTTTACAAGCGCTATAAAAAGGTCGTGGCGGTAAATCGCATTCAGCTGGAAGTCAATAAAGGAGAAATGCTGACACTCCTCGGCCCGAGCGGGTGCGGTAAAACAACCACGCTGCGCTGCATCGCCGGGCTGGAAAAACCGGAGGAGGGGGATATCGTTATCGACGGCAAACCAATGCTTTCCCAGGGGTTTGTACCGCCCTCAAAAAGGGGCATCGGCATGGTGTTCCAGAACTATGCCGTGTGGCCCCACATGAAATTGTTCAGCAATATCGCCTACGGTTTGAAAATACAGAAAGTTCCCAAACCAGAGATCCGGGACAGGGTGCATCAGGTGTTGGAACTGGTGGGGTTGAGCGGCCTTGAAGCCAGGTACCCGGCACAGTTGAGCGGCGGGCAGCAGCAGCGGGTGGCCCTGGCCCGGGCCCTGGTGAGCAACCCGAAAGTGCTGCTGCTGGACGAGCCCCTGAGCAATCTGGACGCCAAGCTGAGAGAAGGGCTGAGATTCGAAATCAAGAGTCTGGTGAGGCGGATGGGGATCACCTCGGTATATGTCACCCACGACCAGGCCGAAGCCATGGTGATTTCAGACCGGATCGTCGTTATGGAATCGGGAAACGTAATGCAAATCGGCAAGCCGCAGGATATTTACAAGAGACCCGCCAACAAATTCGTCGCCGATTTTATCGGGACCATGAACTTTATAGAGGCCGAAGTCGAAGAGATCCTTAAGGACTCGGGAGCGGTCACCGTTCGAACCGGGTTCAGCGAAAGGATGCTGTGCCGGAGGTCCGATGCGTCGGTTTCCCTACAGCCCGGGGAAAAAGTGTTCGCATCCATACGCCCGGAGGACGTGGACGTGTTTGCGGAGCCGCCTCAGGGCAGGGAGAACATGTATAAAGGCACCCTTGCCCACAAAGCGTACCTGGGAAACTTTTTGTACCTCTTTGTAAGCCTGGACGGCACCATGATCCGCGTGCAGGTGTCCCATCACATGCCGGAGGAAGAGGGACAGGAACTCTACCTGGTGTTGCATCCGGAAAAATGCATGATCTTGTTCTGATATCGCCTGGAGAGTGCACCCAATAGCGGAATCTTATCGGGAAAAGATGTCATGCCATATTCGGTGTAGAGGAGCCCCAACAATGTGCCCAGATATGGCCCAGGCACGCCTGGGAGAACTTTTCGGAAGCGAAACCGACGACTGCCCCTGCGGACGCCCGCATCGGATACCGACTCTGGAAGCCGACCTTCGGACAGGGGCATTTGAACAACTGCCCCGGATGGTCGACCGTTTTTTTCCTAATGGCTCGGTTCTGTGTGCCGCCGATGGCAACACCTGGCCTGCGGCCGGGGAAGCCGCGGTCACCATGTTGCGGGAAAGCGGCCGGCCGGTCGACATTCATCGGGTCGATCCCGATTCGGAGCCGGCCCATGCCGATCGGGAATCGGTGGATGCGCTGGTTATCGCCATTAAAGGCCATCGCCCGGCCGGATTGCTGGCGGTGGGGTCGGGCACCATCAACGATATCTGCAAATCGGCGGCCACGGTCACCGACTGCCCGCTGATCACCGTGGCGACCGCCGCCAGCATGAACGGCTATCCGTCGGCGATTTCAGCGCTGACCGATCAGGGCGTCAAAATCACCGAACCCTGCCGGCCGCCGGTGGCGATTATCGCCGATCCTGAGATTCTGTCCACGGCGCCGGCCCGGATGGCTGCGGCCGGATTCGGCGATCTGCTTTCCAAGAATGCGTCCACGGCCGACTGGCTGGTGGGCCACCATCTGTTCGGCGAGTACTTCTGCGGGTTTTCGGCGGCGGTGGCCGAAGCGGCCCGTATCAATACCAACAGCCCCGAAGGGCTATCCGTGCTGATCGAGGCGCTGCTCCGTTCGGGGCTCTCCATGGTGCTGGCCGGCTCCAGTTCCCCGGCATCGGGCGGCGAGCATCTCATCAGCCATCTGTGGGACATGACCGCCCACTGGCGCGGGAGATCCCCGGCCCTGCACGGGGAGCAGACCGGTGTGGCGACCTTGATCTCGTTGGGGCTGTATGAGAAATTGCTGGCCCTGGATGCCGGCGCGCTTCGCCGCCGGAAAGAAAGTCAACCCGTCGCGGAAACGCCGGCGGACTTTGACGCCTTTATTCGGAAGTACTTCCGTGATCTGGCCGACGCCGTACTGCCGTTTGCCCGGCGGAAGTATCTCGATGGGTCAGCCCTCCGGCAGCGACGGTCGAACATTCTGTCCTGCTGGGAGAAATTCCGGAATGCGGTGGGTCCGGTGGTGATCCCTGCGGCCGATTCCCGCTCCCATCTCCGGGCTGCCGGCGCTCTCTGGCGGGCCGCCGATCTGGGAATCTCACGGGAGGAACTGACCTTTGCCTACCGATACGCCCGCTGGATCCGCGACCGCTATACCGTGCTGGACCTGGCCGCCGATCTGGGTCTGCTGGAGGAATGGGAGGAAGAAATCCTGAACCTCGTATAGAAGTGGTCTCGAAACCCCATCTATAGCGATTTTCAGAATTCCGTTCCGATTCCTTTTACGATCAAGCTATTACCGCAAAGGCGCCGAGGTCGCAGAGTAGATTTTAATTTTGCATTTCGCTGCCCTTCGAGACCCTCCCTTCGACTGAGCTCAGGACAGGTAGGCAAACGGGATGCAGGATCCAGGATACAAGATACAGGGGTTAGGAGATTTGGAGAGCTGGATTCTCGATACTGGATGCTGGATGCTTGAAGTCAGAGGCTTGCCCGCCTTTGGCGGGTCGGATGTCGGATGTCGGATGGCAGAGGACAGAGGGCAGAGGACAGATGTCGGAGGTCGGATGTCCGAGGTCGGATGGCAGAGGACAGCTAAGACATAAGGACACACGGGCTAACGGGCAAACGGGCAAACGGGCCAACCGGCTAACGGGCTAACCCTTCGGCAGGCTCAGGACAGGCGGGCTAACCCTTCGACTCGCTCTGCTCACTTGGAAAAATATATATAAATTAAATATGTCGCTGGGGCTCTTTCCCTGAATCCCCCTCTCAGGGATTCTGGGAAACATACAGTTCCGTTGCGCCCTCTGCGACTCTGCGGTCATCGTTTCCATATGTCTGCAAACGGAACTTATTTAGGACAACCACTATAAACAAACACGTGACCCCCTGCCTGTGGGGTCGACTCGTGGGGTCGTAGCTTGTAAAAGCGAAGCCCCAAATCATTGGACCCTCTTCTCCAACTAATTTGGAGAAGAACCATTTAACTTGATCCTGCGACATTCATCCATGACCGTCTTGCCCTGGGCCATCCATTCGGCTACCAGCTCGGTGATCCGGGGCTGGCTGCCAAATCCTTCAAGAAACATCTGTACGTAAAACTCCATGTGGGAAAGAGGCGTGACCAGAATTTTTTCTGCTGTCTCGATCATTTTTTGGTCGTCGTTTTCCGGATTTTTCACGCTGTCCATAATGCTTCCCCTCGTGACGATACTGCCATTACCAAGATTCAGGATGCCGCCCCAGACGATGGTTTTCGAAGAACTCAACGTAACACAAACCAATGAAACATCATTGACGCATCGCGCCAATGGTTTGATCTGTAGTGCCTTTTCTCTCCCCAAGCGGGAACGATGGCCTGCTCATTTCTTGCCGGAAAAAGAAAAACCGGAATCCTGATGGCGCAGGGGTTCCGGTTCTTTGAGTTCGGCTTATTTGTATATATTATGTGAACCTGTCTTCAAACACGCGACGATGTCTGAAAACACCGAAGATCACCAGTCCGCCGGTAAGGAAGAGCACACTGGGGGGCAGGGGTACCGGTGTGCCGGCGGCGGATTCCAGCAGCGTGAGATCCGCAACGATATTGCCGCCGCCATCCAGGAAAATGAGGACCGAGGGGAAATTGGTGCCGGCAAGCGTGGGAGGAACAGCGCCGAGCACGGGACTCGGGTCGGTGTCATAGGGATACGGGACGGACAGGATGAAGCTGGTGGCGGCGATACCGCCGATGTCCCCGGAAGTAAGCGTGGCGTCAACCTCGTACAGATCGTCGCCGAAACCGAATCCGGGAGAGAATTCCCCGTAATCGTCGAAATGGATATCTCCCGACGTGCCGGATAATGTGTTTCCGTCCACCGTCGCAGAAATGGATGTCACGGCCCCGGTAAAGAATGTTGTATCCGGCTCGAATGGGACGGATTTCGGGGTAAAGACACCGGTTGTCGCATCGTTGAAGGTGTAGCTTCCGGTGATGATATCCTCGTCGGTGATGCCGGGGGCATTGAAGGAGGAGGTCACCGGCGCTTCAAAATTAAATGTTATCAGGGCCGCTTGTGTAGTTGCAGGCACAACCGCCGGCAGCATACTGAGAAGCAACATGCCGAAGGACAAGAAAAGACGAATGATTGCCATATCGCCCTCCTGTAGAGGATTCATTGCGGAGTCGTTGCAGCCATCTATATCTGAGGATTTTGGGATACAAAGGAAAGGATAGGACACGTTTTGAAAGAATCAACACTGTCAGAGAACGGGGTCAGGTCTTGCATTATTACATTTATGGTATTGGTGGTCCTTGCCAATACTCTGATCCTCGTTTGAGTTTTTGTCTTTCTAGAGATCCGGCGCAGAGAAACTCTTTCAGGCGGAGGGTTATCCTACACGCGGACTGTTCAATCGAAACAGTCATGTCGTTACCTTGAAAATGTTATAATACAGCGGGCTGTTGCCCAAATAGCCATTGAATCGCATGGTTTTAGTTGCTAGGTGTTCATAAACCACTCGAGCACTGAGGTAACCGATTATGATGGGGCGTGTTAAACAGAATCAAGGCAAACTGTTTTAT
>Ga0209743_1000063_pt1 | contig 54038 bp, 48 predicted proteins | sample OlaalgELextract2_FD_187378 | JGI IMG/M metagenome (GOLD analysis project Ga0209743, IMG submission 187378) | Olavius algarvensis symbiont microbial communities from Tuscany, Italy - Type G ELBA extract 2 (SPAdes) (version 2) | ecosystem: Host-associated > Annelida > Digestive system >...
TGTCAAAGAACACGTGATATCGCCAAGAAAAATCAATCAAGTTAATCCGTACTCGAATCTGACATTGGCTGTGGGCATGACCTAACCCAAAATTCTTTCTTGACTTTCAACGGATTAACTTTGCGGTGAACCGTTGATCGTAAAATGAATCGGAACGGAATTCCGGCTATCGCTTTAAAATCAAAAATCAAATGCCTTTATCTTTTATCCTCGGATCATGAGACAAGCGCTGTTGAATCCCTTTGCCGATCTGGTAATTTCGGCTGAATTCCGACCAGAACTTCTTGTCCTTTTCTTTCCAGTCGGGTCCGAACCGTTCGTTAAAGTAATCCCCCAGCCGTTCGAAGAGCAGGCGCCATGGTGGCGTGCCGGATTCATGGGCAGCGATCAGGCTGTTCAGCAGTTCGTCCAATTCCGCCAGGGTTTCCTTGGGCAGATAGGAGATCGCCCCTTTCTGGATGGACGACATCAGCGTTTCCGGATTGATGGCATGGGCGGTGAGCATGACGGTAGGGATATTGCGCGCGACAGATTCCTCCAGGAGTGTCAGCCCGTCTACCCCCATGATATCAAGTATCGCCAGGTCATATTTTGTTTGCCTGATTTTCCGGGAGGCGCTTTCATAGGTGGTCGCAGTATCGACGGTGGCTTCCTCCAGGATATCTTCAATGGTCTCGAGGATGTCCTCTTCGTCGTCTACCGCCAGGATGTGTTTTCCCTCAAGATACGGATATGCGCTGCTCATTAGACGTTCTCCCCATTATAGCGTTTTTTAAATTTGCCGCCCACTTATCCCGTCGCGGCGGGACCATTAGGGCGGGTGCAGTGCCCCGCCCTACGAAAACATGTGGACTCTGCTCCTTCCAGATTCCCGTCTGAGACCATAAGGAATGAGCCCTTTCCACCTTTATTGATATTTCTGGATGCCAGCTTTCGCCGGCATGACAGATTGGAGGTTGATCTTCTTCACATTTTTGTCAGCGTTTTGTCTGCGTGGGTCTGCGGCTAATATTTTTTATTCTATTTTGTCGCCGATGCCTTTTCCGGAACACGGAAACCTCAGATGGAAAGTCGCTCCGGCTCCTTTTTTGCTGGTAATGTGAATGTCACCCCCCAGGCACCGCGCGACTCTCAACGCCCCCGCCAGGCCAAGTCCATGCCCTTTGCGTTCCAGGATAGCACACTCGTTGACCTGTGCATAACGCTCGAAAATCAGGCTGTGGTTTTTGGGATCCACCCCGGGGCCGTCGTCTGTCACGTCGATACACAGAAATCCGTCATTATACGCCATACGGATGTCGAGTTTTTGTTTCCGATGATGCAGAGCGTTTTTTATCAGATTGCCGACGATTTGACGAAATTTGATTTCATCTTCAAAAATTTCGAGCTGGTGCACGTCGGATGTAACCTCCAGACGGATCCCCATGTCCCCGAAGAAACCGACGATTTCCGAAGCCTGGTCTGTATCTCGCAACGTTTCCGGAACTCCGGCGGGCAGGGTGTCCAGTGCTTCCATGAGAGCGGTCTGGAGGGCCTGCACCGGCCGGAAGCGGCAGGTCAGACACACACCGGATTCCGATCGGCCCACTTCGAGCAAGTCATACAGCATGGACCTGGTTTTACGGGTATTTCTTAGCATGCGCTTTAGCGTCTTCTCCTGCTTCGGGGTCAGCGCACCATATTTATCCTGCCTTTCCAGCAGTGTCCGCGCACCGGTTTCGATGATCGAAATCGGATCTTTCAATTCATGAATGAGAAATTCAACGGAAAGCCCGTCGAAAAACCCTTGATCCTGGTTCGAATGCCCACGGTCTGTGTTCGACAAGGCAGACGGGTCTTCGGATCTTTTTCCACTGGGTTGCCGACCACTGCGCCTGTCCGAGGAGATACCCATTGATCTTACCTCCCTTTCTACCCGAATGTTGCATGAAATCTTATCAGCCAGCGGCTAGAAAGAAACCATACTGAGGCGTTCGTTTTAATCCTGTTCCGGATGCTCCAAGATCGCGGGAAAAGATACGGTCATGGTGGTGCCGCCGCTTTCTAAACAATCAGCGTCGCTGTTACAATGTTCGCAAGCGTCGATATTGCCGGGTGCGCGCTCGGAGTCTTCGGGAATGTGAGGACATCTTTTTGAGTCCATCCGGATGTTGAAATGGTAGCGTTCGGAAAATATTTTCATGCGGAGCAGGTCAAAGCCTTTTCCTCCCGCGTTAAAATCATATGGCCGCCGGGAGGCGTAGCTCATGATATCGTAGGATGTAAAGTAATTTTCGAAAATGAGGCGCTGATTCTCTTCTGTGATCCCGACGCCGTAATCTTTCACCTCGAATTGAGGGCCGGTCGGGTGGTTGCGCACCGTTACTTCAATCAGACCTCCGTCAGGCGTATTCTCGACGGCATTTCGCACCAGGCCAACGATGATTTTGGATAATACATCCATTGGGATATGAATCGGCGGGACTACCTCAAAATGAGTTTTTAATCGGCATTTCCGGTGACCAAACTTGGAACGCAGGTTGTCGATTAACTCGGCTGCAAATCGATCGAGATGTATTTCTTCGGAGGTTGCCTCGGTGGGGCCGAACAGCGAATCAATGTGCCGGCGAAGCGCAGCCGCCAGTTTTTCGCCCCCGGGCTCTGTTTCGGCAAACGCCTCGAGGACGTCGGTAGCGCCGTCCAGCAGGTCCGACACGAGATGATAGGTTCGATAATCCTTCTCTCTCAGGATGTCCTGTATCTGATACTGCATGTCGAGGATGCGCTGGAGGTTTCGTTCGGCGCGCTCCAGGATACGGTTAATGCCGGCATCCGTGTCATCGGGGACCTTTTTTCTCAACAGTTCCATAGAGGCCGACAGCACGGAGAGCGGCGTTTTTAATTCGTGGGAAAGATGGTGTATCACGCGATCCTTGGCCCGGTTCAGACTTTGAACCTCGTCATAGGAGCGCCGAAGGGCCTCATTGATCCTGGCGTTTTCGATCGGCAGGGCCACCATGCTGGCCACCGTGCTGAGCAGCGTGACATCGGCCTCGTCGAAATCACCATCTCTCTTGTTGACGGCACCCAGGACGCCGATCATCTTATTCTCGAGCTGGATGGGGACGTCCAGCATATTGTGGGTGCTGTACCCGGCTTTCTGGTCGATTTCCTTAATAAAGTAAGGGCTTTTGTAGGCGTCGGGAACGATGATCGGCTTGCCGGTCCGCCACACCTGCCCCGCCACCCCGTCACCGAGCGGGTAACGGATCTCCTGCATTTTCTTACCGGCTTCGGTATCATCCATCGATGCCGTGCGGAAGTAAAACTCGTTGGTCTCATCGTCTACCAGGATGACCAATGCGCCCCCGACGCTCATCAGGTCCTTGACCTGCCGTGTGATGAACTCGAGACGGTCATCGAGGCGACGGAACCGGTGCAGGGCGCCGGCTATCCGAAACAAGGCCTGGTTGCTGCGGGCGACCCGTTTATCCTGGGTGATATCTCTTAAAATGACAACCTGCCCGGCAGGCTCGTTCTGCTCATCATAAAAGACCGCGGCGCTCAGGAGAACGTCCAGCAGCCGGTTTTCTTTGGTCAACCGCCTTGTCTCGAAATGCTGAACGGTTCTCTCCTGAAATAGCTGTTTGACGCCCCGGCGGGTTTGCTCTTTTAGATCCTCCGGCACGAAGGGGAGCTTTTTCCCGTCCATTTCCGTCCGCGACCACCCAAATGTCTCTTCAAACGCCGGGTTGAGGTAGGATACCGTGTTGTCCAATTTCAACACGAGCACCGGGTCGGGAAGGAATCTGAGAAATGCCCGGTACCGCTGTTCAGCCCTCCGGCTGGCTTCGTACAGGCAATGGGCCAGCCCCTCGGCCTCGATGGCGTCTTCCCGCGCCCGATAGGTTTCGGTGACGTCCCGTGAAATGCCGCGAAAGCCGATTTTTTCGCCCGCTTCATTGAAGATGAGGCTCGCCGAATTTTCCAGAATACGGTTTGTCCCGTCTTTACGGATGATCTCCCAGTGAATGTCGACCAGGCCCATACCGCTGCGGTGAATCGCGTTGAAGCTCTTGAACGCGGCATCGGCATTTTCCGGATCCATGAGATCGCGGTAGTTCCGCCCCTGTAGCTCGTCCCGGCGGCAGCGGAAAATTTGGCAGAACGCATCATTGAAAAAGACAAAATCCCCCCGCAGGTTCGTTTCGTAATAACCGTCCGCCATGTCCTCCACAAAGACACGATAGCGGTCCTCCTTGAGCCACGGGGCATCTGTGTCGCCGGCAATGGTTTCGAGTGGATCCAGGGATTGACGATGTTCGCTTTTTCCGGAACTCATGGGGTGTTCCTGGTTTGTCCTGATTGTCTGAATGCCATTCCGCATGGTTGCCGGTATGGAAGGCAGCGGCCGGTGCGGTGCCCGGCCCTACATAGTTCACTTTATTAAACGCCGCAACCGCCGGCCCCTTCACAATAGGATTTAACAGGGCAAAGAGGCCTTTTTTTCGTAGGGCGGGGCACCGTACCCGCTTATGTCTTGCTCACGGGTGGCAGGCATCGAATCGGAATATTGTTTTGGCAACCGTGATAGGCCAAATGTATGGTCGCTTATTAGACATTGCATAGCATTTTTTTTACAAAGGGGGAATCGGTAAGGAGGGGAGGGTGCATCGGGAACGTGCACCATTTCATGTCAGATGCACGTTCCCGGGTGGAAACAATATTTCGGACATCGCATTAAACTGAAGAAAATTCTGGTGATGTTCGGGTCAGCGGAGCTGTTTCGGCCGTTCGTCGATGACGCGAAGGGCCTTGCCTTCACTGCGGGCGATAGATTTGGGTTCGACAAGATTGATTTCGACGCTGATACCCATATTGCCTTTGATGTGGGCCGTGATCTTGCCTTCAATTTCATGTCGGCGTCCCTCGCCGGCGTCATAGATCTCCTTTTTCCCTTCCACTTCGACAATCAACTGATCCAGGTAGCCTTTTTTCCGCACCAGCAGCCGATACTGTGGTTCCACCTCTTCGATGTCCAGCAGCAGGGACTCGATCTGGGACGGGAACACGTTGACACCACTGATGATCAGCATGTCATCGGTTCGCCCGAAAACTTTTGCCATCTTGATCAAGGTCCTCCCGCAGGCGCACTTCTCTCGACGAAGGCTGGTGATGTCCTTGGTGCGATACCGGATCATCGGCATGGCCCGCCGCTGTATGGCCGTAAACACAAGCTCTCCCTTTTCTTCGAGGGGGACCGGTTCCAGGGTCGCCGGATCGACGATCTCTGCCAGAAAGTGATCTTCATTGATGTGGAGCCCGTCCTGCGCCTCACAATCGAAAGCGACTCCGGGTCCGCAGAGCTCGGTCAGGCCGTAGGCCTCCATGGCCTTGATCCCCATCCGCTCTTCGATTTCATCCCGCATCTGTGCGGTCCAGGGCTCGGCCCCGAAGATCCCCACCCTCAATGGCAGGTCGCGGATGCTGACCTTCAGCTCTTCGGCCCGCTCTGCAATAGTCAACGCATAAGACGGCGTACAGCACAGGACGTTGGCCTTGAAATCCTGCATGAGCGTAATCTGTCTCTCGGTCAGTCCGGCGCTGGTGGGCACCATGGTGCAGCCGATTCGGGAGCCGCCTTGATGAAATCCCAGCCCACCGGTAAAAAGACCATGACCGTAAGCATTCTGAACGACATCATCTGCGCGGACACCGGCGGCATAGAAATTTCGCGCCATGCACTCGGTCCATTGTTCCAGGTCCTCGGCCGTATACGGACCCGTCACCGGTTTTCCAGTGGTGCCCGAGGAGGCATGCACCCGGACGACCTCCTGGAGGGGAACGGCACACATCCCAAAGGGATATTCGTCCCTTAGGTCGGTTTTTACCGTAAACGGCAGTTTTGCCACGTCCTCCACGGATGCGATGTCTTCCGGAGTGATACCGGCTTCCTTAAATTTTTTCTTGTATAAAGGGATCATGCTGTTGACCCATGCCACTGTTTCCCGAAGTTTCTCGAGCTGGAATTGTTTCCGTTTTTCTTCCGGCATGCATTCAAATTCATCATTCCAGGCCATGGCAATCCTCCCCCAATCTTATAGTGTATTGTCCTTTATGTAGATATAATACCGGCCGGTAGCAGTGGTAATCCATCAGGGTTTCGTTGATCTGTCAAATTTAAAGCGCGAAACCCGAACTTCTCATTTCGGTTTTTTCGTTTCTACGCCGCTTCCGCGGCATCAAAGCCGAGCTGGAACGCCTTCAGATTGGACTCGAGAAAACGCTTCTTGGTCTTCCGTGTCATCGCCTCTTTCACCTGATCAACGGTCAGCGGCAGCACCCCCGTTTGAATCAAGGCGCCCAGCAGGACCATGTTTACGCCAAGCACGTTATCGGCTTCTTTTGCCAGGGCGGCGGCATTGAATGCGATCAGACGCGCGGTTTTCTGTTGAATCAATTTTCGAAGCTCGCCCAGATCGGGATACACACCCTGACCGATATTTACGGTAAACGGCATGAGCGGTGCCGTATTGGTGATTACCACCGTGGCGGCGTTGCATCGCCCCAGAGCCCTCAGTGTCTCCGCCGGCTCAAATCCAACCAGCACATCCGCTTCACCGTCTGAAATGATGGTGCTTTTGGCATCACCGAACAGCAATGCCGACTCCACCACTCCCCCCCGCTGGGCCATCCCGTGAATTTCACTCATACGTATGGGAATACCCGCCAGAAGAGCCGCTTCTCCCAGAACACTGGATGCCAGCAGGTTGCCCTGGCCTCCGACTGCGACGATGATCAGTCTTTTTTTTTCCATGGCTTCGTCCTAATGTCTTTCGCTTCTAATTGAGTTATATCGAGGGTTGTCACTGACGGGGTAGGTGCCCCGTAAAATTGCCTAAATTGCCTGAAACGACTGAAGTGCCTTAAATGCCAAAATGATCAGGCGGACTTCTTCACCGGTAGAATAGCCTTCTCCGGACAGATCTGGGCGCATACGGCGCAGCCGGTGCACAGATTCGCGTCGATCCGGACCCGGTCGTTCCAGATATAGAAGGCCGGGCATGCCAGGGACGAGATGCAGTCCTTGTGATCGACGCATTTTTCGCCCACCCGGAAAGGCTTGCGCTTGGGCAGTTTCAGCGTATTGGCATACAGGGCGCAAACTTCCTTGGAAATAACGACGGAAACCCCCTCAAAGGCAATGGCTTCCTTGATGGCGTCAATACTTTTCTGCACCTTATATGGCTTGATCACCGTGACGTGAGGGACACCGATGGCGCGCACCACGGCCTCAATGTCTACTTGACCGTAACCCTCCATGTTGAGCCGGCTCATATCGACGCCGGGGTGGGGCTGGTGGCCGGTCATCGCCGTTGTTCCGTTGTCGAGAATGACGAGCGTAAAATTATGGTTGTTGAAGACCCCGTTGATCAATCCGGGGATACCGGAATGAAAAAACGTGGAATCACCGATAAACGCAATGACCTTTTTGTCCGTTGTCTCGGAGAATCCTCCGGCAGTGCCGACCGAAGATCCCATGCAGATGAGAAAGTCCGCCGCCGACAACGGCGGCAGCAATCCCAGTGTATAACAGCCGATGTCTGTCGGGTAGATTGTGGCCAACCCTTCGGCGGCTTTGCGTACCTCGTGGAATGTGGCCCTGTGTGAACAGCCGGCACAAAGGGTCGGCGGTCGCTGGGGTAATTCAGGGACGTCCGACAAGTCCAGCATTTCCGGAGAGTCGTCTTTAATTCCGAAATATCTGGAGATGCAGCCGCGAACCTGCGCCGGATTGTATTCATACAGCCTTGTGAACAGGTCGTCCGCCTTGCCGCGTATCGGAAGGGTCAGCCCTTCCTCCTGGGCCATGGCCTTGACGGCTTCTTCCATATAGGGTTCGCCCTCTTCAACAATGAGCACCTGGTCACAGCCTTTGAGAAAGTCTTTGATGAGGGCGGCCGGCATGGGATGGGAAAAACCGATCCGGAGCACCCGTATCTTATCCTTGCTGTTTAACTCTGCCACCGCATCACTGACGTAGTTGTAGCTGACACCGTTGCAGATGATGCCCCACCGGCCGTCGCCGTCGATGAAATTTGTTTCTGAGGTTTCGGCAAGGGTTTGAGCTTCTTTGTAGTGTTCCAAAAGTTTGACATGCAACCTGCGGGATACCGCGGGGACCGTCACCAGGTTCAGGGGATCCTTCTTGAAATCGCCTTTTGGATGTCGCGGCGGTATCTTGCCGAGTTCCACCACGCCGGTGGAATGGTTGATGCGGGTGGTGGTCCGGAACAGAACCGGCTCCTGCAGTTTCGCCGACAGATCAAAGGCATAGGGTACCAGGTCCTTTGCCTCGGCCACCGATGACGGCTCCACCATGGGCAGACCGGACAGCTTTGCATAGTATCGGTTGTCTTGTTCATTCTGGCTTGAAAACATGAACGGATCGTCGGCGGTCAACACCACCATGCCGCCTTTGACACCGACATAGGCCAGGGTCATCAGGGCGTCGGCCGCGACATTCAGTCCCACATGTTTCATGATGGCCATACTGCGGACGCCGGTATTGGCTGCCGCTGCCGCCACCTCGAAAGCGACCTTTTCATTGGTGCTGTACTCAAAGTACAGATCGCTTTCCTGGGAAATCTGGAAAAATTGCAGCGACAGTTCCGAGGAGGGAGTGCCGGGGTAGGTGGCGGCAAAGGCCATTCCGGCCTCGAGGGCACCTCTGGCGATGGCTTCGTTGCCGAGAAGCATCATTTTACCGCCGGGATCATCTGTGAGAAGCTTGTGCATGACAATGTCCTTCTTAATGGATGGTGAACGGGTTCATCGAAATCCGATAGATTTCAGATGTGATAGCTACATTACAGCTACACTTTTGTCGAGTCAAGAAAAATTGGTTTACACGAAGCTTCTTATATCGGCTCGTATGGACGGGCAAATAGGCTATCCGTATTACTTGCGGAAGTATGTCGCTTGAGGATCCAAGGGGTCAGGAATTCAAGGGGTCAAGTGAATGGCTAAAATAGCTGATTGAAAGCGCGCAGAATAAATTTTGAGCTGGAAGAGAGGATTTCGTACCAACTTCTCTAATTACAGAGAGGGCTCTGTTGGCGTGGCGTTGGCGGCTGGAATCCATAACCCAAATTTGTGCCATGCATCTGCATGCCGGTCTCCACCGGCATAATGGATCAGACACTTGAAACCCTGGTCGCCTCCGGCGCTGCCATAGATTTATGCGCCCCAGGCGTACCGGTAAACCTCGACCCCTTGGACTCTTGGATCCTTTTACCTGGATTTATACTCCGGCCTTTTCCTGCCCAGGGAGGACAGCCCTTCCAGTGCATCTTCCGTTGAGAAGATTTCGGCCAGCCGGTTCAGTTCGATTTCCACCGCGTCAGGCATCGACGTTTCCACCTGGGCATCGATAATGTCATTTGCGATCCGGAGCGCCAGCGGGGCCTTGTAGCCGATTATTTTCAATGACTTTGCAGCCACCGCATCGGGAACGCCCTCCGGTAGTTCCCCGGATAGCAGGCGGGCGACATTGGCATCACTGCCAATGGCTGCAAGTTCTTGGAATTTATCAGGAATTTCACGTGTGCGGAATTTATCCGGCCGTCCGCCATCGACCAGTTTTCGGACTGCCGATTCCACCTCGGGCGGGGAAACCAACTCGGTGACCAGTCCCAGCGCAGCCCCGTCTTTTGCCGAAATGGGCGCCCCGGTAAACACATAGTATTTGGCCAGAGCCGGGCCGACCTGCCGGGCCAGACGCAGCATCCCTCCCAGCCCGGGATAGATACCGATGCCGGTTTCCGGAAAGGCCATGGAACCGGCCGGGGTGGCGACGATGGCCTGGCATGCCAGTGCCAGTTCGCTGCCGCCGCCCAGGGAAAGTCCGTCCAGAAGCGCGATGGTGCGTTTTTCGGAATTTTCGATCCGCATCAGCACCTCATGACCCTTTCGGGTGAACGCGACAATATCCGGAATGCGGTCCGCTTTGATGTTCTTGACGAAATACCGGATGTCGGCCCCGGCCACAAACGCTTTTCCGGCCCCCTGGAACACCACGGCCCGCACCTGAGGATCGGCTTCCGCTTTTTCAAACTGTTCGCCGAGTTGCGCAACAACCGTTTCGTTGAGAGCGTTCATGGCCTCCGGCCGGTTGAGGGTGATCGTGGCGATGTCGTCTTTTACATCCAGATCGACGAGGCTGAACTGGAACGGTTGCCCGGAGGCTTGCTGCTTTATTAACACCTCCGGAACTTCAAAATCGGGATACCGGGATGCGATCTGTTCGACCACTTCAAGGGTTCTGTCGATTCCGATTTTGTTCATCAGCTCAAATGGACCCAACGCCCAGCGAAGCCCGATCTTGGCTCCCCGATCGGTGTCTTCCATGGACGCGACACCTTCGTTCACCAACGCTCCGGCCACGCCAAGACAGACGCCGTAAAGGCGGTCCTGAACCTCGGGGATCTTCGTTTCGTCCACCGGCCCCTCGAGATTCCAGTTTTCGCCGCTGTCTTTTTGAGCTTTCAATATGTCGGCCGGTGCGTAGAAGGGTCCGAGTTCATCTCCGAGGGTGGTCGCCGCGTGGACGGCAATGGGGATTCCCGTGACATTCATGAGCTGGAAGGGTCCCATGCCGATCCGAAACGCTCGCTTGGCTGCTTCCTCGATGGTCGGAATGTCGGCCACCTGCTCTTCTAGAAGGCGCGCGGCTTCGTTGAGAAATGGCACGAAGAACCGGTTTACGGCAAAACCCGGTGCATCTTTGACCAGGATGGATGTCTTGCTGTGGAGTTTTGCGGCCAAAAGAGATTTTTCTATGGTTTCCGGACTGGTGTCATCGCATGGAATGACCTCCAGAAGCCTGTTCTTGGCAGGGTGATAGAAGTAGTGCAATCCGATGAAACGATCCGGCCGGGTTGTCTTCTCGGCAAAATCCCGCACAAAGAAACTGGACGTGTTTGTGGCCAGAATGGTCTTCTCCGAGCAGACGTCGTCCAAACGCTTGAAAAGGTCGGATTTTACCTGTTTATCTTCGAACACGGCCTCGATGACCAGATCGGCATCGGCAACCGCGTTCATGTCGGCGGTGGCATGTATCCGGGACAAGGTTTGTTCGGCTTGTTCCGGCGTGAAGATCTTTCTTTCGATCCCTTCCTGGAGCAGGCCCTCGATGATCTTCAGACCCCGCTGAACGAATTCCTCCGTGACGTCCACCATGACAACATCGATGCCTTCCTGGGCGATTTTCTGGGCAATGCCGCTGCCCATATTACCGGCTCCGATGACGCCGATTTTCTTAATCTGAGACATGGGTGTCCTCCGGTCGGTTAGGATTGAGCGTATCCATCAGTTCATAATGATTGGGAAAAGTATGTTCGAATCGAATCCCGACATAACATATCGAGTTTGATGAGGTATTATAGCCGCCGTCCTTCATCCCCAAAGGACTGGATCGGTATTCTGTACAGACGTCATTCCGGCGAAGCCTGTGCCGGATCCGTCATCCCGGACTCGATTCTGGACCGGCATGACTCGAGGGAGAAATCTCCCTATTTGTTTTTCCACTCCGGCTTTCGTTTTTCCTCAAAGCTGGCAATGCCTTCCAGGGTATCCTCGGTCTGCATCAAGTCGTTGAGAAAGAGATCACTGACCTGCCGGATGGCATCCGGCGAAGGCATGCCCAGGTGTTGGGTCACCGCCCGTTTGTTGAGCCGGATGATCAACGGACTGCTCGTCGCAATGTCGGCAATCACTTTTTCGACGGCATCTTTAAGTTGGTCATCCTCGACGACATGCCCGACAAACCCCAATGCGCTGGCGTCTTCGGCCGTGTAGATTTTTCCGGTGGTACAGATCTCGATGGCTTTTGCCGGACCGACAAGATGGGGCAGGCGGATTGCCGCATATGGCGGGAAAAAACCCAATTTGATTTCCGGCTGGCCGAAAGCGGCGGTTCGGCCGGCAAGGACAATATCGCAGGCAATGGCATATTCCATACCCCCACCCAGACAGGCGCCGTGAACCGCAGCGATGGTGGGGACGGGCATCCCCTCGATCAGTTCCAGGGATCGATTAAAGGTGTCAATCATTTCGGGGGCCATATCCGGTTTATGATCACCGACATCGACACCGGCGCACCAGCTGCGGCCTTCGCCCTGAAGCACGAGACATTTGAGGGCATCATCCGCGCTTAATTCCTCCAGGGCCTCGATGAACTCCCGCATCATGTCGATATTAAACACGTTGTGCTTGGGCCGGTCGAATGTGATCCGGGCCACCCCATCTGCAATCTCCACCTTTATCGTTTGTTCCTCCGCCACGGCTTTTTCCTTTTTCTTGTGTTTTACCGTCCGCTGTCCCAGACTTCATCTGAGTTTCGCTTGAAGCGCAGAGCCTGCAGAGTCGTGACTCTTTTTCATCTGTCGCTGAGAGGGCATCAGATGAAGAGGCCTCGCAGTCTGTATTCAGACCAAACGACGGTCTATTAAGGCCCCCGACCGGCAGCCCCAGGCGATACTTGTTTTTGACGTTCCACCCTCTCAGCGGAACGTCAACAGAAATCATACCCTCCGCGCGCTCAGCGTCTCCGCGGTGAGATTCCGTTATTGCAGTTTGGTCATTTGTATTAAATGATGTCCAAAATCGGATTCAGAACTTTAGATCAGGTCCGAGGGCAAGGCGCGGGCCGACGAGAAAGCGGAGCATACACGGGAGTATGTGAGCATTTCTCGGAGGTCCGCAACACCGCCATCGGGCCTTAGATGAAGTTATGAATCCGATTTTTCAAAGACGTAATTGAGTTGCCCATTCGGCAGCTCATTCACCCGTGTCCTCATGGGCATACCGATGGACAACTCCTCCTCCGGGATCTCGCTGGAAATCCGCCCGAACACCTTGTAGTCGCCATAGTCCAGCAGAGCGATGGCATAAGGCAGATCCGCTTCGAATCCGATGGGTGCAAACTGGAGCCGGCTGTAGGTCACCAGGGTTCCGTTGCCCGAGACCTCGAACCATTCCATGGGGTTATCCAGGCACCGGTAGCAATTGCTGCGCGGCGGGAAAAAGGATTTACCGCACGCCCCACAGCGGGTTCCCATGACTTTTCCCTGCTCAAGATAATCGATAAAGTCGTTTGTCTTTGAGATCGCGGTAAAGCTCACGGTGCCGAATTTTTTAAATCGATCGTCGACGTCTTTTTTCGTTGCCATCCTGATTACCTTCCGAGAATAGTGACGTTGCCGTACAGTCCGACTCCGCCGATATTATGCACCAGTCCGATGGAGGGATGTTGCACCTGAATCTCGCCGGCTTCTCCACGAAGCTGCATGACGATGGTGCGGATCTGAGAGCCTCCGGTGGCTCCGATGGGGTGCCCTTTGGAGAGAAGCCCGCCATCCACGTTAACCGGAATGCGCCCTTCTTTGTAAGTTTCTTTCCCCCGGATCAGATCTTTGCCGCTTCCGGGTTCGGCAAATCCAAGATCTTCGTAAGCCATCATCTCAGCGATGGTAAAACAGTCGTGAACCTCAGCGACATCAACATCGTCAGGCCCGATCCCGGCCATTTGATACGCCTGTCGTGCGGCTTCACGGGCAACCGACAACCCGGAGAACAGGTCCCTTCCGGCCAGGTTCACGCTGGCACTGGCAGCCCCTGTTCCGAGGATCCAGATCGGCTTCCTGGCGAGGGCGTCAGCTTTCTCCTCGCTGGCCACAATGATGCAGGAGCTGCCGTCCGCATTGGCGCAGCAATCGCCGACACGCAGCGGGCTGGCTACCGTTCCGGCCATTCGGTGTTCGGGGTCGGCAAACATGTCCGCTGTGACGGCCTTGCGATACACGGCCTTTTCGTTCAACTGACCATACGTCGATGCCTTGACGCGAATTTCAGCCAGGTCCTCGGGGGTGGTTCCAAATGCATCCATGTGGGCGCGGGCGAACATGGCGTAGTATGCCGGCATCATGGTTCCGAAAGGGCTCTCCCACTGGATATCCCCGCCCCGCCCCATGCGCTCCTGGGTTTCGGCGGATGATATCTCCGACATTTTTTGAAATCCGAGAACCGCCACGGCATCGTGCAAGCCTGAAGCAACAAGGGAATAGGCCAGCCTGACGCCGGTGCTGCCGGAGGAACAGAGCGTTTCCACATAAACCGTGGGTTGGGGGTTCAGTCCCAGATACTCCGCAAAGACTCCCGACGGCGATCGCTGCTTGTCGTATTCCGGGGCGCTGCAGACAACCGATGCTCCGATGTCCGCTGCCGACATGCCGGCATCGGTCAGGGCTTCCTGAAATCCATCAAATACCATTTCCCGTATGGAACCCGGATAGCTCCGCACAAAGGCACTTTGGCCGACGCCTACGATAGCTACTTTTGGCATATGTTATCTCCGCTATACAGTTAAAGTTGGTTGGGCCCAACCGATGCTCGGGTTAGGGGTGTTCGCCGGTTCGCCGGTTTGCCGGCAATGGATGGAGTATCCTGTTTTACCGGCCAAACAGGGTAACCGGAATTCGGTGAGCTCCTGCGAGCCGAAAACCGGCCAATCGTTTCCTCATTTTAGGCAGTTTAGGCATTTTAAATTTCAGGCATTGTAGAACCGGTCTTAAAAATGTGGATCAGGGTTCAGGTTTAGGCGCGGGGCGGTGAAAAAGCGGAGCATACACCGTAGTATGTGAGCATTTTTCGCCGACCTGCAATCCCGCCGCCGGCGGGACCATGTGCCCTTAGACGCGTTTTTAAGACCGCTTCTATATATACTGCCCACCATCAACCTTAATAACCTCCCCTGTTACATGCCTGGCCTTTTCCGATGCCAGAAACGCGATGACATTGGCCAGATCTTCGGGGGATCCCACCCGCTTGAGAACGATTTCGTTCAGTGCCATGCCGACGATTTTGTCACGGGCGTCGGAAGAGGCCAGCATCGGGGTTTCGATGAGCCCCGGGGCGACAGCGTTGACATTCACGTTAAACGCTCCAAGCTCTTTCGCCAGCGCCTTGGTAAAGCCGATGATGCCGGCCTTGGAGGCCGAATAGTTGGTCTGGCCGAATTTGCCCCGCATGCCGTTGATAGACGTCACATTGACGATTTTTCCGGAGTTCTGCTCCTTGAACAGGGGCGCAACCTGTCGTGTGAAGTTGAAATAGCCCTTCAAGTTCACTTCGATGACCCGGTCCCACTGCTCCTCACTCATTTTCCAGGACACGCCATCCCAGTTCATGCCGGCATTGTTGACGAGAACATCAATGCGGCCGAATTTGTCCAGGGCTGCTTGGACCACCCCTTCGGCGTCCGCGAATGAAGCGATGTCACAGGGCAGGGCGATGGCCTCCCGACCCAGGGCCAGAATGTCCTCCTTCACCCGGAGGGCCTCCTCTTCATGGGTGCGGTAGGTCAAACAGACGTTGGCGCCCTCTCGGGCCAGTTCCATGGATGCGGCCGTGCCGATACCTTGGGAACCGCCGGTCACTATTGCGTTTTTGCCTTCCAGAAGCATGGGCGACTCCTAACGGATACAGGGATATGGTTGTAGTGGCTGGCAACCGATTGCCGGTTCGGACAGGAAAGACTCGACAGCTATATAGTAGCTACAACATCATCGAGTCAAGAAAATTTTTGGTGTTGACAAGGGCTGGGCTTTGTAACTACAAAATAGCTAAATTTTAACTTTTTCATCAGCTCAGCAGCGCCGTAGCGCACATTTCAGTTTAGACACTATCCCACTCCATAACTCCACAGATCAACCGCAAGGAGGATGATTATGACATCCATACCGGACACGATACAGACCTGGCAGATGATCCAGCCGTATCGGAAGAACAAGGAGACGGGAGAGGTGATTCCCGGCAGGCTCGAAAAAAAGGAAATTCCCGTTCCAGAGCTGGGCAACGAAGACGTGCTGATTGAAATCGCCGGATGCGGGATTTGCCATACGGATCTCGGCTACTTTTATGACGGGGTACCCACTGTGTCCAAGCCCCCGCTGGCCCTTGGTCATGAAATTTCCGGCACCGTGGTCGCCGGCATGGATGCCTGGATCGGCAAAGAGGTTCTGATTCCGGCGGTAATGCCCTGCCGGCGGTGCGATCTGTGTAAAACAGGCCGGGGAAACCGATGCCTGAATCAAAAGATGCCGGGCAACAGCATCGGCATATACGGCGGATTTTCGAGTCACATACCCGTTCCGGCAATCGACCTTTGCGAGATTCGGGATCGGGGTGAATTTTCCCTGTCCCATCTGGCCGTTGTGGCCGATGCGGCCACGACGCCCTTCCAGGCGGCCAGGCGGGCAAATCTGGAGATCGGTGACCATGTTGTGGTGATCGGTGTCGGCGGCGTCGGTCAGTACATGGTTCAGGTGGCAAAGGCGCTGGGCGCCGGGACCGTCATCGCCGTCGATATTTCCGGGCCAAGACTGGAGAAAATGCTGGCCCACGGTGCCGATGCCGTGATCGACGCGACGGGCAAGGGCACCAATGAGGTTGCCGCAGAGATCAAAGCGGTCCGGAAAGAAAAGGGACTACCGGGTTACGGGTGGAAGATTTTCGAGGTCACCGGCACCCGGTCCGGTCAGGAAACGGCCCTGAGCTTGCTCAGCTTTACCGGGAAGTTGCTTGTCGTGGGATTCGGTATGCACAAAGTAGAGTACTCCATAAGCCGGCTCATGGCCTTTGATGCGGAAATCATCGGCACCTGGGGATGCCTTCCCGAATACTACCCGAAAGTGCTGGAAATGGTTTTGTCGAACAAAATTGCCCTGGAGCCCTTCGTTCAGACACGACCCATGAGCACCATCCGGGAAGCGTTCGAGGAAGCCCACAGCCAGTCACCGGATCAGCGTATTGTGCTGGAACCGGACTTTTAACGTTTCTTGGCAAAGCAATCGCAAATTGGATCGGACTCGTTTCCTGCGGGGTAAGAGTTCTAGACCAAGCGCCTGATTTCGAAATTCGAATTTCGGATTTGAACCGTTAATAAAACATGGTTTTCACCAGAGGAGGTTGACGTTATGTCTTTAGAATGGATGCCGAGAGACCACGACAAAAAAGACCACGACCTTCATTCGGATGCGCATTGGGGCACGGATGATGATGCGCCCTGCGTGGTGTTCGAAAAGAAGCCGCTGACCGATCCGCAAGGAAACGTGGTTGACGGCCTCTTCAACGCCTGGATCCGACTGAATAATCCAAAACAATACAATTCTTATACCACCGAGATGGTCAAGGGGGTCATCGCCGGGTTTGAAAATGCCTCGACCGACCGGAGCGTGGTGGCCACGGTTTTCACCGCCACCGGCCCTTACGCGTTTTGCACCGGCGGCAACACCAAAGAGTACAGTGAATTCTACAGCCGGCGGTGCGACGAGTATGGACAGTACATGGAGCTTTTCAACCGGATGGTCGACGCCATTCTCATGTGCAAGAAGCCAACCATTTGCCGGGTCAACGGCATGCGGGTCGCCGGCGGGCAGGAGATCGGCATGGCCTGCGATTTGACGATCTCATCGGACCTGGCCATTTTCGGGCAGGCCGGACCACGGCATGGGAGCGCACCGGACGGGGGATCCACCGATTTTCTTCCCTGGTATCTTGGCATCGAGGATGCCATGTGGAACTGTGTTTCCTGCGAGATGTGGTCGGCATATAAAATGAAGATGAAAAATCTGATCAGCAAATGTGTGCCGGTATTAAAGGTAGACGGCAAGTGGGTGCGAAACCCGATGGTCATTACCGACCGGTACATCGATGATGGGGAAATCGTTTACGGGGAGTTCAAACGCGGCGATGCGCTCAAGGAGGCACGTGCGTTTGTCAAACATCATCAGCCGAACGCGAACTTCGAGAAGCTCGACAACGAAGTCAACAAGATCATCTGGACATTTGCCAACCTGTTTCCGGGATGCCTGATCAAGTCGGTGGACGGTATCCGGATGAAGAAAAAGTACTTCTGGGACATCTGCAAAAACGGCAATCGTCACTGGCTCGCGGCGAACATGGGTGGTGAGGCATTTCTCGGATTTGGCGCCTTCAACACACGCAAGCAGACCGGAAAAGACACCATCGATTTCATTAAATTCCGACAAAACATCGCCGATGCCCGCACGTGGGATATGGACATGTTCGCCGAGGTTATGGGGGAGCCCAAGGAATAGCCATTCTCTCCCGATATGTCATGAAACCGTTCCATGGTGGCGCCGGAGAGGAACACTAAGGAGAGCGACCCGTGAGATACCCCAAGGAACTGGTGCTCAAAAGCGGCGAGGAGGCCATCATCCGGCCTCTGGAGAATACCGACAGGCAGCTTCTGGTCGATTTTTACCAGGGGATCCCCAGCGATGACCGCTGGTATTTACGGTATGATTTCCTGGACCCGGAGGTTCTCCGTAAATGGTTCGACGATATCGATTCCGGAACCGTCCGTTCCATTGTCGCTCTGTCCGATGATACGATCATCGCCCATGCCAGTCTGTACCTTCGCGGGTTTGGCTCCACCACGCATGTCGGGCGGCTCCGAATCATGGTGGCTCCCCGGTTCCGGCATAAGCGGTTGGGAACCTGGATGCTGCTCGATCTGATCCAGCTCGCCCTGGATATGGGCTTGACAGATATCCGGTCTGATTTTGTCGCGGAGGTGGAAGCTGCCGCCATCGATGCGGCCTTTAAACTCGACTTTTTCAAACATGCCACATTGAAGGATTATGCGAAAGATCCAGACGGCAACCGCCACGATTTGGTAATTATGATAAAGCGGTTGCATCGCTCGTGGAGCGATTTTTAGAAGCGCTGTTTAAAGCCCGTCTAACGTCCAATTACGGGGTTGTCCCGATTTTTGAAATGCTCACGTACTCCCGTGTACGCTCCGCTTTCAAACTTCGGGACGCCTTGTCCTTGGACGCAATCCGGACTTTAAACACCGCTTCTTGAAGGGGCTTATCAGATGCTCGTTTTTCAAACGCCTGCAACGCTTTCACCCAGAACGCAACGGCGAGTTCAGCGTCATCTCTGTTTTTGGACAATATCTCATTCCCGGGTTCAGTACCTGTAGACGAACCATGCAGCAGGAAACGGTCTGGCCGACATCAATGGGTGATGTCACTATTCTCCGGCACTGTTCGGTGGAATGTATACGTGAATATGCGTTCGGTGATCAGTTCGGATCTTATGCCCAATACAAATCCCTGTACACCCATCGTGACAGCCTCGAGGATATCGCTTCCCGAAAAGACACCAGCGTGACGCTGGCCGTCAACGATCACACACAGATTGTTGGACTTGGCCTGCTCAGCCCCCCCGAGCCCGACGAACGCTGGGCTGGACTCGGAAGCGGCGTGATGACCGAAGTCAAAGCGGTGGAGGTCAGCCGGCGGTGGCGGAAAGGACGTCTGGCCCGGGGCATTCTCACCGCCCTGCTTTTCGATCCGGACATCGAGGAAAGAATCATTTACATGGTCGGGTATTCATGGACGTGGGATCTGGACGGCAGCGGGCTGTCCGCCCAGGAGTATCGGAACATGCTGATCCGGTTGTTCACCGCATTCAAATTCCAGGAATTACAAACAAACGAGCCCAACGTCTGCTTAAAGCCGGAAAACCTGTTTATGGGCCGCATCGGAAGTGCCGTTTCCGAAGAAATCCAAAAGAGTTTCAAATGGTTGCGATTCGGTGTGGCGCCATGATGGGGATTAGGGTGCTGGATTCTGGATACTGGATGCTGGATTCTGGATACTGGATGCTGGATGCTGGATGCTGGATGCTGGATACTGGATAGTGGATGAACTGAAAAGATTAGAGATGAAAGCTCAAAGCTGAAAGTATAGTGATAAGAACCATGATTGACCTTCCGCCGTGTTGAAGGATGTACCGACGACCGAATACCAAATACCCAATACCTAATAGCTATGCAAGGCCAACGGGCCCACGGGCTAACGGGATACTGGATGCTGGATGCTGGATAGTGGATGAAGTGAAAAGATTAGAGCTGAAAGCTCAAAGCTGAAATTATAGTGATAAGAACCATGATTGACCTTCCGCCGTGTTGAAGGATGTACCAACGACCGAATACCAAATACCCAATACCTAATAGCTATGTAAGGCCAACGGGCAAACCGGCCAACGGGCTGACGGGCTAACGGGATGCTGGTTCTGGGTACTTGGTGCCGGGAATCAGGTATTTGCTATTGATACTGGACCTTGAGTCCGGTTTCGGAACGGAATTCTGAAAATCGCTGTAAAAAAGCAAGGGGTGAAGTTATCCGCCTACGGCTTTGTGGTCCCGCCAGGGGCAGAGGCGGCTGTTTTATGGCGGGCCGGGTCGCCTTAGGCGGATAACTTCACCCCTTACGCGATGCTGTGGTCAAATAGAACTGGCCTCATCCGAATCAAGAGAATATGGACAGCAATTCGTCCCAGGGACGGCCGACGCATTCCGAATCCGTATCCAGTTCGTCGGTCAATACCCGCGACTCTTTTTTGCTGACGAGACCATGCTCCTCGAGGTACAGTCTCAGTTGATCCTGATGGTCCTCGGAAGTAAACGTGCCTCCCATACGTTTGCCGTTGACAGAGCAGATTTCGACCTCCCTATGGATCAACGACCGTTTTTGGTCATCAAGCTGAAACTCCAAAAATATCAGATTCCCCTTTTCCAGGATCGACGGCACCGCAAATTCCAGTAGTACTCCGGCGCGTGAGATATCGAGTACCTGAACCGGACCATGCTGATCGCGCAGCAAGCTCATGTAGGTGCCGGAAAGGTTTACCCGTTTTCTGGGATGTTTCCGACGTTCCAGAGTGACGCTAAACGGGTGTCCACAATCACACCGACAGCGCAGCAAAGGGGATGGCTGATTGCTGGACTGTGGCGGTATCCGAACGGTCTTTTTTTTGTTGCAGTCCGGGCAGGCAAAGATCACTCGATTTTCCTCGTCAAGATATTCCTTGATGGATGGCTTTTCTGTGGCCACGAGAATCTCCTGTTTTCTTTGGTTCGGGTCGATGTGCTATAATCCGACTCACATTCCGATCTCAAAACTTTGCATTAACTGTGCCATTGATCGGCCGATAATCGGAAAAGTTTACATCATATTGATAATATGTAATAAAAATTTTTATTTGAACAGATTGCAGGGCATTTGGGACCCAGCTACTGGAAACAATTGTCGTCAGTGATCACATTTTCGTTTGCAGGCATCAAGGACAGGGAATATATGTCGAGACGCCATCGGAATGGTTGACATGCTCAGCCACTTTTTTTCTGTCATGCCCAGGAATGAAAAAATGGAAACACGACACGATTTGGTGAAATATCCAGCCCGGAGGTTTGGATGAATAGGGTTCATCCAGTCAAGGGGCAAGAAGGCGCCGGGAAGGGCACGCTCGATTCCGATGCCCACGACGTGGCGCATGCTGCTGCGCCAACGCTGGCGCTGCGGATTGCGTTTCTGGTCCTGTGTACCCTCGGAACGTTGCTCAGTGCAGACCTTCTGAGGCTTCATGTACGTGTGCACACCGATTCCAATTACCACGCTCTCTGCGCCATAAGCGAGACCATCGATTGTGAAAGTGTTGCCTTCAGCAGGTATGCCGTTGTTGCCGGCCTGCCTGTGGCCCTCTGGGGCTTGATTGGTTATCTGGTCATGGGGGGGCTCTGTATATGGGGTCTCAACCGGGTTCGGGGGGCATCTGTGTGGCCTTTCGGGATACTTTTTTTGCTGAGCCTGTCTGCATCATTGGTCAGTGCCCTGTTGTTTTCGATATCGGCAAAATTGATTCACTCCCTGTGTATTCTCTGCATCGCCACCTCGGTGGTGAACTTTTCGCTTTTGGCCCTCACCATCGCTGAACTCAAACGGCTCAAGATCGGTCCAATTTCGGCCCTTCGTGAAGAAGCCAGACAATTGCCGGGGAGAAGGGGCAGCGTCTCGCTATTCGTGGTGTCAGCCGTCGTTTTGGTAGCTGTCCTGAAACTGACGATTCCCCCGTACTGGCATACGGAAATCACTGAGGGGCCGGGTGGGGTGCTCACGGGCCGGAATTCTGAGGGGGCCTATTGGATCGGGGCGCGAAAGCCGGTCATCGAAATCGCCGAATTCAGTGACTATCAGTGCCCCTATTGCTTCAGGGGCCACTTGCAGGCTCGAAAGCTCGTTTATGAGCACCCGGACAGCATACGGCTCGTGCACCTTCACTTTCCGTTGCGGCAACATCCCGAGGCATTCCAATATTCCAAAATGGCTTATTGCGCGGGTGAACAGGGCAAATTTTGGGAAGGCAATGATTTTCTGTTTACAAACGGAAGGCGGCCGGAGCCTGTCACTCCTCAGGAATTTTCATCTGCTTTGGGGATCGTTCCGGCTGAACTTACAGCCTGCCTGGAGAGAGAAACAACGAGGACAGCGATATCGGAAGATATGGCCTTGGGGAATTCGCTCAATATTCAGGGGACACCGACTTTTGTCATCGACGGCAATCTGTATCCGGGTTCTATCCCGAAATCTGTACTGTCCCCCCTGATGCCAAACGGATCTTTACCTCATAAGTAGTGAAGAAACACCGTTACTCGATCGTCTTCCTTAGATTGACAAAGTTGCTGCGGTCGAAACCCAGGGTTTTAAAGAACGATAACAGGTCCGGGGAGTCCCATCGGACCGATGTATAGACTTGGTCAATGCCCTGACCCTTGTAGTATTTGAATATTTCCTTAGCCATGCCCTCTCCGATGCCCTGGCCCATGTAACTCGGATCGACGCCCAGAGTGGCGATCCAGGCACTTTTGTCTATTCCGAATCCCATTGTCAGAATGTAGCTGATCAGGAATCCGACGACTTGACCATCGATTTCCGCCACCACACAGGCATCTTTTTCCCGTGACGCATGCTGTTCGATGATGCGCACAAAGTCCGGGGATACCGGTTTCTGTATGATGTCTCCAAAAATGCGACAGATTTCCTTAGCATCACCCCCGTGCAGTTCACGAATAATCACTTTTTCCACGGAATCATCCCTTCTCACCGATAGGGTTAATCAATTCGAATGATCTTAACCTGATGTCCCACCCAATTTGGTGGTAGATACACGCGACCGCTGTTGCCGCTCGATTTAACTTTCTTCTCGATCATTTCCTCGCCATAAATTTCGAATTTGACTTTTGCCGGTATATGGTCTGTGGGCGGCTCATTTCGTTTACCGGGACTTCTCTCGATAGTTTTTTCGTTATCTGCTCTGTCTATAGGCATTGGCGGGGTGCTCCCATTGGTTGATGATGATGCGGTTTTTCAGGTATTTTGTTTCCGACGGATTGGCCTCCAATCGGGCCTGGTAACCGACTTTCTTGGACGTTGACCGGATCGCTCATGGATGGGCGCGAACAACGTCCGCCGTGCCATCCGGCGCTCCCTGAATCGATTCGGCGGCGACCGTAGGATGGGTCGGCCGTATCGGGGTAACGATGCAGTTAACCGGACGGATACTTGCGGGTTCCGCCGGGTGGATACGGTCGCAACCGAAGGGTGCCTATGCGCCCGGTGTTGACAGTTGGAAATATGTTTAACGATTTCAGGAGAGTTCGTAGGTTACTGTAAAACGAAAATAACATCGGTCATACAAGGGGTCAATATCTTTTTAGCTACGTTTTAGCTGAAAAATAGCGTTCGCCCTTTATTCGAATCAAGAGGCGGCGCTTCACAGCGCACACCGGATGCTTAACCTAAATGGTATTGCCAAATCGTCAAAATTATTTTTAGATGTTTTTTTGTTTATGGCAATTGCCAAAATTTTGTGCCGGTTGGATTTGGCGTGCTGCTATAACGGCGCGTCGAAAAACCCCGGCGTCATTCCGGTATGACGACAGAAATTTCGGCTTCAACTGGAACCTATTTCCGACACCTGCTATGACCCGTATGACACGGGGGAACACCAATGCACTCGATAACGATATTATATCTATGCACGGGAAATTCCTGCCGAAGCCAAATGGCTGAAGCATGGACCAATCGCTTGAAGGGTGATTCGATGACCGCTTATTCCGCCGGTGTGGCCCCCAAGGGCATCGATCCCAGAGCTGTCAAAGCCATGGCCGAGATCGATATCGACATATCCGGCAATTCGTCCAAGGATATCGATGCATACCCGGACATGGAATTTGATTATGTCATCACACTTTGTGATCACGCCAACGAGTCCTGTCCGTTTTTTCCGGGCAAAACGAAACGGATTCACAAAGGATTCGACGATCCACCCAAACTGGCGAAAGGCGCCGCTTCCGAAGAGGAAGCCATGGCCGACTACCGCAGGGTTCGGGATGAGATCAGGCAATATGTGGAGCGTTTTCCGGAAGGGCTGGAAGATTAGCGGATAGAAACTGAACGGTTAAAGCTGAAAGATAGTGGATAAAAAAGGAGACCTGACAGCGCAATATCAGAGGCTATCGGTCATCACCGGTTTTTCGGAAACATATTTCCTTTTATAGCGAATCCCGTAATACCATTCCGAATCGATATTGTGTTTTGATAAGGGAATTCTTATCAGCTACGGGTTGCTGTTACTCGATGTTGGCAACCGGGTACTCCGCCCCTTTCCAAGCAAAGATGCCGCCGGGGTAACGGTACACATTTTTGTAACCGAGCTTTTTGGCCCACGCCGCTCCGTTGTGGCTGCGGGTACATTTCACAAAGCCGCAATAGATCACAAGTGTCCTGTTTTTATCACGCCCAAGCAGCTTCGTGTAATCGTTTTGGCTTTTTCCGGCGGTTTTCCGGGCATCCCATGTTTTCATTTCAGGGATAGGAAAGAGAAACTGCACCGCTCCCGGGAGATGCTGTTTTTTGTAGCTGTCCTCAAAGGGCATCGTGTCAACAATTATCATGTTTTTACCGGTGTCGATCCATTGCTTAAGCTCTCCAGTGGTCACCACATCATATCCACCCTGCTGGACCTCCCGGACCAGCTTCACTGCGCCGGCCTCCTTTTCCACTTCTTTTTCGAACTTGTTGTTAAGAAAGGCCATGGCGGGAGCCGCAAGCCCGATCACAAGAGAGCATACCAGTATGAGCTTCGAAAGTGATTTACACATACGCATCTTCCGTTCTCCTGTTCTTCCGTACAGTTTTGATTAATGTTGATAGTTTCATCGGTGTGATGTCGTGGTAGCGGCGCCATGAAAACATAAATATCACTCCGGTCAGCATGACAAGATCGCGATACAGGGCTCCTCTGAGGCCGTGAAATGCCTCGGCTTCCGGATCTTCCGGTCCGAAACACCCGCAGTCGATGTCCAGCCCCATATCAACTCCGTATGCGAGTATGCCGATAAATGTCACCAGCAGGCCGGCGATAATCGAGAGGCTGCCTTTAATATCGAAAATCAGGCCGATGCCGGCAATCACCTCCAATGCCGGCAGGGCAATGGCAACGGGCATCAGCAGGCCAACGGGTAAGACACCGTATGCGTCTATCAGGACGGCAAACACCTGGGGTTCCATCAGCTTGATGCTGCCGGCATAGATAAACACTGCCCCAAGTCCCCAGCGGCACAGCTTGTAGCTTAGGTCTGATTTCTTAGCGTACATGGTTTTCCATAGGCTTTACCCAGCTTCATAAACGTTCCCCGAATCGTTGTGTCGGGCGGTCCTGCTTCAGACAGAGACCGTGTGCCGGTTTGGCTTATTGGATGAGTTTGACCGGCCTTCGATCTTCAGCCGTGTATACCCACTAGGGTTGACGGGCATTCAAAAGCTCGGGTCTGAAGAACGAAAAAGCGGCAATCATTGGGATGGTGTGCTGAGGCGATTTCTTGAAAAGATTTGTCATCGAAAAATCTTGATATGTCAAATTGATAATTTTGATGAATAGATTACTTCGAATTGATCCGGTCAATCCGATTTCAGTCTCATCCGACGGTATCCCAGATTACTCCCATCCTTTCACAATCCGGCCGGCGTCACCATGTCCCTCAAACGGCGCCGGCAACTGCTGGAACTGAGCCGGAAACACGGTGTTATGATTGTGGCCGACGAAGTTTATCAGCTCCTGTCATATGGAGACGACCCACCCCCGCCCATGGCAGCGCTGGATACCGAAGCACGCGTGCTGGGCCTGGGATCATTTTCAAAAATTCTGGCACCGGGCTTACGACTGGGCTGGATCCAAGCCCAGCCTGAACTGCTGGCACGCCTGACCGGCAGTGGTCTGCTGCAGAGCAGCGGGGGAATGAACCCGTTCACGTCTTCACTGGTGCAGAGTGTGATCGAAAATGGACTGCAACGCCGGCATCTGGACAACCTTAAATCCATACATTTTACCCCGAACAAAGGAGGTGAATGTGATGAGGTGCCTAATCTTGACGTTTTTAGCGATGGTCATGATGACCCGGCGCTTTGATAGCGACATGCTGGCTCAAAAGAAAGAACAGGATGGACCGGATGCTCCTCTGGGAATTCGTATCGAAGGCATTGGCGACACGGACGCAGGAAACTATGAGGGATTCCTTCTGTACGATGAGGAGATGTATGGGACACCCGGCAGCATTCGCAAGACGCTGCAGGAAGGGGCCCCCTTACTCAGCACCGCCAGGCCCCTTCCCGGTTTTTGGGAAAGTCTCTCGTGCACGTTGGGTCAGGTGACCAACTGGTCGTCTTTCGCGGGAGACCTTTCTTTCGAAGGATGATAAATTAGCTAAAGATTACCATTCATTTACCTAAATAATACTAAAAGTTTTCCTCTCCTTCAGCCATGAATGCAAATCTGGCATCGGATAGAGCTTTCGCTATTTCTTCTTCATTTTTCGGCGTGCTCCTGCAATTCCGGCTAACCCAGCACTAACAAGGAGTATGGTGGCAGGCTCGGGAACCGGGGCAACTTCTGGAACATCACCATCAAGAACTGCTAACGTCCTGTAACTCGTCGTGGCATTATTCATGAATCTATCTTGGGCGCCGGTTCCAAATTCAAACCAAAACGCATTGGAGTTGCTGGAAATGGTTCCGCTCCAATACCGACCCGCTTCAAGATTGTCGAAGTAGCCGGTATTTTGAGATTCCCAACTTGGCGTAGCCCTCCCATAAATGTCATACGCCCCATAATTCCCGAGGGACCCGTAAAAAAGATTCGCCATCTCGCTACCCGTGCTTTCCGGGTATGCACTTCCGGGTGCGCTGATGTTGAACCCGATATCTGATGAACCGTCACTCCGCCAAGCGTAATTATAACTGGAACCATTCACCGGTAAGACCTCGGGAAGCCGCCACCCGGTAAGATCCAGTCCATCGTACGAAACAACAAGGTCGTCCGCCCAGGTGTTTTGAACATTCCAGTTGTTTGCTGATCTAGTATAGTCCAACCACGTAATATCCAGCACGTCATCATAAATTAACTGGTAGTCACCGCCTCCTCCACTGGTAATAGTCCCCGTTCCTCTTACAAACATTATTGCTTGAGCGCTACTAGCAGAGAAAAAAACCCAAAGAAGTGCCACCACTAAAATCCGTTTCATTTTATCTCCCTAGAGTTAAATTATCACCAAGTATCATTCTGATCCTAATTTTGGATGGGCCAAAAGTATATAATGGGCCGAGGCAGTCGGCCGATATGATAACCTGATCGAAACAGCATTCATTCCATTGCCATACTAATAGAAACCACTAGAAGAATTAAAACACTTGTTGCCTCTACTAAATACGTTTGGTTCTTTTGTTATGATTTGTGTTCGGGAATTAACACATGTAGAAATAGGCAGGTAAAACAGCTTCAGCATCAGCACACCCCACAATACTTCATCCAGGTTCCGCTTCAGGTACCGTCTGCAGTTTGCGAGGAGTAAAGCAACATACATGCCTGATTTGATATTGAGGCTAAATTTCCGGCTTAGAAGAAAAATATCAGCTGGTTACATGCCCTGTTATTCGAATACGTGATTGGTTATAAGGTATGTAATTATGGAGTTGTGAAGTAAATTACACAAGATTTGCTCATATCATTATACCTGTATCACTCTGTGGTAGATGGGGTCGGTGTGGACACCTTGCCACATTCGACGATCATGCGATCAATTTCGAAATCTTCAAAGGGACGAGAACATGGGTATTGGAAAGCCAACTGATACCGGTGGCCTTTTGGATAACCCAGCTTGACATATAATCTGGAATTTTTAAGTTCTGGTTTAGCAAATGAACCTTCGTGCAACCATCCAATCGTCCTGACCTTTCTACATTGGCCGCCATCGATTTGTTGAAACCGTTATTCGAACGCCGCACCTTAAGGAGTTACCAATGAAAATCACGACTATCGGTTTGATTCATATTGTGTGTCCGGTTTTCTGTGGGATTCTCGTAATCGCCAACGCCGCAATGGCTATGCCCATAACCATGGTTAACCCGGGATTCGAGAACACGGCCGGACAAACCGATTTTTTCGAATTCACCTTCGGCGAACCGGTCGGGTGGTCGACCTACGATCCGAACAATGTCGTTTTCGGGGGTAGCGGCATCACGATCGGGACCCTCTTTCCCAATGGCACGGATTTCTTCAACACAACGGCGCCGGAGGGCGATCTGGTGAGTATCCTCTATGGCAACAACCAGTTCGGGCTCGGTGAATACGGGCTGACACAGACGCTTAGTGCCGTGCTCGAAGCGAACACCCGGTATGATGTGACCGTCGAGGTCGGCAACATTGCCTCGGGGACCGCTCAAAACGGGGCGTTTTTCAATCTCGACGGATTTCCGGGTTATCGAGTACAGTTCCTTGCTGGAGGTCAGGTGGTCGCGGAAGACGACAACTCACTCGCCGGGATCATACCGGAAGGCGAATTCATGACCGCCGGCGTGTCGGTGACTATCGGTGCGATTCATCCGCAGTTAGGCCAGAACATCGGTATCCGGCTGATCAACCGCAACGAAATTCCGGCCGGTTACACGGCTCAAAATTCGCCAGACCTGGAGGTCGACTTTGACAACATCCAATTGAGCGCGAACACTGCCGTTCCATTGCCCGCCACCTTCTACCTTTTTGCCGCGGGTCTCACGGGTATAGTTATCTTCAAATGGAAATATGCATAGCGAGGATAAGAGAAGAAAGAAACAAACCCTTCGTTTCAGATAATCAGTAATCACGTGGTATGGTCTTGCATTATGACATTTCAGTCATTTCAGGCGCTTATGTCGTTACCGATTGGTCGACGATCAATTATACTCGATGGTCAGTTTTGCCGGCACTGCGCGATACCCTTGAATACGAAGCGGTGCAGAATGTCATAATGCAAGACCTGATCCCATTCTCAATACACATAGTAACAGACCATTTCAGCCGTCGTAGCCATAGGCCATTATGTCAAAGTCTGCCTGCTCCCCTTTTTTTCGGTACCTGAGAGCACCTGGCCGCTAACCATTCCAAGGCGTCGAACACTTTCCTCTGCAGGCCGTCCTTCGATCGCACATATGCCTATACCCGCTGGTTTCTCGAGACGTTTCGAAATCTCACCGAGGGGCGGCTCGAACAAATCGAGAAACCAGCGGGTATAGGATCGAAGAATTTATTCGCCGAAACCATGTCGAGTTGCCTGTCCGATAGGGTAAAAATTCCCACTTGATTTTCCTATCCATGTAACATGAACGTTTGAAATTAGGTATATATTTACATAATCCATATCTATTCTAACACAATCCAGACCTAAATATGTCTCTAAACTACAGAAATCACATAAAAAAATATTTTTGTGACCTATTTCACTTTTTGCATGTTTTTTGCATTCTAAGAATCCATTCGGCTGCTACATATCCTACGACAGTTGTCATAAGTAAGCTCCTATACAGAATAAACGAAACCTCTCGATAAATTTGCGCTGGGGCGGGTACGGCAGACCAGGCGAAGGTCGGTCGAAAAATGAGCCTCGTACTACAGTGAAACAACCTCGCCATGAACGCAGGAACGGGTACCAGGCTTTGATTGTGTTCTGACCCGCTTGGCAGCATAGCACCTTTTTTTGATGAGCCAACCGGAACGGGATCAGATTACATTGGTATAATAGTTTGGAACATTGCTCCATATCAGTATTTCCAAGAAAGGCAAAAGGGGGGAAGGCGGCATGAAGGCAAAACTATTACTATCAGGCGTGGCATTGGTTGGGGCGGTAATTTTATTGGTCACGAACGTCATAGCTGCACCAATATATGTGAGCAGCAACCAGGGGAAGGTCGGCAAATTGAATGTCGAAACCGCTAAAATACATGTTATCGCGGATTTTGATTTTTCCAATGAACATACCGGCTATGCCGATTACGGGCTTGTCGATATTGCGTTCGACAATACCGGCAACCTGTATGGATTAACCTTCGATGCCCTTTTTCAATTAGATCTCAAATCGGGAGATGCCAGATATATTAATCAGTTTGGTGATCCAACCGATGGTTACTCTACCCACCTTAACGCGTTGGCAATCAGTGATAACAACGTTGCCTATGCCATGGGTGCAAAAAATACCAGCCTGTTCACGTTGGATCTGAGCACCGGCGTAAAGACCTCTGTATTCGACACGATGACCGACACTTTCGGCGGTTTTTATTCCCATGGGGATTTGGCATTTGACGATCTGGGGAACTTATATCTTGCGGGTGGAGAAGACAATCAAGGTGCGTCTTCCCTTATACTGCTTGATGTCGCAGGACAAACAGCTACGGAGATCGGAGCAATAGGAAGAAATAACATATACGGGCTGGTGTATGATAATGACACCATGTACGGCATGAAACAAAATGGTGCACTTTTTGAGATTTCTCTAGATACGGGAACAGGAACAAAGATCGGCAGGGCTGATAACACGGATATCGGCCTTGTTTACGGCGCTGCAGTCAATCCAGTACCCGAACCGGCCACGATGTTGCTGGTAGGGGTTGGTCTGATCGGTTTTGCCGGTCTTCGGAAAAAGATTTTCAAGAGCTAATTGAATAGCTTAGAAATAATGTAAAAAAGGCAGGGGTTTCACCTGCCTTTTTTACTTGCTCATGTCGCGCACCACCATCAGTTTCTCTTTATCTCAGTCGGATAAAACGGAAAACAGGTACTCCCTGATGCTTTCAAAGTGGGAATGATCCACCATGAATGGGAAATGGTTTTCACAGCAGCTGTACGCAGCTTTCCAACGCCTTCAAAAAAAGTACGATTAATTTCGTTTCAAAAAATAACCGCATTGAGGACTTCCCGATGGCACAGAGTTTGCTCTTGATAATTGAAGGATATAAAGCTTCTCTGTGACGTTTTGATTTGGTATGCGTCGCTGGCGCAGAAATCAAAACATATTTCTTGAATCAGCAGAAAAGGTATCCGTTTTGCCAGCCTGGGAACTGAGACGCAAAAATAGAAATCGCCGATGGATTGCGGTTCTCGCAGTTGTCTTATTGTCATCCCTGCTCTTCGGCGGTGTGGGTTTTGCCGCCTATACAAACAACATTCTCCTGACCGGCTACTGGCCACCGACAGGTGGTGAGGGCGGCATGTTGAACCAGTGGCTTTACGACCCTTACAATCCTGAAACCTGGCAGGGAGCCAATTGGAACAATTCAGGCTACGACGTATATGCGCTTTATCCCACCTTCCCTGGTGGGACTGGATCGAATCCCAGGGGGGACGGGTTTTTCGAAATACACTATGACAGCGTCTATGATGATTTCGCTGGGGTCACGACCACAGGTATGTGGGTGGATCACAGCCTGACGGAGGACCCCGTGTGGATGGATCCTCTGAACCCCGTGGCGATATTGAGCTACGGACAGGGAAACGGACCATGGGAAATCGAAAACAATGCCAGAAATTTAACCAGGCGCAACTGGTATAGGACATCCTACAGCGGGCGCCCAGATCAAAAACCGGACCTCACCCTACCCAACAACTATACACTAAGTGCAAGCGACTTGAGCAGTGATATGGCGATGATGAACCAGAATGTTGAGGATGCGGTGAATGCCGCGAATCTGCCCGGAATCGGGACGGACGGCGCCTGGGTGGACTGGAACGGCAACCCGGGCGCATTTCTCTGCGAATACATGGCGTTTCTGGGGCTGGACTACTATTACTGGAACGGCCCGGATGCAGCGGAATCTGATCCGGATGCGCCGCCCTATGAAAACGATTATACCGTGTACGCCACATCTTTCACCCACGTCGCAGGGAACGTTCCCGAGTCTTCAGGAGCCGTTGCAACCGAAATCTCCCTGAATGAAACCATGTGGTTCCTGGATAATACGCTGCCACCGTTCCAGCCGGTGCCGATTCCCGAGCCCCTGTGGTTACTGAGCCCTACGCTTCTTTTCCTGCTTCGATTCAGGCGGCAGGTCTGATCTTTGCGTCATGGCGTCGGGTTTTTCTTCCACCGGCTGCCATAATATCCTCGATCCAAATTTCAACAATCCACTACTCCACCACTCCATGAATTTCCTTGCCAAAGTGTCTTGAACGATCAGCCAAGAATTGTTCGCAGGAAAGAATAGGGACATTCTATAGTCCCACTAACTACTGGCCTTTCCATCGAACTCTGAGCTACGGCATGTCACTTACCTGGATGGCGGGGACACGAATATAGGTGGAATCGGCCGGTCCGGAGTTTGGACCACCATTCTCTTCCGGATAGGTGTCAGAAGCATAGAGATCAATCGTATTCGGGGCAGAGGTAGCTCTGGCTGACGTGCAGGCAGGAAAAAATGATACAATCGTATATTCCGCAAGAGTTACATGAAATCAGAAGCAAACATTTTGCACCGTCTCAAGATTATTCTGGTAAAGGCACAATATACCAGTTTGAGCACGTATCGGATGGAGAAAAACGATGGGTCCCTTGGCCTTTGCGGAAAAGCGTGTTGTGCAGAACTGTTCAAGCGGAGAGGCTCCGGTATGACGCCGTAAGATTCATCTTGCAGAGAAAAAGCCACACCCTGGCCCCGACCTTCAATCGGAACATATTTATGGCAACGGCTATAGAATAGATCATAATCGGAAAAAGGAATATTAAGAAGATATCGATAAGTTAGAGCATTTCGAGGAGATCAGGCCGCCCGGATTTCCTGTACTGGGCATGGAATCTCGCTGATGATTCCCCATCGCTGCACAGCAATTGCTTTCAACCCGACAGAAAGGAATGGAGAGCGTCATTTTTCATGGCTGCTCCCATAGGATACCTTGATCCTGGAAAAACCGGGAATGAGGGTCTTGGTGCTCTTTACCCCGGTGAGCTGACCGATTTTCTCATGAACAAATTGGGAAATGACTTCGGCGTCCGAACTGAGCAAATCCCGTGCAAGTTCAGCTTTGACCAGTAGATCCACATCCCCGTGGACCGAATGGACCTCTTGTACTTCATCGAGAGCATACAGCTTTTCAATTAATTTATGCGCCCGTTTGGCCTGCACCTGCATCAGGACGAAAGCCATGATCTTTCTCTTCATTTCGGGATATTCAGTGTTTTTCAAATCGGCCATTTTCTTTCGAAATGCCTCCATCTCTTTTGGGATAATGTTATCGATACCGATACCGTAGCGACGTTGTCCGATTTTGCTCCACTGGTAATAGGTGATATAGGCATACAGATCGGTAACGGTCCGCTTCGGAAATGAATCGATCAAGCGGCCACGCCGAATCATGGCGCAAAGGGGACGATAAATCGTGTTGTACCAGTCCCGGGCCGCGTCTGCAAAGCTGAGCGCTTCTCCCGGGGCAACCTCTTGAAGGTGGTGATGGTGCTGGGTGATCTGCTCCAGCAGCCGGTCGTAGTGGCCGGCCTCGGTAAGCTCAATCTCGGCAGTGAGCTGTGTGCTGTCGAAAAATTCCGCCCGTTCATAATATAAAAGATTTTGATGAGTTTTTCTCGACGGCGCGAGCTCGATGATACGGGCCAAAATTTCATCGTGCCCCAGTTCTTTTGCAGCTGCAACACGGTGATTTCCGTCGAGCACGTAATATGAGTCCTTGATCTGATAGAGTTTTACAGGCCCCAGATATCTCCCCAGCCGCATGGCCTCCTTGATACTTTTTAGACGATCCGACGGCATGTGCTGTTTTATTCGGAAGCGGCTGTCGAAATCCTTATAACGTCCAATGCTGCCGACGATGCGCTCTACGGCAACCGCACGGACCCCGCGATCTTTGGGAGCGTAGGCGTCCGCCTCTTTTTGGCACGCCTCGAAGCATTCGGCCTCTGGCGGCGTTTCATTATTCTTGCGGCGTTTCAGTAGTCTTTTAAACATTCGATGGATCTTCTATCTCCAACAGGTGAAACCCGTAGGTATTGATCACCTGGGTCGTGTTCTCGAGGGTGATTCTCTCAGAGGGCTCCGAAAATTCGCGGTGGATATGTCCGTGGATGAAAAATTTCGGCTGGTACTTGTTGATCAACCACCGAAAACAGGAAAACCCCCTGTGACATAGGTCCTCTCCGTCCTGAATATCACGTGGGGGCGCATGGGTGACGGCAATATCTATCCCTCTCTTCCACCACAGTGTCAGGCGTAATCGCCTGATAACGGATCGCATCTGCCCTTCGGTGTATTGAAAGGGGCCGCCATTGTACCAGATCGAACCTTCCAGTCCCAGAATTTTCAGCCCGCCGATGCGCACAAGCCTGCCGTGCAGGTTCATGCAGCTCTGAGGCGGATTGCCTTTGTATCGAATGTCATGGTTGCCGCAGACATAATACAGCGGCGCCCCATAGGTATGCGTCAATGCGTTAAGGTATTCGGGCGGCAGATCACCGCAAGAGAGGATAAGATCGACCCCGTCCACCAGATTCCTGCCCTGCTCCTCAAGCAGAATGGGATTTGTCACATCCGATACGGATAAAATTTTCATAACGTGATGATAGCATCTATCTCGATGGCTGGTAATCCTAATTGCCGGGAGGTGATCACCCAGGGTCCAGGGGTTCGAGGTTTACCCGCCTATGGCGGCGCCAATGGCGACCAGGGTTTACCCGCCTATGGCGCCGCCGGAAGCGGCTAAACCTATGAACCTCTTATCCAACGAATTGGGAGAAGTATCAATAAAATATCACGAAGTGTTCGGGTTAGATGGTCTTTAGAGCTTCCAGCGTATGCTCCATTTCCGGGCGTACCGTGTGATCCGGGGTGATTTCCGCGTAACGGATGGTTCCGTCGCGGTCGATAATGAGTCTGGTCGGCATGGGAAGCGTCCAGGTATCGTCGCCGTTGTGCTTGGGGACATCGATCTTGAATTTCTGGTACAGTGCAATCATACTGTCTGCCAGCCGGAATCTTATGCCGTAGGTCTCGGCCACCCGATTCCCGGGATCGCTGAGTATATCGAACGTCAGGCCCTTTTCATCGATCATCGCCTGGCTGAATTCCGACTGTTGGGGGCTGATGGCCACCACACGCGCTCCGGCCGCTTCAAAGTCGGCTGTTGCTTTTCCAAGAGCATCCAGCTCCATATTGCAGTAGGGTCACCACTTGCCCCGGTAGAAAACGAGCACGAGGGGACGATTTCCAAGCAAATCCTGAAGCCCCACAGTGTCCCCCCGGGTGTTCTTCAAGGAAAAATCAGGCGCCCGATCGCCGACCTTGACGGTGCGGTCCAGGATTCCCGAGTTTTTTAGCGCGTCCTTGGCTTGCTGCATGGTGTCGAGCACCTCTTGGGGCGCCTTTTCCTTAAAGCTCCGGTTATAGGCATCCATCTGTTCCTGCAGTTTCATGTGTCCCCTCCTTGATCGGTTTGTCATCGACTTCGTAGAAACAACTTAATGGTCAGGAAGGCCGTGTCAAATTCACGAAATTCGTTCTCGAAAATACGTCGACGTAGAAGCCAGGCCTGATGAGGCAAATACGTCAACACGGTTTCAACCCGCTACCTTGCCATTATTGTGGTGTTTGAATTATGTTTATCAACATTCTGTGTAACAAGCTTATGGTAACGCATTGTAATATGGGAACCTGCCACATCTGCAACACCCGGTCGCCATTGATCGCCAGCCATCTTGGTGTGTGCAGTGATTGCATTACGGTCCATCCGACCGATGCGGTTGCGCTGGCACTGAATCGGCATGGGGACAGCCGTGAGCAATTCGGACTTCCCCGGTCACCGCCACGTGCCCCGGAAGGCATTCGGTGCCGCCTGTGCGTCAACGAGTGCCGCATCGCCGAGAGCGGGTTGGGGTTTTGCGGCATGCGGGAAAACAGAAACGGTCGCCTCGACGGCGTCTCAAGCCGCCTCGCCAAGGCATCCTGGTACCATGATCCGCTTCCCACCAACTGCGTCGGCGACTGGGTCTGCGCCGGCGGTACCGGCAGCGGGTATCCGGAGTTTGCCCATTGCCGGGGGGCCGAGACCGGGTATCGAAACCTGGCTGTTTTTTTCCATGCCTGTTCCATGAACTGCCTCTTCTGCCAGAATTGGCATTTCAAAGAACACACCCATGGCGATCGCTATGTCTCCGTTGATGATCTGGTCAACGACGTCGACGGCCGGACATCCTGCATCTGCTACTTCGGGGGGGATCCGTCCCCTCAGCTGCCCTTTGCCATACGGGCTTCAAAGGCCGCCATGGCGAAACGGCCGGACAGCATTCTCAGATTCTGCTGGGAGACCAACGGGACCATGCATCCCACTTTCCTGGACGACATCATGGCCCTTGCCCTGGCTTCCGGCGGCTGCGTCAAATTCGATCTAAAGGCGCTTCACGAACCGCTTCACATGGCCTTGACCGGAGTTTCCAATCGCCGGACACTTAACAATTTCAGGCGCGCCGGACGTTGGATGCGCAAACGACCGATCCCGCCGGTGTTGATTGCCAATACGCTTCTGGTCCCAGGATACATCGATGCCGGGGAGGTAGGGCGTATCGCCGAGTTTATCGCCTCAGTGGATCCGGACATCCCTTACAGCCTTTTGGCATTCCATCCTCAGTTTTACATGCAGGATCTTCCGCTGACCCGTCGGGAAACCGCCTCAAGGTGTCTCCAGGCGGCGCATGAGGCCGGACTCAACCAGGTACGGCTGGGTAATGAGCATCTTCTTGCATGAATCCGGCATGTTAGGAAATGCTGGATTCATGACATCTAAATCAATACACTTTCCTGCAGGCAGTTGATGCGTGAGAGAGGGAATCCGGTGTTTAGCGAATATTTTTATTGAAAGGATAGCGTTTCCGATGCATGCCACCCCTGCGCATCACACTCTGTCTTGGAAAAATGTTCTGATTACCGGGCCTCCCGGGATCGGCAAGACCACCGTCATCAAAGAGTTGACACAACGTCTTAGGCCTTATCATCCGGCAGGGTTTTACACGCGCGAGATCCGGGAGGGAGGTGTCCGAAAGGGATTTGAACTCGTCGATTTGGATGGGAGGAAAGGGGTGTTATCACACATGGGCATCAAGAGTTCCCATCGCATCGGCAAATACGGAGTGGATATTCCGGGATTTGAACGATTTCTTGGTAATATACCGTTTTTTGCGTCGGACCGAAGGTTGATCGTTATCGACGAAATCGGCAAGATGGAATGCCTTTCGCCGATGTTTATCAATATGTTGACCAAATTGCTGGAATCAGACAGACCGGTTGTGGCCACCATTGCGCTAAAAGGTGGCGGGACCATTGAAACAGTGAAGCTCCGATCGGATGTGCATCTATTTCACATGCATCGAAGCAATCGTGACATGATTATCAACGACATCCTCAAGTATTTTAGTTGATACCGTAAAATCTTGTTTCTCAAACAAGATTTTACATGGATATGCTGCGATGGATCAGGAGGAAGACGGGCGCCAGCAGGCTCAGTAGAAAGAGTATCCCTTCGATGGATGTGACGGTGTTCAGCCAGGTCTGTCCCAGGCGACGCATTTCGGTGGCTTTGGCTAAAAAGCCGATCCCCATGACCAGCCATAACGTGAAAACGAACACAACCTGGGTTTGAGCATTCATGACATACACATTCCGTGAACCATGCGGGCTAGATTACCTGCTTTAAGGTTGGCGGGTGCGGTGCATCGGGGGAAGGGGCGTCGTTGAGCATGGAAGGCAGGCCGCTCAACGCTTCCCGGATTTCCTTGGCCCCTTTTTCGTAAACCTTGACTGTTTCCAGGTAGTCGCCCTTGACTTCTTTCCCTGGAAATTTGCCTTCTGTTTTTTGCAGATAGGTAAAGATCAGATCCCGGACCGCCTGCCAGCTGTCGCGGCGATTTTGATTCTCCAGGGGTGTCAGCTGGTCCAGACGCTTCAGCGTCTTCCGGTGGTATCGACCGGCAAAAAATTTCATGAAAACCGTCATCAAAAGCAACAGCACCAGAGACGCGATTCCGGCACCGATGCCGACAAGCATGGGCATATCGAAGCCGGCCAAAGGACCGTAAGCGGTCAGCCCCCCGACCACGGCCCCGCCGCAAACCAGGCTCAGCAGGATGCTGAGCAGGGAATACCGCCATCTGAATCGGCGGAGTCCTTTGCGGTAGCCGACCAGGGCCTCCAGCAGGTGGGAGAGGCGCTCCCCATGGGTTTCAACAAACGTGGCCAAATGATCGAGGCGATGCCGGGGTGCTTCCAAAACCGACTGTTTGAGACGATCCCGCTGATTTTCCAGATGGGGAAGATAGCTGGTGTCCCGATTGTTCTCCGGCTCCATATTTTCCGCCGCACGGGGGGAGTAGGTCAGATGGATCATCGGGATGTCTTTTCTACCGGTAATCTGGGACAGGTTCCAGCAGAGGGTGCCATAGACCCGGATCAAATCGGTGAGCGATGTACATTCATCGATGCGGTTCAATACGAACAGAACGCGGTCTTCGAATGTCCGGGACGGCAGCGTATCGCGGAGGCTGATATGGGCTTCCCGGACGGTGCCGGCCTTATGGGGATCGAAAAGCACCAGAATCAGATCCGCCAACTGGGCCAGATCCCCCACAACTTCCTGATAATTATAGCCGCGGTCTCTTTCCGTGATGCTGTCGAGCATCCCGGGGGTATCGATTATCGCCAGGGTTTTCAGAAACGGTGAGTTAACCTTCTTGAGCCGGAAATGGGCCGAAAAACTCTGGCCATGCTTTTTCAACATTTCAAAGGGATATTCCGGATCATTGAGCAGGAATTTCCCGTCTCTCTCCTCGAGTGTTTGAACCCGCTCTTCGGAGGGCGGCGGATCCCCATGGGTGATGACGGTAAATGAATCGTCGGTCGGGGCCTGACCGGTGATCTGTATGTCCGCACCCAGAAATTCGTTGATCAGGGCGGATTTCCCGGAAGAGTAGTTTCCCAGCACCAACACCAGCGGTCGCCATTTGATGTTGGTTTCCAGAGGGACGTCGCTGTAGCCGTAACGCATCGCTGTGGGCGACAGTTGATTGCCGACCATGGCAAGGAGTTCGTTACGCAACGAATTGATGTAGTTGTCTCGATGCATGGCGCTCGATCAAATCATGTAGGTTATTCTCACCCCCGGCTGGAGACGTGGCCCAAGGTTTGCCCGCCTCTTGCGGGATCGGAGACAAAAAGAACGTGCGCGCCAGCCCGTGGCGGGTAAACCCCGGGTATGGATCCCCGGGGGCAAGGTGCTTGCGTTTGGTTCCCGATGTCTCCGGTAACAGTAAATCATAATAATCAGATATTTTCAATGTTAACGCAGCAGACTAACATTATTAGAAAAAAAGCTCGATAAAAATCCTTGATTCCGGAAATCGTCGGTCAACGATGCGGGTTACATCCCGAATCATTTCAGTCCGACCGCAGAGGTAGAAATCATATTCCCCTACCGGAAGCGCTTCGGCGACGTATTCGGTAACCCGCCCGGGAAAGCTTTCGAATCCACCCGGATCCGGCCCGGTGATGCATGTCATGTACATCTCGGCAGCCCTTTGAAACACATCCGCATAGTACCGTTCATCGGCTTTCCGGATACCGTGGAGAAGGGTAAACCCGCGGCACCCGGTAAGACCCATGGAAACGAACGGCGCGATACCCGTTCCGGTGGCAACAAACACAGGTTGCTTTCCGGACGCACGGAACAGAAAATATCCGTTAGGACCGAAAAATCGCAGCGATTCCCCAATCGGAATCTCCAGGAGTTTCGGGGTGAGCTCCCCGCGGGGGATATGACGGATGCACAATCGGAGATATTGATCCCGGGGCGATGATACCAGTGAATAGTCTCGGCCGATTTCACCGACGTTTAGGTGTATCCGCTGCCCCGGAATAAAATCGAATCCATCCGGCCGCGCCATTTCCAATTGAAACGTATGAGCGGTCAACCAACGCCGATGTCGGATGACGGTGCGGTAGGATCGTACCGCCGGAAGCATCATTTTTTCCATGGGACATCCGCAACTCCCATGAGAAAATTACAATAGCGCGCCAATACAAACAGGTAATCGGAAAGCCGGTTCAAATAGACCTGAACCGGCTGGAGTGCATCCGGTGCGTCGGTGGTGTCGGAAAGCACCACGACTTTGCGTTCCGCGCGTCGACACACGGTTCGCGCCACATGGGCCCATCCTGCAGACATGTGCCCACCCGGCAAAATAAAGCCGCCGAGTGTGGGGAGTTTGCTTTCCATTCGATCGATTGCTGTTTCCAGCGACTTCCATTCCCTTTCCGGGATCTCCGGCAGCACAGCCATGGATGGGGATTCCGACTCTGTCGCCAGCCATGCGCCCACCTGAAAGAGTGTTGATTGAATCTGTTCGACCTCCTTTTGAATCTCCGGATGATCTGCCGGGGCAGCGGCGGCCAGCGCCCCCAGTATGGAATTCAATTCATCCACATCGCCATAGGCGGCAATCCGCGCATTCCCTTTGCTGACACGTTCTCCACTGAAAAGGCTGGTTTTACCCTGATCTCCGGTGCCGGTATAAATTTTCATGATGTCTGTTGGTCCGTTAGCCCGTTGGCCTTACATAGCTATTAGGTATTGGGTATTTGGTATTCGGTCGTTGGTACATCCTTCAACACAGCGGAATGTCAATCATGGTTCTTATCACTATACTTTCAGCTTTGAGTTTTCAGCTCTAATCTTTTCAGCTCATCCAGAATCCAGCATCCAGTATCCAGCATCCCGTTTGCCCGTTTGCCGGATGGTTAGGGGCAACACCCCGTGAAGTACAGGGGTACTGGAGTAGCGGAGTACTGAATATCCTCAAGGTGTTTGGTTCCCCGTAACACCATCCCTCCACCACTCCCAGTCCCCAGATTCCCCTGTTTCCTATATCTTGAACTTGCTTATTCCCTGTAGCTCCCTGCGGGAATTCCGCTCACATTCCTCTCCCCCTGGTGGGAGAGAATAGGAGAGGGGGTAAGACTGGCAGCATTCCGCGTTGATACCCCGCAGCTTGTTGTAGCAAAGCGGAAATCCCGCTCAGCGGGGCTTCGGGGAGGTTCATTCCGGCGTCTCTTATCTCAGCATCCAGTATCGAGTATCCAGTAACCAGTATCGAGCCCGCCTAAGGTTTACCCGCCTCCGGCGGCGCCAAAGGCGACCAGGGTTTACCTGCCTCGGGCGGGCAAGCATCCAGTAACCCGTATCCCGGGCTAATTGGGTGCCGTGTCCGGGCCGGTGCTGTCCGATGGAACACTGACGGAGGGTTCAGGTACCTCTCGGGGCCATCCGCGCAGAATAGCGTGAACAAGGGTCGCCAGGGGAATGGCGAAGAATACCCCCCAGAATCCCCACAGGCCCCCAAACACCAGCACCGCGGTGATGATGGCGACCGGGTGCATATGAACCACCTCCGAAAGCAGCAGCGGTGCCAGTAGATTCCCGTCGAGCAACTGTATGACCCCGTAGGCGACAATCAGGTAGAACAGCTCGGGACTCCATCCCCACTGGGAAAAGCCCATCAACGCCACCGGCAGCGTCGTTACCGTTACACCGATATACGGCACGATCACCGACAAACCGATCAGCAATCCGATGAGCATTGCAAATTTGAGTCCCAACCCGGTAAAGACAACCCAGCTCGTCGCCCATATAATGATGATTTCCCAAAATTTGCCCCGGATATAATTTCCGATCTGCTGATCGACTTCCTCCCAAACCTGGGATGTCAGCGATCGGTTTCGGGGCAGATAGCCGGTGATCCAGCCGACGAGTTCCGCCTTGTCCTTCAGAAAGAAAAACACCATCAACGGCATCAGTACCAGATACACCAGGAAGACGATCAAGCCGCGCACCGAAGCAACGGAATAGGAAAGAAATTTGTCGCCCCTACCGGCGATGGCGGTCTGCAACGCCCGGACCATGTCGTTGAGCTGTTCCCGGGAGATAAATTCCGGATAACGTTCCGGCAACATGCTCAGAAGCGCCTGCAGTCTTTTGAACATGTTCGGTAATTCAGAAATGGCTTGACCCAACTGGAAGGAGAGCTTGGGCAGCAGCGCAAAGAGCAGGATAAACAGAAATGCCATGAAAGAGAAGAAAACGATCAGAACCGCGGCAATCCGGGGTGCCCCCCGTCGCTCTAAAAAACCGACCAGCCCCTCCAGCATATAGGCAATCACCAGGCTGGCGATCACCGGGGTGAGGGTTCGACCGAAATAATAGATGACCAGCGTGCCGGTAACTAACAGAACGGCCAGAATGACGACCTGGGGGTCGGAGAAATTTCGGCGGAACCAATCTTTGATGATATACATGGGTTCGACGTTTCAACAAGTCATAGAATTCTTTACTTTGGTTCTTCTACCATGGGTGCGGGTAAACCCTGGTCGCTTTTGGCGCCGCCGGAGGCGGGTAAACCTCGACCCCTTGGACCCTGATGGATCACACTCACGCAAGTCGGATTTCCAGCGTTTATGTATTCAAAAACTACAACTAGTCCGGTGATGGTCCTTTGTTTGATAGCCGCTGTCCGTCAAACGCGCGGGTTTTTTAAAGACACTGAAACGATATCACATAATCCAGAGCCCAGAATAATATTGCCCAATATGGACATTTTTTCAAGGTCGGGCGGCATGACGCTCCGATTTAAAGCGCGGACGGATGATCGTGCTATCGCCGCTGCCATCCAACGCCAGAATGTGGGTCAGGCAGGAGGGCAGTTCGTACTCGTGGTGGGTAACATAAAGGATTTGCGTCGGCGTTTCCATACCGATGGTATCGACAAGATCGATAATCACACGGCGGTTCGCCGGGTCCAGGCCCTGGCAGGGTTCATCCAGAATCAGTAAATTCGGATTTTTGACCATTGCCCGAGCCAGCAGCACAAGCCGTTTTTCTCCGTAGGAGAGCCGGTTAAAGACCGAAGCTGCCTTTTCCGCCATGCCAAAGAAGGCGAGCCAGCGCATAGCGGCGTTTGCCTGATGTCTCGTGACAGACCGGTAAAGCCCCACGGAATCAAAAAAACCGGAGTGGACGACGTCCCTGACTCTGAACGGCCGATTGAACCGAAACTGGAATTCGGAAGAGACCAGTCCGATACGCGACTTGATGTCCCAGATGCTCTCGCCGCTGCCGCGACGATGACCAAAAAGGAAAATGTCATTGGCGTAAGCCTGGAGATGATCTCCTGAAATAAGGTTCAGCAAGGTTGTTTTCCCTGCACCGTTGGGACCCAGAACTCCCCAGTGCTCACCGGCACGGACTGTCCAGTTCAGATTCTTGAGGATACACCGGTTGCCATGCCGCACGGTCACATCGTTCATTTCTAATGTGGGAGACCCATTTGCCCGGTGCCGGCGGTTCTCGGGGCCGGAAGCGTCCCGGGGCGGCATTGGGGAAGGTCTTCCGGTCGGGCGACCCGCAGCACCGGTGGATCGGCGCCCCGGTTTTTCGTAAAGCCGGGAGAGCGGCTGCTCGGACAACACCTTTTCTAAGGGGCCCCGGGCCACCAGGCGTCCGTCTTTCAAACAGAGCACGTGGGATATGGCTTCCGGCAGGAGCTGAAACCGATGGGTGACCAGGACGATCTGTCGGCCCATGCGGATCAGGCCGGTCATGATGTGGCGAAAATGCTCCCGGGCCCCTGAATCGACCCCTTCGAATGGTTCGTCCAGCACCAGCAGGCGTTCCGACCGCATCACCGCCCCGGCCAGAAGCACTCGCCGGATTTCACCTGTGGATAAGCTGCGGAGCTCCTTGTTCATCAGGGGTTCAAGTTCGAGAAGGGACAGCAGGTCGTGTGGGGGAGGATGGCGCGGTCCCGTATCGGCATGTAATAGGTCTGTGGACCGTATCGGTTCATCGGCCCCGTTACTGAACGATCTGGCGGTTTCAGCCCTTTCGGCTGCGGCAAGCCAGTTTTCCTGCAATTCAAGAGAAAGATAGCCGATCCGGTGGATATCGGCGGACCCTTCATGTCGAATCACCCGCCCTTCCGAATAGGGCGTCCGACCGACCAGAACACCGGTCAGGGCTGTTTTCCCGGCGCCGTTGGGCCCGAGTACGGCCCAGTTTTCTCCGGATCGGATCTGCCAGCGGGTCTTGGGAAGAAACGGCCGGTCGCGAAGTCGGAGGGTGACGTTTTCAAGGGTAATCAGCGGTGACCCCGGAGCGATGTCGTGGGGCGTTGGATTGGTCATTTTCAGGATTTCACCCGGGACTCCACAAGTATCTCGGAATGCAGCGTTCGATGCACCGGGCATCGGTCGGCGATTTGACTCAACCGGGCTTTTTGCTTTTCATCGAGAAGACCGATGAACTCGATTTCCCGGTCGATCCGATCGATTTTGCCTTTTTCGGTTTTACAGGTGTCGCAGTCCGTTGCGTCGATTTTTTCGTGTTTCAATCGGACCAGGACCGATTCCAGCGGCCACTCTTTGCGATCGGCATACATGCGAAGGGTGATGGCGGTGCATGCCCCAAGGCCGGAGAGAAGGTATTCGTAGGGCGAGGGCCCCTGGTCGGTTCCGCCCATGGATTCCGGCTCGTCGGCAATCATATCGTGATCCCCGGCCAGTATTTCCGTCGTGTACCTGCTTTTGCCGATCCGGGTGACGACTTCGCCATGGACCCCTTCCGCCTTTTCTTCGCTTTCCAGCTCCTTGCCGATGTATTTAAAGGCCCACTCGGCGATCACAGCTCCCACGTAGCGGGAATCCGCCGGATCGCTCATCAGGTGGTCGGCACGATCCAGGGAAATAAAGCTCTTCGGATGCTTGGCGGTTTTGAATATGCGGGCCGCGTTGTCGATATCGACAATCCTGTCCACCGGCGAGTGGAGAACCAGCAGGGCCCGTTTCAGGTTGCGGATACTATTCTCGATCCGGGTGTCCTGGAGATCCTCCAGAAACTGTTTCCGGATCTTGAAGGGACGACCATCCAGTAAAATTTCGGCCTCGCCGTTGGTCCGTATGGTCTCCATGGCATCGCCGATAACGTGTTGGACATGTTTCGGGTCGGCCGGGGAGCCGATGGTCACGACCGCTGCGACTGAGGGTATTTCGAGAGCGACCTGCAGGGAAGCGGTGCCGCCAAAAGAGTGGCCGATCAGGATTTTCGGCGGCTGATAGTTCCGGGACAGGAATTCGGCCGCCGCCACAAGGTCGGCGACATTGGACGAAAAACTCGTCGATGAAAAATCGCCTTCGCTGTCCCCCAATCCCGTAAAATCAAACCGCATGACGTCAATCCCTTTGCGGGTCAACGCCCGGCTGATGTTCGCCACGGCTTTGATATTTTTGGTGCAGGTAAAGCAGTGGGCAAAGAGGGCAACGGCCTTGGGACGCCCGTCAATGGGAAAGTCGATTTGAGCAGACAACTGTTCACCGGCGGCATTCGGAAATGTCAGTCTTTCAAGCTTCATCGTGATCCATAACCCCCTTCTCCCGACAGCGGCATGACATCTCCTCCGCGGGAATGTCCCGGGTGCCGTTCCACCCGATCATTTATTCAAACGGAGCCGTCAACGGGTCTTCTTTTTCGACTTTTTTGAGCGAAGCGGCATCGACGCCATAAAAATCCACGGCAAAGATCGAGGCACACATTTTCTGAATGCGCTGGACCACCTTCTGGTGTTCGGGATGGCGTTGGTACCTCCCGAGGGCTTCTTCGTTGGCCAACAGGGCAATCAACGCAAAGTCATAGGAACGCTCCGAGCGGATCACGTCCCGGCCGAACTCATAGCTGTGAATTTCAACAATTTTATTTGGCAGATCGTCCAGTGCCGCTTCAAGCTGTTTAATTTCCGTGTCGGTGACATCGGGATTGAATTTCATTAAGACCACATGATTGAGCATAGGGCACTCCCTTCGTCGTCTGGAGAATCACGCGTGAGGACCGGATGGATGGTACCTGATAAACCCTAACAATTTTGAAACCGGATTAAAAACAGTTTTTACAGCTGGATTCCTACCCCCGGATATCTATTAATCCATATCGGAATCGGTATCGAAAGTCGCGGAGAAGTGTCACTCCCTGCGGCCGATGATCCGCAGATCGATCGAAATCAGATCAAACACCACATGCTTGCCGAGATGATCGAAGAAGCGGCTCGAACCGTATCGCAGACCCCATCTGGTCCTGTCGATGTCAAAATGGGATTCGACCGCAATGCCATTGTTTTCGACCGGTGCCACCGATGCCATGAATTCAAGATCCGCCTGGATGCCGCGCAGCTCCAGATCCCCCCGGATGACAAAATTAGGCATCGTCAGTGTCGGTGACGGAATCTGGGTGCCGGAGGTAATGGAAAAGACCGCCTTGGGAAACACACGGGAAAGAAAGAAATCGTCCGATTCAAGATGGGCGATGAGCACCGGGTATAGCTCATCCCCGGAAAGATCGGTGTTCCGTATGGAGGTCATGTCGATTTCAAAACTGCCGGAGATCGAATCCGGAGTCAGGGTGGCCTGACCCCCGGCGAGGGTGATGGTCCCAAAATGTTTGCCATTTGAGTTTCGACCCGTCCACTCGATGGTACTCTCGGCCACGTCCACCCGGTAGGTGCCGGCGGTCAGCGACGGGGCGTTGCCGAAGTTGGTCACCGGTGCCGTGGCCGACCCTACCGTGGGAAGGCCCGCAGACACCCAACCGGCCAGGCCGCCTTCGAGGATGCGCACATTCCGGTATCCTGCCGCAGTGAGCTTGTCGGCGGCGGTTCGTGCATCCCAGGAGGTCTCTCGCGACCCATACACGACGATGTCCTGTGCCGTGCCCGCGGCCAATTCGGCGACCTGATCTAAAAACGTGACTTCGTAGACGCAGGCATGAACTGCTTTGGGAATATGCGCCTGCTGAAAGTGCTCATCCGGCAAGGTGTGAATCAACAGCATATCGGAGGTACTCTCCAGTTGCTGTTCTAACTCAGTTACAGAGATCCATTGGTAATCTGTCCGTTTCATTTTCACCCCCGATGGTGTTGGCACGCCCACGCGTCACGTGCTGTTCGTTTGATGCTCTTCAATATAGGCATACCACGTGGGTCGGGCAAGGCGCATGCCCGAAGGAATCTCGACCCAAGGCAGGGCATCCAGGACGACTTGACTCTGCCTGATTCAGCCCAATATTGAGGTCACGGAAATGTACATAAGTAATACAGGTAGTAAATTGAAGCGGTGCCAATCATGATGGATATTTGGGAGGCGAAAACATGCCGCGACATCGAATAGACATCGCTGACGCGATCGAATATCTGTCTATATTGGATGAGAACGGAAATCTGGACGCTTCCCTGGAACCGGATCTCGAAGACGAACTTCTTCTGAAGCTCTATCGGTTTATGCTTCTTGGACGCCGTTTTGACGAGAGGCTGCTCAGTCTTCAGCGACAGGGAAGAATCGGCACCTTTCCGCCGATATCGGGCCAGGAGGCCGCCCATGTCGGCCCCGTCGCTGTTCTGAAAGATTCGGACTGGATGGTGCCGGCATTTCGTGAAACCGCTGCAGAGCTCTGGCGCGGCCGTTCCATGGAAAGCGTGATCCTGGCAAACGCCGGTTATTCAGAAGGCGCTACGCTGGCGGATCCCGGAAACAATTTGCCCATGTCGATTCCGGTGGGATCCCAGATGCTGCACGCCGTCGGTTTGGCCTGGGCCGCCAGATATCGCGGCCGGAACGATGTGGTGATGACATTTTTCGGCGACGGCGCCACCTCGGAGGGCGATTTTCACGAGGCCATGAATTTTGCCGGGGTGTTTCAGACGCCTGTCATCTTTGTGTGCCAGAACAACCAGTGGGCGATTTCCATTCCAAGGTCCATGCAGACCCGATCGACCACCATTGCCCAGAAAGCGCTGGCTTATGGCATGCCCGGGATCCAGGTCGACGGCAACGACGTGCTGGCCATGGTCGCCGCCGCCTCCGAGGCCGTCTCTCGTGCCCGGGCCGGGGAGGGCCCCACCCTGATCGAGGCGGTGACGTATCGGATGTCGGTCCATACCACGGCAGACGACCCCAAACGATACCGGTCCGATGAAGAAGTCGACGCCTGGCGTGAAAAAGACCCGATCTCCCGATTTCGCACATACCTCCATACCAGGGGACTGCTCCCGGACGACCGTTCAGAAGAACTGGAGCAAGAGATCGCCGATGAAATACAATCTTCTGTCGACGCGGCTGAAACCGCCATGGCATCCCTGGGGGACCCCATGGACATGTTCGAACACAGCTATGCCGAACGACCCCCCAACCTTGAGGAACAGCGTGAGACGTTGGCGCGTTATCTGAGGGAGGTGAAACCGGTTGGCTAAGCTCACCATGGTCCAGGCCTTGAATCTGGCGCTCCGCCAGGAGATGGAAAAAGACGATCGCGTGATCATTCTCGGCGAGGACGTGGGTGTCGACGGCGGGGTGTTTCGGGTGACCGACGGACTCATCGATATGTTCGGTGAAACGCGGGTTCTGGACACGCCCCTCGCCGAATCCGCCATCGCGGGGATGTCCATCGGCATGGCGGTAAACGGACTGCGGCCGGTGTGCGAAATACAGTTTTCCGGGTTTGCCTATCACTGCTTTCACCAGATTGAAAACCACGCATCCCGACTGCGCCTGCGATCCCGGGGGCACTTTACCGTACCCATGGTGCTTCGGGCGCCTTACGGCGGCGGGGTCCGCGCCCTGGAACATCATTCCGAGAGCCGGGAAGCCTACTGGGCCCATACTCCCGGGTTGAAAACCGTGATGCCATCGGGCCCCCGAAACGCCAGAGCACTGCTGGTCAGCGCGATTCGGGACCCGGACCCGGTCATTTTCTACGAGGGAAAAGCCATTTACCGGGCATTTCGCGAAGAGGTGCCCGATGAAGAGGAAACCCTGCCCATCGGCCGGTCGCAGCTCGTTCGGGAGGGGGGCGACCTGACCATGATCGCCTATGGCGCCATGATGCGGCCGACGCTGGCGGCGGCAGACGCATTAACGGAGAAACGGGGTATTGGCGTCGACGTGATCGACCTGCTGACCCTCGCCCCTCTGGATGACAGTCTGTTTGTGGCTTCCGCCAGAAAAACCGGCCGCGTCATGATCGTCCATGAGGCACCCCGCAGCTTCGGTCCCGGTGCCGAGATTCTGTCCCGTATTGTGGAAAAATCCTTTTTTTACCTGGAAGTGCCCATCGCGCGTGTAACCGGGTTTGATGTGGTGATTCCATTGTCCGAACGGGAAGCCTATTACCTGCCGGATGTCCAGCGAATCGTCCGCACGGCCGAGGACCTATTGAACGGGTAAACGGGAAAGGCGTCCGCCATGTCCAGAGAATTCAAACTGCCAGACCTGGGTGAAGGTATCCATGAGGGCGAAATCATCGCGGTTTTGGTAGCGGTCGGTCAGGATGTCCGTGAAGGGGAGCCGATCCTGGAGATCGAAACCGACAAGGCGGCCGTGGAAATCCCATCTCCTTTTACCGGCACGGTAGAAGAAATTCGTGTCACACCCGGCGATGTGGTGAACGTCGGTGACGTTCTGATCCTTTTCAGCGGTGCATCGAAATTTGAGGCTTCTTCAGAGCCCCCTCCGGCGACACAGAAGAAAACGGCCCCGGCGCCCTCGCCGGCAACGGCCGCACCTGTCACCGGTACCCGCACCGGTCCGATTCCGGCATCACCATCCACACGGCGTCTTGCCAGGGAACTGGGGGTGGAACTGGGCGACATCGCACCGACCGGGCCGGAAGGGCTGGTTACCGCCGAAGATGTCCGGCGATCCGCCGAAACGGAGCGCGCTGCAGGACCCGGCCGGGGAAAAGAACCCTCCGAGTGGGCGGAAGCGTTGGCAACCGATGCCGGGACAGGGCCGTCGCTGCCGGATTTCTCAACGTGGGGCCCCATCGAAATGACACCCCTGCGATCCATCCGTAAGACTACCGCCCGTCAGATGACATTGGCCTGGTCCCAGGTTCCCCATGTGACCAGCCAGGACGATGTGGACGTCACCGATCTGGAAGCATTTCGGCGCCGACAGAAATCCATCGTGGAAGCCGAAGGCGGCAAACTAACGGTCACCGTGTTTGCGGTCAAAGCCGCTGCGGAAGCCCTGAAAACATATCCCCAGTTCAATGTGTCGCTGGATACGGCCAATGGCCGCATCATCACCAAGAAGTACATTCATATCGGGGTGGCCACGGACACCGGAGCCGGCCTGGTGGTGCCGGTGATTCGAGACGCGGACCAAAAAAGCATTTCTGATCTCGCCGTGGAGATCACCGATCTGACTCGACGAACCCGGGAGCGGAAAGTGGGTGTTTCCGAACTCCAGGGAGGAACATTTACCATCACCAACATCGGGGCCGCCGGCGGCAGGGGGCACTTTGCACCGATCATCAATTATCCGGAAGCCGCCATTTTAGGGATGAGCGGGGCACGGATGCAGCCCGTCGTCCGGAAATCGGATGATGGAAACCCAGAGATGGTTCCGAGGCTGATCATGCCCGTCGTTCTGGCGATCGATCACCGGGTGCTGGACGGGACCGATTCGGTAAAGTTTCTCGCGTTCTTTCGGGAAGCGATGGAGAATCCGGAGAGGTTTTTGTTGTCCATTAAATGCTCGTGCTGATATCCCCATGGCACCCAAGGAAGACCTCCATGGGAAGGCATGGGCCGAAGCGGGTCGATACCGATTCCGGACCCGATACCGATTCCGATGATTCCACTACCTTCATACACGGAAACAATCCACCCGTCGGAATGGTAATCTGACAGGTGCACCAAACGAAACGTATACCAAAAGGGAGTAAATTCCCATGGTCATGGGTGAGCTGACACAGGAAACCGATGTGCTGGTCATCGGCGGCGGTCCCGGTGGTTATGCGGCGGCGTTCCGGGCGGCCGACCTGGGGCTGGATGTGACCATGGTGGACTTGGAAGAACGCCCCGGCGGTGTGTGTTTGTATCGTGGGTGTATCCCTTCCAAAACCTTTCTCTACCTTTCCGAGTTGATCCGCGATGCCAAACGGGCGGCTGCGATGGGTGTCCGTTTCAATACGCCGACCATCGACCTGGTTGGACTTCGGGCGTACCGAAACAGCGTCATCGAACAGCTCTCCGACGGTCTGGTCACGCTCAGCAAAGGGCGTGGCGTGATGCGGATTCAGGGTAGAGCCGTGTTTGAAAACTCCCACACCGTCCGGGTGATCGGCATGGAAACGACCCATATCCGGTTCGACCATGCCATTATCGCGACGGGATCCCATCCGAACCCCTTTCCGGGGACCGACTTCATCGAAGGCGGCCGCATCATGGACTCCTCGGGAGCATTGGCTCTGGCCGACATCCCGGATACTCTCCTGGTGGTGGGAGGCGGTTACGTGGGACTCGAACTGGGTTCCGTCTACGCGGCCCTCGGCAGCCGGGTGGTGCTGGTGGAGGTCGGACAGCGAATCCTGCCGGGAGTGGACCAAGACCTGGTGCGGCCGCTGCACCGAACCCTTCAACAGGTGTTTGATGCGATGCATTTTAAAACCGGTGTCGACACCATGGAAGAACACCCCGAGCATGTGGACGTGACCTTCTCCGGGGCTGTCGACCGCACCGACAGGTTCGACCGGGTTCTGGTGGCAATCGGTCGACGACCCAACAGTGGTGACATCGGGCTCGAGAATACGAAAGTCACTCTGGACGAAAACGGATTCATTCACGTCGGTCAGCAGCAGCGGACGGCTGATGAGCGCATATTTGCCGTTGGTGATGTGGTCGGCGGTTTCATGCTGGCCCATAAGGCCACCCACGAAGGAAAGATCGCGGCAGAAGTCATCGCCGGGGAACCGGCCGCGTTTGATGCACGCGCCATTCCCGCTGTCGTCTACACGGATCCTCAAATCGCCTGGGCCGGAATCTCGGAGGAACACGCCCGCCGGGAAGGAATCCCCTTCCAGGTCCAGCGTTTTTCGTGGAAGGCCTCCGGACGGGCGCTGACCATGGATGCCCCGGAGGGGCTGACCAAAATTATTGCCGACCCGGACACCCAGAGAATTATCGGAGTCGGGGTCTGCGGGCGCACCGCGGAGGGGCTTATTGCCGAAGGGGTTCTGGCGATTGAAATGGGTGCCCTGGTTCAGGACATGGCCCTGTCCATCCATCCCCATCCCACGCTTTCGGAGACGGAAGGCGAAGCGGCCGAGATTTTTCTGGGGTCGGCGACCCACATTCTTCCAAAGCGAAAACGACGCCAACCCTAGTAAAGTTCCTCTGGCGCATGCGGTTCGGGTTGGCACACAATCAATAAGGGTGCGGAATATTAAATCGATTCCGACCCCGAAAAGAATTATTAACCATCCATGACAACTCTGCTTGACCGCGCGAGAGCATAGCTTGCCAGGTAACGCAGTTATCCTAACACCTCGGAAAGATGCACCATACAAATGCAAGTCCGCACGTTGTTCCTCCCTCTTTTCCACGAATCTGTATCACTTCAAGAGCGAGAAATTGGGAAATCCTTTCTCAAAACCTGTAAAACAAATTCCTAATTTATTAGGAAAAATTGGTTCTGCCGAATTGGTGATTGTATTACAACTTATCGGTTTTATATCAGTTTTATTCGATTTTGGTTCAACGGTACGCTTTTTGGGGTTTTAAGAAATATGCGGTCTCTGTGATGGATACATCCGCTGTGTCGGCGTTGCTCAGCGTATTGCCTCCGGCCAGCGTCCCAGCTACCGGAACCCGGTGTTTCCAAACTGAAAAGTGTCGAACCACCGTAGATAATTGGTAAGCCAGCAAAGGATTTGAAAAAAGAAAAAGGCAGAGCCCCGAAGCATCTGCCTTTGATTGAAAAAAATCGAGCGTCGCTAATTACTTGTCTATTTTCTGCGCACACCGGCGATGCCGGCTAAACCAACACCAACAAGTAGCAGGGTGGCAGGTTCCGGCACGGGTGCTCCAGCTAAGCTTTTAATCTCGGAGTCCGATAACGCGCCATCATAAATGCGAGAACGGAATTCTGACAATCGCTACAGGTCGCTGCCTACTGCAGAGGTGCTTCTTCTTGCTACGTTAAGCGACTCAGATTATGACTCCATTTCTTGGTAGGTGATGACCGAAAGCACGGCTCCCTGGGCATCCTGAATCACCGCAAAACGGCCGACCGTGGGGATGTCCCTGGGCGGCATGAGGATATTGGCGCCCAATGCCTGTGCTTGTTCCACGGTGGCATCCACATCGTCTACCGTCACATAGGTGCCCCAGTTGGGTGGGGCGCCCTGCGTCTCGGGGGGTATCCCCATGATGCCGCCGATAGCTTCTTCACCGACTTTCACGACGGCATAGCGCATGCCCTCCATTTCCATCTCTTCTATATCCCAGCCAAACAGTTCACTGTAAAATTTTTTGGCGGCCTCGGGATCGGTGGTCATCAGTTCGGTCCAGCTGAATGCGCCGTGGGTCTTGAAATGATTATCCATAATATCCTCCTCTATTTAAAAGGCAGTTGTCCCTGTCTTGGATATATCACACGGGAGTTGTTCTTTCCGGGTTGATGTCTGAGTAGGTTTCCGAACACCGAACATCAGCGATGCGTTTGTGTTCGGGCACTTCATTCGGGTTTATAAAAAAAAGTTAGCCCGGACATTGCACCAAATGGAGACCTTCATGGGCAAGGCACTTCGAGATGAAGCTGTAGTCCGACTACCGCGAATCTCGAATAACGCAGGCCATGGAGGTCTCCGTTTGGCCCGCAGGGTGAAATCTTTTCAGGCCGTTC
>Ga0209743_1000094_pt1 | contig 41075 bp, 33 predicted proteins | sample OlaalgELextract2_FD_187378 | JGI IMG/M metagenome (GOLD analysis project Ga0209743, IMG submission 187378) | Olavius algarvensis symbiont microbial communities from Tuscany, Italy - Type G ELBA extract 2 (SPAdes) (version 2) | ecosystem: Host-associated > Annelida > Digestive system >...
TAACCTGAAGCACAGCAGATTGCTGCTTTAACCAATTTTTCAAAGAACATTGACCAAATTTAAAATGTTGGACCTACAATTTTGTAATTTATTCTGATCAATTTTAAGTTTATGCGCAGGCTCTATAGACCAGACTGGCCGCTTTTCAGGCCAGAGGCCGCGCTGAACACTGACACCTGACACCTACCATAACTTATAACAAGTTGTCAGAAAAAAGGCGCTAAGGTCCCAATTCCATCAAATCCTGAATCCCTAAATTCTTAAATTCCTAAATCCCATAATCCCTCAATCCCCCAATCTTTCAATCCCTCAGTCCCTCAATCCCTCAATCCCTAAAACCCTCAATCCCTCAATCCCTCAATCCCTAAATCCCTCAATCCCTCAATCCCTAAAACCATAGCTGCCATCCCGAATCACGCGGCATGATTCAATATTAAAAGTTACTTCACCGATGTAGATATTGGTTTTATCGCGAAAGCCGGCGGCAAAATTCAAAAACCGATATACATCGGCAAAATTCGTCGCCAGCCCCACTGAAACACGGATCGCGCCGGCGCTTTTGTTGCCGCGATGCTGAATCACCTGCACAAAATGGGGCAGACTCATATCGGCACCATGACGCAACCCGGCCGACATATCCTCGGCCGTCAGCCCTTCGGCGATTTCACCGGCCCCGGGATTGCAGAAGCAGCCGGTGCGCAGTGATATTCCCTTTTGATTGGCCAGTTCCTCGATCCGGCGATAGTCGAGCAGTCGTTCATCCGGTCCGTAAAAATTCAGGGTGACCGTGCCGCCGCGCGCCTGGGTGTCCGTCGGCCCGTAAATGCGTACCATGGGTTTGCCATTGCTGTGCTGCAGGGCCAGCAGATGTTCGAGCAGCCAGCCGGTGAGGCATTCCACCCGCTGCCCGATGACATCGATCCCCGCTTTCTCCAGATGCTGTAAACCGATCTCGATGGCCGGAATATTCAGGTAGTTCACGGTACCGTCTTCAAATGCCGCCTCGTTGGGGGATAGATAATGGCCGTTGCCCTGCACACTGGCAAAATTCACTGTACCGCCGGCAAACCAGGGCCGTTTGAGTTTGCCAAAAATGGACTTGCGGATCAGCAGCGCACCGACGCCGGTGGGGTAGCCGAACATCTTGTAGAAAGAAATCGCTACAAAATCCGGTTTGACAACCCCCAGATCAAGCCGGTTGGTAGGCACAAAGGCGGCTGCATCCAGCAGCACATCCAATCCCCGGCCGTGGGCTTCTTCGATCAAATGCAGCGGGTGCTTGACCCCGGAAAAATTGGACTGGGCCGGGAATGCAAACAAATTGCTGCCGGCGGTGCCCACGCGGCTGAAAGCGTCAAGCAGTTGAGTTTGGTCCAACCGCAGGTCGGGGATGGACAAAGGCACATAAGTCACCTCGGCCCCCTTTAATTTCGCAAATTCGCGAATGCCGTTGACCGAGTTGTGATTGTCAAACGTCAGGATATAGCGGCTGCCGGGGGTAAAGGGGTAGGCTTCTCCGACCAGCTTCAACGCGGCGCTGGCATTGGCCGTAAAGACGGCGATGTATTCATCCGCGGCGGCATTGAAATAGCGCAGCACATATTGCCGCGTGCCTTCGACCAGATCGGTCATGGCCTGCGAGGCCGGGTTGGCCGAGTGGGGATTGCCGAGCACGCAGGTGCTCAGCAATTCCATATGTGCGCTTAATTGGGATTCGCTGTACAAACCTCCTCCGGTGTAGTCCAGGTAGATTTGCCGGTTGGCATCGAGCCGACGGTAGCCGGTTTCGCGCCACTCATCCAACAATTCGGTGCGCGCAAATGCCGGATAGCTTTTGGCAAAAGCCGCTGAGGCGTCTGCCTCCCGGTCCGGTTCGTAACTTTGCTCAGGGCCTGATTCTATCGTCATAGTCATGGGTTACTTTACTCCCAATTCGGGCAAGCCGGTCGCCGCTTGGCGGTGATCCCGCCAGTTCGGGGAAATGAAAATTGAAGATTGAAGATTTATGGTTTCGCTCGCGCAGCGCAGGCGCTTGCGCCGCGCGTCGCTCTGTCTTTCTAAATAGATTCGATGGAATTGCAACATCCCGTAATTCCTGTATATAACATCAATAAAAACGAACCGCAAAATATCGAATGTCGATGAATGGAATCGCTTCGTTTGATCTTTTTTTATATCAAAAATGCCGCAAAATTTTAAATGGCAGTCGGGCTTTTTACAATCTTTTTAAAAATGATACAATACCCTATTTGATACTTACAGTCCGCCTCAGGTGGGTTCAATGCACAATGTTCATTTTTTCAGCTTTTTAGAGTAAAAAACAACTTACCACCAATGGGTATAAGACTTACCACGCTAGCCATATTTTTGCCGCATTTGGCTATCCGCTCCGGTTCAAAGCAGTCTTTTTTCATCGATCAACTCGATATCTTTAATCTTCCAGAAACCGTCATCCACCACGAAGATAACCCGGGCATGGTTTTTGTTGCGCCGATAATGGGTGTGCCCGAAGTGGCTGACCGACCCGCTTACGGTCCACACGGCATCGGCCGAAAAACCACCAGTCTTTGAATTTGTTACCGTAAGAATCGAGAGAATTTCGACATCGTCAACATTGGCGCGCGCACCGCCGCGATTTTCCAACTCCAGCGATTTCCGGTTTTGCAGGTAAATCCGGCTGAGTTGATCCCCCGCAACGCTGGTGGCCAAACGGTCGTACACCCGGTCCTCGTCGCGCACGTCAAAGGCCCGATAGACATTGGTCAGCAAACCGTCGAGAATGAGGGAGGTACGTTCGACGGAAGGCTTCCATTGCGCCGCCCAGGGAAAAGCAACGGGCATCCTTGCCAACGGATACAGGACGAATCCCAGGGCCGCCACCCCCAGCAGCAGCGGTCCGATGAAGGCTATTTTTTTAGATCGCTTCGCCGGCACGAATAGACCCGCGACCATAGCGAAAAGCAGTAGGGAAATGACCGGCAGTTTTTGCTTTTCAACCGCAATTTTTTCAATCACCGGCACCCGGTAGCCGCTGAGCCGGCGCTTCCAATGCCATTGGTTTTCCTGCGCTGACAAAATCATGGTGGAACCACCAAAGGGATCGGTGACCGTTGCTTCTATTCTGGCAACGGTTTTTGAAAAAAGGCGCCAGTCGATGAGAATTTCATCAGCCAGCTCGGGCGTCTCGTAAACCAGTGTCAGGCCGACAATGCCGTTGTCCAGACTTTCGGCCACAGGCTCGGAGCGCAGCACGACTCCCGCCGGGCCAAGGGTGACGAAATCGGCCCGGGCCAGGACCGGCTTGGCCGCCTGCCCGTCGATAGTGATGGAATTCGCCCCTCGTACGGCCTTCAGAATCCCATTTTTAACAGGCTCCAGGGACTGCAGCGGGATGCTGCCCATACCGCTATCGTTGACCCCTAAAATTTGCACCGCCGCCCGGGCCTGGATGAGAATTTCCTGCCGTACCTCATAGGGCTCGACTGTCAGATAACTCATTATCGGATTGGTCAGGCGACGCGCTCCAGCCGGACGCTGACCAACGGTCGGCGGTTTCTGAGAGACAGGCAAAGTATACCGGGTGGCGATCCGGGAGCCGTTGGAATCAATTATGTGGATATCGCCGGTGGCCACATGCTCCTGAAACAACACGGCCAATATGGCCACGGCGTAGATCCCTCCCGTATAGGCGGCGAATTTAATCCCATGGGGCCATTTCTTCAGGGCCATACCCGGCAGTATGAAAATTATTGCGAAAACATAGTGGCCGACATCGATAGCGAGGTTGAACATCAACAGGGCCGGCAGTTTGCGGTCCGATGGTATAACAAACGACTCCAGGGACTGGGCGTAGGCCAGGCTGTGCAGCACTCCGTATAGAACCAGCAGCGGCAGATACGGCTGAATGGCAGATTGTCGTGCAATAGCGCCGGCCAGCATTAAAAGCAAGGCAGCGCCCAGGATATCGGCCAAAAGCAGGTCAAAACCGGGCAGACCGAAATCCGCCAAAACGAGGGCCAGTGCCTGCCCGAAGCTGTAATACAACAGCGCCTTTAAGAGCCGGCGGGGTGATAATCTTGCGGCCAGGATGCCGACCAAAAAAAGATGGATCCATTTAAAGAACAGGTGTCTGCGCCCGATTTCAAGATGTTCGCGACAAACGTCAGCCATCGACCGGTCCGAAGGCATCAGCCCCTGAAGCGGCACCCGGATGCCTTCCAGCGTTCGCAGGAACAAGCCCTGGGACACCGCACCGTCAAGCAGCTGCACCGTGAGGGCTGCGCCGTTTCGCAACCACGGCAATAAAATTTCATCAGCGGGTGTCAGTGGCTCACCCGTGGTCGTAGCCGTGGCCTGCACGACAATCCAGCCGGCCTGATTGACAAATTCGAGCTCGGATACCTGAAACCGGTCCGGGAAGATGGGCGCTCTGATGGCCCAAACCAGATTCCGGCTGACATCGGCTTCCAGCAGGTAGCTTTTTTCGGACTCCTGGATTAACCGCCCTTTGGTGATACCGACATCATCGGCCAATGCCGGGGATGTGGCTAGAAATAGTGCAGAAGTTATGGCAATGGATACCCGGGACAATAGTTTTATAGTCCCAATTATTGTGGATTGCGGATTGCGGATTGCGGATTTGATGTATCGCTTCGCTCTGCCTTTTAAATTTCTGAGTACCATAAATCTATAATCCCAAATCTAAAATCCAAATTCATCTTCCTTCCACAATAATTTCATAGTTTTGGCGCAGCTCGTCAATCTTGTCGATTTGGCTTTGCCGGCCTTTTTTTAAAAAATAATCGGTCCGCAGAAAAGACTGCATCTGCTCAAAGGGCGGCAGCTCCGGCTCGTGTTCGGCTGTGACGCGCACATAATGAATCCCCCGCAATGATTCAATGGGACCATGCCAGGCATCCAACGGCATGGCAAATACCGACCGGGCAAACGGTTTGCCGAATGCAGCGGCGGTGACCTTGAACGAGGCCTTGCGGTAGGTATTGCCCATCAGGGCATACTCACCCAGTCCGGCACTATCGGCGGATGCCTGCAGCTGCCGGATGAATTGATCCGGGTCGGCGGGCAGCATGGCGCTGGCAAAAGAAAAATAGATATGTTCGAAGGAACGCGAAGACGCCGTCAAAAATTGCTGTTTGTTTTCTTCGTAAAAAGCGCGCAGCTGGGGCGTTGACGGCTCCGGAATGACGTCGCTTAGCGAGCTGCGCATGATGCTTAGAATTCGCTTGCGGACCCGGTAATCGTTTTTGTCGAAACCGCGCCGGTAAGCTTCGCGCAGCAGGATTTCATCCTCGATATACCCCTCGATCAGGGCTTGCCGATCTGCCGGCGCGATCGGATTCCGGGAAATACTTTCACGCTGTTGAACCAGCGCGTCTATGGTCTGGGTGGTCACGGTGATGGTGGCGCGGCCCGCCGGTTTGAAATGACTGTAGGCCATAAAGGCAACAGCACCCAGCAGGAGAAAATGCAGGATCGGATGTTTGAGGACAGATGCAATAAATAATTTCATGAATTTCAAATTTTAAAAGCGCGCCGTCGTTGGCCGCAGGCATCCAGTCTGATCGGAAAAGAATCTTTAAAAAACGAATATCGAATATTGAACAAGGAATAATGAATGTCAAAGTAAGGTATTCTATCGAATCAAATATCTCTAAAGTAGTCAAAGCAAAGCGATTCCACACTTCATTATTCGACATTTCTTGTTCGACATTCTGCGGGCTTTAGGTCACGTCTTTAGCGTGATTCGCATTTAGACTTTCAGGTAAATTCATAAAAAATCCTATATAAAAAAGTGAGTTCCGTATTAAGGCAAAATTAATCATCAATGACCCAATACATCATCGACCGTTTGTCAAAATTAGGCTGTTGACACTCGGCACCCTTTCTCATATAGGTGGCTCGAAAATGCAGGATCGATTATCTTTTGCCTGCAGGGGGGGTGAGCATTGTTTGTTGACGATTAATTCGAGGCTGTGCCGGGCTTCCCCTGAATATTTTAAACCCGGCCTAATTATTGACCGAAGGGGATCATTCCATGTCAATTGAACGCTTATTGAAGCCGCAATCCATTGCCGTTTTCGGCGGTGCCCAGGCCCAGGAATTGATTCGCCAGTGCGATCTTATGGATTACCAGGGGGAAATCTGGCCGGTGCATCCCAAAAAATTCGAAATCCTGGGGCGTCCGGTCTGCCGCTCGGTGGCGGATTTGCCGGGCAGTCCCAATGCGGCGTACATCGGGGTCAACCGCCACATCACCATCGACATTGTCCGAGATCTGGCGGCCCGCGCTGCCGGCGGCGCAATCTGCTACGCGACCGGGTTTACCGAGGCGGGTGCGGAGGGTTCCGAACTCGAAAAGCAGCTGCTGGAGGCTTCAGGCGATATGCCCCTGATCGGACCGAACTGCTACGGTATGCTCAATTATCTCGACGGTGCGGCGCTCTGGCCCGACCAGCAGGGCGGCCGCCGTGTCGAAAACGGTGTGGCCATCATCACCATGTCGTCGAACGTGGGGTTCAGCCTCACCATGCAGCGCCGCGGCCTGCCCATCGCCTACCTGCTATCCCTGGGCAACAAGCTGAAATTCGATTTGCATGATGCGATCCACGCTTTCGCACGCCAGGATCGGGTCACGGCCATCGGTCTCTATGTGGAAACCATGCCGGATCCGCTCGCATTCCAGGAGGCCGTCAACATCGCCCGGGAACTGGGCAAGCCCATTGTCGCCATCAAGACCGGCCGTTCCGAGGTCGGTCAAAAGATGGTGGTTTCGCATACAGCCTCCCTGGCCGGCTCCGACGATCTGGTGAGCGCCCTGTTCCGGCGCCTGGGCGTGGCGCGCGTCGATTCCCTGGAGGCGCTGGTGGAGGCGCTGAAGGTGCTGCACGTATTCGGACCTCTGCCAGGCGGCCGGATCGGGGCCATGAGTACCTCGGGCGGAGATCTCACACTGTTGGCCGACGCCATGGGACCGTCCCTTTCCATGCCGCCGCTGTCCGATGAAACGGCACGGCGCCTGGACGCGGTGGTACACGAGCGAGTGGCGGCCGCCAACCCTTTCGATTACCAGATGTTCGGCTGGGATGACGAGGACCATATGGCCGCCAAATTTGCCGCGTTTATGGCGGAAGGCTTCGATGCAGCGCTTTGTCTGCTCGATTACCCCCGGGAGGACATGTGCGACCAGTCCTCCTGGAACGGGGCTGAAAGGGGTTTTGTCCGGGCCGCCAAACAGACCGGCACCAAAGGCGCGGTGCTGGCCACATTTTCGGATACCCTGACCGAGTCGGTGGCGGCGCGTTTGCTCAAAGAGGATATCGCCTTCCTGGCAGGGGTGGACAACGGACTGGCAGGCATTCAGGCTGCCGTGGATGTGGGCGCTGCCTGGCGCCGACCACCCGCCCCGCCGCTGTTCACAGGCTTTGGTCAGCGACATGACGGACCCGTTCGGGTGTTGGACGAGGCTGAATCCAAGGATTTTCTGGCCCGGCACGGCGTGCCCGTTCCGGCGGCGCGGGTCGTCGGCAGTGCGGCCGAAGCTGCGGCAGCAGCCGAAGCGTTGGGGTATCCGGTCGTGGCCAAAGCCCTCGGAATGGCGCACAAGACGGAAGCCGGTGGAGTCAAGCTGGGCCTGGCCGGCGCCGCAGAAGCGGCAGCCGCAGTCACGGAAATGGAGGGCCTGGCTGACACTTATTTGATCGAAAAAATGATCGACGGCGTCATTGCGGAACTCATTGTCGGCGTGGCCCGCGACGACCAATTCGGGCTCTATCTTTTAGTGGGCAGCGGTGGTATATTGGTCGAAATGATAAAGGACAGCGTGTCGCTCCTGCTGCCGACTACCAGGGAACAGGTATGGCAGGCTCTGAACCGGCTGAAATGTGCCCCGCTCCTGAACGGTTTCCGGGGGGCGCCGCCGGCCGACCTGGAGGCCGCCGCCGATGTCGTCCTGGCCGTTGCGGGCCTGGTGGAAGATGCCCCGTCGGCCATCCTCGAACTCGATATCAACCCCTTGATGCTCCTGGCCCGGGGCCGGGGGGTGATGGCGGCCGATGCGCTGATCAAATTGGAAAGGAATTGAACCATGCAGTCCGACGCCAAAAATATCGAAAAAACCATCGTCGCAAAGGCCAAAGAACTGGGGGCGTCCCTTGCGGGAATCGCCTCCATCGCTGACCTGAAAGGTTCCCCTTCCTATGCGATCTATGACAAGCGTCCGTTTTACGAAGAGTACCAGGGCGTGAAGTGGCGCCCGGAGCACAAATCCGTGCTGGTATGGGCCCTGGCTCACCCGGAATCCGAACCCGTGCTGGATTGGTGGAGCATGAAGGTTCCCGGCTTTACCCCCGGCAATGGTGTGATGCGGCTGCAGTCGCGCAAACTGCGGATCTGGCTGGGCGAAGAATTCGGGATCAAGGCACTGTCGCTGCCGTACCAGATCGAATACGGCGGGGCCTTTCTCAAGGATTCCGCCCACCTGGCCGGTCTGGGAGTGATCGGCCGCAACAATCTGCTGGTCACACCGCAGTTTGGCACACGCGTCCGTCTGCGCGGGATCTTCATCGAGGCCGAACTTGCACCGACCGGTCCGCTCGGTTTCGATCCCTGTCAAGGCTGCGACAGGCCCTGCCACCAGGTCTGCCCGCGGGATGCGTTCCGCAGCGGGTCCTTTGAAAGGGACCACTGCAGCAAGGAAAACGACCAGCGCGATGCAGATGCGGTAATGCTCGACGGGGCCATCATGGGGATCGAAGAGCCCAGCATGGTCACCAAGCCCTGCCGCTACTGCGAACTGGCGTGCCCGGTCGCCCGGAATGCATCGGCCGGGTAACTACCCAGCCCGGCCGATGGTTGTCAAAAATGCCGGTCAAATTGAACAAGAAATTATGATCGGTGAAATTGGAAGAGTGAGTATCGAAGCTGGGATTGCTCGAGGTTGGCGTTCAAGATGGGCATGCCGACGTCGAGTACCGTCATCTCAGGAGCGGTCAGGGGGCAGAGAAAATTGGCAGTGACATGGACATATGCCATGGAAGGCTGCGCATGATTTTCGATTTTATTCTGACCCCTACCGGAAGAAACAAGCATCAGAAAGGAGAACCGCATGACCGAAACAAGGGAGAAACTCGTCATAATAACAACCCACGCTGAAGAGGTTCAGGATAAGGCCACCATACCCTTTGCGCTTGGCAGCGCAGCACTTACCCTGGATAAAGATGTGGTCATTATTTTGCAGTCCACAGCCGTCCACCTGGCGACCAAAGGGTATGCCGAACGCGTTAATGCCAGCGGTTTTCCGCCGCTAAATGAACTCCTGGAAATTTTTTTTGAATCAGGGGGCAAACTGATGGTCTGCTCACCATGCGCCCAGGCAAGAAACATAGGGCCGGAAGACCTGATCTCAAATGTCGATGTGATATCCGGGGCTGCGCTTGTGGCGGAATCCATGGCTGCCGAAACCGTTTTAACCTATTAATATTGGTTCTGCCCGTCCAAAACGAATCCTAACAATCAGATTTTGAGATTTTGGGGACGCCCATAAAATTATAAGTTTTTTATTCCAACAACATAGAAAGTTATAATTTTATGGGCGTCCCCGAAATTTCTGGAAATCATTTCCCGGTAATTCCGGCGGGTATTTAAAGGCGATAGATACAGCGCACCTTTGCTGTAGAATCGATCAAGTCCGTGGCGCGCCAATTCGATCAGCGATCGATCGTGGTTCGGCGGAAACTGATCATCGAGCATAAAGTTGGCCGAAATTTCAATATTGCGATAGCAAGGAATTAAGCAGATAGGTGACGTGGCGAATACCTGGCAATTTTATGATACCCAAATATCTGAGGCAACCGCCCGCAAAAAACGGAAAATTTTGATGGTTGAGAAAATGGGCGGTCCGGATCTTTCCCGCAATTCGTCAAATAATCTCGAAATTAATACTTTCAAGCAATTTGCCGTCATTCGATGTGATATCGACCCGCCACGGGCCAACGTAACGCTTATTTGAAATCGTCTTATAACTCCAGGTTCTCCAGTGCGACGATCGAATATTCAATAAGATATCATTTACCTTTTCACCTTTGAAATAATAAATGTGTCTGATTGAAGACGGAAGTTTTTCGCATTGTATGCGGGTCCAGATAAATATTTTGTCATTTGACCATTCAAAGGAATCACCGGATCCCTGGGGGGACCGGTTTTTAACGCTGCTGCAGGCGGCGGCTTCAATGATTTTTAAATGATCTTCAGAAGGCACGGGAACACTGTTTGAAGCCGGCGATTCATTTACGCCGGCAATTTCCTGAATGGGTTGATCGGGCAGCGCATCTTCAGCAGCGCTTGCGGTTTGATGAGTTTGCGACGGATTTGGCAACTGAGACAGGCCATTGTCAGGTGTGTTTCGGACTTTGCCGGTGTCGATCGGATCGGTAATTCCGTTTGGCTGGCCGGATTGAATAGAGATGCCATTTTGTTTTTTTGCCGGAAGATCGTAGGCGGCGGTTAAAATTAACTTTGCCGGTTTGGGTTCGGATTCTTTGACGATACTTCGGGTCGCCTCCGCCTCTTTCTGAACCTGTTTGGGAGCATTGTTTGAGCCTGACGATTTTTTTATAAAGGCAAATTCCCGGGCGGGTTGATCCGATGGCGCATCTTGCGCATATCGCTTTGACCGCTGGACTTGGGGCGGGCTTGGAATTTGAGAATGGCCGTTATTCGTTTTTTTTCGGACTTCCTCAGGTTCGATTGGCTTACTATGGCCGTTTTGGTAGTTGGCTTGATAAGCGTTTGTATTTTGTTTTTTCGGCGGAAGTTCATAGGGCGCGGTTGAAATTAACTGTTGTTGTTTGGTCGCAGGATGTTCAATGAGATTTTCGGCAACCACCGCCTCTTTTTGATGCTGAAAAAATGAATAATATATTCCAATAGATAAAACAAACAGCATACCAACGGCCAAAGCAACCCAGACTCTTTTGCTAATCCGCACGAATAGAGGTATCGAGTTTCCAGAACCTCGCAGGTTCTCGGGTGTTGATTCATCTGAATCATTGCTTTGGTCCTGAAAATAGTCATATCGTTTGAGAGCTTCATGCGGGTCTACTCCCAGGCATGCTGCGTAAGAGGAGATATAGCCTTTGACATACGGTTTAGCCGGGATTTTCTTAAACTCGTTGTTTTCGAGATACTCTAAATAGATTTTGGTGATCTTTGTCGCTTCGGCAATGTCGCTCAAACTCATGCTACGGGCTTCTCGGCTTTTTTTGAGATAGTCACCTACGGTTTGCATGGCTCATTTCCAAACGTCATTAATTTGTATTCGTTTTCGAAAACCTACCTGTCCGACTACCAAAATGATATGTTTGGGACCATTTTGGCCAATAATTGAGATTAATAATCCTGATAAATGAGATCGTTTAGTCATAGCGATTTTACCAGTATACTCGGACTGTTATCGGAGATACCCTTGGGCTCAACTTGACCAGGCGGCAAGTCGATCATTTGTATTTCCGCATCGTGGAATTCTACTGGCAGGGCTCTTTGAACGGATCTTTTATCCTTTGGAAGATCCGCTGAGACACAGCATTTTAACTTTTACCGGCCTCAATCGAAGCAAGGAGCCCCTCCCCCTCATTTGCTATGACAAGGTGAAATGAACTAAATTCGAGCGAAAAAGTCAAGAATTTATTCAGCTCCGAAAATCCGGATCTGCGGGTCCGACTCTTTACCCATTGTTATAATTCAATTATAGCACGATGTCATAAATTAGTAATATCCTGATTTTTTGAAATTGGATGCATGGCCATTCTCTCGCTGTTTTGGATAAGGGGGTCAGCAAGTCCAGTTTGCTGAATTCCGTTTCATCGGCGTAAGCGATGGTTCGCATCGCATGGCAGTCTACCTGGTAATATTGCAGAAAGGCTTTCGCTGCCGGCACAAACTCTTGCAGATAATGAAGCAGGGTATGCAGCGCTTCCTCAATCTCCAGGTTGCCGCATATCCTCAATGTCGCCTGGCGAAAGAATTCATTTTTATCCATGATTCAAAAAAGGCAGAAAAAGGCGGGAGTCGGCTAGCGTTGCGCCTTGTCAGCACACTAAAAGATTATGGCCTGGTTAATCATGGTATCTGGGTCAAGATGAACGGCAAATGATTATTACCATGGCAAAATTTTGAAATGAAATAAATACACGTCCTGAGCCTTTTCAATTTTATACCGCGAATGCATTGTGGGCCGACGAACACACATCCCGGCAGATGCTTGCGTATCATCTGAATGAGTCAGTCGACCTGTCCTCGCGCAACAAGGATTTTATTGCCCGCTCCGTAAAGTGGATCGTTTCGCATTTCGCAATAAACCGGCAGACTGCTATTGCTGATTTTGGATGCGGCCCGGGTCTCTATACTACCCGGTTTGCCGAACGGGGGGCGGATGTCACAGGCATCGATTTTTCTGAACGATCCATTGGCTACGCCAAAAATACGGCTGCACGGAAATCATTGGTGATCGATTATGCATGCAGTGACTATCTTGAATATGAAACCGAAAAACGGTTCGATCTCATCACGATGATCATGTGTGATTATTGTGCCCTGAGTCCGTTCCAGAGAAAAAAGTTACTGGCCCGGTTTCGCGGCCTTCTGAATGCTGACGGCGCGGTGTTGCTCGATGTGTATTCCCTGAACGCTTTTGACCGGAGAGAGGAGGCTTCAACATACGAATATATGCAGCTCGACGGGGTCTGGTCAAAAGAAGATTATTACGGATTTTTGAACACCTTCAAATATGATGAAGAAAAAGTCATGCTTGATAAATACACCATCATCGAAAAAGCGCGCACACGAACCGTGTACAACTGGCTTCAGTATTTCAGTCCGACGACCCTCAGACGGGAGTTTGAAGAAAACGGATTCAAAATTGAAGGTTTTTATTCCGATGTCGCCGGCAAGGCGTTCAGCTCAGAATCGGATGAAATTGCCGTGGTTGCCCGGAAAATATAATTAACCATCAGCCGCTTGCCGGGTGCAAGAAAATATCACCGCTGCAATACATACATAGGATGTCCCTCCTATTGATGAAGAGTGAACACACCTCCCGCTGAGCGGGAGGACTCAGGAAGCCCCTGGAAGGGGGCTGGATTAGGCGCTCATCAATTAAAATCCGAAATACGAAGCACGAAATGCCAAATGTGATAAAAAATTATGGGATGCAGATCTTCACAGATTTTCACAGATATGTATGGGTTCAATTTAGGGATTCAGGAATTTAGGAATTTTGGTATTGAAGGAAATCGGTCCATATAATACCTCAATCCCTCAATTCCTTAATCTGGCGCAATCTGCGTGCATCTGCGTAAATCTGCGTCCTAAATTACAGTTTTCGAATTTATGATAGGTTTCGGATTTCGATATTCGGGTTTCGTATTTTTACAGGCGCCATTTGATTCTAACCGTATCGGTAGAACCTTTTAGGGCCCATCTGTAGAAGTGGTGACTTAATTCCGGACTTATGCCTGTCCTGGCAATGAATACCTACTATCAGTAAAATTTGCCAAAATAAGGTTAATTTTCAAATCATACTTTCGATTGAAACTGAAATTAACAATGGAATTTCGATACCTTATACTTTGGGCGAATTTGGCACATTTAATGCTCAATTGCTCGACAAACTGCAAGAAGAATTATTCGACTTCGAATGATTGTGAATTCGAAATTCAAGCTTGGGTTAGACCGAGTTGAGGTTCCGGAGAAAATCCTCCGGCTGACGATTCATGAAAACGACGAAACGGTGAGGTTTGAAATGAGCACGATTAAGGCAACTAGGCGATATGAACTGGACTGGCTGCGTGTATTGGCCGTATTGGCCGTTTTTCTTTATCACAGCACCCGGTTTTTCAATCTGGGTGATTGGCATTTGAAGAATGTCAATACTTACGTCTGGTTGGAAATCTGGAACATTTTCGCCACACGCTGGATGATGCCGCTGTTTTTCATCATCTCCGGCGCGAGCCTGTTTTATTCGATCGGCAAATCTGCCGTATGGCGAAAATTCTATGTCGATAAGTTTTCAAGGCTGATGATTCCGCTGTTAATCGGCGCGGTCACCCACAGCGCCCTGCAGGTGTACCTGGAGAGATCATCACACGGCCAATTCTCCGGCTCATTCTTTTCATTTTTACCCGAATATTTCAACGGCGTTTATTTAGGGATCGGCATGCCGGGAAACTTCGCATTTCACGGCATGCATCTGTGGTACCTGTTAATTTTATTTCTTTACAGTCTGATCTGCTACCGCTTGTTTGTCTGGTTAAAAGGCAGTGGGCGCAAGATTTTGGACCGGATCACGTCGCTGTTAGCCGTCCCGGGAGTAATGTATCTGGGGTTTCCGGCTCCGCTGCTGATTATGAAAGTTTTTATTCCAGGAGCGGTTATGGATGTCGGTAATGGTGGTTGGGGGTTTCTGTATTATATCTGGTTTCTGATTGCGGGATTTATCATCATGTCCAACAATCGTCTCCAACAGCACATGATGAATCAGCGTTGGGTATCGCTTTGGCTGGGGGTGGGATTATCGTCCGCCCACCTGTTCCAGTTGTTTTCCCCGTCGCGCCTGGTTTTCCCGCCCGGAATCAGTGATTGGATCTATACCCTATTCTCATTTTTCAGCGCCTGGTGCTGGTTGTTTGCCATCCTCGGATTTGGGATGCGGTACCTGGCTATTGATCGTCCCTGGCTGCCAGCCGTCAATGACGCCGGGATGCCGTTTTATATTCTGCATCAGACCGTCTTGTTGTCGGTCGGCTATTTCGTGATGCCATGGGCAATTCATGACGCCGCCAAATGGTTGATCGTATTCGTCGTTTCCTTTATCGTCATTATTACGGTATACACTCTTTTTATTCGGAAATTTGACTTGATGCGCTTTTTATTCGGGATGAAGACAACCCGTTCCGTTTTTGATGTCTTTCGCAATGGAAAAGTTTTACTTATTCCGCATGTCCTGTATATTGGATTGATCTTTTTGGCAGCGATGAACTCAAGCGGATATACCCCGGCTATGTCCATGACCTACGACTCAGCAACGGACATTTTGCTAAATGCTGAATCAATCACGGGTAAATCGTCAACCGGGGTTCGGGTGATCAACGATGAAGCGTCTTCCAACGGCCGGGCCATCGAGTTTTTCTCAGGAGCGAACCAAAAAGCCGAGTCGCGACCCAAGGTCTATGTTGAGATGCGCTTTGCGGCCCCGGCGGGACGGTACATTGTCTGGATGCGTGGAAAAACCGACGAAAACAACGGGTATACGGATTCAGTCTGGGTGCAGGTGGACGATCAAATCGGGACCCAAACCCAGAGTGCCCGGATGGGGAATTGGTTCGATGTACACCCGGCCGGAGTCTATGGTTGGGCAGGAGATACCGATGACCCCGTCGCTGTTGAATTGAAGCACAGCGGAGATCACGTGATCTGCATTCAGCCGCGCCAAACACCGCACCGGATTGACCAGATCTGGTTGAGTCGATCCCAGCATCGAATTCCGAATACGACGGGACCCCTGCCGTGATTGGAAGTGAAGACCCGACTTTGGTCTATCCCAGAGAACTGATTAAGAAGGCAACATTTGCCAGCTGTGTTCAGGTGTCGGGTGTCAGGTGTCAGGTGTCGGGATACGGGTTGCGGGGTACGGGGTACTGGTTGCGGGGTACGGGGTACTGGTTGCGGGGTACGGGGTACTGGTTGCGGGGTACGGGGTACGGGTTTCGAGTTTCGGGTTTCGGGTGTCGGGTTTCGGGTGTCGGGTTTCGGGTGTCCCCGCTTCCGCTTCGCTCCAGACGGGATCGTAGACAGGTTTCAGGTGTCAGTCCAGCCGCTGATCTGAACCGCGGTCGATTAAATCGAATAAGAAACTGTGCCAAACCGCGTTTCAGATGAACACATTCTTGGTTTCGTCCTCGTCCTCGAAGCTTTTAAGCCGCTTTCAATACCGAGGACGAGGACGACGACGAGCACGATTTAAAATCCCTTTTTTGGGGTTAATGCAGATGGTTCATAAGAGCATGGCCTCCGGCTAAAAGACAGCCGGTCTGATCGAAAAAGAAACTTCGAAAAAGCGAATATCGAATATCGAACAAGGAATAACGAATGTCGAAGGAATGTATTCTATCTATCTTATTAAAAAGACAGAGCAAAGCGATTCCACCCTTCATCATTCGATATTTCTTGTTCGATATTCTGCGGTTCGCTTTTAATGTAGTTTCATAAGAGCGCCGCCTCTGGCCACGAGCGTCCAGTCAGATCAAGGAAAAGAAACTGATGAACGTCGAACCCACCGGAGGCGGACTGTAAGCATCGAACGACCAACCTTGAACATCGAATAATGAATTCGCCAGCCGTGAGCTTTTTTTGCCGAACGGTCTATTTTAAATCGACTGAGTGAAGCGATTCCACTCCGCCTTCGGCGGATCAATCGACATTCGACATTGGTCATTTTAATCGCAGGAGGATGTCGTGCGCAGAGACAAACCGAGTCGGACAGCCTACAAGGTAGCCCTGAGCATCGTTACCCTGGGGGCCAAACCGGGGATGAATGAAGTTCTACCCCCGGATATTGTGCCCGCGACGGAGAAATTACTTGTTGCATCCGGTGCAGCCGGCGCAAGAATGGTGGGCTGGGCCCGTTCCCAGCGGATGGTGTCGGTCTACGAAGCTTTTGACTGGATGCTGCCGGGTCAGTTTGAGGCGTTTGCCCACAGAAAAGCCTTCTGTGAACGTCAGGTGAAGGATGGCATTGGCGCCGGCGCTACCCAGATTCTGGTCCTGGGGGCCGGTTACGACACGCTGGCGTGGCGGTTGGCGCCGCAATTCGCCGGCGTAAACTTTTTTGAAATCGATCACCCGGCGACCTCCCGCCTCAAAGATATCGGTATAAATGCAATGGGGCGCCGGGAAAATCTCTGTCTGATTGCAGAAGAACTTGGCAAGCGAAAACTGGTGGATGTTCTTAAAACCATGAAGTTATGGGATCCGCATGCCGGCAGCGTTATCATGGCGGAAGGCCTTGTGATGTACCTGGCTCCCGAGGCGGTGCATGATTTATTTGGCCAATGTGCCGAGGTTACCGGTGCCGGCAGCCGGATCGCTTTTTCCTATATCCCCAGCGGGGCGGAAGGTCGACCGGATGCCGGTCCCTGGACCGGCCTGATGCTGTGGCTTCAGAAGGCGGCCGGAGAGCCATGGCTCTGGAGTATTCGGCCCGAAGCGCTTGGCCCGTTTCTGGCGTAAACCGGGTGGCGCATTATTCCGGAACTTCCGGGAACCACTGACAAGCGGGGCGTGGAATTCTTTGTAGCGGCTGCCAAATGAGCACATCGCTATATGGGCAAGACTGAAACCAGGCAGTCAATCGAATTCGAATGCGAAGGAGTGCGATGAAATTTTTTTTCGATCATAAAAAACCGATAAAAACATGTATGGCTGAAAAATGCGATAACTGCACCGTAAAAGAATCACTGCATTGTCATTTTAGCCCAAGAGACTTGATTCATTTTTATTTAATTGTCTTGCCATCCTTTTTGCTGGGCGGCGCCGGGATTCTCAATGTGGATGGATGGTGGCTAATTCCATGGCTGCTTATGATTATCGGATATTTTGGTTTTGTTGAAATCCGGGTGATGTGCTCCCATTGTCCCCATTATGCCGAAGAGGGGAATTCATTAAAATGTTGGGCAAATTACGGAATACCTAAAATCTGGCAATATCGGCCGGGTCCAATGACATTTTGGGAAAAAGCCGTATTTATCGCCGGTTTCGTCCTCGTCTGGGGCTATCCGCTTATTTTTCTGATCTCTGGATTTCAGTTGTTTCTGTTAATCGTATATCTTATGTGCGCGGCTGGCTTTTTCATGACACTAAAAACATTTCTGTGCTCGCAGTGCATGAACTTTGCTTGCCCATTGAATGCGGTTGATTTTGAAATTCGGCAACAATTCTTTGAACGCAATCCAACGGTCGCAGCAGCATGGGACATTGATATCAAACAATGAGATATGGCGTTGGCGAATTTGCTGGGAATCTGATTTTATATTTCTCTTCAATTTTAAATTCCGGCTTGCCCGGGTTGGGTGTAACCTTTTTGGCCTATCTTCCGTCTTACGATCAAATAACTTCAAATAGGAGGATCTTTTCATGAAGACAACGAAGTTCAGAACGGAAGAAAAGGTTTTAGAGGATCGAATTGAGACTCTAATTGCCATCGGCGCTGCGACTGCGGCAAATTGCATCCCCTGCTTTGAGCACCTTTATGAAAAAGCCATCAATTCAGGCATCACATCTGCAGAAATTAAACGAGTTTCAGAAATCGCCGGCCTGGTCAAAAGGGGGGCCCATATTGCCCTGACCAACAGCATTAACGAACTCATCGGGATAAAAGAAAGTCATGATTTTCCGTGCGACCAAACGGCGAATAAATCCTGTGGCTGTTAATGATGCATGTTGTCCATGGAGTTCACCTGTGCTGGAGTCCGGCAGTATTGGTGTACGGTGAACGCTGCCCAACTTTGACAGATGAATTCAGCGAAGTTCGGCGGGCGCAGCCCACCCTGTAATATTGAATTTAGCTGTTGTGACAGTGGCGGCAGAATAAAATAGATCCGCCGACCTGCGACGAGTTCCCCTCGACTTGCTCGGGGTCTTAGCCTGTCGAACGGCAGTCGAGTCGAGGCGAACCACTAATATTCAATCTTCAATTCCGGCTTGTCCGTGTTGGGGAATACGATGATACCTATGGAATCGATAAATTACATTAAATACTTAATCCTTTCGATGCTTGTTATCGCCTGGTGCATCCTGCACAGCGCAATGATCTCGGTATCGGTGACAGAATATTTCAAGAAACGCTTAGGGTATAAATTTCGATTTTATCGATTATTTTTCAACTTCGTTTCCATTCTAACGCTGCTGCCTGTCGCCTTATATGCCTATTCGATGCAAACTCAAGCAATTTTCCAGTGGAATGGATAAATTTTACGGACCCAATATTTGGCGATCCATATGAATTTGGCCTTTCGAAATCACTGGATCAACCTTCTGAACAAAGCGGCGACCGGCACCAAAAAGACCCGCACGCTATTGACGCCGGTCGGCGTGTTCTTGTTTGGTGCGTTCACGGCCCTGTTTGTGGTTGCCGCAATGTTTGTTGACAGGTTGTTAAACCTGCCTCGTCTCCTGCCGGAGGGTGCAAGGCTGCCGGTATCAGTTCCCTTGATAGCGGCAGGACTCGCCGTTACGGCATGGTCTGCGCTTCACTTTCTAAAAGTCAAGGGAACTCCGGTTCCCTTCAACCCACCCCCGCAAGTGGTAAACACGGGCCCCTACCGCTGCGCCAGAAACCCTATGCTGTCAGGAGTTTTTCTGTTTTTGTTTGGTATAGGATTCATGGCGAATTCAGCGTCACTGGTGTTCTTTTTCACGCCCCTTTATGTGTTGATCAATATCTGGGAATTAAAAAAGATCGAGGAGCCTGAGCTGATCAAGCGGTTGGGAGTTGAATATATCGAGTACCGAGATAATACGCCCATGTTTATTTGGTCGCAGAAAACCTGGTCCTCTGGGGCAGGTCAGAGCCAATCGGCTATGCCGTGAACCTGCTGCAATCGGGGGCGGAATGATGGAATAATGGAATACTGGAATGCTGGGTTTAGTGCAACGGGATCTATTTTTATAACGATGGCACGGATCAGTTTGTAAAATCAGACCGCCATCCGCTTTGTATTCCCAATATTCCATTATTCCACCATTCCATTATTCCATTGGGAGTCTGAGGTAAACTCCACCACTCTGGGGTGAATTCAAAGCCGGGTCCTCTGGGCCCGGATCTTTACTCAGTTTTAGAACGACGGCGCAGAACTGGTAATGGACCGCGTTTCAGGGCGGGTGAATAAAGTGTAATTTGGAGGACAATATGGCAATCATTTCGCCTTACGATGAACAAAATCCCGATCAGTGGAAGCAGCAAAACGAGGCAATCCTTCAAAAAGTTCATGATGACGCCCTTAAGGCTGTAATCAGCGGTGTCCTGAATCTTCATGAACTCGAACATACCGGGGCGTGGAAAAAGTTAGGCCGGCGCATTGATTATTCAAACTCGACCTTTGAAGTCTATCTTCATCATCATACAACATGGTCTTTAAAAGATTTCCGGTTTCTCGAAGAGGCCGTTTTAAAGCACTTTGATGAACTCAAGAGAAATGGTCTGGAAAGTGTACTGAAAAGACTGAAACGGCTAAAAAACGAACCCAATCCGTTGGCGGAGCGCAGAAAAAAGCGACGTTAATACGGGCTGATCCCAACCCATTTAAACCGGAAAGAATCGCCACAACGGCACCAAGATACTAAGAAAAATGGTTGTTTAAATTGAAATTCAAGCCTTGGTGTTTTGGTGGCGAAGGTATTTTGTTAGATCAGTCATTCACAAACACAATGTAAAAGCTTTGGGGACGCTGTTGACTAATCCAACCTGATTATTATCAATCATGCTCTCAAGACTACAACAACGATCGATACTACTTTAAGGGTGGAAACTTTGATCCACGCAACTCCTCTGCAATCTCTGCCGGATGGCTATCTTTGAATGTAGTTTTCGGTTCTTCTTTGGGACAATTTCATTGTGGGTGCGGAGGATCTGCGGACTTTAGCGAGATAACTCAATAGGTATGTGAGCAGATGTTCCTCAAGATATGCGACTTGCCCATCTTTGTTGATTGCATAGCCGTAAACCTTCCGGGTTTCGGCAGCCGAAGGTAAATTTGAAAGCAAAAGTAGAGCAATTGACAGGACTATCAAGCCCGTAAGCTTTTGCGGGACTCGCATGGTTTCCCTCCATTTATTTTATCAACATATTCAAAAATCTGGTAAGAACCGTTCCGAACGATGCAACGCTTTCGATGTGCTACTTTGTGGCTCTATATTAGCGATGATTATCGGTTTGTCAAATTTTTTGGTGGGAGGATGAAAACCCCTGTTCAATGACATTACCAAACATAATCCCGCATTTGGTATTAATTGAATTTTAAATTGGGACACAGATCCTCGGAGATTTTCACAGATCGCAATTCCCGCTTTGCGGACTTCGTGTTGGAGACTCAACTGCTTGAGCTTTCTAAAATGCCTTTATTCTTGACAAGCCTTTATTATTTCAATATGTGCCTTCCTGACCGAAGGCTCATTTATGAAACGCAGAGACCTCCTGAAAATTAGTCTGCTAGGTTCGCTGGCGATAGCGGGCGGCACCGGCTTTTTGCAGGTTTATAAACGCGCTACCGGTTTAATTACTACCATTCCATAATTACTATACAGTATCCAGGCAAAGCAATGTCAGTCCATACCCCCAAAGCATTGAGAGCCGCTCTCGCCGCCGATCCCCAGACCAGCCCATCGACTCATCTGGCAGATGATTCGTTCGCTGCCTGGTGTTACGACAACTTGTCATTGCGGGAGGTGCGCGCCGCATTCGAGCGGGACGCGGACCCGGATGAATGCGAACTGTGGGGCCTTACGGCGCTGGAATGGAGGGCTCAGGTAGAAATGGCCGCCATTGCCCTGGCGGCGGTGGAGCGGATGTGAGCCTCAAATGGGGCGGTCCATGATTCGGCATTCGGTGTTCGGTCTTCGGTGTTCGATGATTTTCTTGCCGGAGTTTCTTTTTTGACCAAACCGGACGCTGCTCAGGCCAACGGCTGCGCTCCTGTCAACGTAAATCCCACCTCATTGACAACGCTTTTATCGGTGCTCACCTTTTTGAAATAATTGTATCCGCTACAACATCATCAATGAAGAATGAGACCTGGAATGCATAAGCTGACAGGAGGCTTTCAGTATGAAATATGCGGTAATTTTTCTCAGCATGGTCTTTGTCGTCCTGCTAGGTGCGACGGCCGAGGCGCTCTATATTCATCAGGGCATCCACGGCATGCAATGGGGCGGCTCCGTTTCAGATTACCAGGAGCTGACTCGGGTGCATCAAAAGGGGCAGGCCGCCTTTTATGTGAAAACCAACCGGCTCTACCATGCTGCCGATCAGCGGATTCCGCGGGTATCCTACGGTTTTTATCGGGATCAACTTTATGCGGCGTTTATCAAGCTGCGTTCCGCCGATCAGTTCTCTCATCTGGCGAAACAGTTTACTGAAAAACATGGTGAACCCAAGATATCATACGAAGATGCCGGCCGGCAGGTAATTTACCGTTGGAAAGTTGCGGATGTGAAAATTAAATTAAAAATGAAAAACTCCATCAATGAATTCAAGCTGGTTTTTTACTATTCACCGCTTTCCGACTCCCTCAACCGGGAACAGCTGGAGCAATTGCCGGCCGACGCCTATGGCCCGGAACCGCCCAAAGAATCTGAATCCGCTACCTCTGTTCCCCTGCTTGACTATTAGCGACAACCTTTATAATATTGGAGCATTGCCAATGGATGGAAGAAACCGACGGGATATCAGGCCCGGCCTAGAAGTCGACATTGTCCTTAAAAAAGATCAGCGCTCCGGCAAACTGACCCGGGGCGTGGTCAAAGATATTCTAACCAAATCGGCCAATCATCCCCATGGTATCAAGGTCCGGCTGACCAATGGAGAGGTCGGCCGGGTGAAGGTTATCAACTGAATCCTGCATTTTTCAAGCAGCAGGAACCACTTATCCGGCACAGGAGGTCATGAACGTTGAGCACCGATCCCCACAAAATTATCTACTCGATGATCAAGGTCAGCAAGTTTTATGATAAAAAACCGATTCTAAAAGACATTTCTCTGTCCTACTTTTACGGCGCTAAAATCGGGGTTCTCGGCCTCAACGGTGCCGGCAAAAGCTCCCTGCTGCGCATTCTGGCCGGCGAGGACAAAAACTTCAACGGCGAAACCATTCTCTCCCCGGGTTATACCGTCGGTTATCTGGAGCAGGAACCCCTGGTGGATGTCGACCAGACCGTGCGGCAGGTGGTTGAGCAAGGCGCACAGGAAGCGGTTGACTTGCTTCGGGCTTTTGAGGAAATCAACTTGAAGTTTGCCGAACCCATGAGCGATGATGAGATGGACAAGCTCATCCAGGAGCAGGCCCGGGTTCAGGAAAAGCTCGATGTGATGGACGCCTGGGACCTTGACGCACGCCTGGAAATGGCCATGGATGCCCTGCGCTGTCCGCCGGGAGCGACACCGGTCAAGGTCCTTTCCGGGGGCGAAAAACGCCGGGTGGCCCTGTGTCGCCTGCTGCTGAAAAAGCCGGATATATTGCTGCTGGACGAGCCGACCAACCACCTCGATGCCGAGAGTGTCGCCTGGCTCGAGCAGCACCTGCAGCAGTATGCGGGAACCGTCATCGCGGTTACCCATGATCGTTACTTTCTCGACAACGTGGCCGGCTGGATCCTCGAACTCGATCGGGGGGAGGGAATTCCCTGGAAAGGGAATTATTCCAGCTGGCTGGAGCAGAAGCAAGAGCGCCTGCGACACCGGGACAAGGCTGAAAGCGCGCGCCAAAAGACCCTGCAGCGCGAATTGGAATGGATCCGCATGTCGCCCAAAGGGCGTCATGCCAAGAGCCAGGCCCGGATCAATGCCTATGAGAAGCTGATATCCGGGGAAGCCCAGCAGCAAGAGGCCGATCTTGAAATATTTATCCCGCCGGGACCGCGTTTGGGAGATGTGGTGATCGAAGCCGAGCACATTCGCAAAGGATTTGACAATCGCCTGCTGATTGATGACATGAACTTCAGCCTGCCGCCAGGCAGCATTGTCGGTGTCATCGGCGCCAATGGTGCCGGTAAAACCACGCTTTTCAATATGATCACCGGCCGGGAATTACCTGATTCCGGCTCGATCCGGTTAGGAGAAACGATCCAGCTTGCCTATGTCGACCAGAGCCGGGATCTGGATCCCGAGAAGACCATCTGGCAGGAAATCAGCGGCGGCAGCGAGCAGCTCGAACTTGGCAGCCGCACGATCAACTCGAGGGCTTATGTGGCCCGCTTCAACTTTTCAGGATCCGATCAGCAAAAAAAGGTGGGAACCATATCCGGCGGTCAGCGCAACCGGGTGCATCTGGCCAAAATTCTCAAAGACGGGGCCAATGTCATATTGCTGGACGAACCGACCAACGATCTGGATGTCAACACCCTGCGTGCCCTGGAGGAGGCCTTGGAAAATTTCGGCGGGTGTGCCGTGGTGATCAGCCACGACCGCTGGTTCCTGGACCGTATCGTCACCCACATCCTGGCTTTTGAAGGCGACAGCCGCGTGGTTGTATTTCAGGGCAATTGGTCGGAGTATGAAGCCGACCGACGCAAACGGCTAGGCCCCGAAGCCGACCGGCCGCACCGCATCAAGTACCGCCAGTTGACCCGCTAGCCCTTATGAAATGACGAATGTCGAATGCCTAATGATTAATGGTGGAATCGCTTCGCTCAATCATTTTAGAACCGACCGTTCGGCAAAAAAAGCTCACAGCTGGCAGAATACTTTATTCGATGCTTACAGTCCGCCTCTGGTGGATTCGACGTTCATTTGTTTCTTTACCAATCAGACCGGCCGGTTATTATGATTCCGGTAACCTTTTTTGCTTGAATCAAGCCGTCACAACAATATCAATCCCCGTGTACAACTTGACTTAAATCGCGGCTAGGGTTATTCTAACTATTAGCAATACATGATAAATCTTAACGTACGCGTCGGCAGCGACAGCATGTTCGTCGAGGGCGCCCATTTGGAAACCTCGAATTCTATATGGAAAACACAGCTGCTGCAAAGCCGGATGCTACTGAGATAAAATCAAGGTGACCGTATGTCTGAAAAGGATATTAACCTGGTCCTGATCGTCAGCGATGAGAAAAACAAAGCCTTTTACCAAAACCACCTGGCGGCCTATGATGGTATAAAGCTTGAAGTATATCCCAATTTTATTGATTTCAGAAATCAAAGCGAAGGGAAATTGTACTCAGGGTTCCTGGTCGATATCCGGACTCTTATCAAATCCAGCAGCGGCGAAAAACTCTTGTTTTCACACCTGCTGCAGCATTTTCCGGTGATGCGGGTGACCAAAAAGCCGGGTTCAGATTCATTTTCGGGTTTACTGGAAAGTAAGAGTCTGGGACGGTTGAAAGGCCAGGCGCTGCTGGACGCGTTTATTAATGATTTATGCTGTAAAATCCAACCACGCGATATACCTACCGGGAAGCAGAAAGGAATATTCCGCAGCGCCTATTTGTATTATTCCGAAGATTTCAAGCAGGAGCCCGAGAAAGCGGTCATTGAAAATCTTACGGTTAAAAGCTGTTACGTGGTGACCAATGAAGCCTGCGCCAAGGGTGATCACCTCTGGCTGTTGCCTACGGAACTGAATAAACAAACACCGATCCGGTGCGAGATAAATTGGGTCAAGCCGTGGACCCCCGGCAGCCTGTATCTTCCCGGCTGCGGCGTATCATTTATCAATCTTATGGATGAACAGATTGAGCAGCTTTCTCAATTGCTCAAAGATTAGACATCTTGAAAATCTGATGCAATTTGCTCGACTGACTCCATGACATCGACCAGCAAATAATCCAAATCTTCTTCCTCGAAACCGAGCGATTCCAACGCATGCTCTTCCATCTGGTAGGTTAAATCGTTGATTCCGGTTCCCATGCCGCTCATCTTGGCGAAATAATCGGAAACGTGCAGGAAGAGGGCCATTTCGTTTGCATCAGCCTGGGAAGGGCGATGGTGCCAGCGGATGGCTGTTGAAATTGATTCGGGTATTAACCATTTTTTACAAACATTGGCTGCAATTTCAGAGTGATCAAGGCCCAGCAGACTTTTTTCGGCATCAAAGAACGTGTGTTCTCCGTCAGCCAGAAAGGCCTCGACTTCCTCTTTTCTTTCAAGCACATACTTGTCCAGCACAACTTTACCTGCATCATGGATCAAGCCTGCCACAAAGGCATCGTTGGAGAGCCCGGGCTTGACCCTGTCAGCTAAAAATTGGGCGCCAAACCCGACCGCCAGCGAATGGCGCCACAGATCGCCGGAATCCAAGCCATAGCCTTTTAATTCCCGGGCCATGAGGTTTGAAATACCGGCCATCGTAATCACCTCGCTCAGTGTTTTCAGCCCGAGTAAGACGGCGGCATGCTTGACGGTTGCAATTTTCCCGCTCACCCCGTAGTAGGCGGAATTTCCGAGTCGCAGCACCTTGGTAACGATGGACTGATCTTTTTCAAACAGATTGACCAGATCTTTGATCCCGGCGTTCGGATCCCCCATGATCTCGCGCGCTTTTATTACAATCTGGGGCATCGGCGGCAGGTCTTCCATTTTCCGCAGTATTATCCTTTTCAGGGAGGTTCCGGTGGGGTGTTGGGCGGGACGGGCGTTTGGTTTGCCGTGCGAGGTCTGCGGCTTAGTCTCAGCGGGGGATGCCTTTGAATCCAAATCTATGGTGATCTGACCTTTTTTGCAAGCCGGGCAGTCAAACCGAATCTGCTTATCATATTTTTTCAGGCGGTCGTCGGGTATTTCAAAAACTTTGCGGCATTCCGGGCAATTTGCTTCCATCGGTATAGCTATTTCATCCTTATAGGGTAATTTAAGACTGTGATAATTTGAAGAACGGCTGAAGACCGAATGCAGGGGTAAGGAATCCCAAACTAAATTCATTCACTGTGTTGGCACGAAAATTATATTCAGTTTACCTTGCGAAAGGCAAAATTTCAAGAAATTTATAAGCGTGACTCATGGTCTGCCGGGATGAGGCTCGTTGCTCGAGGCTTTGTCTCCGGGTAATTTCAATAAAAAAAACGGTCACCGTTTTTTCGGTTAACCGTTTTTAGGAGGAGAACAGATGAAGAAATTATTAGGCTAATTTCTGAGATTGCAAAAATTTTGCCAAACTCAAAATGAAAATCAAAAAGTTACAAAATATTCTGTTTTTTATTTAATAATCATATAGTTAAAATTTTTTTTGTCGATCAGAAATTCAGACCGCACTAGGCACATGGGAATTTTTTGCCGGCCCGAATGTTCAAATATTTAAACCCTTCGTAGTGAAATATGATGAACCTGTTGATATCAGTGGGGTTTTTTTAGTCGTGGGGTAAGTTCAAAATTTTGAACCCTGATTGCGGCATCCAAATCAGATGTCGATAACTATCTAAAATTTATCCCTTTACCGAGATTCACACTTTTGAACCGCGGCTTTGAAACCCCAGGGCACCAAGCACCTGGCGCTTCAATTCATCGATAAACCATCTGTCGGGCCTCACCTATTTTTGTCGTGGAAAACTTGGTTTTCTGGGTCAGGCCAGAGACAATCGGGTGTGCCGTGAACCCTGCTGAAAGCGGGAGCGGAATGATGGAATGCTGGAAATATGGAATGCTGGGTTTAGTGGAATGGGATCTTTTTTGCAAGGATGGCAAGGACCAGTTCATATAATCATAACATCGTACGCTTTCGATTCCCAATATTCCAATATTCCATTATTCCACCATTCCTAATTTCTGTCCGAAGTCTAAAGTAAACTGTACCCCTTTGGTTGAACTCAAAACCGGATTCTCTGGGGCTCGAACTATTCTTATCTTCTCATCAGGATCCGAATCCAACGCCAGACGTTCAAAAGTCCAATCAGGGAGCTTGCCACGTAGGTCAGCGCACAGGCAAGCAGGATTTTGCGGGCCGCCGGGAAATCCTCGACCGGAATATAGCCGCCGGATTTCAGCATCGGAAGCGCACGATTGAAGCTGGCGTCAAACTCCGTGGGCAGCGTGACCAGGTGAACCAGTACCGGGACACACAGTGTGGCAAAACCGCCGGCCAGCGCTAAAACCCCGACTGCAGGTGCCCGGGTGACACCCGCCAGTACGGGGACGGCCATCATTGCAATTGCCCCTATTCGTTCCAGTCTCTGGGCGGTGCCGATCATGCGGGTTCTGGTTTTGAGCGGTTTATAGCCATCATGGTCCTGGATGGCGTGCCCAACCTCATGGGCGGCCACCACCACGGCCGTGAGCGATTTGCGGCCGCCCAGGTTTTTTGTCAGGCGGATGATTTTCGCAACCGGATCGTAGTGATCACCGACATCCGTCGTTTCCACCGTGACCCCTTTTAAATCCAATCGCTCGATCACCAGCCGCGCCAGATCGATCCCGCTGCCCGAGAAATATTCCTGCCTGTTGTAGCGGTTGAGCACGTACTTGGCCCACAGGTGTGGTCCGAACAGGATGGTGATGGCAATAATAATTAGGTATATCATAATTTATGGCTATGTGCCTTTGTCGGTCACGGGCTAACATTAAAATTGGGCACGCGTCTAATTTAGGAATTCAGGAATTCAGGGATTCAGGAATTCAGGAATTCAGGAATTTAGGGATTTAGGGATTCAGGAATTTAGGGATTTAGGGATTCAGGGATTGAGGAAATGAAGGAATTCTATCTCTTTTAGGGTTTAATTCCGCGCAGTTTGCGCGGTAAAATGATTTATACCTTTAAAGATACTCCGCGGCTTGCCGCGGGGTGGTTCATTATCCTTTTATCTATCAATCCCTCAATGCCCCAATCCCTCAATTCCCCAATCTCTCAATTCCCCAATCCCTCAATGCCCCAATCCCTCAATGCCCCAATCCCTCAATTCCTCAATTCCCCAATTCCTCAATCCCCAAATTCCTCAATTCCTCGATTCCTCAATCCCTAAATCCAATAATCCCTGTATGTCTTTTTCTGAAAACAAACCTTGCGGGTGGCATCGCCCCAGCGTTTTTGCTCCTTTAGCAATTGGATAAATAGCTTCCCGTCTTTTACCACTCTTCCACCTACAACATCAACACCCTGCTTAAACAGTGGATCCGGAAAATATCCGGCCGTCGGGCCGATAATCGACACCAGGGCGTGCGGGGCGCAATGGCTGAGGATATCATCCAGTGAATTGTTTAAAATTGTGGTGCTGGTGCACAGCACTTTATTGCAGGAATATAATTGCGCTGCATCCAGGGTAATCGGCAAGTCGGGATGCTGGTCGATTATATGCTCGTTTTTTTCAATAATTACCAGGTCCGCATCAGCATTTTCAACGCGCTTTATCAATGGGAAGAATAACCCGACCATGCCAAGCTTGTCTCCGGCGGAAACGGACAGGAGCCCCAGCGAGTCGGTGGCAGAATCGACCGGGAAATCGATTTTCCCCATGACATGCTGGCAAATCGCGTTAATGGCCGCCAGGCTGACCATCTCTTTGACCGGGTCGCCGCTGCCGAAGTCCAGTGCATATTCCCGCGGGTGTTGCCCGACATAATCCGACGGATGCAAAGATTTGTATTCTTTCTCATTTTCATCCGGCACCAGAACATAGCTGATGCCTGTCGCGCCGCCGGCCAAGCAGAGGGCCATAAATTCAGCCTCTTTGGGCTGACCGCCCCTATAAAAATTAGGCAGGAAGATATCCGTGATTGGTGGAATCCGGTACGTTTCCGTCAAGCCGGCGATCATCAATTTGAAATGTTCTTTAAGGCTCATTGCAATCCCTCTATTGTGCTTCGAGACCGGACATCCGGGGGACCCGCGCTGTTCTATATAATGTTGATTTGCCGGATCCCAATGTCAACTGATTTGGTTGACTTCTTGCTGGGAATCTTTACCTTTTTACATTATCGATGGACAATCTGCAATTTCAATCTGCCGTGACGTCCCATTTTCATGGAACTTGAAAGGAGCACACGATGAATCGCGACGAAATGCTGAGCAGGATCTTGGATCGCACCGAACCGTGGGACATGCTGATTGTCGGCGGCGGAGCCACCGGCATCGGTATTGCCGTTGATGCGGCTTCCCGGGGCTACGATATCCTCCTGTTCGAACAAAGCGACTATGGCAAGGGCACTTCTTCCCGCAGCACCAAATTGATCCATGGCGGGGTCCGCTATCTTCAGCAGGGAAATATAACCCTGGTGATGGAAGCTCTGAAAGAGCGCGGCCTCCTGCGGGAAAACGCACCGCACCTGGTCCACGACCTGGCTTTCGTCGTGCCCAACTACGATTGGTGGGAGGCGCCTTTCTACGGTATCGGGCTCAAAGTCTACGACTTGCTGGCCGGGCGCTTCGGTTTCGGCGCTTCCAAGATTCTTTCCACCGCTGAAACCGTTAAACGGATTCCAACTTTGAAAACCGAAGGCCTGCGCGGTGGCGTTATATATTATGACGGCCAGTTTGACGACGCCAGACTGCTCATTAACCTGGTTCGAACGGCGGCGGGGCAGGGTGCGACGTTGCTCAATTATGCGCGGGTCATCGCATTTTCCAATGACCGATCAGGGTACCTGAATGGAGCGGTCTTCGAAGACATCGAGACGGGCGTAGAACACAGCGTCAAGGCCAGGGTGGTTATCAATGCGACCGGTCCTTTTGCGGACCAGTTGCGGAAAATGGATGACCCTGCTGTTTCACCCTTGATATCTCCCAGCCAGGGCATCCATTTGGTGTTCGACAAAAGTTATTTGCCGGGCAACTCCGCCATTATGGTTCCTCACACCAAAGACGGCCGGGTGATGTTTGCGATACCCTATCTCGGCGCTACCCTGGTTGGTACCACCGATACGCCGATTGAAGATGCTGTCCTCGAACCGCGGGCGCTGCCCGAGGAGATCGACTTTATCCTGGAAACCGCGGGGATGTATCTGCAAAAGGCACCGGCGCGAGATGACGTTCTCAGTGTTTTCAGCGGGATTCGACCCCTGGTCAAAGCAGGCGGCGATCAAAACACAGCCTCACTGTCGCGGGATCATACCATCATGATTTCAAATTCAGGTCTTCTTACCATTGCGGGCGGCAAGTGGACAACCTATCGAGCGATGGCGGAAGACTGTGTCAGTCATGCCGCGACGTTGGCCGGCCTTCCGGCCAGAGCCTGTGTCACCAAACGGCTCAACATCCACGGCTACCATAAAAGTCCGCAAAAATTCGACTCTCTGGCCGTCTATGGATCAGATGCCTCGGCCATCCAGGACCTGCTGCGGGCCGATACCGGGCGCAAGGAACCCATCCACCCGGCCCTGCCGGCGCTCCGCGGCGAAGTCATATGGGCGGTTAGATTCGAGGCGGCCCGCACCGTTGACGATTTTTTGGCCCGGCGAACCCGAAGCCTGTTTCTCAACGCCCGGGCCGCAAGTGAGGCCGCCCCCGTAGTGGCTTCCCTGATGGCTGCCGAACTCGGATATGACGAGCAGTGGGAACGAGACCAGGTTGCGGCATTTCAGCGCCTTAGTAAGGGGTACTTGCCGGGCGGTTGAGATATCGGGTGAGAAATAAATGCCCAATCTGGGATTTCAAGTTTGTCCCGGTGTAATTCCTATTACGTCACGAGCTATAATTTTGGATTTTAGATTTCGGATTGCGGATTGGTGGAATCGCTGCGCTCTGTCAATTAAAATGGACCGTTCGACACAGGAACTCACGACAGGCAGAACTCCTTAAATCTAAAATCCGAAATCCCAGATTTTCCTAAGGGAGTTCAATATGAAAAGAAACGTTCTATCCCGCAGGCAATTTCTTGGACGCATGGGAACCCTGGGAGGACTGGGCGCGGCATACTATGGTATGGCGAATTTCGGCCTGCTGCCTTTGGTACAGGCATATACCGGCCCCCCGCGGTTCGATCGGCAAAGTGGCAAAGGGCAGCACATCGTCATCCTTGGTGCCGGGATCGGCGGACTGTGTGCGGCCTACCTGTTGAGAAAGACCAACTTCAAAATTACGATCATTGAGCCGAATCCATACATCGGCGGCCGCTGTCTCACTTTACGAAGAGGCGACCCGGTCAATGAGCATGGCACTGATCGCCGGGGCCGGCCATTTCGAATGCAATATTGTGAATTCGATGAAGGCCCTGATTTCTATTTCAATGCCGGACCCGGCCGAATCCCGCAAAGCCACACGGCCATCCTGCGCTATTGCAAAGAACTGAAGGTAAGATTGCAGCCCTATATCTTTGCCTGCCGATCGAATCTGCTGCAAGACGAAGATTTCAATCAAGGCAAGCCGGTTCGCCTGAGATGGATCAAACACGATCTGCGAGGGCATATTGCCGAACTGCTATCCCATGCCGCCGGCTCTGAGGCGGTTAATCACGCCATTGCACCCGGCCGGCGGCAAGCCCTGCTCCGAATGCTGCGGCATTATGGCAGCCTAAAAGAATCGGAGCACTCCTTTAAGTATCTTGGCACGAGTCGCGGGGGGTACCGGGAAAAACCCGGCGCCGGGCTGAGACCAGGAGTTTTGCGCCGACCCTTCGATTTGAACGAGCTACTGGACTCCGAAATCTGGCAAACCGGGCTCTTCAGCGACATGTACCTTTACTGGCAGACGAGTCTGATGCAGGCCGAAGGCGGGATGGATCATATCGGCAAAGCATTCCGGGATCGCCTCGGCCCCCAAACCCAGGTTGTGCTGAATGCGAAAGCGACCAATATCAGCCAAACCGCCGACAAGATGATCATCAAGCACACAAAATCCGACACGCCGATAAAAGCCGACTATTGTATATCGACCATGGCACCCCCCTTATTGCACAGGCTGCTGGACGGTTCTTTTCAGCCTAGCTTTAAAGCGGCCCTGGCCAAGATATACATGGTTCCGGCCTGTAAAGTCGGCTGGCAGGCAAAAAGTCGATTCTGGGAAGAGGAAAATGAGATCTACGGCGGAATCAGCTGGACCCGGCATGCCATTAAACAGCTGTGGTATCCGTCCCACGGCTTTCACTCCTCCAAGGGCATCTTGACCGGAGCTTACAACTATGGCGCAGTCGCCAATAAATTTGGTTTGATGTCCCATGCAGACCGATTGGCCGTCGCGCTGGAAGGCGGTGAGAAGCTGCACCCGGACCTTTTCGAACGCAACGTTGATAAAGGTATTTCTCTTGCCTGGCAGAATATGCCCAACCAGTCGGGTGGCTGGGCTTACTATAAAGACCAGGCCCATAATCCGGCCTACCTGTCAATCAATCAGCCCCAAGGACGTTTGGTTTTGGCCGGTGACTACCTCAGCTTTCTTTCCGGCTGGATGGAAGGTGCCGTCAGGTCGGCTGAACTCGCCGTAAACCGGATCACTCAAATGGCCGCTGCTTGATGGCGTACGTGCTAGGCGAGGCGGCACCCTGGTACAATAGATAGGTATGGAAACGGTTCTCTAACGAAAAGGAGGCCATCCGACTTAGCGCTTTATATTTTTTTAAATACCGGAGAGTTCGAGTACTGGAGTGTTGGAGTAGTGGAGTACTGGAGTGCCTGAGTATTGGAGTGTCGGAGTACTGGAGGGTTGGAATGTTGTGGTGTTGGCGTATTGGCTGAAGACTTACTATCTTTAGTAATACCCCAATACTCTAAAGATGAGACAATTCAGTAACTTTTTGTACGCCTAAAAAATGCCTTTTTATTTTGTCGCAGAATACCTGGTCCTCCCTCCGGGCTGTAGGCCCTACCCGCCGGGCCGGAAGCTGGGCCAGTTGTTGATCCCGTGTTCTTTACGGGGGTCAGATACAATCGGCTATGCAATCTGTTCAAGCTAATTTATGCAACCAATCGCTTTTCACCCATAGCCAAACTGGTGCCAGCGTCGGTATTTTTTGCTAAAGTTTTTCGGATTTTGGCGGATAAATTCAACATTACACAACATGCAGGGTTCGACTCCAACCCGAACGGGAATACACGGTATAGGGCCGCAGCGACAAAACAACAGAAACACAGGATGGTAAAATGGAGACAGACAGCGTGGAACTGAAGGAAAAAATTTTAGCGGGCGTTGATGAACTGCCGCCGATGCCCGATGTCGTGGTGAAAGCGAACGCACTGCTGGCAGATCCTGATTCGAGCCCTAGCGAGCTAGCCGTGGTTCTGGAAACTGATCAGTCCATTGCCACCAAAGTCCTGAAGATGGCCAATTCCTCTTTTTTCGGGATGAGCGGCCGAGTGTCATCGATAAAACATGCCGCCCTGGTTCTGGGATATGCTAACCTGAGTCAAATCATCTTGGTGACCGGCATGCAAAAGGCACTGAACAGAAAATTGCCGGGCTACGGCCTGGAGTCCGAAGAATTATGGCGGCATTCGCTCTCGGTAGCTTTGGGTTCCAAAATTATCGCCGGCAGGAGGAATTCGGAACTGGAAATGGTGGCACATACAGCAGGTCTCGTGCATGATGTCGGCAAAATTATCCTGGATCCCTTTGTTCTGGAAAAGAAAGAAACGTTTGAAACATTTTTATTGCAGGAACAGCAAACCTATCTGCACGCCGAACAGGAAATTCTTGGATTCGATCATGCGGAAATCGCCGCCGAAGTTTGCAGCAAGTGGAGTATTCCCGAGACGATATCGGGCGCAATACGCTACCATCACAACCCATCCGATTCCCTGGAAGTGGAACTGGCGTTCATTCTGCACCTGGCAGACTATGTTTCCTTGATGAGCGGGGAAGGTTATGAGGATGAAGACTATTTGTATCAGCTGGAAGCGGGGACCCTGGACTATCTGGATTTCAACCAAAATGATATCAGCGATCTGACGTTCGAACTGATGGAAGCTGTTTCCAATCTGCTGGATACCCCTGACTAATCACTCATTGTACTTGTCATAAAAAACATCTTTGCAGCGAATCGATAGGGTTTTCTTTTTGGGATCTATCTTCAGGCGGAGGATCTCGATTTTGACACAGGTCCGGCAGTACGCTGCGGCCATTTTGCGCGATATTACGCCCTGGCCGTTTTCGAAAGCAAAGTTGGTTGAAAAAACTTCCGGGGACTCTGCTTTTTTTCCTTGCCAAAAATTATTCAGCTTTTCGCTCCATTCATAACTGCCGGCCTTGAGTCTATCTGCATCATCGAAATGGCGGGATAGTTCTTTTTGATTTAGATACAAGTAGCCGTTTTTTATCTTAGCTTCACGATAGTTGACGACAATATTTTTTGTTTTTCCATTCCAGACAATTACCCGCAGCGACTGTGGTTTGCCGGTCAGGACACCTTGCCGCAGCCGGTTAAAAACGATTTGCTTTATTTCTGTATGGGAAACCTTTTGAATTTTCCCGTTAGCCTTCTTAAAATTAAATACCTTCTTATCATTGTCGAAGAAATCCAACTCAACTAGTCCTTTGATACTCTTTCCGGATATATTGACAACATCCATCATCCTGACAACGAATTCGTTCTCCCGGGTCAGCTCTATTCGATTGGCATCGCCTTGCAGCGTTGTTTTTTGTGCCGGGCTGTTGGCCGGCAGGGCGAAGACGGTGATAAGAATCGCAGGGGCTAAAGTCTGTATGATGAGTTTTGAAATTTTCATATCGGATATAATATTCCCCTAATTGAGAGCGAAATATGCCCGTATAGGTGTTATTGGTTTTTTGTTAACCGTTATTAGGCGCGTCGGGCCTTTTTACTGACAACATGTTGTAAGAAAATGATGGTTTCAGGTGTCAGTGTTCAGGTGTCAGGATTAGGCGCGTTGGTTCCCTGGCATCTAAAACCTACAAACTCCGCTATTGCCGCCACGCAGGGGCCCCTTTTACCGAGCCTAGTTTCGTAGAAAGCCTAGTGTCTATTTATTGAAATCACATCATGTTTGCGGAAGATTTATGCGATAACCGGATTGAATATCCTTGTAATGCTATCGATTTAGATTTAAAAGACAGAGCGACGTGTCGGGTCGTAGTCCCGCGATCCCGCGGGACGAAGCCTGAAGCGATACAACAGATCTTCAATCTCCAATCTTCAATCTTCAATTTCCAATTCCGGCCCGTCCGGCTTGGGTACTAATAGAGCCTGGCAAACAGGTCGTTTTCTTGCCCGTTGACCCGGTTGCATCCGTTAACGCATTCAAAGTGCTCATACCCCATTGCTTCCTCTCTGAATTTTTCCGGCATGCGCCTGAAAATTCCGTTCGGATTCATTTGGCTCTGGTGGCAATTGAGCGCCTTCCACTTGCGGGCCAGATATTCCCGTACGTCAATGACGGCTGAAATCTTTTCTTCGTCAGTCCCCAACACTTGAGGATCAAAGCCGGGTTCCTGGCCCTGCTCGACAATTATGCGGTGCATCCGGCGTATTCTTTGCATGGGTATGGCCGTGTAAAAAAGTCGGGACGGCCGCCAGGGCGCCAGATTTGCAGGTGTGGTATAATCTTCGTCTCCTGAAGCTTCAAACGCCAGCCGGGTGATCCGGTTGGCCATTATATGGTCCGGATGCAGATAGGTGCCTTTTTCATTGTAGGTTATGATTACATGCGGTCGGGTACGCCTGATTATATCGACCAATCGGGCAGTCGCTTCCTGCTTGTCGGCCTGGGCAAAGGCCTGGGGATGATCGTTTTCCGGTGTGCCGGCCATTCCGGAATCGCGGTAGCCCAAAAAAAAGACGGATTCCACTTCCAGTACGTCGACGGCCTTTTCCAATTCGATAGCCCGGATCGCCGTTATGCTCATCCCGGCTTCGGGAGCAACAAAATCGGGATTTAAAATGTCGCCGGCCTCACCTCTGGTGCAGTAGGCCAAAACCGTCCGCACACCGTTTGCAGAATATTTTGCGAGCACCCCGCCGGTGCTGATTGACTCGTCATCCGGATGGGCGTGCACGACCAGCATGGTCGGTTGACCGTTATTTGTATTGGAGGGATTCATGCTGATAAAATTACCTGAAGTTTTCTGTTTGTTCCAACAGCAAAGATATTAATACCCAACCCGGCGAAGCCGGAAATGAATAATGAATATTGAAAATTGAAGAATTATGGTTTCGCTTCGCTCTGTCATATTTAGTCAAGGGGATACAGCTAATTTATTATTCAATCTGGAAAAGATAAAATACCGGCGCAAACATGATGTAATTTCAATATATAGGCACTAAATATTGTTTTTCAACCTGCAATCGGATGGGAGTAAAATAATCCGGGATTTGTTGGCGAAGCGATGGGCAGACATCAGTCGCGGAATTCCTGGTGCTCCGAGTCTGGCAGGGCTGGATTGATGGAATACTAGAATGCCGAGCTTGGCGGACTGGGATCAGTACATAAACGGGATGGCTCGGATCAGATTATGAAATCTGATATTCACCCGCTCCCATTGCCCAGGGCTCCACTGTTTCCCCGGCGGATTGGCAAATTTTCCATTAGGAGTCAAAGGCAACCAATACTGCTGTTGGATGGTTCAAAGACGGGCCTTCTTTGCTCGGTTTATCCTTTGACTTCGATCGGGCCATCAGTGAATCAGTAGTGCTCAATTGGGTGGGCGGCCTTGAAAACCTGGTTTCAAAACTGAATACAGCCGAAAAATTGTCGAAAGTAAACACCGTTTCCCGGGGATTGTCCGGCACGACACCGATAAATCCCTTGTTGGTGTACAATGCAAAGGGCTCTGACTTGCCGTTTGCAGCTGCCACCGACATTTTTGCGACTCCGGCTGAGATCCCCTGATTAAACCAGATCACCGCCTCACAGGAGACTTCCGGACTTTTAATATCGACGGCACTGAAAGACCAGTCATCTGAAAATGCATCGGAGCGGACCGGGATACTATTATCGCTGCCGGTAAAATGCAGGTCGCCCCTGCCGACTATGGAACATTGCGGCTCAGCCGTTTTAAAGGTGTCCGGCTTGATCCGATAGCGAATATTTTCATACGACGTTCCATCCTTGAGTTGCCCGAATTCGATAGTTGTCATGGGGCTGCTAAAAAAAGAATAGAAGACATCGGGCTCTGTGATAATCGAGTATGAGTAAACCCTGGGTGCCGTTGAAAGACCGATCAGGAGAATCAATATGATTTTTTGCAAGTGACCGCCTCCTTGAATTTTGCTTTTTGCTGCCATAACACAGCAAGCATCGCAAATAATATGCCGCGGTTTCATTAGTCAGTTAATATTCAATGATTACAATTATATGTGATATATCGCCCTGGAATTCACCTTTAGCATTTATGGAATCGGCAGCCCAATATTAGGAATTCCAGGCCACAATGGCGGTGTAGTCAAGTGCCCTGCAAAGCAGCGTATTCTTTGAGGTGAGCACTCTGGATGGATTTTAGAATTTGGATTGCGGATTTTGGATTTAAGGACTTAAATCTGGTCTAAAAATGGTTTGCGCGAGGCGATACCGCATACATTTATTGTTAAACAAATCTGTAAAGCTCAAGCTGCCATAAATGACTCCTGTGGGGTCGGCTTTTACCCGTGAATTTAAATGATCGCGGCTGCCCCGCTTGAAAAACAGCGGGATGCCGGCACAAGCCGTTCCTACACTCATTGTAACCTTTACTTGGCAGATATCCGGGTTTAATTCTTTCGAAAAGTAATGTCACCGAAAAACGCGGTGGCCGATTGCCCGGTATTATCGGAATCGGTCATGATGACAACACCGGAAATATTCGTTGGCTCCCGACCGAAAGCCCGCTTATAGTCTTCGTAAACATTCCGCCGCTCGTTATACCAGGTATATAAGTTTTGCGGTCCGCTTTTTATGACGAACATGGCCACCTGATCGCTGAACGCATTTTTAACCATTGTTCCCACCGGGGCCTTGCTGCCCCAAATGTAAGTGACTACGCCCAGCGGCGGATACCGGCCCAGCATTGATCGCAGCGCTTTATATTTGATCCTGCCGAAAAAACCGACCCGGCTGCCGTCGTATTCGAAAGTAATGTAAATGCGGGCAGGGTAATCATCACCTTCTTTTTTATAAGCATCGCCCTTGCTTAAAATATTGCCCACCTTCCATTGCCAATCGATTATCGGGAATTCTCGCGGGTCGATCCTTACCCGTTTCGCCAGTCCGGAAGCACTTTGTTCACTGACTGCCTTGAGAACCACCCGGCCGTCATCCTGCACAAGTGTATAGCGGGTATGCCGTTGGATTTTTTTGAACTCAAGCGGCTCCCAGCCATAGGGTAAAGCATCCCCCGGGGCGGCGCTGGAAAATCGGCCGACAGCAATGAAATCCGACTCAGCCAGAGCATGGACGCCGAAGCCGGCCAAGATCAAGGCCTGCAGAATCCCAATGATTTTTTGAAATGATCCGGCAATATTCGGAACTATTTTCCTTTTTGTCAGCATGTTTTCCCGCGGTTTTTAAACGATATCGCCTGGCCCAAAAACTCGATACCCCTATATTGACTTTTAGATCTGACAGCCTAATACTATACTTATTAAGTATGATATTGTCCATTGTCCAAATCACCCTTTCCGGGTGACGGGAAAATCGTTGCCAAACCGTCCACATATCCTTAGGGTGTCCTGGCTGCTGCCGGGGAGTTTCTGAAAAGATCCGGATCGGTGCGCCGGAGCATAACGGATTCAGCGCGTTCAATGTTTTGTTCTTGGCCGTTTCCCAAAGTTTGATCCTGATTACTCCCTCAAAAGTGCCAACTGGAGAAGTTCTTTCCCGGGTCGATTTAGCAATGGTTACAATGTTTGCAAAAGGAGATAAAAATGAGTGTTTTGATAAAAGGCGGAACGGTCGTTACCGCTGACCAAACGTGGCGGGCCGACATTTTGTGCGCTGACGGAAAAATTGTGGAAATCGCTGAAAATATCGGCCAGCCCGGCGGTTTCAAAGAAGTCGATGCCGGCAGGCAGTATGTCATGCCGGGTGGCATAGATCCCCACACCCACATGCAGCTGCCGTTTATGGGAACCATTGCAAGCGAAGATTTTTTTACCGGAACGTCCGCCGGGCTGGCCGGCGGCACGACGATGATTATTGACTTTGTGATTCCCAGCCCGCAGCAAAGCTTAATGGAGGCTTATCGCCAGTGGCGCGAATGGGCTGAAAAATCAGTCTCGGATTACAGCTTTCACGTAGCGGTTACCTGGTGGGACGACACGGTTTACCGCGATATGGGCACCCTGGTTCAGGAACATGGCGTCAACAGCTTCAAGCATTTCATGGCCTATAAAGGGGCGATCATGGTCGATGACGAAACCCTGGTCAACAGTTTTACGCGCGTCCTCGAGTTGGGGGCGGTGCCGACCGTCCATGCCGAAAACGGCGAACTGGTTTATCGCCTGCAAAATGACCTGTTTGCCCGGGGTATTACCGGACCCGAAGGGCACCCGCTTTCGCGGCCGCCGGAGGTCGAGGGCGAAGCGGCCAACCGCGCCATCCGGGTGGCCGAAGTGCTGGGCGTGCCGGTTTACATCGTTCACGTTTCCGCCAGGCAGGCGTTGGAGGCTGTTACGCGGGCCCGCAACGAAGGGCAGCGGGTTTTCGGCGAAGTATTGGCGGGGCACCTGCTGATCGACGATTCGGTCTACCGCGACACGGAATGGGGCCGCGCCGCAGCGCATGTCATGAGCCCGCCGTTTCGGTCCAAAGAGCATCAGGCGGCCTTGTGGAAGGGCCTGCAGGCGGGAAATCTTCAGACGACAGCTACCGACCATTGCTGCTTCTGCCATGATCAAAAAGCCATGGGGCGTGAAGATTTTCGCAAAATCCCCAACGGCACGGCCGGTGTCGAAAATCGAATGGAAGTATTATGGCACCACGGGGTTAACACGGGACGCTTGACCATGAACGAATTTGTCCGGGTGACCTCGACCAATGCCGCTCAGATTTTTAATGTCTACCCCCGCAAGGGCAGCATCAGTGTCGGAGCGGATGCGGATCTGGTCGTGTGGGATCCGGCAGCCACCAAAACGATCTCCGCCAAAACGCATCACCAGAACGTCGACTTCAACATTTTTGAGGGAATGACCGTCAATGGCTGTGTATCGCATACCATCAGCCAGGGCAACCTGGTTTACGCCGACGGCGAACTGATGGTGGAAAGAGGCGCCGGCCGCTATGTCGATCGCCCGCCGTATGCGCCCTTCTATGATGCAGTCAAAAAGCAGGTGCGGGCCAATGAACCGAAGGCGGTTGAGCGATAACTTTATGCCGTTATTCGTTATCAGTTATTAGTTGTAATAGATCAATAAAAATTCGAACAAAATTAAGAAGAGAGGGTAACACTCTTCTGCTCTGATTCGGGTTTCATGAACTGCTCTATCAGTTCCCAGGCATTTTGCTTTTGTTC
>Ga0209743_1000106_pt1 | contig 37233 bp, 34 predicted proteins | sample OlaalgELextract2_FD_187378 | JGI IMG/M metagenome (GOLD analysis project Ga0209743, IMG submission 187378) | Olavius algarvensis symbiont microbial communities from Tuscany, Italy - Type G ELBA extract 2 (SPAdes) (version 2) | ecosystem: Host-associated > Annelida > Digestive system >...
CTGAACCCCTGAACCCCTGAACCTCTGAACCCCTGAACCCCTGAACCCCTGAACCTCTGAACCCCTGAACCCCTGAACCCCTGAACCCCTAGCCTCCTGAACCCCGACCCTTGATCATTGACTTATCGCTTTTTACAGTGATATGGTCATACCCCAGATTGAGAAAGGAGCTGCGCTGATGGATTCAACTAAGATTTTGAAAGATAAAGTCGTTCTGATCGTCGATGACGAGGTGGATGTGACCGACACCGTGGCAGAAGTGCTGGATATGTGTCTTGTCCGCAAAGCAAATGATTATGATACGGCTCGTCAACTTTTGATGAGCTACACTTTCGATATCGTGATTCTGGATATCATGGGCGTCAACGGTTTTGAACTTTTAAAGCTGTCTGTCAAACGCGGCTTTCCCGCCGTCATGCTGACGGCCTATGCCTTGACCCCTGAATCTCTCGAAAAATCGATCAAACTGGGTGCAGTATCCTTTTTGCCCAAAGAAAAGATGAGCGAACTTAATGATTTTATTGCAGATGTCGTTTTAAAAGATGGGCAACCGGTGTGGGAGAAGTTATTCGACAGCCTTGGCGGCTTTTTCAATAAACACTTTGGACCGGATTGGAAGCAGCGCAATAAATTTTTTGAAGAGTTTGAAAAATCTTTGCACGCGGAGAAAAATGAAGATTAGATCTCATATAAAGATATCGTAACTTACTTTTAAAATGAGTCAACTTTTTGGGACACGATTTGGGTTATTTTGCTGAAAATTGAGGGATTAAGGAATTGAGGGATTGGGGGATTAAAGGATTTAGTCAATAAATTAAAAAAGATAGAATTCCTTCAATTCCTAAATTCCTCAATTCCTAAATCCCCAAATTGAACCCATGTCCATTTTACATGCAATTCCTGGACGTATAAAGGTTCACAGCCATTTTTTCAATCGAAATCTCGAGGTCTGTATATAAGGAGGCAAACCACCACTTGTTCGACTCGAAATTACACTCTTTATCCGATGCCATTGACCGATTTGTACCCGACGGCAGTTCAATCGCCATGGGACTGTCTCTCGAATCACTTATCCCCTTTGCCGCAGGCCATGAAATTATCCGGCAGAGTAAACGAAACCTGACCTTAATCGGTCCCATTTCCGACATGCTGTTCGACCAGGTCATCGGTGCCGGCTGCGTCAAAAAAATCCGCGCGGCCTGGGTCGGAAACGTGATAACCGGCTCCAGCTACAATTTCCGGCGAGGAATTGAGACGGGGCTACTGCTGATCGAAGATCATTCCAATCTGACCATTGCCATGGCACTAAAAGCCGGCGCCATGGGAGTCCCCTTTATGCCTGCCCGTACCACCCTGGGCAGCGATCTCCATCAGACCAACCCCGGCCTGAAATCCATGACCTGCCCCTTTACCGGTGACCGTCTGACGGCCGTGTCGGCAATTGTCCCTGATGTAGCCGTCGTACATGTTCAAAAATCGGATGAATTCGGCAACGCCCATTCCTGGGGCAACTTGGGTGTGACCCGGGATGCTTGCCTGGCCAGCCGTCGTATCATCCTCTCCGCCGAAGAAATTGTCTCACCGGATGTCATCAGCCGCGATCCCAATCGTGTGCTCACCCCCGGATTCCAGGTCAGCGCAGTAGTTCACTTCCCTTGGGGCGGGCATCCATCTCCGGTTCCGGGCCACTATAACCGGGATCATCAAGCGTTTATCGACTATCGCAATGAGAGCAAGACGCCGGAAGATTACGCCAAATGGCAAAGCCAATGGGTGAACTGTGTTCACGGCCCGCAAGACTATCAGACACTGCTGGGGAAGGAGCGAATGGACAAATTGGCCATAAAAAACCACGACTATGCGGAGACGGTTGATTATGGGTATTAGGAATGTCGAATGACGATTGACGAATGTCGAATAATGGAATCGCTTCACTCAGTCATTTTCGATGTGACCGGACGCGCGTGGTCGTAGGCCGCGCTGACACCTGAAACCTTTTGGGCCTAAATCATACAAATGAATAATTCCCGATGAAAGACAATAAAAATCAATCAAGTGAATACAATCTCTCTCAGTTAATGGTCGCGGCGGCGGCGCGGGAAATTGACGATGGGGAGGTGGTTTTTGTCGGCATGCGGCTGCCGCTGCTGGGTTTTCTGCTGGCCAAAAGCACCCATGCCCCCGCCGCCATCGGGGTTTATGAACTAGGGATCGTCCGCAATGCGGTTGCATCCGAACCGATTTTGACCATGGGGGACCTGCCGAATTTGAATCGTGCCCAGTGGCTGGCTGATACAGCTGATGCGATGGGGCTGCTCCAACAGGGCCGGGTTGATGTCAGTTTTATCGGCGGCGCCCAGGTGGATCGCTACGGTAATTTAAACACCAGCTATATCGGCGGGACTGAAAATGTACAAACCCGCCTGCCGGGCAGCGGTGGTGCGTGCGATCTGGCGTGCCTGGGTAAACGGCATATAATCGTGATGAATCATCAAAAAAGGCGCTTTATGCCCCGGGTGGACTACATCACGTCCCCGGGCTTTGGCAATGGTTCCGGCTGGCGGGCGCAGGTCGGCCTGCCCCGGGGCGGACCCTCAGCCGTCATCACAACGCTCGGCGTGCTGCGTTTTGATGCCGCTTCCTGCGAAATGATTCTCAGCTCAACTCACCCGGGGGTATCCGTCGAGCAGGTTTGCCAAAACACGGGATGGCCCCTTAAAATCGCCGACGATCTGACCGTGACACCGGCTCCAACAGTCATGGAACTGGAGATGATCCGAAAATTCGATCCCGAAGGATACTGGTCGGGCAATTAACACAAAGAAAACCTGGAGTACTGGAGTTTTGGAGTGCTGGAGTATTGGTTTTCTATTCATGATTCATGATTCGATATTCGCTTTTAATAGTTTCAATTTTGATCAAACTGGCCTCTTTTCAGGCCAGCGGCGGCGCTGAACCCTGAACCCTGAACCTTGAACCTCTGAACCCTGAACCTTTGAACCTTAATTATTGTATACAATTTTCTCTTGAAATCGGATTCCATAATGTGGTATAGCCTCATTAAATTAAACGCCCTTTGGAAAATGAATGAGTTTTAGGGTTAATTTTTACACTTAATTTAAGGAGGGGAATGATGACGAGTAAAAAGATGTTTACTGGTTTTGTGCTGGCGTTGGTTGTCTGTTGTTTGACTGTTGCCCCCGCATTCGCTAAAGGACCTTCACTCGAAAAATGGAAGCCGGCCTTCGATCCATCAGGTGCGAAATACAAATTAATCGTCTCTAATGTGTCCCACCCGGTGTTGAAGGGCGTTTATACCGGTTTCGCAATCCGGGATGAACTGTGGAAGCGGTCCAAGGGCCAGATGTACCTTGATTACAAACCCTTCTCCATGCTGGGTGGAGAGGTTGAAGTCCTCAACCAACTTCAGATGGGAGCCATCCAGGGCATGGCCTGCAGTTCTGTGGCATCAACCAATCTGGGCCCCAGATTCGGTCTGGTAAACCTGCCTTTTCTGATCAATTCTTTCGAAAAATTAGATAAGTTCGTCGCCAGCGGAAAGCTTTTCGATCATTTCCTGATGGCGATGGATCACCAGGGCATCATGGCCGTCGATATCGCCAGCTACGGCAACTACGGCTGGGCTACCACGGTTCCCGTCAAAACCATTGCCGATGCCAAAAAGGTAAAATTTCGCATTGCCGAGGCCGCGGTCAACAAACTGTCCTATAAAGCATGGGGATTTAATCCGGTCGTTATGCCCTGGCCGGACGTGCCGGTGGCATTGAAACAGGGAGTTATCACCGGTTTGGATCATACGCTGACTGTCTGCAGCATTACCAGAAAATTCGAAGTCGCCAAATACTTCACTGAACTGAATTACGCCCAGGGCCTTTTTATCTGGCTGTTCAACAAAGCCTGGTTTAATAAACTGCCGCAGGATCTTCAGAAAATCCTGGTAGAAACCGTGCGCGATGAGTGTGCCAAGGCGCGGGCGGCGGCCAAAGAGCAGGAAATGCAGCAGCGCAAGGCCGCGGCTGATAAATACGGGGTTGAATATTTTCAGCTTTCCGATGCGGATATGAGCACTCTCATTGGACAGGCAAGTTCAGTTCATCAAAAATTTGCATCTGAAATCAATAAACTTTATTCGGCGGATCAATACAAACCGGCGAATTATCTGCAGGAAGTCCAGGATTATATGGGATTTAAGCCGTAATTTTTTATACCAGCGTTTTTTCTCACATCATTATAAAAGGGGGCTCCCGGGCCCCCTCTTATTCTTTTTGTACCGGGTAGACAGGCCGCATTGTTGATGTTTGCAGCGAGGGATTAATCCATGTTTGGCAAAATACTAGATTTTTTAGATAAGATTCTGACTTTCTTTGAAGAGTGGACTTTGTTTATCAGTGTGATAGTGGCCTTGGTCGCGCTTTTTATCAATGTAGTATTGCGCTACGGCTTCAACTATTCCCTGGCATGGTCCGAGGAGCTTGTCAGAGAAGTGATTATTTATACGACCTTTATTGGATGCAGTGCCGCCGTAAAAAACCGGTCGATGATCAAAATTGACGCTTCGGTACAGCTGCTGCCCAAGTTAAAGATGCCGCTGACCTATTTTAGCAATATCGTGATTATAATTTTTGCCGGCATGATGATCTATTACGGCGCGCTGATGGTGGAATTGCAGCACCGCACGCAGCAAAAAACGATTATCATGGAGATACCCTATGTCATACTGTATTTAATTCTGCCGCTGATGGGGGTCATGATGTTGATCCGGGCCGTTCAGGTCATTTATCAGGATATTGTTGAACAGAGAGCCGCCAAGCAAGATCCGTAGGGTCTATCTATTGTAACAATCGCATTTTGTTTAAGTCTTTATAAAAGTACGAATTTGGAAACGAGGAGAGCCGGTTTATGGAAACGAGCCATGTGGTGATCATGCTGATTCTTTTGGGTTGTATGGCGACCTATATTCCTGTTTTTATGTGTCTTTTTTTTACAGCGGTCCTTGGATTTATCCTATTCACCGATCTCCCGCTGTTGCTGCTGGCCCAAAGTCTATTCAAAAGTATGGACAATTTTGCCCTGGTGGTGGTCCTATTTTTTATCCTCTGCGGCAATATTATGACGGCCGGGTCGATTGTTGAAAAACTCATCAAGTTTGCGAATACGATCGTGAGCTGGCTTCCAGGCGGCCTTGGCATGGCCGGTGTCCTTGCCTGCGGTCTTTTCGGTGCCATCTCCGGTTCTACCGTAGCAACAGTGGTGGCTCTGGGCGGTTTTATGATTCCGGCCCTGATTGAAAACGGGTATCCACGAAAATATACCCTGGGACTGATGACCACATCGCCGAATCTTGGCGTGATTATTCCTCCCAGCATCGGAATGATCCTTTACAGCATGATCAGCAATGTCTCCCTTGAAGGACTTTTTCTGACCGGATTCCTGCCGGGCCTCATGATCATGTTTGGTGTCTGCCTTTACACTTATTTCATATTTCGCAATAAGAAAGAGATTGTACGCAAACCCATCCCCAGTACCTGGGAATTTCTGTTAGTTCTCAAAGAAGCATTCTGGTCGCTGATGCTGCCGGTGATTATCTTTGGGGGAATTTTTTCCGGTGCATTTACCGCCAATGAAGCGGCCGTCGTGGCCTGCGTCTATGCCTTGATTGTTGAGCTTTTTATTCACAGGACGGTTAAATTCAGAGATGTAAAAAAAATTACGGTGAGTTCGGCAGTGACCTCTGCCACCTTGCTGATTATCGTGGCGGGAGCGACCTGCTTCGGCCGTCTGCTGACCCTGGAGGACATTCCGGGAAAAATCACCGAGGCTGTCTTGGCAACCATTGATTCACCCGTTATGTTTCTGCTGGCGATGAATATATTGCTCCTGTTTATCGGCATGTTCATGGATATCATCTCGGCTACCATGATATTAGGTCCCGTATTCCTGCCGATGCTGGATGCCTTCAATGTCCACTGGATGCACTTCGGTTTGATTCTCACCGTAAATTTAGCCATCGGGTACTGCACACCGCCCATGGGTGTCAGTTTATATATCACGGGGTCGATTTCAAATAAGAATCTCATTTACGTCTCCAAGGCGGTTATACCCTTTTTGGCGATCCAAATTGTGGTGCTGTTTTTTATCACCTATTTTCCGGATGCGGTGCTCTGGCTGCCGAAACTGATGGGTCGATTGGAATAGCGAAGCTGGACCAGCCGAAATTGTATATTGACGATTATATATTTGAGGTATTCTATCTGTTCTATTTCCCAGCCAAAGTCTTTACTTTTAATGATGCTTCAGTATTTTTTAGAAAAGTACAATGTCCTGACATGGCTATTTTCAGGGCGGATTAATCAAGGAGATGCTATTAAAAATGACTGCAACGGAATCTTTTCTCAAGGATAAGAAGATACTGGCCGTGGATGACGAAGAGGATATCCTGGAAACCATCGTGGAAATTCTGGATGAGTCTGAAGTCGATACGGCCCGCGACTATGCTACCGCTTCCGCCAAATTGAAAGCGCGGCGCTATGATCTGGCCATACTGGATATCATGGGGGTCAATGGCCTGCAATTGCTGGAAGAAGCCGTGGACCGCGAGATTCCAGCCGTGATGCTCACGGCCCATGCCATCAATCCCGAAACCCTGATGGAATCCATCCAAAAAGGCGCGATATCCTATCTGCCCAAGGAAAGTCTGGTCGATCTTGATGACCTGTTGAATGCATTACTGGGAGCGCATTATCGGGGCGAGCCGCCCTGGAAGCTGCTTTTCGATAAACTCGGCGAATATTTCGATAAACGTTTCGGGCCCGATTGGAAGGCGAAGGATAATGAATTTTGGTCTGAATTCAGCCGGTCCTATCAAATCGGAAAAGGGATTCAGGAGCGTCTTAAACACGATCGGAACATTCTTGATAAAGGGATTTAAAATCCGGAGCAGCGCGCTATTCCCGTTAGGGGTTTCGGCGCGCTTTTTTTAAAGAAATTACAATGTAGCTGTAAAATAGCTACTTTCTTGCTTGACTTACCCCTTGCCTTCTTCTATAGTCCATTTCTTAGTATAATGACACCTTTACGGTATACTGACCGTTTTTAAGCCTTAATATTTTGGTCATCCGTTTACATAAATACCAAAATCAGGTAATTCCCGAATTGAGGGGTTTATTTGGCATGCAAGCCTTTGCGGGCGGGAATCATCCCCGCCCCTATAGACGAATCCTTACCAGACAGGTAGGGGCGGGGTTTATCCCCGCCTGTTATTTATCTTTATCGTTTCGAACAACAAATTATCAGGAGGATTGAAAATGGACTTTAGTCTGCCCGAAGAACTTGAGATGCTCAGGGATATGGTGCGTGATTTCGCCGCTGAAAAAATTGCGCCGTTCGCTGACGAATGGGATGAAAAACATTATTTCCCGTATGAGGAAGTCGTCAAACCGATGGGTGAACTGGGTTTGTTCGGAACCGTCATCCCGGAGGAATACGGCGGTTCTGAAATGGGATGGTTGGCGGCGATGATTGTCACCGAGGAAATCGCCCGGGCATCCAGCTCTTTGCGGGTTCAGATCAACATGCAAACCCTGGGTTGCGCCTACACCATATTTACCTACGGCAGTGACGAACTCAAACAGAAATACATCCCGAAACTGGTCAGTGCCGAATACGTGGGAGCCTTTGCCATGACTGAGCCGGATGCCGGCTCCGATGTCATGGCCATGAAATCCAAGGCCGAAGATAAGGGGGACCACTGGCTAATGAACGGCTCCAAAACCTGGATCTCGAATGCCGACGTGGCCGATGCGATTATCTACTATGCCTACACCGATCAATCTGCGGGTGCAAGGGGGTTGTCCGCCTTTGTGGTTGAGGTTAAAAATTTTAACGATATCCGCACGACCGCCTTGGATAAAATGGGTTCCCGATCATCGCCGACCGGTGAGATTTACCTGACCGATACCAAATTGCCCAAAGAAAATATCCTGGGAAAACCGGGAGACGGGGCCAAGATTCTTTTTGGTTCGCTGAACCAAACCCGGCTGTCGGCAGCGGCCGGTGGAATCGGTGTGGCCCAGGCCTGTCTGGATGAAGCTATCAAATATTGCAAAGAGCGCAAGCAGTTCGGCAAACTCATCGGTGAATTTCAAATGAACCAGGATCTTATCGCCCAGATGTCGGCCGAACTGGAGGCCGCCCGCCTGGTAGTTTACAAAGCGGCCTGGGCCAAAGATCAGGGCCGGCTGAACAACGGGCTGGATGTCGCCCAGGCCAAATACCTGGCCGGCGAAGTGGCCACGAAATGCGCCAATTACGCCATGCGAATCCTGGGCGCTTACGGCTATTCCACCGAGTATTCCATCGCGCGCTTCTACAGAGATGCCCCCACTTATACCATGGTAGAGGGCTCGGCCAATATCTGTAAATGGATTATCGCGCTGGATCAGTTGGGCATAAGAAAAGCCAATAGATAAAATGAGTATGTAGATAGCATAAGTGATTAGAATTTTGGATTATTAGAATTCTTTTCGATTAAAAATCCCAAAAAACAAGCACCAAATAACAAATAAATATCAAATTCCAATTTTCAATTACCAAAACAATACAGTTATGAAATTAAGTCATTGTCCCATTTGCAATAGGAGATTGCCCGTTTGGGATTTTGAATTTTTGTCATTGTGATTTGTTTGATATTTGGTGCTTGTGGTTTGTTATTTACAATTGGACAGAACGTAGTGAAAATCGAAATGATTTCTTTTCTACGACGCCTTAAGTATTAAACTTTTGAAAGGAGCTAGTTATGGAAATAATTGTTTTGGTCAAACAGGTGCCGGACACCGAATCTTTGATTGAAATTGCAGATGACGGGGTGTCCATTAAAAAGCAGGATATCAAATGGGTCATGAATCCCTATGATGAAATTGCCGTCGAAGAAGCCCTGCAAATCCGCGAAGCCCAGGGTGGGGCGGTAACCATTGTGTCATTGGGCGGTCCCAAAGCTGTGGAGACCATTCGCACGGCTCTGGCCATGGGGGCCGACAAAGGAATTCATATCAACGACCCGGCCGCTGAAGGCAGCGACGCCCTGGCGACGGCCAAAATACTGGCAGCCGCTTTGAAGGAAATTTCTTTTGATTTGGTGATTGCCGGACACCGCGCGGTCGATGAGGATAACTATCAGGTGGCCGCTGCAGTGGCTGAGATGCTGGGTGTTCCCCAGATTTCCATGGTGGTGAAAGCAGAATTGGCTGATGGCAAGATCACGTGTGAGCGTACTGTCGAAGGCGGCACCGTGACGGTTGAGGCGGCATTGCCGGCCTTGTTTACGACCCAGCGGGGTCTGAACGAACCGCGCTATGCTTCACTGCCCGGAATCATGAAAGCCAAGAAAAAACCGGTGGATGTCAAAACCATTGCAGATCTCGGCATCGATGGGGCAACTGTGGGTGGGGCGAATCGCAAGGTTAAAATCAAAGCCCTGAATTTTCCGCCGCAAAGACAGGCCGTCAAAATGATCGAGGGCGAGTCGGCTCAGGACCAGGCGGCCGAGTTGGTCAGGGTCCTGCATGAAGAAGCGAAGGTCATATAACCTAACCCGTTAAAATGAGCTAAAATGACCTAAAATTGAAAATGACTAAAATTATGGTATCGCGAGTTATAAATTAGGATTTTAGATTGCGGATTGCGGATTGCGGATTGCGGATTTATGGAATCGCTGCGCTCTATCAATTATAATGGACCGATGGATCGTTCGACACATAAGCTCACGACAGGCAGAATTCATTTGATCTTAAATCCAAAATCCGAATTCCAAAATCCAAAATTTATGCTGATTAAATGTGGGATCAATTAACAGGAGTAAATTGCGAAAGAAAGCATAATTTTATTACCTCAGTTTAAGGGTAACGATTCCAACAATCCATCTTGGGCGAAAGCCCCAAATATAAGGAGATAAAAATGGCACAGGGTGTGTTTGTTATAACGGAACAAAGAGATAATGCATTCAGGAAGGTGTCTTTTGAGGCCGTCAGTGAAGGCAGACGCATTGCTGACGGTTTGGGCGCCGATGTGACCGCGGTTGTCGTCGGCTCCGGCATCGAGGGCCTTGCCGCTGACCTCGAAAAATATGGTCCTGATAAAATATTGTTGGCCGATGACCCGGCGCTGGCAGAATATACGACGGACGCCTATACGAACGTAATCGCGGACTTGGCTAAATCCGTGGATCCGGCGGTCATCGTCCTGGGTGCTTCGGCCCAGGGAAAAGATTTATCCGCCCGCCTGGCTGCCCGGCTAGATGCCGGCCTGGCCATGGATTGTACGGCAGTCAAACTGGCTGACGGCCAATTGACGTTTACCCGTCCGATGTTCGGCGGAAAAATTTTTGCGGATGTCGAAGTCGATGGTGCTCTGCAAATAGCAGCGATCCGACCGAACGTGATGGACATCACCGAAGCCGCCAAGGACTGCGTCACTGAAAAGCCGGCGGTCAACGTCGGTGAAGTCAAAACCACGGTTGCCGGCAAGAGCATGGATACCGGCGATAAAATCGAGTTGACCGAAGCCGATGTTGTGGTGTCCGGTGGTCGCGGGACGGCGGGAGATTTTGCTGCTATCGAGCAGCTGGCAGCCGCCCTTGGCGGTGCGGTCGGTGCCTCGCGCTCGGCTGTTGATGAAGGCTGGCGGCCGCACAGTGATCAGGTGGGACAGACCGGCAAAGTCGTATCCCCGGGATTGTATGTTGCCTGCGGCATTTCAGGTGCTATTCAACATCTGGCGGGAATGTCGACTTCGAAATACATCGTGGCGATTAATAAGGATCCGGAAGCGCCGATCTTTTCCAAGGCCGATTTGGGCATTGTCGGCGATCTGGCGGAAATCGTTCCGGCCATAACAGAAGAAACGAAGAAAATCAGCGGCTGAACCGGATAAACCGAGAAATGACTAAAATGATCTAAAGTGAACTAAAATGACTAAAATTGTGGTGGCGCTGCGCTTCATCTATTATCTTAAATTTTAGCTTTTTATATATAAATCGCTCATATCCCACAAAATTAAAGTAAAGCCAACTGCCCTTACTATCATTTAAAATGATAGAATACCTTAAGTTTAGTCATTTTAGTCATTTTTAATTTTAGTCATCGATATCGTTCTAAAATGGATCCAAGTGATTAATGGCTGAACGAATTTCAGCACAAGGAATGGCTAATTAGGTGAATAAATATGGAAGAAACCAGAGAACAACTGGAGTTTGACGTACTCTTTGTCGGTGGCGGCCCGGCGAATCTGGCCGGTGCCATCTATTTGATGAACCTGGCCCAGCAAGCCGGCCGGGAGATTGAGGTCTGCCTGATTGAAAAGGCCGAATCGATCGGTTCGCACTCGTTGAGCGGGGCCATTCTCGATCCGGTGGCCCTTAAAGAGCTGATGCCGGACTACCTGGATCAGGGCTGTCCGATCGAGCAGTCAGAATGCCGGGATGAATTTTACTATCTGACACCGACCGGCAAATTCAGTATGCCTTATACGCCGAGCTACATGCACAACAGTGGATGCCACGTCATCAGTCTCTCAAAATTCAGTCTCTGGCTTGGCGAAATGGCTGAAGATCTGGGTGTCATGGTTTTTCCGGGTTTTGCCGGCACCGAGGTGCTTTACGACGAGGATGGCAGGCGTATTGTCGGCGTTCGAACCGGCGATAAAGGCATCGATAAAGACGGCAATAAACGGCCCAATTTCGAGCCGGGCGTCGATCTGATGGCCAAGGTAACTGTCTTTGGTGAGGGACCCAAGGGCAGCCTGATTCGTGAAGTCGGCAAAAAACTGGGCATTTTTGAGGGTAAAATGCCCCAGGTATTTGAAACTGCCATCAAGGAAGTGATTGAATTACCGGAATCCAATTCTTTTCATGCTTCCAGCACCACGGTTGTGCACTCATTCGGCTATCCTCTGGGACTTGATACTAAAGGCGGTGGATTTCTCTACAAAATGAAAGACAATCGCGTGGCTCTCGGATTCGTCCTCGGGCTGGAATATGAAGATCCCCTTCTGGAACCCTACCAGGCCTTTTTGAGCTTTAAAAAACACCCATTGATTGCCGATATCATCCAGGGCGGCAAGGTCCTGCAGCAAGGTGCCAAAACGCTGCCGGCCGGCTGTTTTTACACCATGCCCAGACTGGCAGTGGATGGTGCGGTTTTCGTCGGCGACAGTGCCTCCATGTTGAATATCCAGCGCTTAAAAGGGGTGCACACTGCCATGAAATCCGGCATGCTGGCGGCCGAAACCATCATGACAGCGCTTGAGAAAGAGGATTTTTCCGGCCCGACGCTGGATCAATACAGGCAAAAAGTTGCTGACAGCTGGATCCACAAGGAATTGTATGCGGCCCGCAATTTCAGCCAGGCCCTCTCTAAAAAGGGGATCACGAAATTCATCACGATCGGGGCGCAATATTTGAGCGGCGGCCGCGGCTTCAGCGATCCCATGCCGATCGAAGCCGACAACCTCACTTTGGCACCTTTGCAAAACGCGACGGATAAGCAGGCCGTGTCACCGGATACGCAGGATCTGGACGGTAAGCTTTACCTTGATAAGTTGACCGGGCTATACCTATCCGGCACCACCCACGAGGAAAATCAACCCTGTCACCTGGTGATCCCGGACCCGGACCTGTGCATGGGCGAGTGCTATGAAAAATATCGCAGCCCCTGCACCCGATTTTGTCCGGCCCAGGTGTATGAATTGGAAGAGGATGCCGACGGCTCCAAGCGCTTGAAATTGAATCCCTCCAACTGCCTGCACTGCAAGACATGTGAAATAAAGGATCCGTTTAACAATATTATCTGGACCTGTCCGGAGGGAGGCGGGGGGCCGAAGTATTCGATCGTGTAACGATCGGTAATTGAAGATTGAAGATTGTAAATTGAATATTTAAGGTATTCTGTCATTTTAATTTACGGACTCCTATACATAAACAAGGGTAAACGGCATCCGACCGAATGACCTGTGTTGGGTTTCGATCCTGGTATTGAGTCAACTGCGCTAGGCAATCTTGGTAGGTTGGGTAGAGGAACGAAACCCAACATCCGGTGTTCGGATCTCAACCCAACCTACAATCTTCTTTCTCGATGAGACTGGCCATTTTATTGACCGGGGGCGGCGTTCAAATTGAATTTGAAACGTAGCGGCGGGGTTTTTCCCCGCCAAAAGCCTGGCGATTATCACTGATAAACTCACCTGACCGATTCGTTGGCGGACAACGGCGGTACGCGCCGTTTAGGCGGGGATAAACCCCGCCACTGCATTGTCTGTCAAGTCCATCGAGATTGGTAGTTTCATACAAGCGCGGCCTCGATTCGGCTGAGCTCGTCGCAGGCCGGCTAAAAAACAGCCGGTATAATCGAAAAATAAACTAAATCCGTAAACCGGGCGTATATAGATTGTGGGAGCGGTTTTCAACCGCGATTACCCGGGTGGGTAATCGGGGCGGGCCTGCGGCGAGTTCAGTCGAATCGAGACTACTCCCACAAGCCATTAACTTAAATCTGAATGGCTTTGAATATACTGTAGTTTCATAAGAGCGGCGGCCTCCGGCTTAAAGGACAGCCGATCTGATCAAAGAAAAGAAACTTCCAAAAGCAAATTTTAGATTTTGGAATGCGGATTTTGGATTTAAGGTATTCTGCCTGTCGTGAGTCTTTTGTCGAACGGTCCATTTTAAATTGATTGAGCGAAGCGATACCACAAATATTCAATCTTCAATATTCAATTCCGGCTTGTCCGGGTTAGGACATGGTTCCACAAAGCGGGAGAAAGGAGCGTACTTTGACCGAGGATATCGTCGGTAAAACCAAAAAGACCGCCGAACTGTACTTTAAGGATGTAAGCGACGAAAAGCCTTTCGAACTGTGGCGTTCATTTGACAAGGGACTTGCACGGGATTTCTCATTGTTTATCACCGGGCAAATGTATGCCCGGGAAAAGATCCCTCATCCGACCCGGCAGTTGATCACCGTGGCTGCTTTGACGGTGCTATCGCGTCTCGACGAATTGCGGCTGCATATTCAAGCCGCCTTGAATGTCGGCTGTTCAGCGCAGGAGATTGCCGAAGTAATATTCCAAACGGCCATCTACGGGGGCGTGCCGGCCACCAATGCCGCCCTGAAGACCCTAAGGTCGGTTTTGGAGGAGAAAGGGCAGTGGCCCTTAAATGAGCGCTGTGCTTGACGAGTAGTCTGATTGAAGATTCAAGGAACATCATCGATTCAGTAAAAAAGACAGAGCGACGTGTCGGGTCGTAGCCGAAGGCGACCTGTGGGGTCGTAGCTCGAAGAGCGAAGCCCCAAGCCTGAAGCGATACCATAAATCTTCAATTTTCAATCTTCAATCTTTAATTCCGGCTTGTCCGGATTTTTGTGGAGGATCCAATGAAGCTAAAGCAAATCGTCGTGTCCATTGAAAATGCCCCGGGCCGGCTGCTGGAAGTCACCAGTGCCCTGGGGCAAGCCGGAATTAACCTGCGAGCGCTAAACCTGGTGGACACCGGCGCCTTCGGGCAGCTGCGGCTGCTGGTTTCAAATGTCGCCAAAGCAAGGCGTATCCTGATGGAAATGGCCATTCCCGCCTTTGTCAATGAAGTTGTGGCTGCCGAAATCGAGGATAAACCCGGCAGCCTGGCCAGAATTCTGCAACCCCTCAAAGCAGCCAATGTTCAAGTTGTTTTTACCTATGCTTTTATCGGTTTTTCCCGGGACAATGCGGTCATGATCTTCAGGTTCAGCGACAATGACAAGGCTGTTAAAGTGCTCCAGGACAACGGGGTTAAACTGCTCGATGCGGAGTCTTTCGGCATTCTTGAGAATGAATACTGATAATCCAAAACCTGAATTTTCCGGGGCAAGCCTGTCATCTGCAAATGCGGCGGAAGACAACGTGAAGCAGGCAGCGGAAGAAACGAAAGTCCAGGAAGACCGTTACCGGGTCCTGATCGAAGATGTGGCTGATGGTTTTTACGAGGTCGATCTGCAAGGCAATTTTCGTTTTTTCAACGATGCGCTCTGCCGAATTTTCGGCTATTCCAGAGACGAGATCCAACTGCGTAATTTCACCGAATTCATGGATGAAGACAATGCCCGCATTGCTTATGAGGCATTTAACCGGATTTATCGTACCGAATCCGGAATTGTCGACATCAAGTGGGAAATCGCCCGTAAAGATGGTGAAAAACGCCACTTGGAGATCTCAGCCAACCTGATCAGCGACGAGGATGGCCACAGCATCGGATTCAGGGGCATCGCCCGGGACGTAACAGACCGGGTATTGGCCGAGCAGGCCTTGAAGGAATCGGAAACCTGTGCTTTGGAGTTGTCCCAAACCAGCCGCCGCGCGGAACGGCGCTACCGGGCGTTTCTCAGTTTCTTGCCGGATCCGGTATTCGTTTTTAATATGGACCACACAGTGTCCTATCTGAATCCTGCTTTTGAAAAAGTATTCGGTTGGACCCTGGCGGAACTGGAGGGCAAAATCATTCCATCGTTCGTGCCGGACGACATGAAAGAAAAAACCCGGCGCGGAATCAAGCGGTTATTTGAAGACAAGGTGCTGCATGGCTTTGAAACCAAGCGACGCACCAAAGACGGACGGGTGCTGGATATTGTCATCGACGGTGCCATCTTCTATGACATTGACAATCAGCCGGCCGGGCAGGTCATCACCCTGAGAGACATAACGCGGGAAAAACGCGAATCCAGGGTCAACCAGGCCCTTTTCCGTATCGCCGGGGCATTGCACCGCTACCGGGGGTTGGACGGACGCCTGGAGTTCATCACCAGAGAAGTTCGGAACTTAATGAGTGTGGAAGGCGCATCCGTCATATTGCTGGATGAAGAGAAAAAGGAATTTTATTTTCGGGAAGCCAAATATGATGATGGTAAAACCGGCAAAAAAATGAAGGAAATCCGCTTCCCGGTCGACAAAGGGGTGGCGGGGCAGGTCTATCGGACCGGCAAACCATTGGTCGTGCCGGATACTTCCAAAGACCCTTATTTTTTCGGCCGGGTGGATGAACAATCTCAGTACCAAACCCGCAATATGGTTGACGTCCCCCTTCAAATCCAGGACCGTTTAATCGGCGTGCTGTGCGCGGTCAACAAAAAGGAAGGAACGTTTGAGAAGGCCGATGTCGATCTGCTGGCGGCCATTGCAAACTATGTCGCGCTGCCCATTGAAAATGCCAGTATCAATGAGGAACTGAAGCGATCTTACCAGGAAGTCCAGAGCCTTAATCGCGCTAAGGATCGGGTGATTCACCACCTTTCCCACGAGTTGAAAACCCCTCTGTCCATTTTGAGTGCCTCCATGAGCATTTTAAGAAAAAGGCTGGCCGGATTGGAGGATCTCAATTGGGATCGCATTTTAAAGCGCGCTCAAAAAAACCTGGACCGGCTGCTGGAGATGCAGTATCAAATTGAGGATATCTTACGGGAAAAAGATTATAAGATCTACTACATGCTGTCCTCACTGCTGGATGCCTGCAGTGATGAGCTGGAAGTGCTGGTTTCAGAGAACCTTGGAGAAAAAGAGATAATTGATCGGCTGCGCCGTCACATCGAAGCCCTTTTCGGGCCCCACGACTCCCCGTCGGAGGAAATCCGGCTGGATCAGTTTGTCGAGGCCCGGATTCAAGAATTGAATCCCCGGTTTGCGCATCGCAGGTGCCGGGTCAACACCCGGATATCCGAAGTGACGGCCATTTGGATCCCGCCGGATGTCCTGGCCAAAATTTTTGACGGGCTGGTCCGCAATGCCGTTGAAAACACGCCGGACAGCGGTACTATTACGATTTCCGTCAGAGCAGGGAAATTAGGGCCGGAGCTGGTGGTTAAGGACAGCGGGGTTGGGATCAGTGAGGAGAATCAACGGCTGCTGTTTGAAAATTACTTCACCGCCTATGATACCATGCAATATTCCTCACGCAGTCCCTATGATTTTGGCGCCGGCGGCAAAGGCTTCGATCTGCTGCGGATGCGGATTTTTTCGGAACGATATCATTTCAAACTCAATATGCGTTCCAGGCGTTGTGATGTTCTGGACAACGATGCGGAGACTTGTCCCGGCGATGCGGCAGCGTGCAATCGATCGGCCCGGACTCCTGAGTGCCTTGAATCCGGCGGCACAACGGTCACGGTGCAGTTTTATCCGGCGGATCGGTTTGACAAATAATGAAAAGGTTTCAGGAAAAGTAAATAGGTGTCAGGTGTCAGGTAAGAAATGAATATTGAAGATTGAAAATTGAATATTTGAGGAGGTCGCTTCGCTCCGTCTCTTTTATAGCCTTTTGAATTCTGTCATCTGTCATCTGAGCGCCACGGCGCAGCTCGTAGAGCGAAGAGGGGTCTTCTGATTTCTGTTTTCTGTCCTCTGTCCTCTGTCTTCTGACATCTAACCCCCTTAAGGCAAAGTGATATAGCATTAAAATTAATTTCTACCCGGGAAAAAATCATAATATCAAATAGGAACCCCCATCATGACCCAATTCGATCAACAAAATCAGGCAATGCAGAAAAATTCAGACACGCCGGAACAATTTTTCCGTGAAATTGAAATACAATTTTTAATTCACGAGCTCAAAGACCCGATTGCGATTATCGAAACCGGCTTGCGCACCCTGTTGGAGAAACAGGAGAAATTCGGTCCTTTGTCCAAAAAACAGCAAAATACCCTGAAACGCACCTTGCGCAATTCCAAAAAGGCCCGCTCCATGTTGAATAATCTACTCGAGATCGGACGCTCTGAATCCGGTTGTTTTATATGTTCTCACTTTGAACCGGCAACGACCGTTTATCAGTCCCTGAAAGATTCTCTGGAAATTATGACCGGGCCATTGGCCGAAGAGCTGGGAAAATATGAATCCGAAAGGGATGCGGTCGAGCTGTTGTCCCGCAACGGCATCACGCTGGAATTATCGGCGCGGGTGAAGCATATCGAGATTTTCCAGGATGAGGTCAAATTTCGTCAGATCGCCGGTAATCTTTTTAAAAATGCGCTTCATCACCGACGCAGCCAGGTTGACATTACGATGGATATTGAAGGTGAGAATTTGATCATGGCGGTCTCCGATGACGGGCAGGGGGTCGAACCCGAACATCAGAAACTGATATTCAAGCGCTACGCCCAGGTCAAGGAGTGTTCCATCGTAGCGCGTAAAGGACACGGTCTGGGTTTGGCAGGCGCTTTGATCCTGACCCGGTGCCTGGGAGGGGATATTGCATTGGACAGCCGGCCGGGGCAGGGGGCCACGTTCCGATTGACCCTGCCGGTGAAGTTGGAAGAAGCCTAAAAAAAAGCTCATAGCTCATAGCTCATAGTGAAAAGAAAGAAGGTGGGAGGGTGAGAGGGTGAGAAGGTGGGAGAAGGGAATAGGACTGAGTGCTGAGGACTGAGGACTGAGCAAGTGGAAAAGGAAAATCTTGAACTGTGGATGGACATTATGACCGGTAAAGCTGACAGACAACAAATGTTCATGGATCAAAAATACAAGGTCGATGGAGACCTGGCGCTAATGCTGCAATTATTCCAGGCCGACAGCCGCGCCTAGTCATCGCTGATGAAAAAGTGCACCAAATTTATTTAGGAGGAACCCATGCGGGATAGGTCTTTTAGGTGGTTGCGAACTCAGCTTTTTTTTGCGCTGCTGGTTTTTTCTTGTACCGGAACCGAAATTTCACAAACCCGGGTCGACGATGCTTATAAAGGGCCGCCGCTGACCAATATCCTGGTTATTGCGGTGACCGGCAATGAGCACAATCGGCGTACCTATGAGAAGAAGTTTGTGGCACGGCTGAAGTTGGTTGGTGTCGCGGCTGTCGCCAGTGAGGAGTCTCTACCAATGCCGCCTGATCTGAAGCTGGAAAAACAACCGATCTTAAATGCGGTCGCTCAATATGGCAACGACGCGGTGATCATCACGCAATTGGTCAGCAAGGAAAAAGAAGAGGTCTATACCCGTGGCGGTGCGGCGCGTATAGGCTTTTTTCGGTATACTCGCGATCCCGGTACCTCAAGCACCAATACAACAGTCCGGTTGGAAACCAATTTATACGACGCCAAAACCGGCAGACTCATCTGGTCCGGCCAATCCAAAACCATGAGTAAAGACACCACCGATCGGCTCATGAATGATGAGATCAAGGCCGTTATCAATAATTGGCAAAAAAATAAATTAATCGCGCCCTAGACAGTCACCTATTCAGTTTTGCGCAAAAAGTGAAAAATATTTTTTGACATCTATGTAAAGCATTGACAGACAATTATTCACAAAGATTGAAAACGAAATCAACTTTATAAACTTTTATGGTTCCGGGTTGGAGATTAGATATTAGAAATGACGGAGCGAAGCGACATCCACAAATCTTCAATCTTCAATCTTCAATCTTCAATTCCGGCTTGTCCGGGTTGGGGTAGCTGATCATGAAAACAAAATGCTTTGTTCTAATCTTGATGATTCTCCTGCTTGCCCGGATCCCGTGGGTGGCTGCCGAGCGGGTGCATCACTGGGTCGATTCTAATGGCCATTTCCATCTGTCCCAGGAACCTCCCCCGGCGGATGGCAAATTAATCGAGATCATGGAGTATCCCGTCAGCCAGGATAAATTACCCCCCACCAATCAATTTCCATCCGGAAACAGACCGCGAAATCGGGATGGGTATGATATCTTTGAACACACGCCTGATTTTGAAATGTGGCCACGACCAAAAGCAGATATTGCCACATCCTGCTATATATCGGCCGAAATGGATGATGTTTATGTCTATGTCATTGAATATACCGATCCGGATCAGGTGTTGGATAAAGTCTTGTACCGGGGTACTATCCCCAAGGATCAAAAGCAAATTATCGAAAGCTCGAGTGGTAAAATAAAATATAGTTACCAGCGATCGTCCGATGATCGCACCTACGGCGACAATCGGGCCGAATGCGTCAACGGTCGGAAGATATTAATACCGTAGCCGTTTAAGACTGTAGTTTTCGGTACTGCAATCCAAAAAAAAGTAATCCATCGCGGTTTATTAAATTTTTATAAATTTCGGAGTATTGGAGTGCTGGAGTGTTGGAGTATTGCCTGAAGCTAAAACGTCAGCTTTTAATACCCCAGTACTCCAGCACTCCATTACTCCAAGATCGAGACGTTTAAAAAACTACTTGCAATCTTAAAATAGCATTTTTCCGGTTATAAGCCCGAGTATCGTGGAAAAGGAGCTAATCATGGCTGGTGGTTGGACCCGTGACGGGGGGGGTGCAGGATCAAATTGATGCCAGTGTGGCGGATGCCGTCAAACTGGCCAGGAGTCGTCTGCCCGATGGCGAGAGCTCAGCCCACTGCGTGGAATGCGAGTCGGTTATTCCGGACGCCCGTCGTAAAGCAATTCCCGGTGTTCGGTTATGCGTCGGGTGCCAGTCGGAGCGCGAAGAACGGCAGACGGCCCCGAGCGCCTTCAACCGGCGCGGCAGCAAAGACAGTCAGTTGAAGTGAATAGGGGCTTCAGATTCAGCAACTATAATGTTCGTTTATTCAACAACTACTTTGTCCTAGATAAATCCCTGACCTAGTGTAATAAACGCATGACTAAAATGAACTAAACTGTCTAAAATGACTAAAATTAAGGAGACGCTGCGCTCTACCTTTTTTATAAAACCGACAGAATACCACAATTTTAGCTCATTTTAGTTCATTTCAAATTTTAGCTCATTTTATCATATGGACAGGAGACCCAATTAAATGAATGACGAAAAGACCCCTGGTTCAGTACAAAACCTGGTTGTACCGGGCGGATATGGCCGGTCGATCGATGTGAAAAATGGCCAATATATCGCTGTTCGAGATATATATGGGGGGCAGTGCGGGGACTTTTGGGCCATCGATGCCGGCGATTTCGATCATTTTCTATCCCCCGCCCACACCTGGATCCACCTTGGCAGGATTCAACCCCGGGTAGGCGATGAACTTGTCACCAACCGGCGCCAGCCCCTTCTTAAAATTATTGCCGATGATGTGGGATGGCATGACATGCTGGCCCCGGCCTGTGACCGGCACAGATATGAACGCTATTATGGCGTGACGGGGCATCGCAATTGTCACGATAATTTTTAGAGGCAATGGGTAGCCGTGAATGGGGTAAGAGAGCGGTTCCCCAACCGTTTAACCTGTTTATGAATACATTCGTTGAACCCGACGGTACGCTGGTAATCCAGGACCCGCTATCCAAAAAGGGTGATAAGGTCGTAATGAATGCCTTGATGGATCTTACGGTGGTGTTGTCTGCCTGCCCGATGGATTTGAACCCTGTCGGGGGAAAGGGTATCACCGACCTCGAAATCGGCGTGGCTGATACGGAAGAAGAAATCTTACGACACTAGACAGTTACCAAATCGGTTTTGCGCAAATTGTGAAAAAAAATTTGTTGGCATCTTTGTGAAACACGAAAAAACAAGTATCTACAAAGATTGGAATTGAATCCAACTTTTTCAAGACGGTAATGTCGATTGAGACCTTTGAATTTTGGGATTTCGGATTTGTTTCGAATTTCGTATTTCGAGTTTCGTATTTCCGGTTTATCCGGGTTAGGGGGATAGGAAATGAAGGCATTGCGTAGAAAAGATCGTGCTATTACAGAAGATGAAGCCCTGGCATTGTTAAACGCTGCCGAATACGGCGTGCTGTCCACAGTAGCGGATAATGGGAAAGCCTATGGTGTGCCATTGAATTATTGCGTCATTGACGACTTCATCTATTTTCACTGCGCGGTTGAAGGGCAGAAAATCGACAATATCAGTCACAACAAGTCCGTGTCTTTTTGTGCTGTCGGAAATACTAAAATATTGCCTGATAAATTCGGCACAATATACGAGAGTGTCATCGTGTCCGGCGAGATCGAGGAAGTATTTGATTCAGATAAGCAGCTAGCCCTGGAAGGGCTGTTGCATAAGTATTCGTCTGAATTCATTGACGAAGGCCTGAAATACATCGAGGGATTAAAAGAAAAAACCAAAGTGTTCAAAATTACTATCAACACGGTAACCGGCAAGGCCCGCAAAAAATGATCCGGCCGCTCTAATCTTATCGCCCGTCATCGCCGCCGCTGGCTTGAAGAGCAGCCAGTCAAATCGTCAAAGAAACTTCAAAAAGCAAATTTTAGATTTTTGAATGCGGATTTTGGATTTAAGGTATCCTGTCTATTTTAAAAGATAAAGATATGGCGACCGTCAGCATAATAAAGGCAACCTACTCAAATCCGGATATTGAAATCCTGTTGGAACCCTTTGGGGGGATGAAACAGTTTGTAGAAAAAAACGAGAAGGTGCTGCTCAAGGTAAATCTGTTGTCATCCAAAGGGCCGGACAGGGCGGTCACCACGCACCCGGAATTCGTCAGGGCCGTGGCCAAGGCTGTCGGAAGGGCAGGTGGAAAACCATGTATCGGAGACTCTCCCGCGGGCACCTTTTCCAAGAGAAATCTGACCAAGACCTATGGTAGCTCAGGGCTTGCAAACCTGGCCCGCGAAGAAGGAATTGAACTGAATTTTAATACCGGCGTCAGGAAACTGGATATCCCCCAGGGCAAACGCCTGCAACGAGCTCCCATCTGTGACTATGCGCTGAAGGCCGAAAAAGTCATTGCCCTGCCGAAACTGAAAACCCACTCCTTTCAGTATTTGACGCTGGCCTGCAAGATCATGTATGGCGCTGTTCCCGGCCTGATCAAGGCCAAATACCACGCCCAGTTCTCACGAAGAGCCACATTTGCGGACATGCTGCTGGATATTCTGACTATTGTAAAGCCCCAGCTGTATGTCATGGACGGCATTGTGGCAATGCAGGGCCAGGGCCCCGGCAGCGGAGACCCCGTAAAACTGGACCTGGTGTTGGCATCGACCGATCCTGTGGCCATGGACATTGCGGTCTGCAAAATTCTGGGAATCGAACCGGTGGGCATACCGGTCCTGAAAATGGCTAAAGTACGCGGTTTGTGGCCTGAAAACATGGAATATCCGCTCCGGGCGCCTGATGATGTTGCCTACCGGGGTTTCAGACTGCCCAATACGGCCGACCATCTATTGACCGATAAAAACCCACCCAGAAAAGGCCCCGTTATTACAGATAAATGCTCGGCCTGCGGGGATTGCGAAAGTATTTGCCCCAAAGACGCAGTCAAGGTGAAAGGCAGGATGGCAGAGGTGAATTACTCAAAGTGCATCAGGTGTTTTTGCTGCCATGAAGTCTGCCCCGAAGATGCCATCGTATTGCGCAGCGTGAAGTTTTCTAATTCATATAATGCAGTTTGAATTTCCACTGTGCAACATGAGAGCACTCCCATCGAGCATGTGGCACAATTTATCAATTGGAGCCCCGACATCAAATCGAAATCCATGCCGATTCGCCGACCGGCGTATCCGACCGGCCCGGGCGAAAGCGGAAAGAGAGGTGAAATGTTCAAACAAATAGCGGGGAAGGCCGCAACAAGGAAATTTATTATATTTGTCGGATTAACCGCCCTTTTTTTGTTTGATCATGGAAACCTTGTGGCCGAATCCGACGGATTCAAGCGTCCTCGCTACAGCTACGTGCTGCGGCAAAATGAAGATTGGTCCGGGCTGGCCGGATTTGATGACTCCCAAACCAAGGACTTTTTTGATCCAGTCAAATACATACCTTTATCCGACGATGACAAATTCTGGATGAGTTTCGGCGGGCAAGTGCGCCTCCGCCTTGAAGGCTGGAATAATTTTGATTTCAATAGAGAATTCGACGATACGATTTTGTTGACGCGAATTCGTTTGCACACCGACATTCACGCCGGAAAGTACTTGCGGTTGTTCGCTGAAATGAAAAGCGCTTTTTCAACGGATCGTGACTTGCCGGGTGGCCGCCGCACCCTGGATGTTGATGAACTCGCGCTGCAACAGGCGTTTGCCGACATCATTTTACCAATGGGCGATAGCGGTAAGCTGACCTTGCGCCCCGGACGCCAGATGCTGCTCTATGGCAGGCAGCGCCTGGTCAGCCCACTGGACTGGTCCAACACGATGCGAACCTGGCAGGGATTTCAAGGCTTTCTCGATTTTGACCAATGGAAAATCAGCGGGTTCTGGACCCAGTTTGTGCCGGTCAAAAAATATGAACATAACGAAGCTGACGCCGATGAACCCTTTGGCGGCATCTATGCCACCGGAATGCCCGGAACCGCGGGCATTGTGCTGGATGGGTACTGGTTGTACCGCAAGCGCAAATTATTGGATGATGAACGCCAGACCATCGGGGGGCGAATTTTTGGCACATTCGGTCAAAAGCGCCTGGATTACGATTTTGAGGCCGCTTATCAGACCGGCGATTCAGGCGATAAAGACGTGCGGGCTTTTATGGTTGGCAGCCAGTTCGGCTATCGATTCATCGAAACGAGATTCAAACCGAGAGTTTATGTGGGGTTCGATTATGGCAGCGGCGATAAAGATCCCAACGACGGCAAGGTCGGAACTTTCGACCAAACCTATCCGTTGGGGCATTTGTATCTGGGTTACATCGATGTTGTCGGACGGCAGAATATTATCTCGCCCAACGTCGGTTTCACTCTCAGCCCCCTAAAAAATCTGACTTTTGAAGCAACCGGGCTTTTTTTCTGGCGGGCCAGAGAAGATGATGCCTTATATAATGCAGGTTCGGCTGCACTCCGCCAGGGTGCTCCGGGGACCAGCCTGGAAGTCGGCCAGGAGATTGATATCCTGCTCAAATACACTTACAACATCCACACGGGCCTTCTCCTGGGATACAGCCATTTCTTTCCCGGTGACTTCATCAGGCAAACCGGACCCGACGACCCGATCGATTTTCTATACACCAGTTTGGAGTTTACGTTTTAGGCTCAGCGGCACCATATCGACAATTTGTCAGAATGGCTAAAAAGGGATTTAAGCTGTTTCTAGTTGCGAATCCGCCGGGGTGGAATAACGATTAACCAATAACCATTAACAAATAACAAATAACTCCTATTCGAGCATTGGTTGCTCAGTTAGGGTATAGCCCAAAACAGGGAGGAGGTAACATGTTCAAAGAGGAACGCGAGGAACTGAAATTTGACTGGAGCATGATCGGTAATATCGGGGAGGGCCGACCCAATCTTGGCTCCACCATGGATGTCAGTGTTTACCGGCTGATGCAGTTCACCCTGAGAGATGTGCTTATCAAACAATTTGACGCCGATACCGCCGACAGAATATTCTACGAGGCCGGCAAGCATGCCGGCAGAGAATTCTGCAAAGAACTGACAACCTCCGGAAAGGATTTCAATGAATTTGTCGTCGAGCTCCAGGAACTGCTCAAAGACCTTAAAATCGGCATATTAAGGATCGAAAAGTCGGACCTTGAAACAATGAATTTCACCTTGACCGTTGCCGAAGACCTGGATTGTTCAGGATTGCCGGCCTCTGAAGAGACGATTTGTACCTATGACGAGGGATTCATCAGTGGCTTGTTTTCCCAATACACCGGCCGCAGTTTTGATGCCAAGGAGGTCGATTGCTGGTGTTCGGGCGACAGGGTCTGCCGTTTCGAGGCCAGGCAGTCTGCATAAGGGATGAACTTAGTTCGCTTCGCTCACAATTGGAATGATGGAACAATGGAATGATGGAATACAATATTCCAATATTCCAGTATTCCAACATTCCATGTTGCTTGGACAAGGCCTGAGTATGAAAAAAAGTATTATTTCCAATAAGTTATAGGAGTTCCGAGACGTTATAATTATGCTCAAGGTAAAAGAAGAAGATATCGACAAGATAAGCGAAGCATTTTACCTGATTCTGAAGGGTAAGACTCCGGCTCCCATTGATCTGCCGGAAGATTATCCTGATAATGAAATCAAACAGGCGGTAGGCTTTATCAACAAATTTATCGTTGAGTACAACAGCGCCACCGAATCAGTCACCGCCATATCCAAAGGCGAGCTTGATTTTGAACCGCCTAAAGGCAAGATGTCAATTCTGCAAACCCTAAAGCACTTGCATGCCAACTTAAGACATCTGACCTGGACAACCCAGCAAATCGCAAGAGGTGATTTCAACCACGAAGTCGATTATCTGGGAGACTTTTCAGTCGCTTTCAACAGCATGACCCAGCAATTGAAAGACGCCTTCGAGGAACGAAAAAGAACCAACGAAACCCTTCGACAGCGTATCAGTGAACTGGATGAAGCCCGTCTGGCCATGCTGAACATGATGGAAGATCTTGATGAAGCCAGGCACGAAGCCGAAGAAGCCACCAAAGCCAAAAGCGATTTTCTGGCGAACATGAGCCATGAGATCCGCACCCCCATGAACGCCATTATCGGCATGGCGCATCTGGCCCTCAAAACCGATCTCACGCCCAAGCAATATGACTATTTGAAAAAAGTAGATATATCCGCCAAATCCCTGTTGGGGATCATTAACGACATCCTGGATTTTTCCAAAATCGAAGCCGGTAAAATGGACCTGGAGTTGGTGGACTTTCAGCTGGAGGATACTCTCGACAATATTTCCACCCTGGTTGGTATCAAAACCCAGGAAAAAGGCCTGGAACTGCTTATCAAAACCGACCCGGCTGTGCCTACGGCCCTTGTCGGTGATCCTCTGCGTCTCGGGCAAGTTCTGATCAACTTATCAAATAACGCCGTCAAGTTTACGGAAACGGGAGAAATTGTGGTTGCTGTCGAACCGGAAAAAGAAGAAGGCGCCCAAGTGACGCTAAAATTTTCGGTGCGTGATACCGGTATCGGTATGACCGAACAACAGGCGGCCAAGTTGTTTCAACCTTTTTCACAGGCAGATTCCTCCACGACCCGCAAATACGGCGGCACCGGGCTTGGATTGACCATCAGCAAACAGCTGGCCGAAATGATGGGCGGCGAAATTTGGGTGACAAGCCAGCCGGGTCTGGGCAGTACCTTCAGTTTTACGGCAAAATTTGGGCTGGGAAAAGAAAAGGCTCGCGAGCGTTATCAGCCTTCGGCTGATCTGCGCGGTATGAAGGTCCTGGTGGTGGATGGCAATGCCACCGCACGGGACATATTTCAGGATATGCTGGAATCTTTTACATTTGACGTCACCCTGGCGGCCTCCGGCCAGGAAGGGTTGGCGGAGCTTGAAAAAGCGTCACAAATTCAACCCTTCGAATTAGTGGTTATGGATTGGAAAATGCCCGCCATGGACGGCATCGAGGCCACCCGGCGCATTAAAGACCATGGCGGCCTCGGCAACACCCCGGTCGTCATATTGGTAACCGCCTACGGCCGCGAGGATGTCATGCAGCAGGCCCAGGAAGCCGGGCTTGACGGATTTTTACTGAAACCGGTCAACGCGTCGATGTTGTTTGACGCCATTATGCAAGCTTTCGGTCGCGCAACGGAAGATATCTCGCTTGTGCATCAAAAAGAAGACAAGTTGGCCGGGGCTTTAGAAAATATCGAGGGTTCCCGTATCCTGCTGGTAGAGGATAATGAAATCAATCAGCAGGTGGCCCGGGAAATTCTTGAAGGTGGCGGACTGAATGTTACGGTGGTCACCAATGGGCAGGAGGCCGTCGATGCCGTGCAGGCCAATGTCTATGACGCGGTGCTCATGGACGTCCAGATGCCGGTGATGGATGGGTACACCGCCACTCGCAAGATACGCGAGTGGGAAGAGAAGCTCAAAGCTCAAAGCTCAAAGCTCAAAGCAGCGGACGAAGGTCAAAGCAAAGAAGGTGAGAGGCTGGGAAAATGGGAAGGTGAGATAAAATCCGCAATCCGCAATCCGCAATCCGAAATCCAGGTCTCAACCGCGGCCAACCAATACCCAATACCCAGTACCCAATACCCAATATCTAATACCCAATACCCAATACCTATCATCGCCATGACGGCCCACGCCATGGCCGGTGATGAGGAAAAAAGTCTCCAGGCCGGCATGAACGCGCATGTCGCGAAGCCCATCGATCCGGACCAGCTGTTTGCCGCCTTGCTGAAGTGGATTAAGCCTAAGGCCGAGCGAGCTTCCGTCCCCCAAAGTGTTCCCGCCGCCGCAAACTGGTCTCCGGTTACTGACCCATCACCTGAAACCGATCAGGCGTTGCAGGAGGAAGATGTGCTGCCGGATTCACTGCCGGGATTTGATTTGACGTCCGGCCTTTCACGCCTGATGGGCAACAGAATTCTGTACCGCAAACTTCTGTTTGACTTTGGGGTGAATTACGGCACGGCTGCCGACGAGATCCGGGCCGCTTTGGATGGCGGGGATTTTAACGAGGTCCACGCCCTGGTGCATAACCTGAAAGGATTGGCTGGAAATTTAGAAGCCATAGACCTTCAGGCGGCAGCAATAAAAATGGAAAAGCTTATTAAGGGCCGGGACGCGCAAGATGTCCCCCAGGCTGAACTGGCGTCTAAATTTACTGCGTTGGAAAACGCCATTCAACAGGCTCTGGCAGCGGTACAATCCTTGGGGGCAACCGCTGATGCAGAAATCTCCCTTGAATCCGCAGCCGACGCAATAGCCGCGGTTTGCCATGAATTGCCTGAAGATGTGCTCAATCGTCTAAAAGAGGCGGCTGATATGGGAGATGTGATGCAAATTAAATCCATTGCCGAAAAGTTGATGTCCGAAACAAATGCTGCAAAACCTTTTTGCGGCGAAATAGTCCGCCTGGCAGAGGATTTTGACTTCGATGGTATTCAAAATTTCCTGAATGAGATGGACGAGTAATTATTCGCGACTAGAGGATGCGGTATTGGTCCACCCCGGAGAGATGATGAAGGCTGCAACGTTTACCAGCAGTGCTCAGATTGCAAGTTTCAGGTGTCGGGTGTCAGCAACTGAAGTCGACTCTCTGGAAAGGAGTCGCTTATGAATCAGACTTTCTTTTACCGCTGCTGATTTGCAGCCCCAATCCAATCAGGATTTAGGCTTCAGGGCTGATTATTACTGACACCTGACACCTCCTATGAAACTACATGGAATGACGCACGACGAATGTCGAATGACGAATGGTGGAATCGCTTCGCTCAATCAATTTAAAATAGTCAGAATACCTTAAATCCAAAATCCGCATTCCAAAATCTAAAATTTGCTTTTGGAAGTTTCTTTTATTGATCAAACTGGCCGCTTTTCAGGCCAGAGGCCGCGCTGACACCTGAAACTATAATTTACTCAGATTCGGGTCAATTAAAAATACAGTTTGGCGTACGCCAGAACGCCGCCATTGGTAAGGTCGATTTCGGACAAAAAGTTGTCACTGCCGCTGTAGTCGAGATCCATTTGAATGTAATTGTAGCCCACACCTAAGCCGAGGTGTTTTAACGCATTCCATTCGACTGCTGCCAGAAAATCGACAAGCTGGCCTTCATAATCACCGAAGTTGACGTAAAAGTAGTCGAAACTTTGCCGGATCATCCACTTCGGGGTCAGGGCGAAACTGCCGCGCAGGCCGATCACGGGCAGCGGAAAGGCAAAATCGGTTTCTTCTCTGCCGCTTCCGCCACTGCCATCACGCTTAATGGAAAAATCCACCGCCAGCCCATACAACCCGGCGGCGATGCCAAGATCGAAAAACTTGTTTTTGAAAAATGACCAGGCGTAGGACCCTCGCAGGATCGTCATATCGAAGTCGGTTTTTACTTTTGTGCCTACCGGAATCGTTCCTCCGCCGGGCTCGGGGATATCGATCGACAGTTCATTGGTGCCATCCCGATTCAAGGCATAGTAGGTAAAATCCACCCGGTTGCGGCGGGTGATGCGCCAGAACGCATCGGCGCGAAACACCGTCATAGTTTCGTCCAGCCCCAAGACGTCTTCGCCGTCGACTTTGACCCTAACGCCGCCGCCTCCCAATTCAAGGTCGGAGTCGGCGTCAACAAAAAAGGCCCCCAGGTAAAGGGCCGCCCGTTCCCAGGGTTCGTCGGAATAGTCCGCCGCCGGTTTTTTCTCCTCCTCAGCCAACAGAGGTTGTGAAACGAGACCCAGCATAAAAAGGATTGCCAAAAGCCAAATAATTTTCTTGATCATGTTTAAATTACCTCCTCGTTCGATTGCTACTGGTAAAAGTTCTTTTCTCCTGAAACAGAATTTAGACCTCTCAGATAATCATTCTAATGAATAGGCGCCGAGGAGAATATTAATTCAAACTTGGCGACCGGGCAAGGGAAATTATCAAGCTCAGATCCATCGGTGTTGGATTCATGCTTTAATGTGACTTATCGCGCCAGAACTAGATTGCCGGCGGCCGACAACAAGATAAATTCAATGCGTGCCACGATGTTCAGATGGCAGTGGTCACAATATTTCTTACTCTCTTATTGTTTGTATGCCCTCCTATGAACATTGGAATGACGAATGTCGAATGTCGATTGACGAATGATGGATTCGCTTCGCTCAGTCTTTTTAAAATAGACAGAATACATTATTCGACGTTCGACCTGCCCGCAATGCCTAGAAACGGCCGTCAGATTTATACTGGCATTAGAGCTAAAACTCAACGATAAGGTTAATCCAACTCTCTATGCATGGCAGGCGGGTGTTGGGCGTTCGATGTTCGACGTTCATTAGTTTCTTTTCTTTGATCAGACCGGCTGTTCTTTAGCCGGAGGCTGCCGCTCGTGTGAAACTTCGGTAAATGACTAATGAATAATGACAAATGACAAATGATGGATTCGCTTCGCTCAATCAATTTAAAATGGACCATTCGACAAAAGACTCACGACAGGCAGAATACCTTAAATCCGAAATCCGCATTCCAAAATCTAAAATTTGCTTTTGGAAGTTTCTTTTATTGATCAGACCGGCTGTCCTTTAGCCAGAGGCAGCGCTTGTGTGAAGCTTCATCTATTTTATCAGAACAAAGGGTTTTTAAATCGTGCTCGTGCTCGTTCTCGTCCTCGTAATCGAAACTGAATGCGGTTCAAAAGCCTCGCGGACGAGCACGTGTACGAAACGTCGGATGCGCTTATGTGATACTTCGCCGATTTGGCACAGTTTCTTTATACGATTTAACCGGCCGATTGTTTGATCAGAGGCAGCGCTGAACCACGAACCCTGCGTGTGAGGCCGGAGCCGAAGCCGAAGGCGAAGCCCCAAACCTTGAACCCAGAACCTTGAACCCAGAACCTTGAACCCAGAACCCAGAACCTTGAACCTGTCTACAATTGTGATTCTATCGGCCAGATACTCATAAAGTTGATGCCAAGCCGGCGCCAGAAGCCGGTGTGCGGCTCATGGGTGTAAACCACCGGTTGGCCGTTTTCCCAACCGTGCCAGTATAGCAATTCCAACCCCTCCTCGTCTTTCTTGAGTTCCAGGCGAAACGCAAGCCGCTCGATGTTTTCATCAGCTCGTACAGCTCGACGCCGCCGCGCAACAGGGGCCGGCGATATTTCTTATAGCCGGCATGCACGATGCCGACATCGTTCGAGGCCAGGGAGTTGGTCAAAATGCGGACCCGGACGCCACGCCGGGCCAACCCTGTCAAAAAAGCGGTGCCCGGCTTACCCGGGACAAAATACGGCGAAAAGATGATCAGTTCCTTTTTGATCCCGTCCAAATAGGGTTTGAGCATCGGCGTTAAATGATATTCGGTTTTGCTGAAATCGTGCAGCAGTTTTTCCGGCTGGTCAAAAACAACCTCCGCCTTGCCCCATCTGAAATCCACCTGGTCGTTGCGGATCTTGTCTGCCAGATTGGAATTGCGCAGTTCCCGCAGATATTCGGAGTCTTGATGGTCGGCTACATATTGGTTCAATCGCTCGCGAAGGTCGGCAACCTCGGCCGGCGTCGGTGGAGCCTCTTCGGGGAGGACGGAAGCCGGATATGACAGCTCGCTGTTCCAATATTGATCGAATACGGCCGATACCTCCCGGGCCACCGGCCCGACAGCCATGACATCCAAATCGGCAAAGGCCAGATCCGGGTTGGCGTCGAAATATTCGTCGCCGATGTTGCGGCCGCCCAGGATCGTCACCTGGTTGTCCACCGTAAATGATTTATTGTGCATGCGTCGGGTCACGGAACCCAGCCGCGTTACGAACTGGGAGGCCCGGCTGACGCTGCGGCTGAAGGGATTGAAGATGCGGACTTCCATGTTGGGATGGCTGTCCATGGCCACGACTTCGATGTCCCGTCCGGCAAAATCCATGTCATCGACCAGCAGACGCACCCGCACGCCGCGGTCGGCGGCCTTGAGCAGCAGATTGGTAAACAGTTTACCGACCAGATCATTGTGATAAAGATAGTATTGGACGTCGATGCTGCGTTCGGCCCGCTGGGACATGACCGCCCGGGCCACAAAGGCATCCAGGCCGTTGGGCAATAGATGGAACCCGGATTTGCCCGGGTGGGCGGCCCTTTCCGCCGCCCGTGCCCGGCCGAAGGCCGTATCTTCCGTATCGGCCAGGGCATAGGATTCGGATCGCTCAAAATCTGTCGGCAACGTTGCGCAGCCGAAGAACAGCAGTATTGCCACTGCGGCTGTCTGCGTGTGTCTGCGGCTAATTTATTAAAAAACTATGTAGCGTATCAACCGAGTGTCCCTATTTTTGGATTGACAAAAATTCACCTCGCCGGTTGCAGTTGACCGCTGTCGATCATTTGCTGGAATAAGTCAACCATTGATTCTTTCATCGGACGATATTGCATGCCCAACTCTCGAACACCCTTGCTGTTGTCGCCTTTCCATGGCAGGTTGACATTCAGGGAAACCCACTTGCGGGTCATGGCCTTGTTGACCATCGGTGCGACCAGCCACACCAGCCACTTGGGCATCACCTTGCGGGGGATGGGATAGTCGCTTCCGAACCTGTCGATGAGCGCCTCGGCCAGGCTCGGGAAATCTGTGTTGTGCCCGGAGACGATATAGCGACCCTTTGCTTCAGGACGGAATGCGGCCTTAAAATGAGCTTCAGCCAGGTCGCGGACATCGACGACGCCGAAACCCACGCGTGGAGCACCGGACTTCATGGAACCGTCACCAAACTGCTTTACGACCTTGAAGCTTTCCGAAGTCGCGTGAGGGTTGATTCCAGGCCCGATAACCAGGGTGGGATTGATTGTAACCAGGTCCCAGCGGTCTTGCTTTTCGTTGATCTTCCAGGCTTCCTTTTCGGCAAGCATCTTCGAATAAGAATACGGCGAATGTTCAAGAGATGAACTCGTATTCCAAATATCTTCCGTGAAAACGCCATTCGGTATTTTCTGCAGGTCGGCGTTGTCACCATAAATAGCGGCACAACTGCTGGTCAAAACCACTCTTTCAACAGAAGGTGTTCGATCCACTTCTTCCAGGACATTGCGGGTGCCCAGTTGGGCCGGATCGACAAGCTCCTTTTGCGGGTCAGCCACATCCATCTTAAACGGCGAGGCCGTGTGAAAGACGATCCGGCAGCCTGCCATGGCGTCGGCATAGGAGCCCTCGTCGAGCAGATCGGCTTTGTAGAATTTTAGCGTGCCGGGTGCCTCGGCGGCAATTTCTTTGAGGTACTGCAATTTTTCGGCGTTTTCAGGGTCACGCACCGGCGCGTGCACGGTAAGCCCTTCGTCAAGGAGTTTTTTGACGATCCAGCCGGCCACATAGCCGGTTGCTCCGGTGATCATCACAGGTTTGCTTTTATCGATTTCTGTCATTATATTTCCTCCCAGTAAATTATAAGTTAGGGGCTTCGCCCCGATTGGAATGTTGGAATGCTGGAAATTGTAATAATAGGATTTGGGATACTGGAGTGTTGGGTTAATGGCATAATCGTTTTGACGATAAAACTAAAAACAGATACTATCCTCTAAAAAACCCAATGTTCCATCATTCCACAATTCCATTATTCCATATTTGAGGGAAAATCTTAGACCTCAAAAAATACCCTATATTTTCATTGAGTTGTAGAAATTCCGAGACGTTTAATTATTCCATTTTGTTTACGATCATTCAGGGTTTAATTATGTCCTCCGACCAGATTCACGTGGACTTGGTAGCTGATTACAATATATATCGCCATATGATAAAAGCTATAGCGAATCTTGCCAATATATATGCAAATTGCGCCATATTGCAGGTGCCTTTAAGTTGACCGACTTCAAATAAAAGAACCTATCTTTTGAATTGCCTCGAAACACCGCCTGGCGTATATTGCCTGGCCAAATATTTAGGTTTCCGCGGACTGATGCAAAGAAAAATAATCTCAATTGAGTAAAATTCAATTGAGAGTTATTAGTTATTGGTTATTGGTTTGAGAGGAATCAGATCAATTTTTATATGTCACTGATGATAGAGGTATAAAATCAGTTTCCCAGCCCTTTCCATTTTATTTTTTTCTTGGCAACGGCGTGAACAGCATATCGAAAATGCCGATATTCGGGGACGGATATCGGGGCGTTGTTTCCGGAATTGACTAAAGATTTTGGGTTAAGTCACTATAGTAGTTTTAATAAAAGGTGGGAAATCTCACTAAACATCCTTAATATCACGAATCAAGAGAATGCAGTCAAGGTTTCACCATCTCCATGGAGGAGAACTGTTTTGACTTATTAATAAACGAACTATCAAAGGTGGCAAAGCTTGAACAACTCCTGCTGGAGGCCAAGTGCAAGGCATCGGCAAAATCAAATTTATTTTCATACCATGAAATCGCTTGATAAATGGTATCTGGATCCTCGACATTTACGTTTGACATTCCAAGTAACTTCTGAAACCCGGTTATTATGTTCGATCGATCAATTTCATAAGCGTGCCGCAACACCCATTCGGTTTCCAGAAGCACCGTTTTTGGAATGAATATAGCGTCAGTATTCAATATCTTTAAAGCCCGACGGGCCTGAATGGGATCATCATTGGTAAATATTCTGACTAATAAATTCGTGTCCACGGCAATCATGGCTTCTTCCCCGCTCCTTTTGCGATAGCAGCCTCCATATCTTTAAGTGACTTTTTGGGACCTTTATAGCCGACACACCCCAACAACTCTTCGGCTTTCGTCCCTGAGTATGGGATCATCGGTTTGAGCTTGACGCCGTCACCAGTATCTTCAACGACAAATTCAAGCCCCGGCTCCCAGCCATGCGCCGCCCGAACCTGTTTCGGTATCACGATCTGGCCTTTGTTGGATAATCGAGTTGTTTGCATAATTTTTCCCTTTGTTGGTAAGACTGAAGTAAGATCAAGATAAATGTAACTCAGCAAGGTCAATTAGGCAACAACAAAAGCCGCCAGGCTTAATGATGGCCATTTCGCTTTTTCGGCGTCCCCGAGAAAATATGACGGCAATTGAGTAAAAAACAATTGAAAGTTTGTGGTTATCTGTTATGAGTTATTGGTTTGGAAGGAATCAAATCATTTTTTACTCTTGGAGTCGTCATGATAAAAGCCGTTATCTTTGATTTCGGACGGGTCATCTCATCCCAAAAACCGCGTTCGCTCTTCCAGGCTTATGAAAACGATCTGGGACTGGCGCCTGATACCATCAATCAGATCATGTTCGACAGTCCCCAGTGGCAGGCGGCGATGCTTGGCCGCCAATCCACGAAAGAGTTCTGGTACGCCATCGGCCCGGAGCTGGGCTTGAAATCCCATGTTGAAATCGATGAATTCCGCCGACGCTATCACGCGGATGAATCGATCAACACCGAGGTGCTGGGCCTCATCCACCAGCTGCACGGACACTATAAACTGGCTGTGCTGTCCAACAATCCGCCGGGTTTGGACAGATGGTTGGCGGACTGGGGCATCATAGAGCTGTTCGATGTAATTGTTTGCTCCGGGGACGAAGGCTTGATCAAGCCGGATCCGGCCATTTACCATTTAACGCTGAAAAAACTGGAGGTTGCGCCCTACGAGGCGGTGTTTATTGACGATACGGCCGGCCATGTCGAAGCGGCCCGAAGGCTGGGCATGCATGGGATTGTATTTACCAACGCGGCTGAACTCAGGCAGAAGCTGGGCTGGTGAAACCATGCGTCCTCTTGCAATTCATTTTTGATAGTTGATCCCGTTTTTATTCCTGCGACGAGTTATAATTTGGGATTTTAGATTGCGGATTGCGGATTTGCGGAATCGCTGCGCTCTATCGATTTCTAATGGACCGTTAGACATAGACGCTCACGACAGGCAAAACACCTTAAATCTAAATTCTAAAATCCAAAATCCCAAAACTATAAAGGATAAATACGGGATGAATTTGTAAATGTACGATTGACATATATTCACTACTCGGGGCAGGAGCTCACCCATTTTTTGCGGCTCTCGCAGTATTAGATAAATACAACACATTTATACTTAGCAAAAGGAGAAATAAAATATGCTTACCATTGTCGGAATTTCAGGAAGTTTGAGAAAGCACTCGTTCAATGCCGGGCTGTTGCGAGCTGCGGCTGAAGCCGTCCCGGAAGGATGCTCACTGTCGGTTAACTCCATCGAGGGCATCCCGCTGTACAACGCGGATGTCGAAGAGGCCGACGGCATACCTCCGGTTGTGAGCGCGCTGAAAGATCAAATCGCCGCTGCCGACGGTTTATTGCTGGCCACGCCGGAAAACAACAATTCGATGCCGGGAGTTTTCAAAAACGCACTAGATTGGATTTCACGCCCGCCTGAAGACCGCCAGCGTGTTTTCGGAAATCTCCCGATCGGACTGATGGGCGCAACACCGGGTGTTTTCGGCACGGCCTTTTCACAATATGCCTGGCTGCCGGTTCTGCGCGTATTGGGGGGGGGGGGCAGGTTTGGTCCGGGAAACTGATGTGGGTTAGCGGTGCCATGAAAAAATTCGACGAAAATGGCAATCTGGTGGATGACGGCGTCCGGAAACAGCTTACCAAGTACATGAGCGGCTTTGCAGATTTTGCATCACGCCTGAGAACCTAATGCCTGCGCAAATCATACCCTGGCATAGCATAAATTCGTGCTATCTAATCTGATCAAATTGCTTAAGTACCTAGCTTGCTCGGTAAAGAAAGTAGGGGAGGGGTTTATCCCCTCCAAGGACTTCCGCAAGGACCAGTCGATCTCCGGTTGTCCGGTAATTTGGCGATATCGAGGTCATAGGGCGCCTTCGAAGGCGGGGATAAACCCCATAAGCGCTAAGTTATTTTAAGCCGTTTTTTTATTTAAAAATAATTTGATAACTGATAGTTACGTCTTCTCTTAGACTCAGAAAGTAATTTTGAAATTTCGTTCCAGCG